>VTLG01011187.1_pt1 | contig 32691 bp, 55 predicted proteins | sample 4694571 | NCBI WGS metagenome assembly VTLG01 (sample SAMN12604809, study PRJNA352737) | marine metagenome | biome: ENVO:00000447; feature: ENVO:00000209|ENVO:00000569|ENVO:01000036; material: ENVO:00002151; isolation source: viral sequences binned using virsorter ...
TTTAATTGAGTAGAGCTTAAATCGAAAGATTTTACTCAGTTATTATCTGTTCTAAAGGGGAAAATTAATTTTTTCCTCTTTTTTTTTCTAAATATTTTTTTATTAACAAAAAATTTTATATCTTTGTTTATAATCAAACAAATAAAAATTATGATAACTGATAAACAAATTGTAAATCGACTATATAGAGATTATTCTAAAACCTTAGAAGGTATACAAAACCAATTTTGGAGTGAAGGAGTTAAACCTAATAATTTTATTATAGTAGAGCATTTGAAAAAAAAATATAATACTCTTTATGAAGATATTATTACTGATCTATGGTTGGATAAATGTGAGGAACGTTTTAATAAATTTTATGGGGGATAATTCCCCCTTTTTTAAAAGATTAACTGACGAGGGTTTATTACCCGAAACAAGGTGAAAGCCTTGTCTTAATCAAATAAATAGAACAGATATGAAAAACCAAATTAGAATTAATAAAAATGATCTAGAAAGATTAATTAGGCTTAATTTCACACTCGGATATAATTTAGCGAAGAATTGCAGGTCTACTTTAAAGAAAGAATGGATGGAGCATAAAGCTGAACTTGAAAGTTTACAGTCTAGTAACCAATACAAGGAGTATAAAGATTCTGCGGTAAAAATGTTTATTCGAGGTTTAAATACTCTTACAGAAGGGAATCTTGAATTGCATAATAATTAAATTCAATGGGGGGTTCATCCCCCCTTAAATTTAGCAAAATTAGTGATCATTTTGATTTGTCAAATTTTTTGTCTATATTGCTAAAAAAAACGATGAATGAACTTATCCAATCCTATACAGGAGAATTAGTTGAGAAATCGATGGAAGAAATAAAATTTCGACATAAGTTAGAAATTCAAGAACTTCAGCTTATAATTCATAAGTTGGAAAATAAGATTGAGATATTGAATGCAATAGTTCAATCTAGGGAAAATCCCGATAATTGTAATTTTTAAATGTTTTATATGGAGGAAATATCCTTAAACCACAAACTAGCACAAATCCAAACAAAATTTAAATCGAAGAAGAGTAGATTTAATTCTTTTGGTAAGTATCACTTCCGAAGTGCGGAAGATATACTTGAAGCAATAAAGCCATTCTTATTAGAATACGATGTTACTGTAAAGATTACAGAAAAGTATCTAGACAATTATATCGTAGAGTCAACTGCGATTATATCTGATGGTGTTCAGAAGATAAAAGCAACTGCAATAGTAGGAATTGACACAGATCAAAAAGGTATGCAAATGCCTCAGAGATTTGGAAGTGCATCTTCATACGGGAAAAAATATGCTTTAGGCAATTTATTTCTTATTGACGATACACAAGATGCTGATGCAACTAATAATCACGAAGAGCCAAAGAAGATCAAACTTCTAAAGAATACTCCGAGATATGATAAGGTTGTTAAAGCAATGAAGAACGGATATACCCTTGACGATGTTAAGGAGAAATTTATCCTAAGTACAGATGTTGAACAAGAATTAAATAAAATACTATGAGTAGTCTAGGTACAATTAATCTAAGGGTTGATAAATTGCCACAAGATAGCTTTTATAAAGGTAAAAATGGAGCAGTATATTGCTTAATTAATATCTCTATAAATGACAGATCAATGTTTGGCAATAATATATCTCCATATATCCCTCAAACAGAGATTGAGAGAGCAGAGAAAAAGCCTAAAGAATATCTTGGTAATGGAAGAATTTATTGGACTGATGGTAACATTAAGGTTGCTGAAAAAGATAATCCTGTAGAGGAATTATCTGAGTCTAAGGATTTACCATTTTAGTAGGTTGATTGATGGGGGGATTCGATTCCCCCCTTTTTTTTTAAAATACCACAGTTATGAAAAAAATCTCAATAGAGGAGAGGAAGGCATTGTTGAAAAAATGCCAAATTAATCCACTCGAAATAATTAAGTATCCTCCTATTGCAATCTCAATAGGGAATACTGTTCTAAAAAATAGTAAGGGAGGAGAGGTTGTTAAAATACCTTTAGGTACTTATGGTAACTTCAGCTTTATACAAGGAGTGCCTAAGTCTAAGAAAAGTTTTTTCGTATCCCTATTATCATCAGCTTATTTAGCAGATAATCAGTTCACAGGTTTAATAAAAGGCAATAGAGGTAACAGGAGTTTGATCCACTTTGATACAGAGCAAAGTGATTTTCATTCCTCAAAAGTCTTTAGAAGAGCAATAGATATGTCAGGTATTACTGATAAATACTATACATTTGCATTGAGGGAGTTGAATTATTTTGAAAGAATCCAAGTGATTGAGCAATCATTAAACCAAATCAAAGATGTAGGTTTAGTGATTATAGATGGCATTGCGGATTTAGTTTCTGATGTAAATGACTTAGAGCAAAGTAATCAATGTATTCAATACCTAATGAAATGGACTGCTAAGTATAGATGTCATATTATAACTGTGATTCATTCCAATTATGGGACATCTAAGCCAACAGGACATTTAGGGTCTTTTCTTGAAAAGAAATGCGAAACTCAAATAGAACTTGAGTTGAATCCTGCACTAAGCGATAGAGTTAATGTATCTTGCAGGAGGAGCAGAGGTTTCCCATTCGAATCATTTTCATTCAAAGTAAACAAAATAGGACTCCCTGAAGTTATAGAAAATGGTTATGACCTCTTCAAAAATTTTAAAAAAGATAGCGGATGAGCATAAAAATTGGGTAAAGATTGTCAAGTCTTTCGGGTGCAATACAGAGACTGCAGAAGATATTGTTCAAGAAATGTATATCAAAATAAAGAAAAAGTTAGACAAAGGATTGGATATTACCTATGGTGATGATGACTTTAACTACTCCTATGTGTTTCGAGTTCTTAGAAATCTTTTTCTAGACTTAAAGAGGAAAGAAAAAAACATTTTTGTAGTCAATATAGATACCATTAGAGATAGGGTAGATATAGATGATAATTTCGATTACCACAAGGCTTTAGAAAAGGTCAATGATGAGATAGATTCTCTTATGTGGTATGACAAAAAAGTTTATGAAATTATTGATAACGGAAGTAGTATAGCAGACTTGTCTAGGAAAACAAAAATTCCTTACTACTCATTGTACAATACTTTCAAAAGGGTCAAAGAAAAGCTAAAAAAAATATTATGAGATTAGGAGACTTAATTTATTACTTCACCAAATACACAGGCATAAAGTTCATCGTAGATGGACTAAGTAAGTATTTTGGCTTTGATTGTGGTTGTGATAAGCGTAGGGAAAAGTTAAACAATATTAAAGGTATTAAGAGATGGTAAAAGAGGATATTGAGAAGTGGGATAAATTTAGAGATGGTAAAGGTTCTACTATTACTCACGAGGAGTATCTTTTAGTATGCAATCTTCACGCAAAATACTTTAACCATAGATTAGAATTACCCTGCAAATGTAGTCCTAAGCGAATTAATCAAATGATATCTGATCTTAATAAGTCTTATGATAAATTACATCAAGGAACTTGAGAGAGACAAAGTTATTTGTCTTAATTTGAAAGGTTGGAATCTGAAACCATCTAAGTATGATGATGATGTGTATGATGCTTATGGTCGGACTCCTGCAGGTTCAATATGCTATATAGAAATGAAGTTTCGTAATGACTACTATGAAACTAAGTTACTTGAGAAGAAGAAGTATGATTCTTTGATGAAGCTAGTTGGGAGAAAGTTCTACTATGTAAATGACAAAATAGGTGAGTACTTATTTGCTTTGGATAGGATTACAATGCCCCCTGTAGAGCAAAGATATTGCCCTGAGACTACCTTTTGGGGTAACAAGAAAGTTATTAAAGATGTCTATCTTTTAGAGGAACGACAAGCATTAAAAATAATTGCAAAATAATTTTTCAATAACTTTTGGTTTATAAAATTTTTTGTTTATATTTGTTAAACATTAAACAAAACAGATATGGAAAAGTTAAATATAGGATCAAGAGTTAAGGTTAATGATTACTACGGTGGTAAAAAAGGAACAGTTGAAGAGATTGTCGGTTCTTTCGTTATTGTAAGAATAGGAAAATATACAGAGTCTTTTCACGAATCAGATTTAACAGAAATTTAAAAAAACAGATATGGAAAATTATAACTTAGACCACTTATTCGGAAATCTTATGAAAGATTATGATAGCTTAACAAAATTAGCTGATAAATTAATAGAGAATGAAAAGACCAAAAAACTCAAAACTACTGAGCAAAGTAACAAGGTTAAGTAGTTTCTCTTACGTTATCGAATGCCCAAAATGTGGTAATTATGCGGCATCAGCAGATGACCCCGCAAAGTTACCCGATTGGGTGGTATGTAAAGAATGTTATCCAACTAGATTAATTAACGATGTCATACGAATGGATTATCGGAGAAGATTTTGCAAAGACGGAAGTAAGGACTTCTTATCTTAGATATAAAAGAGCAAGAAAATACTCAGACCCTCAATGGTTTGAATATTGGTTAGATTATTTACAGAACAAAAACAGATATGAAAGAAAATAGAAAAGTAATAAACAATAAAGTAAATCCTGATACTGAAGGGCATTTAAAAAAAGAATACCAAGATGTAGTTGATTTTTATATCAACACTACTCCATATCAACATTTGTTTTTTCTAGATTTGATAAAACAAAATTTAAGTTTTTTTTCAGAAAAACATAGTGAATCTTTCACAGTTGATGAGGATTATCACATTTTATTCAATGGACCTTATATACAAGTTAATATAAAATAGTTATGGGATTTATAGAAGATTTTTTAATAGAATATGAAGAGGGTGTTAGTAATTGTTGTGGAGCGAGAGTTATAGAAAATTCTGGAAGATGTGAATCTTGTCAAGAAAATTGTATAGTAATTGATGATGAATGATTTTATTAGTTGATGCTGATAGTTTAATTTTTGCAAGTTGTTATTCTCCTAAACAAGATGAAGGTTTATTTTTTGATAATATAGAGGATGTTATCCATAAGTTTGATGAGGTATTTCAAAGTATTATCAATGATTTATCAGACAGATATAATGTTACTGAAGTGATTGTTTTTAATGATGGCAAAGGTAACTTTAGAAGGATTATAACAAATAAATATAAGGCTAATAGGGATAAACAAATAAAACCTCCATTGTTAAAAGAGATACATAAATATGTTAGAGAAACTTATGATTCACATTCTGCATTAGGAATGGAGACAGATGATTTGGTTGCAATTTATTGGAAAAAATTAACAGATATTTGGGGTAGAGATCAAGTAATGATAGTAAGTATTGATAAGGATTATCTTCAATTCCCTGCATTAGTTTACAGATATCACACTAAAGAATTATGTAATCTAACAGAGGAAGATGCGATGTGTAATTTTTACACTCAAATGATAGTCGGAGACCAATCAGATAATGTCAATTACTTTTTCGGCAAAGGCAAAAAATTTGCTGAGAAATATTTTAAGAACTGCTCAACTGAATATCAGTATCGCAAAAAACTTTATATGCTCTTTAAGCAAAAGTATAAAAGTAAAGCAAGAGAAAAGTATATAGAATGTTATAACCTTTTAAAATTAAGAACGGAATGAGTTTAAATGCTGAATTAAATGCTAAGATAAAACTTAGAGATAAAAGAAGAAAAGAGATTCAAAGCCCTGATATAGATCAGAGAACTATTGTTGGAATGACACGAGGGTTGAGGAGGTTAGATAAGGAAATAAATAATTTAATAAAAAGAATAGCAGATGAAGAAAATTAAAAATATAGTAGGCACTTTGGCAATACTGTTTGCAAGTTTGTTGATTTTAATTATTAGTAATTTTATAAATTTACACGAACCACATAAAAATGATAGATAGAGATAAAGAAGCAAGTGACAAGGCACAGAAATTAATCAGTAGATTTATTAGTGAATGTGATATAGATGAGGAGTCTGCAAAGAAAGCATCTTTGATTCTCATAGATGAATTATTTAAATGGGGATTACCTTACAAGTATCAGATTGAATTTTGGACAGATGTTAAAAGATATTTAAAATGACTGCGCAAGAAATTAGTGATAAGATAATTAAGAAAACAGGAGTAAATGTTTTTGAAGATAGTAGAAAGAGAGATGTGATACATTATCGATCTTTACTAATATATTTACTTAGAGAAAAAATGAATTTAAGATGGACTAATATATCATTATTCTTTAAAGCAAATGACAAAAATATAACTCACGGAACTGTTATGCACTCGTATGATTATTACAAGGTGTATAAGCAAGAAAACTTCAAATTAGAAGATTTAGAAAAACAGTTTAACTTTGCTCCTGTAGACCTTGATACGCTTGATAAAATATATTATCTAGAAAAAAAGGTTAGAAATTTAAAAAAGAAAATCGAAAAATATGAAAAAGTTATTTAATAATGTATTTACTTATTTGAAAGAATACTTTACAGATAGTGGTGATAATGTAATTTATCTTGCAATTCCAAAAACATTCAAAACCAAAAAAGAACAAAACCTAATGATTAGACAAAGCAAAAATTTTATTCTTGAAAACACAGAAATAAAATGAAGAAGCAAGTTGATTGTAGTTTAGTTTTAAGTAATCCACATAACCCAAGAATAATAAAAGATCGTAAATTTTATGAGTTAGTAAATAGCATTAAATCATTCCCACAAATGTTAGAGAAGAGACCGATTGTAGTTGATGAATCGATGATGGTTCTCGGTGGTAATATGAGGTTGAAAGCCTGTAAGGAAGCAGGGTTTAAAAAAGTTTGGGTTGATATTGCTGAAGGTTGGACTGATGAGCAGAAAAAGGAATTTACTATAAAAGATAATGTAGGGTTTGGAGAATGGGATTGGGATATACTAGCTAATGATTGGGATGAACACAAGATAAGTGATTGGGGATTAGATGTTTGGAAGTCTGAGGAGGAAGTAGATTATTCTATTTTAGATGATGATGATCTTTCTGATGAGTTACAAGACCTTAATCAAGGAGTTAAGAAAGCTATTCAAATAGAATTTGCCTTAGATCATTATGAAGAAGCTTCAAGTCTAATTAAGTTTTGGAGAGATAAGACTTATGTCGGGTATATGATTTTAGACTTTTTGAGGTCTGAAAAAGAAAAGCTATGAGAATAAAAAAGTTAAATTATGATAATATAAATTTTTTTGTTAGAGATGGTTTTAGTGATGAGAAAACTTTTAATGAAGTTCTTGTTAGAAATACTTATGAAAAAAAATATTTCAAAATAAAGCAAGGTGAGCATTGGATTGATTTAGGTGGGAATGTAGGTGCATTTGCTATTAATGCGATTAACAAAGGAGCTACTGTAGATATTTATGAGCCTGATCCATTTAATTGTAAAATGATTGAAAAGAATCTTAGTTCGAATAATTTTCAAGCTAACATTATTCAAAAAGCAATAGTGGCAAATGATAATAAAAAGATGACTATGTATGTTGGAAACAATATGCAAGTTTGGAGAAATAGTTTGTATAAAAATTGGGGTAATCAAAAATTTAATGTTGATTGTATTCATTTCTCTGAAGTCTTTAAAAATACATCTGATTGTTGTAAGATGGATATAGAAGGGGCAGAGATGGATATATTAGAACAGATGGATTTAATGCCTAATAAAATGGTTTTTGAATGGAGTTTCGATGTAGATGAAAGTTTGAATAGATATCGAAATTTGATAAATAAAATGAATGTAAAATACAACAATGTAAAATCGCCAAAGTATAATGACGATTATGTCATTTGGCAAAAGTCTTGGTTTCCTCCTTGCGCAAACGTATATTGTTATGATTAGAATAGATTTAAAACAACAAGAGCATAATACTAATATTGGTGATATCTGTGGGCATATAAATCCTAATATAACTGAAGATAGTATTTTTTATGCAGATGATAATCCTGTAGGATTTTATATAAAGAGATTGTCTAAGTATTCTGAAAAGGCATCAAAATTAGCTTCTTTAGCAAACAAAGAACTAAGGAGTAAAAATGTACCTAAGAGTGTTATGAAAAGGTCAAGTGGATTTTCTAACCCAGAGAATGAAGTTCTTCAGTATAGCACTATAATAGGTAGTGTACCTCCAAAGCCACATATGAGAAGACCTTACCCAACAATAAGTAGTGTTCACAATGTGAGTTCAGCAAAAACATTTATTAAGGCAATGCTGATGTTATGCAAAGAAAGTGAAGAGTTAGTTAAGAAAATAACTCCAAATATATTTAATAATCAAATAAAACTAATCGAAGAAAATGTACCTAAACAATGGAGGTTCGGTAGGATGTTTACAAGTAGTATTTCAAACTACAATATACCTGCTCCTTTCCACAGGGATAACGCAAATATAAAAGGTTGTGTTAATGTGATTATAGCTAAAAAGAATAATGCCACAGGAGGTAATACAACTGTTCCTGATTACAACGCTACAGTTGATAGTTCTGATGACTCTATGTTAGTTTATCCTGCTTGGAGAAATGTTCACGGAGTTACTCCCATTGTTCCAACTGCACCCGATGGATATAGAAATAGTTTAGTATTTTATCCCCTAAAAGCATTCAAAGGATTATGAACAAAACTGAACAGCATAAAAAAGCAATGATTGATGCTTTAGAGAAATCATTAGGAATAGTAACAACTGCTTGTAAAAATGTAGGAATAGGTAGAACTACTTTTTATGAATGGATGAAGGATGATAAGCAGTTTGAGAAAGAGGTAAATGAAATACAAAATATTGCTTTAGACTTTGCTGAATCTCAATTACATAAACAAATAGGTGATGGGTCAACTGCCGCAACAATATTTTATCTCAAGACCAAAGGTAAGAAAAGAGGATATATTGAACGACAAGAAATAACAGGAGCAGATGGTATGCCAAACAATTTTAAAGTAGAAATAATTGACAGAATCGAAGACTCTGAAAACTAATATTGTATTCAGACATTTAGTTCAAAGTCAAAAGAAAATAATAGTTGAGCAGGGTGGAACTAGAAGTGGGAAGACTTACAATATCTTACTTTGGATTATATTTGAATATTGTTCCAATAATAAAGGAAAGATTGTAACTATTTGCAGAAAGACATTCCCTAGTCTAAGAGCAACTGTACTAAGAGATTTTTTAGAGATACTTAGAACTAACAGAATATACAACGAGGATTATCACAATAAGTCTAATTCTGAATATCAACTTTTTGGAAACTTAGTTGAATTTACTAGCTTAGACCAAAGCCAAAAAATTAGAGGTAGGAAAAGAGATTTGCTTTTTGTTAATGAAGCAAATGAATTATATTGGGAAGATTGGCAACAGTTAATTTTTAGAACACAAGAAAAAATAATAATTGATTTTAATCCTAGTGAAGAATATCATTGGCTTTATGATAGAGTTATCCCTCGTGATGATTGTGATTTCTTTAAAACTAATTATCTCAACAATCCTTTTCTTGAAGATAGTATTAAGAAAGAAATTGAAAGGCTTAAAGAGACTGATGAGCAGTATTGGCAGATATATGGGTTAGGAGAAAGATCATCTAGTAGGTCTACTATTTTCAAGTATATAGAAGTAGAACAGATACCAAAAGAAGCAGAACTTATATCTTATGGAATGGACTTTGGGTATTCAAATGATCCAACCACTTTAGTAAGTGTTTATATAAAAGATTTTGATTTGTATGTTAAAGAACATTTGTACAGGACACAAATGACAACAAGTGATATACACAAGTTCTTAATAGATCAAAAATTAGAAAACAAACCTATTTACGCAGATTCAGCAGAGCCAAGACTTATAGAAGAATTAAGAAGGATGGGACACAATATGTTTGCTTCATTGAAGGGTAAAGATTCTGTCAATGCAGGAATCGATCTTCTTAAAAGATATAAAATAAATATTCTTAGTTCCTCCACAAATGCAATTCAAGAATTTCGTAATTACAAATGGCAAGAAGATAGAACAGGGAAACTAATAAATGTCCCCATTGATAAAAATAATCATCTTATTGATCCTTGTAGGTATGCAACTTACTCATTGCTTTCAAAGCCTAACTTTGGTAAATATGCAATAAATTAAAAATAATTTTATAAAATTTTTGTTTTATAACTTTTATTTATTATCTTTGTATTATTATTAACAAACAAACGAAAAATAAAATGAAAAACACAATAAAAAAAATAGAGAAATCTTTGTCAAACTTTAAAATTGATGACAGTAAAATTTACAAAATTAAAGGTCATTCAATTGAGAATCTTATTCTATTAGCATATCGTTTAGGTAAAAACGATGTGCAAACAAGAGTAACTATAGATGGATGTTTAGGTCTAGTATCTGATGAAGAAATTCAGCGTGCTGAACAAAAAGTTTTAAATTCTTGTAAAGAAGACTTATGGGAATTTTGGTCTTTTGCTAAATTAAACTCTTAAACAAAAAATAAAATGAAAGATTACGCAAAACTAATAGATGATTTTTACCAATATGTTTGGGATTTTTACAATAAGAAAAATGGAGTTTATCCTATAGCAACAGATATAGTTATTCATTTTTCAGTAAACAGATATCTTGAAACTACTCCCTTAAAGAAAATTGAGTTTGATTCAGTTGATAGAGAAAGAGTAAGAGATATAATTGAAAAAGCTAATATTCTTGAAAAAGAATTTGAATCAATACATAAATAAAATGGGGGGTAAAACCCCCTTAACTTAAACGAAAAATAAAATGAATATAATAGAAAATATTGAAAACCTTGGTTATTTAGAATTGAAGGGATTAGCAAATGTTATAAATGCATATGCTGAAAATTGTCCTAATGAAGTAATATCTTGTAGTGGATTTAATGAAAATACAGGGTATGTTTATGCTGCTTTAGAAAATGGCATACAAATTTGTTCTGCCTTTGGCAAAGATGTAGAATATATTACTTATGATCCTACAGGAGAAAATGAAATGTTTTTCGATGATTTTGAAAAAATTGTTGAATATTTGGACTAAAATAAAAATAAATGAAAAATCTATATACAGATGATGAGTTGAAACAGTTGCTTCAAGATTTGAAGCCTGTTTCTATACCTATGGGTGATGATGAGATTCATAGAGAAGAATTGTATTGGAGGGTTGGTTGTATTGAAATATTTGCAGATGTTATATGTGTAAGAAAAACTATACACGATCCACAAACTTATGAGGAGTACGGATATATGCGTACTGATGATGGTACTTACGAATATTTATTTGAAATTGATGAGATGGCAATTTATTGTGATGACGAAGAGTTTTGTAGTTATGACCAAGAAGAAAGAGTTGTTATCCCAATTTTAAATAATTTAATTGGTGTTTTTTAATTATATTTGAATTATGGATTCGGTAACAATGGAACAGATTACAGAAATACGAGACCTAGAATATTGGAACAATGCAACTCTTTGTACAAGTATTCTAAAAGATTGGAAAAATAAAAGACCAGATAATAAAGAAATTTCATCAATGTTGAAAGCATTGGGGGAAATGCATTTTTATACTGCAAGGCTTAGAGATGATGTTAATAAGAGAGACAAATATATTCTTAAAGTCCAAAAGCAAAGATTAGAGTGGATACAAAAATGTGTGGAACTAGAAAGAGATTTGAAGATAGCACTTCTTTAGTGTTTTTATTTTTTGTTTGGTTAAGGCAGTTAGAGATAACTGCCTTTTTTTTGTTGTATAAATTATATTAAAATTTACGTTACATTATTATGAATGCAAGTATTAAGATTCCTACTCATTTGTCAGAAATTACTTTAGACCAATATCAAAGGTTTTTAAAGGTAGAGTCTGAGAGTGATGACAATTATTTTATAGAATGTAAGATGATTGAGATATTTTGTAATGTTGAATATGAAGATGTATTGAAAATACAGTTATCAGATGCTAGTAATATTACTGAAATACTTAGAGATATGTTTTCACAAAAACCTGAGTTAGTAAGATTTTTTAAGATGAAAGGAATCGAATATGGGTTTCATCCTTGCTTAGAAGATTTAACATTAGGAGAGTATATAGACTTAGATACTTACATTGGAGATTGGGATAATATGTCCTCTGCAATGAATGTTCTTTATAGACCTATAAAACAACGCTCAGATAATAAATATTTAGTTGAGGACTATAACCCCTTTGATAAAGGAAAAATGGCTTATATGCCATTAGATGCAGTCATTAGTTCTATTTTTTTTTTATTCCTTTTAGGGAGAGATCTATCACTACACGTTATGAGTCCCTCTTTAAAGGATCATCAGAAACAACCTCACTCGCATCAGGATTCTCCCAAAAATGGGGATGGTATGGCTCAGTCTTTACACTCGCTCAAGGAGATATTACGAGATTTGAAAATATCACTAAATTAAATTTACACGAGTGCTTGACGATGTTGACATTTATGAAGGAAAAAAGTGAGGTAGAAACTCAACAAATTAAAAATAAAAAAAATGAGTAATCAAGGTATAAGAGGATATTATCAATTAACTGAGACAATAAAAAATAGTTTACTTTCTGATATTAACTGTAGGACAGTAACTCAGGGTAATCTTGATGATATTAATTTAGAAAAGCAAGATATATTTCCTTTAGCACATATAATAGTAAATCAAGTAAGCCAAGAAGATGGAGTTTTAAGATTTAGTATAAGCATACTAAATATGGACATTGTTGATTCTAGCAAAGAGGAAACAACAGATTTATTTAGAGGGAATAATAATTTACAAGATATATTAAACACTCAACTGTCAGTCTCAAATAAACTGATTCAAATATTGAGGGGTGGAACTTTACATCAAGATAAATATCAATTTGATGGGAGTGCTATTATTGAGCCATTCTATGATAGGTTTGAAAATGAACTAGCAGGATGGACTTCATCCTTTGACGTTTTAATTTATAACGATATAAAGCATTGTTAATGGATTTAAAAAAAACAAGTGAAGCCCTAGAAAAGTTTGGCAAGTTCGTTGTCAGAAAAAGCAAGAGTAATCTAAAGAAACAAAAAAAGGGAGATGGCTCTTTGTATAACTCTATTGGATACGATTTAGACGCAGAGCAAAATGCGTTTTTATTAGATTTTATGATGGAGAAATATGGAGACTTTGTTGACAAAGGGGTAAGAGGAAAAGACCCTAATGCATTGCCTAATAATGCAAAATGGAAAGGAGTTCAGAAGGGGAAAAGTAGTCCTTACAAATTTGGATCGATGAGAAGCAGAGGATTAAAGAAAGCTATAAATAAATGGACTGTTAAAAAAAATATAAAAGGAATAAGAGATAAGAAAACAGGAAGATTTTTACCTAGAAAGACAACTCAATTCTTAATAACTAGAAGTATATATTTAGCAGGGATTACTCCAAGTATGTTTTTCACTAAGCCTTTTGAGAGTGCTTTCAAAAAATTACCAAAAGAATTAATAAACGCGTTTGCGATAGATGTTGAAAAATCTATTGTATTAGGTATAAAAAAATAGTTATGGCAAATATTTTAGTTAGATCACCAAGACTCGAAACAATTACTGTTCCAAGTGCAATGAACTCAGTTGAACTTCAATTAAGTGTTGATGGAAGTTTAGTTTATAATATTTTAAAGAATGGTTCTGAAGGAACTGTACTTGTTTACGATATAGGTGAGTTAGTAAGAGATTATATATCACAAACTTTTACTAGTGGGGCTTATTCTACTGATACTGCCGCAGTTAGTTTTTTATATAGGTTTTATTCTTTGCCCGATGGGCAAGGAGGAGGATACACTTCATCAACTACAACCCACGTTGCTTATAATGGTTATGGCACTTTTATGCAAGGAGTAAATCCTACTCTTAGCAATCCTATTTGGATGGTTAGTAAAGACGTAATTAAAGGTGGATATTATGTTTATTATCCTAATAATATTGCCGCTAATATTCCTGCAATAAATAATTCAAATTCTCCTGTATATATAACAACAGCTACAGATGCAGTCTCTGCATCTCTTACAGGGTCTTCTGATACAATGAATATAGTAAGGATTGATTGCACTAAGTACGGTGATGGACACAAGATAACATTTGTAAATAAGTTTGGAGCATTGCAAGATTTATGGTTTTTCTTAAAAAATGTTAAAACTACAGAATCAACAAAAGAAACTTATAACTCAAATACAATAGATATTTCGAGTGGGTCAGCAACTTATTCTGTGAATGCACCTACCAAAAGTGTATTTAATAAAACTGCAACCCAAAGGATAACATTGAGCAGTGGTTATTATCCCGAAGGAGCTAATCCTTTTTTTGAAGAATTATTATTATCTAATCAAGTTTGGTTAACACAAACTGATCCTTATAATCCTTCATCAACACAATATGTGCCTTTAATTGTATCATCTAGTTCTTTTACTTATAAAACGAGTCTTAATGATAAGTTAATCGAGTACACTATAGATTTTGAAATGGCTTTCAGTTATATAAACAATGTTAGATAATGCAAAGAGTCCAAGTATATATAGGGAGTGAAAGATTAGAACTTTTTAGAGATGAGACAATATCTATAACTCAAAGTATTCAAAACATTAAAGATATTTCTAAAGTCTTTACATCTTTTACCCAAACATTTTCTGTTCCTGCATCTCCGAATAATAATAAAATTTTTAAGCATTATTATAATTATAATATTACTAATGGGTTTGATGCAAGGCAAAAATCTTCAGCATCTATTGAGTTAAATTTTATTCCTTGGAAGAAAGGATTTATTGCTTTAAATGGAGTTAATCTAAAAGAGAATAAACCTCACGCATATAGGATTACTTTTTACGGAGAGACAATAAATTTTAAAGATATCGTTGGTGAAGATTTACTTTCTAATTTACTTCCTTTAAGTGTCTTTAATTTAGATTATAATGCAACAACTATAAAAGATAAATTAGAAGGTTCATTAGATAATGCAACTGCGAAAATAAATGGAGCAATCACTAATTCAACTGCGTTAGTTGTAGATAATAATAGTGGTACAATAGCAGTAGGAGATGTTATTAATTGCGAAGGGGTTAATGGATTGGTTACTATTACTACAGTAACTAACCAAAATAATCTTGTTATGTCTAGTGCTCAAACAATAGCTGATGATGTTGATATTACATTTTCTAAAAGTATTTGCGCACCTTTAATAACGCACACAAAAAGATTATATTATAATAGTGTTTCCCCTTCCGCAGAATCTGGAAATTTATTTTATAGTAGTAGTTTGCAAACTCAAGGAGTTGAGTTTAGTGATTTAAAATATGCTTTAAGAGTAGATAGAATTATTCAAGCTATAGAATCTCACTACACTACAGACAATGGATTTGCATCTAATATTGTTTTCTCAGATGATTTTTTTGGAACTGAAGATTTAAATTATTTTAATCTTTTTCTTTGGTTGCACAGGAAAAAAGGTAGTGTTGCACCAACCACACAGACAACTGAATATCTTACCCAAGTAAGTGGGTTTTCTGCTTCAGGTTCAACTAATACAGGATTAAATGCTGAAGGTAATACAATAACTATTTTCACATTAAATATAGCCCCTCCAAATTTTATTGATAAGAATAGTTTGTTATTAACAACATCAACATCAGAAAAATTTCAAGTTTATATTTATAGAAATGGTGCATTGTTTTATGCATCAGAAGAAATACAAGGAACAGGGAGTTCTGTTAATACTCTTTTAAGTGAAACAGAATTTGGAATACTTACACCTGCGAATTATACAGTTTCTATAAGACAACTTAATCAAACTAATATAACATTCTCAACTATAAGATGGGATATAGATGGTGAGCAATCGGGTTCGGTATATAATGACATTTATACATCGTCAAGTTTCTCAACTGATACCTTTAATACAGAGTTTAATATAGTTGAACAAATACCCGAAATGAAAGTTATTGACTTTCTAACAGGGATAATGAAAATGTTTAACTTAACTGCCTATGTTGAAAATGATATAATTATAGTTAAGAAGTTAGATGAATATTATAGACTAGAAAGCACTTGGGAAACTACAACAACAATTTGGCAAAATGATGATACCTTATGGAATGAGGCAGGGACTACAGGGTCATCTATTTATTCACTAGATGAATATTTAGATGTCAACTCTACACAAGTAAATGTTGCATTACCATTTAAACAAGTAGACTTCCAATATCAAGGACTCGGCACTTTCTTAGCACAACAATATAAACAACTAAACAATATTGGTTGGGGAACTGAAAGATTCACCTTAGATTCAGATACTTATGATGCACCAAATGAAGTGTATAAAGTTAATTTGCCTTTTGAACACGTCCAATACGAAAGATTATTAAATGGAGTAACAAACACTACTGTTCAGTTTGGTTATTTTGTAGATTCAAACCAACAGCCTTATTTCGGGAAACCTTTACTTTTTTATCCTATAAGGCAAAGCGTAAGTGCGGCAGTAAATGAACAGATTTCATTTAGAACTACCTCTTCAGCAAATACTAATTTAACAAACTACATTGTACCTTCAAATAGTGTTTCACTTTCTTCTAGTACGGATACTTCAAATATTAATTTTGGATTAGAAATTAATGAGTTCCAATTAGATGGTAGTTTCACAGGGACTTTATTTAAGACTTATTATGAAAGCTATATATCTGAAATATTTAATAAGAAAAGAAGATTTTACAAAGTTACTGCGTATCTACCAATGAGTTTAATTTATAATTTACAATTATATGATACTGTAGAAGTTAATTTTGAGAACTATAGAATTAACACAATAACTACAAACCTAGCGAATGGTAAAAGTAACATTGAACTAATTAATGTAGTATGATTAAATATATTTTAGAAATATTAAAAGAAGCAAAGGGAGAAACAGAGATTATAAGATTTGCTAAAGGTAAATATAAGATGCCCACTAATTTAAAGGAAGCATATAAGACTTTAAAAAGAGAGATAAAATGGCTATTGTAAAACAAATAACATTAAAGGCAGATACTTCAACTGCAGTTAAGGATGTAAAAAAATTAAATAAAGAAGTAGCTGAAACTGGCAAAGAAGTTAAAAAAACAGGGACAGGATTAAAAGGTGCATTTGCAGGATTTAGTGATGCTTTGACAGGGGCTATACCTTTACTTGGGAGATTGAAAACTGCTTTAATTAGTACAGGAGTTGGAGCATTAGTTGTTGCTTTCGGATCTCTAGTTGCTTTATTTAAAGAGGCAGGAGAATTAGGAAATGATTTTGCAAAAGCATTATCAGCATTAGAAGCAGTCTCAGGAAGATCATCTGAAGAATTAGCAACGCTAACACAACAAGCAAAAGACTTAGGTGCATCAACTGCATTTACTGCAATACAAGTTGTAGAGTTACAAACTGAATTAGCAAAATTAGGATTTACTGTTCAAGAAATTGAAAATTCTACTCCTGCAATATTAGGATTAGCATCATCTTTAGAAGTTGATCTTGCTAGTGCCGCCGCATTAGCAGGAAGTACAGTTAGAGCATTTGGGTTAGATACATTAGAAACCCAAAGAGTTGTTGATACTTTAGCTTTAAGTACATCGAAGAGTGCATTAGATTTTGAGAGTTTAACAGAATCTTTAAAAATAGTGGCTCCAACATCTAGGGCAACAGGAGTAAGCATAGAGGAAACAACTGCACTTTTAGGAGTCTTAGCAGATTCAGGATTGAAAGGAAGTATTGCAGGAACAGGATTAGCTAAAACATTTATTGAGTTAAATAAAAAGGGATTAACATTAGAACAAGGTTTAGAAAAAGTTAATAATAGTAGTAATAAACTAAATACCTCTATTGAGTTAGTTGGCATTGTAGGGTCGAAATCTTTATTGAACTTAGCAGGATCAGCAGAAAAAATTCCTGGATTAACCGAAACATTAAATAATGCAGAAGGTGCGGCAAAAAGAATGTCTGAAATAAGACTAGATAATGTCGCAGGAGATTTAGTTAAATTAGGCTCTGCTTGGGATGGATTCCTTTTAGGTTTAGATGGTGGTGAAGGAATAATTACTAAATTACAAAGAGTAACAATTCAAGCATTAACTGCATCAATTAACTTCTTAGGAGATGCAATAGATTTCACTAGATTTTTATTTAATGATTTTTTTGATTCAGTACAATTAGGGATATCAGCAACAAGAGATATTATAGGTGGTGGATTTAGTTATTTTACATCAGTAATTAAAAAGTTTGCTAATCAAGCTATATTATTAATATCAGAGATTCCCTATATAGGAAAGGCAATAGATGCACAACAGATAGAATCCAATTTATTAGTCGCTGAAGAAGAGTTAGAAAAAAGTCAAGAAAGAATACAAAGAGGATTATTAAAAAGTAACCAATTAACAGTAAAAACTAATACTTTTTTCCAAAGGTTTCAAGCATCTCAAGAAATAAAAGAGAAAGAGATTGCGAATAAAAAATTAAAAGAACAAGATGAACAATTTGCACTCGAAGATTTAGAAGCAAAAAAATTAGCAGAAGAACAAAGGTTAAAGGAACTAGAAGCACAAGAGGAAGCAAGATTAAAATTACTTGCTAAGTTCAAAAAAAAGGAAGAAGATTTATTAGCAGATAGTGCCTTTAAAAAATTAGAATTAGATAAGGAAAGAAACTTTGCTGAAATAGAAGCATTAGGATTAAGTAAGGAGCAAGAGAATGCTTTAAAATTAGCATATGAAGCATCCTACGCTATCCAAAGAAAAAAACTTATCGATAAAGAAAGAGAAGAATTTTTACAGGGTGAGGATGCCTATAATAAAGACAGAATAAAGAGTGAAGAAGATTTACAGAATGCAAGAGAGCAAATAAGAAAGATGAATTTTGCATCTGCTAGAATGGGGTTAAGATCTTTAAGTAGTAATTTAAGAGAAGGAACTAAACTACAAAAGATTTCTGCTTTAGCTGATATCACACTTGGCACTGCAACAGGATTTATGAATGGCTTAAAAATAGCACAACAAGGTGCGGCAGGGACTGGTCCTCTAGCACCATTTACTTATCCTATTTTTGCCGCAACTCAAATAGCGGCAGTTATAGGAGCGGCAAGTAAAGCAAAATCGATATTAGCAGGAGTAAAAGGAGGAGGTGGAGTAGGATCAACTGTTACTGCCCCAAGAATGTCAGGTACTCCTTCTTCAACTGCACCCTCAGTTACATCTGAGGCACCTAGTTTTAATATTGTAGGTCAAAGTAGTGCGAGTCAGATTGCTGAAGCAATATCAGGTCAACCTCCTGTAAAAGCATTCGTTGTCGCTAATGATGTTACAACTGCGCAAGGGTTAGAAAGAAATATAATAGAGGGAGCAACTTTAGGAGATTAAAACAAAACTTTAAAAAATAATCGTTATATAAATATGAAGATCGTAGAGCTAGTATTAGATGATGATGAAGAAAGTGGGATTGAAGCAATCAGCATTGTAGAATCTCCTGCAATCGAATCAGATTTTATTGCGTTAAAATCAGATGAAATAAGACTTGCTGAAGTAGATAGCGAGAAAAAAATATTAATAGGTGCTTTACTAATTCCAAATAAGCCTATATACCGAAAGAATGAAGGTGAGGAATATTATATATATTTTTCTAGAGATACTGTCTTAAAAGCGTCCCAAAGGTATCTTACAAACGGATATCAAAGTAATTCAACATTAGAACATTCAGATAACTTACAAGGGTTAACTTTAGTAGAATCTTGGATTGTTGAAGATGAGAAATATGATAAATCTAGAAAGTATGGATTGGATGTTCCTATTGGTACTTGGATGGGTACTATAAAAGTAAATAATGATGAGATTTGGAATGACTATGTAAAGACAGGAAAAGTTAAAGGTTTCTCAATAGAAGGATTTTTCGCTGATAAAATAGAAGCATCTAAACAAAATAATTTAAAAATTTTAGAAAAAATTGATGAAGAAGAATCTTTAGAAATGATTTCTTTAATGAAAGATATTGTTAAGGGGAATGAAGTAGAGATGGAATCTTATTCAGATTATCCTGATGCTTTAAAAAATAATGCAAAAAGGGGAATTGATTTAAATAAAAAAGTTAATAATAAATGTGCCACAGAGGTAGGGAAAATTCGTGCCGCCACTCTCGCACAAGGTAAACCCGTCTCAGTGAGTGTAATAAAAAGAATGTATTCTTATTTAAGTAGAGCAAAAACTTATTATGATCCATCTGATACCGAAGCCTGTGGAACTATATCTTATTTGCTTTGGGGAGGATTAGCAGGATTAAGATGGTCTAAGTCTAAGTTAAAAGAATTAGATGAATTAAGTCTTGCTGAGATCGGTCCTAGAGGAGGTGTTAGAAGAAGTGAAAAAGCCCCTGCATCAGATACAAAAAATCCCAATCCCAAAGGTAAGGGAACTGCAAAGGGAGATGCCAAAGATTCAAGGTCAGCAAAGGTTTCTAAAGCTGATGAAAAAACTCTTCAAAAAAAATCAGATGATTTTAATGAGAAATATAAAAAAAAATTAGGGTACGGAGTTACAGTAGGTATGCTTAAAGCAGTATTCCAAAGAGGATTAGGTGCTTTTAATACTTCACATTCTCCTAGAGTTAGAAGTGCCAAACAATGGGCGCAAGCAAGGGTTAATGCTTTTTTATATTTAGTTAAGAATGGAAGACCTCAGAATAAAAAATACACTACAGATTACGATTTATTGCCTAGTAAACATCCTAAAAAACCTAAATAATGCAAGGAATAAACAGAAGATCAGTCCTACCAAGTAGGTCATCACCCAAGTCAAGTACACGAGCTTGTTTATGTCAAGATAAAAATACTTATTCTAAAAAGTGTTGTAAAGGGGCATTAATGAATCAAGGGATCGGAAGTGTGACAGGAAGTGGGTCTTAAAAAATAATAAACGAAAATGCAAAATAATTTTAATTAAACGTAAATTAAATATGAAGTCAAATGAAATAGTTAATCGAATGAAATCAATTTTGGATATTCCAGTAAAATTGGAAGAGTCAAAAGAAGTAAAACTTGAAAGGATGAAACTTGAAAATGGAACTGTAATCGAAGCGGAATCATTCGAAAAAGGAAAGGAAATATTTATTATTACTGATGATGAAAAAGTAGCTATGCCTGTAGGAGAGTATATGTTAGAAAGCGGCAAGTTATTAGTAGTTGAAAAAGAAGGCATTATTGGTGATATGAGAGATGTTTCTGATGGAGTCCCTCAAAAAGAAGAAGCTGAAGAAACTGAAGATTTATCTGAAGAAGATTCTTTGGAAGAGGATTTAGCTGAAGAAGATGAGATGGGATATGAAAAAAAGATGGCTGAAGTTGTTGAATTAGAAAAAAGGATCAAAAGTTTAGAAGATGCTTTTGCTAATTTTAAAAAGGAAAAAATGGAAGCGTCAAGTGATGTCAATGATTTAAGTTCTGAAACAGTAAAAGAAGAACTTAAAGAAGAGGTCAAAGAGGAGGTTAAGAAGGAAGTTGAAAAAGAAGTTGAAGAAAAACTTTCAAATGAGCCTGCAGCAAAAGCTATCAGGCATAGCCCTGAAGGAGAAAATGCGAATGAGATGAAATTTGTTTATTCTCCAAATAGAATCGAAACAACTTTTGATAGAATTTTAACTAAAATAAATAATATAAAATGAGTACAACAACAACAACGTCAAATGATATTGTCTACGTTCAAGCACGACAAAATACTATTACTGCAACAGGAGATGTAGTAGCAGGAGATGCAGGAATTGATCAAAATGTAGCAACAGATGCTTTAGTAATTACTTTGCCAAAAATAGAAGCAGGTAATTTAGGAATGACTTTCCTCTTTAGAAATACAGGAGCGGATGGAAATAATATAATTACATTATCTCCAAATGCGGCAGATGGTATCAACGGAACAATCGCTAATTCATCTGCTGATTCTGTAGCAAGTGGAGTAGTTGATAAGGACTGGATCAATACAAAAGCAACTGCTAATAAAGGTGATTATTGCATTCTGAGAGCAGTAGCATTAACTCAATGGTATGTCATTGGAGGAGTAGGAATCTGGGCAAGTGAATCGTAATATAAATTTTTAAAATATAAAAAAATGAGTTTAAACAAAGTACAACTAGGCACAACTACTAACATCACAACCACGTATGCTGGAGAATTCGCAGGTGAGTACATAGCGGCGGCATTACTTAGTGCGAGTACGATTAATGATGGTGGTGTAACTGTTAAGCCGAATATTGCTTTTAAAGAAGTAATTAAAAAAATAGACACAGGATCATTAGTATCTGATGCAACTTGTGATTTTAATCCAAATAGTTCGGTTACCCTAACAGAATCAATTTTACAACCTGAAGAGTTTCAAGTAAATCTTCAACTTTGCAAGAAAGATTTCGTAAGTGATTGGGAAGCCCAATCAATGGGATATGGAATGTCTAAAACACTTCCTCCAAAGTTCAGTGATTTTATGATCGCACACGTTGCAGAGAAGGTTGCTCAGAAAACTGAAACAACTTTATTTCAAGGTGTAACTGCTAACGCAGGGGAGTTTGACGGATACGAAACAATCTTAGCCGCAGATGCTACAGTAACAGACGTAGCAGTCGTTGGTGGTGGATTAGATAGTGGAAATATAGTCGCACAATTAGGTAGGGTTGTAGATGCAATACCCTCTGCAGTATATGGTAAAGAGGATTTGTTTATTTATTTACCTTCAAGTGCCGCTAAATTTTATGTACAAGCATTAGGTGGATTTGCCGCTAATGGCTTGGGTGCAAATGGTGTGGCTAATATGGGTCCACAATGGTTTAACAACGGGTCTTTAACAGTTAATGGTGTAAAGATTTTTGTATGTCCCGGAATGTCAGACAATAAAATGATTGCGGCAGAGAGAAGCAATTTATTTTTCGGCACAGGATTATTAAGTAATCATAATGAAGTCAAGGTTATTGATATGCAAGATATCGATGGCAGTCAGAATGTCCGCTTTATAATGCGCTATTCTGCAGGAGTTCAAATTGGGATAGGTGCAGATATTGTTTTATATTCTTAAATAAATTATAAACTATAAAAGGGTAGGTGGTAAAAGTCTATCTACCCTTTTTTTAAACTTAAAAAATTATGCCTTGTTCAGTAACAGCAGGAAGAGATTTACCCTGCAAATCAGCATTCGGAGGAGTAAAATCAGTTTATTTTAGTAGTACATTTCCTGTAACCGCTACAATAGATGGTTCCACTAATTTGGTAACTGCATTCGCTGCAGGTCCATCTTGGTATGAGTATGAGGTAAAAGGAAACTCTAGTTTAGAAACTACGATAACAAGTAGTAGGGAAAACGGGACAACTTTTTTTACTCACACATTAAATTTAACATTAACTTACTTAGATAACTTGACAAAGAATCAAGTTCAATTAATAGCCGCAGGGAGACCCGTTGTAGTTGTAGAAGACTACTATGGTAACCAATTCCTTTGTGGTTATGAAAATGGTATGGAGTTAACAGGAGGAACAATCGTCACAGGATCAGCTCCAGGTGATTTAAGCGGATTTACAATGACTCTAGAAGGAATGGAGGAGACTGCTCCTTATTTTGTTAATTCGGGTTTAGTAATCCCAGAGTCAGGAAATATAAATCCTACTCCTTAATAATTATTTTTTTAAAAATTAAAAAGCATCTCTTTTTAGGAGGTGCTTTTTTTTTGTTTTATTTTAGCAAACATTTCACAGTATAATACTGTCTATTTTTCATCTTTAAAATTTATCATAAAATGCAAGAAATTCGCAATCAAATCCAAAAATTAGAAAATCAATTAACAGGAAATCTTTTTAATGATATGAAAATAAGAGATCAAATACATAATCTCAAAATGAAGTTAAATGGATCGAAACCTTCAAATTCTGAAGTTGATTGTATTGGTTGTGGATCTTAAAACAAAATATATAAAAATAATCGTTATATATGTATGGTTATAGCAACAACATCATCAAGTGCGCAAACATTTAATTTGATTCTTAGAGATTACTCTTTGAATACGTTTGTAATGACTATAAGAGATGATTCTACAAATAAAAGTGTTAACTATACAATAACAGGAGCAAGTGTTTCGGGAAATTATGTAACCTTTCAAAATACTTTTTCCCCTGTGTTAGTAGAAAATCATTTTTATGATTTAAAATTAGTGTCGGGAACAAATGTTATTTTTAAGGACAGAATATTTTGTACGAATCAAACGATTAATCAAGTTAACAATGATTACTACAACTTGAATAATGGTGAGTTTACAACGGATGATTCTCACGATAATGAATATATAGTTATATGAAAAAAAGAAAAAACTTACCAAACGGAATAGAGGTGAATCAATCTACTTTTGGTATTGTAAATTTAAACACTTATACATCTCCCGATATAGTAGAGGTTGCAAGTAAAAATTGGGTAGCTTACGGTGAAGATAATGATTACTTTCAATATCTTATAGATAGATATAATGGAAGCCCTACTAATAATGCCGCAATAAATGGTATAAGTCAAGCAATATATGGAAAAGGATTAGGGGCAACAGATGCAGACCAAAAGCCTGAAGAGTATGCGCAAATGATTTCATTATTCAATAAAGATTGCGTAATGAAAGTATGCTATGATTTAAAGTTAATGGGTCAAGCGGCAATGCAAGTAATTTATTCTAAAAATAGAAGTAAGATTGTTGAGATATCGCATATGCCGATAGAAACTTTAAGAGCAGAAAAAGCAGATGCAGAAGGAGAGATTCCTGCATATTACTACTTTAAAGATTGGGCAAAGATTAAACCTAATGATAAACCTTTACGAATTCCTGCATTTGGGAAGTCTAGAGAAGGGAGAGAGATATATTATATAAAACCTTATAGAGCAGGGTTTTATTATTATAGTCCAGTCGATTACCAAGGAGGGTTACAATACGCCCAACTTGAGGAGGAGATAAGTAATTTTCACATTAACAATATAATGAATGGCTTATCACCGAATATGCTAATTAACTTTAATAATGGTATTCCTAACCAAGAAGAAAGGGAATTATTAGAAAGTAAAATTGCAATGAAGTATTCGGGGAGTTCTAATGCAGGTAGATTTATTTTAAGTTTTAACTCAGATAAAGAAACTGCCGCAGATGTTACTCCAATACAGATATCAGAAGCCCACAACCAATATCAATTTTTATCTTCAGAATCTACTCAAAAGATATTAGTTTCACATAGGGTAGTTTCTCCAATGCTTTTAGGTATTAAAGATAAGACAGGATTAGGAAATAATGCAGATGAGATAAGGACTGCAAGTTTGTTAATGGATAATACGGTGATCAGACCTTTCCAAGAACTTCTAATTGATTCTTTTGATAATCTACTTGCTTATAATAACATTAGCTTAAATCTTTACTTCATTACTCTACAACCATTAGAGTTTACTGAAATCGATAGATCAATCCAAGATAAAGAGGAAATTGAAGAAGAAACAGGGGTTGAAATGAGTAAGGAGATAGATGGAAAAACTGCTTATGAAACAATAGAAGAAGCAGAGAAGGTTGCTAAAGAAATGGGTTGTGAAGGATACCACGAGCACGAAGTTGATGGAGTTACTTATTATATGCCTTGTAAAACTCACGATGAAACAAATAATAAAGAGTTTCCAAAGTTAAGTGAAGAACAAGGTGATTTAATTTTAGAAAATTTAAAAGGAGAGATTGTTGATGATGAATGGATTATCACAGATGTAAGGGATGTATCTGATGAAAATGTCTCTAATGAAGAATGGGTAAATGCTTGTATCGTAAACAAAGAAACAACTTTAAATAAAATTAAAAAAGTAATAGGTCTATCTGACCCAATACCTTCTAAAAATAGAGGGAGCAGTTATAGTGATTTAGATAGTAAGAATTATAAAATACGTTATCAATATTATCAAAAATCTTTTGCTAAGTCTATACAAAAAGATTCCAAAGGTAAAAGAAAGAGCAGTTATAAGTCTAGAGATTTCTGTGTAAAAATGATGGACTTATCTAAAACAGGATTAGTATATACTATTGAGGATATAGATAAGGCAAGTAGAGCAGGGATTAATGGTCAGTTTAGTCCTGCAGGAAAGTCAACTTATGATTTGTTTAAATATAAGGGTGGTTGTTATTGTCGACACGCGTGGAAGCAAATATTATATCGAAGGAAAAAATATGCAGAGGTTAGTGAGGATTTAAAAAATTATAGAAGGACAGGATCAATTCCGAAAACTTATAGAAGAAATCCTTTTGGTAGTAAGGATGCAAAAAGAGCAACTTTTGATCTTCCTAATCACGGATCATTAAAATATAAATACTAATGGCAACAGTACTTTTTATAAATCGCACAGACTTAGTTCGTAATTCTATTTTAGATGGAAATGTAGATACTGATAAATTTATTCAGTTCATCAAGATTAGTCAGCAGATAAATGTGCAAAATTATTTAGGATCAAAACTTTACGATAAGTTTACAACTATTATTGGGAATGGAGATATAGATACAGGAGCATTTTCAGATTATAAAACATTGCTTAATGAATATATTCAGCCAATGCTTATTTGGTTTGCTCAAGTGGATTACATTCCTTTTGCGGCTTATCAAATAAAGAATGGAGGAGTGTTTAAGCATACCTCTGAGAATGCCGAAACAGTTAATAAAGGTGAAGTTGATTACTTAGTAGAGAAAGCAAGGAATTACGCAGAGTGGTATTCTCGAAGGTTTATAGATCATATGGCTTTTAACCAATCTAAGTTTCCCGAATATACTACTAATAATAATGATGATATTTTTCCTAGTTATGACGCAAACTTTAATGGATGGGTGCTTTAAGTTATAGACCGAAACAAGAGAACATTAAAAAGTTAAAAAACTATTTATTGAAATTAAAAGAAAAAAATGGCTAGTCTATTTAATAAACAAATTTCTGCAACTTATAAAGGCTTGTTGAAAACAACGAGTAATGGAGAACTTACGTCCTCACTTGCCCAAATAACAGATGGGAGTGGGAATGGATCTAAATTATATCTTTCAACAACAACTATAAACTTTTACAATGCTTATAGTTTCCCTTCCTCAGATGGTTCTGCAAATCAAGTTTTAAAAACTGATGGTAGCGGAACATTATCTTGGGCAAATGATAGTGTTGCAAGTACATTAAATTTTTCGGGTAGTACAAGCGGAACAGGATCAGTAACTTTAAATACTCAAACTTTAGCTTTTACAGGAACTGCAAATCAAATAACTGCAACTGCAAGTTCACAAGCTATAACTTTTGCTTTTCCTAGTGGTGGGGTTACTTTACCTAATGGTTCAGTAGCTACAACACAAAGTGCTAGTGATAATTCTACAAAGGTTGCAACAACTGCTTATGTAGAAGCGGCAGTAGCTGCAGGTGGAACAGGGAATGTAAATGTTAGTGGTACGCCAAGTGCTAACCAAATTGCCATTTGGACAAATGCGACTACTATAAAAGGTATGTCAACTTTGACTATTGACACAAACGGAAAAATTACATTAACACAATCTGCTACAAATTATAATATTGGTGGGGGCAATTTAGCTAGTGTTAGCGGAACATTTAACACAGGTTTTGGTGAAGATAATCTAAACGCTATTACAAGTGGTTTAAGAAATACTGCCTTTGGTTATCAAACTTTGAAAGACTTAACTATTGGAACAGATAATGTTGCAGTAGGTTATACTGCTTTAACTGATGCAACTGAAGCAGTAGAGTGTATTGCGGTTGGTAGTAATGCATTGAGTAATGTTACAACCGGTCATTTTAATATAGGTATTGGTCATACTGCAGGGAGTCAAATAACAACAAGCACAAGAAATACTTTAGTTGGTAGGAGTGCAGGAAGTGCATTAGATACAGTTAGTTCGGGGGGTTATAATACTTTTATAGGTTATCATTCGGGTTTATCCGTTACAAGTGGAGCAAAAAATGTAATACTTGGTTCAAATACAGGAAGTACAATAGCCACATCAAGCAACAATATTATCATTTCTGACGGTGATGGGAATAATAGATTACAATTTGATTCAAGTGGTCAAGCTACCTTTAGTGCAAATCACATACAAGGTTCAGATACTTTAAGATTATTAGCCCCAAGCACTATTTTATTCTTGGATGCTCAAACAGATATAGCATTTAGAACTAGTAGCACAACAGAACGTATGCGTATCTTATCTTCTGGAAATGTTATAGTTGGCTTAGCAAATTCCGCTACAAATGTTGGTAAATTTGAAGTAGAAACCGCCTCTGCAATTACATATACCCCAACCGCAAATATGACGGGAACAAATTTAAGATTAGCAACGGGAGGAACTGCTGCAACAGATGTTACAACGGGTATTTCAATGGGAATAGGTGGAAATGCAGAAGCTTACATAGGAGCAGTACAAAATTCATCGGGATATGCTGATATAGTTTTCCAATCTTATGCTGGCAGTTATTCCGAAAAAATGCGTATATTATCAAACGGTAAAATAGGCATAGGAGAATCTGCTCCCGACGGAATGCTTGATGTAGTTGGTGATATGGGAACCTCAGCAAATGCTGTTGTAAGATTAAGAGGTACAAATAGTACCGCTAGAACAACTAGATTACAACTTGAAGATTATTCGGGTGCTATAGCTGATGCTCTTATAGATTTTGTAATTCCAAGTGCAGGCTCTAGTACAGGGTCATATTTGGGGATGGGTGTAAATGGTACGTCTCAACTAGTATGTAGTGTAAATGGAAACGTAGGCGTGGGGACTACTTCACCAAGTGCATCTTTGGAAGTTTCAGCTAGTGGGGAAGGAACAATGATTTTAACAGATACTGCTGCAACTGCAAATTCAAAATCTTGGAGAATAAAAAGTGATAATACTGTATTTAGTATAAATGCTATAAATGATGCAGGTGCTTCAAAACACAATACTCTTGAAATTAGTGAGGGGGGTAATGTTGCTATAAATAATGTTCCTGTAAGTAATATACAATTATTTATACAAGGCTATGATTCATCAACTACCCAAGTTTTCAGAACTGATAACGCCTCTGGAGTAACGTTAGTACACATAAGAAATAATGGGGAAATAAGTACAGGTGGTGGTGCTAGTTCACCAAAAAATAACACAACTTCTTCGAGTGCTAACGCTTTTATTGATTCAAGTGGAATTTTACTTACATCAAGTTCATCAAAAAGATTTAAAAATACTATTACAGATGCAACACACGGATTATCAGACGTGTTGAAATTACGTTCTGTAACATATAAAAGTAACAATACAAAAATAGATGGTGATAGATTATATGGTGGCTTTATTGCAGAAGAAGTTGATGATTTAGGATTAACGGAATTTGTAGATTACGATGATAACGATGAGCCAAAATCATTGCATTATGCAAATATGGTATCATTACTCACAAAAGCAATACAAGAACAACAAACAATAATAGATGATTTAAAAGCAAGAATTGAAAAATTAGAATTATGAAAAAAATAGAATCAATAGACATTTGGCAGAATGGATCAATTAAAACTGCCACACACTTATATGTACAAGGCACCAGCGTAAATTTAGGAGAAAGTGCCTCTTTTTATTGGCAGTTAAGAAATGATGAAGGGCAACAAATTTCACAAGGCAATCTAGGAATTAGTGGTGAAGAGTATAAGGCTTGGGGTGCTGATGATGATTACATTTACCAAATTGTAGCTAGTGATTTAAATTTGACTTTAATTTCGGAATAGTTATCTTTGGAGAAAAAAATGAAAATTACAGAAAAAGAGTTAGAAATTTTAAAAAAACAAGAAACGCATAAAAACTCTATTGCACACGATTTAGGAGTGTTAGAGAGTAGAAAGCATAGATTATTAAAAATTTTAGATGATGTATTAGAGCATCAAGAAATGACTTTTGAACAAATTGAGGAAAATTATGGAAAAATCAACATCGACCTCCAAACAGGAGAATACGAAAAAATCAAAGAAGATCGAGAATCTAAGTAAAAATCTTTCTTATAAAGAAGGAATTAGATCAGAAACTGCAAAAAAGTTAGGAATTAAAAATGATCCTACTGAAGATCATTTGGTTAATATGGTACTTATTGCTGAAAAAATTTTCCAACCTTTGAGGGATTGGTGTGGTCATCCAATAAGATGTAATTCAATGTATAGATCGCCCGAACTTAATGAAGCAATAAGGGGATCGAAAACAAGCCAACATCGATTTGGACAGGCTTTAGATTTGGATTCATTAGGTAAAAAATCAAATGCAGATTTATTTAAATATATTTCTGAAAATTTATCTTTTGACCAATTAATTTGGGAAGCAGGTACGGATGAAAATCCTGATTGGATTCACGTTTCTTATGTAAATGAAGAAAAAAATAGAAAGCAAAGACTGAAGATGGTTAGAAAAGGCTCTAGGAAGCAATATTATAACATCTAAGAGACTTTCTTTTATTTTCTATATATTTTATTATTAAAAAAAGATAATGCCTTAAAAGCCTTTAAAATGCCTATACCAAAACCAAGAGAAAATGAGAAGCAAAAAGATTTTATGGTCAGATGCGTTCCTCAGATGATGAAAGAAGTTAAAAAAGATCAAGCGATTGCGATTTGTTACAAAAGTTATAGAGATAAAAAATGAGTAATTTAGGAGTAGATATAGATGGGGACAAAAAACCCGATTTTCACATTGATGTAAAAACATTAATTTTAGTAGGAGGAATGATCTTTTCAATAGCATCGTCTTATTTTATGCTAGAAAGTGAGATTGAAATTGCAAAAACACTTCCAAAGCCATTGATAGAACAAGATGATACAAAAGTTGTAAATCAAAAACTTGAGTATCTTATCAAAGAAATGGAGAAAAATGAAGATCGTATTAAGGATTTAGAGAAAAGAGTTTATAAAAAATAAAAAGTTATGTTAAAAGTATTTTTAAATATAGTTGAAACAATGGTTCCAATAGGTGGGGAACTAGTTGAAAATATAAAGTCAAAAGATGGTGGAGTAGGCAGATTCTTTAAGCCTAGATTCATCAAGCAAATGATAAGATTACTTGTTACCATAGGTGCAGTATATGCATTTGTTACAGGCAAAATTTCAATACAAGAAGTTCAAGAAATCGCACAATAATTTTTTTGCACTTATATATATATATAATAGCTAGTTTATAAGCCTCCCTAAAGGGAGGCATTATATAGCTATATTATATTTATGGCTAAAAGAAATAAAACTGTAAAGAAGCTAGATGAAATCTTTTCTATCTATATAAGGAAAAGATATGCTAAAGATGATATATCTGAATGCTTCACTTGTGGTAAATTAGACCATTGGAAGAATCTTCAATGTGGTCATTTCCAAAGTCGAAGACATTACTCTACAAGATGGGATAAATTAAATTGCCAAGTACAATGTATGAAATGCAATGTTTTCAATCAAGGAGAGCAATATAAATTTGGAAAGCGATTAGATGAAATTTATGGAGATGGTACGTCGAATGAATTAATGATGAAGGCAAAACGTTTAAATAAATTGTCCACAAATGACCTTGAAGAGAAAATTAATACATATAAAGATTTGATAAATAAGATTTAATCAGTATATTTGATTGTGTAAATAAACTGTGGTAGTATATTTCTTTTAATTGAGTAGAGCTTAAATCGAAAGATTTTACTCAGTTATTATCTGTTCTAAAGGGGAAAATTAATTTTTTCCTCTTTTTTTTTCTAAATATTTTTTTATTAACAAAAAGTTTTATATCTTTGTATTAACAAACAAACAAAAAACAAATGAAAAATATATTTATACAAAGCCATATGGAAAGAATGAGTGGTAAAAACAAAACCTTCTTAGAGATAGGTTCTACTGAATTTGATGGTATTTTCTTTTCAGTTCCTACTAAATTTAGTGTTACTAGCAATGGAACTTGTTGGATAGATATCACTAAGCGTAATTTTCAAAAAATAAAATTTCTAGTTTTTAAGGAATTAAATTTTAAAATTACTGAGGATTTAGTTCAAGATGCATTGCTTAAACAATGGAATGCTACATCAGAAAAAAATCAAGTTTGGTTTACTGTTATATAAGATTAACTGACGAGGGTTTATTACCCGAAACAAGGTGAAAGCCTTGTCTTAATCAAATAAATAGAACAGATATGAAAAATCAAATTAGAATTAATAAAAATGATCTAGAAAGATTAATTAGGCTTAATTTCACACTCGGATATAATTTAGCGAAGAATTGCAGGGCTACTTTAAAGAAAGAATGGATGGAGCATAAAGCTGAACTTGAAAGTTTACAGTCTAGTAACCAATTCAAGGAGTATAAAGATTCTGCGGTAAAAATGTTTATTCGAGGTTTAAATACTCTTACAGAAGGGAATCTTGAATTGCATAATAATTAAATTCAATGGGGGTTCATCCCCCCTTAAATTTAGCAAAATTAGTGATCATTTTGATTTGTCAAATTTTTTGTCTATATTGCTAAAAAAAAACGATGAATGAACTTATCCAATCCTATACAGGAGAATTAGTTGAGAAATCGATGGAAGAAATAAAATTTCGACATAAGTTAGAAATTCAAGAACTTCAGCTTATAATTCATAAGCTGGAAAATAAGATTGATATATTGAATGCAATAGTTCAATCTAGGGAAAATCCCGATAATTGTAATTTTTAAAT
>VTLG01000770.1_pt1 | contig 32684 bp, 63 predicted proteins | sample 4694571 | NCBI WGS metagenome assembly VTLG01 (sample SAMN12604809, study PRJNA352737) | marine metagenome | biome: ENVO:00000447; feature: ENVO:00000209|ENVO:00000569|ENVO:01000036; material: ENVO:00002151; isolation source: viral sequences binned using virsorter ...
GAACATGAAAATAGAAAAAGTAAAGATAGGTAAAGTAAAACCATATAATAATAACCCTAGAGATATATCTAAAGCAGCTATTGAAAAAGTAACATTAAGTATTAAAGAGTTTGGGTTTCAACAACCCATAGTAGTAAACAAAAACAACATTATTATTGCAGGACACACTCGCCTGGAGGCAGCTAAACAATTAAAACTAAAAGAAGTTCCAGTAGTTGTAGCAAAGAATTTAAGTGATAATCAGGCAAAAGCATATCGTTTAATGGACAATAGGTCTGGACAAGAAAGTAATTGGGACAAAAAATTATTAGAATTAGAGTTAAGTTTGTTAAATGATGAAAATATTAATTTAGACTTAACTGGATTTGATGAAGTAGAATTAAGTAAATTAATTGTAGATGAGAAAACAGGACTAACTGAAGATGATGCAATACCAGAACCAAAAGAAGCAATATGTAAATTAGGCGATATATGGCAGTTGGGTAAGCATAGATTGTTATGTGGAGATTCTACTAAAGAAGAAGATGTAAATAAGCTAATGGATGGTGCTAAAGCTGATATGGTGTTTACTGATCCACCTTATGGCATTAATTATTCTGGTGGTAGAACTCAAGTTGTAGAAAAAAAAACTTATGGAAAAATTTTAAATGATAACCTTAAAGGTTTAGAGCTTGGTAATTTAATTGCAAACTTATTTTCTTTTACAAAATCTGAATCAGATTACTATATTTGTGTTTCCCCTTTAGAACAAAAACCATTTTTAGATGTTATTGAAAATAATAAACTTAAATTAGATGCAGTAATAGTATGGGACAAAAAAAATGCTGGTCTAGGTTATATGCGATACAGAAGACAATGTGAGTTTATTTTATATATTAAAGGTAAAAAATTTAAAAAAGGCGACAAGTCAGATTTTGATTTATGGCAAATAAATAGAGATAATGCACAAAAATATGTTCATGGAACACAAAAACCTGTAGCTTTGTCAAGTAGAGCAATATTAAACAGCAGTAAAAAAGAAGATTTTATACTAGACATTTTTGGTGGTAGTGGTTCAACACTTATAGCTTGTGAAAAAATAAACAGAAATTGCTATATGATGGAACTAGACACAACATATTGTGATATAATTATAGAAAGATGGCAAAATTACACAGGTAAAAAAGCCATTAAAATTAACGATTAATTTCGGTAAAAGTAACTCATACTTTAAGGAGGTAAAATATGAAAGAAAAAGGCAGACCAAAAGCAAAGATAGATACAGAACAATTAGATAAATTAGCAGCAATGCAATGCACATTAGAAGAAATAGCAAATTGGTTTGGTGTAAATAAAAGCACTATATCAAGGAGATTTGCAACAAATATTATAAAAGGTAAAAGTACCGGCAAAATCAGTTTAAGAAGAGCCATGTATACTAAAGCATTAGAGGGAAATGTTGTTATGCAGATATGGTTAAGTAAACAATATTTAGGTATGAAAGAAAGGGTAGAAACTAGCGAAGAAGCTAAACCATTGCCATGGATTGATTAGGAGATTATTATGAATGAAAATTTTAAGGAATATATTGCAATAACAGTATTAACAATATGCTTATTGTATTTAATGTTAAATGCCACTCACTAAACACCAAAAAGAAGTAGCAGAATGTAATAGCAGATTTAGAGTGCTAGTTACTGGGAGGCGATTTGGTAAGACTTTCTTAGCAATAAGAGAGTTAGCTAGATTTGCTATAAAACCAAAGCAAACTTGTTGGTATATTAGTCCTAGTTATAGAATGGCAAAACAAATAGTTTGGAATGAATTAAAAGACAAACTATTAAAAGTTAATTGGATAGAAGATACAAATGAGCAAGAACTTTCTGTAACACTTCGTAACAAAAGTAAAATAGTACTAAAAGGAGCAGATAACTACGATAGTTTAAGAGGAGTAGGATTAAATTTTATAGTATTGGATGAATTCGCAGATATCAAGGAAAAGGCATGGTTTGAAGTGCTGCGACCAACATTGGCAGATACAAAAGGACATGCTTTGTTCGTAGGCACTCCAAGAGGACAATCTAGCTGGAGTTATGAGTTATTTAATAGAGGTAAAGACCCTACACAAAAAGAATGGAAGAGTTGGAGATTTAAAACCATTGATGGTGGGCAGGTTACAGAAGAAGAAGTAGATCAAGCAAAACAAGATTTAGATGCTAGAACATTTAAACAGGAATTTGAGGGTAGTTTTGTTACCTACTCTGGGCAAGTTTATTACAACTTTAACAGAGAACATCATGTTAAAAAATGTAATATAACAAGTGGAGTGCTACATATCGGAATGGACTTTAACATAGAACCAATGACAGCATGTGTATTTCAAACAGATGGTTCAATAGTAAAGGTAGTTGGAGAGATAGTATTACACACATCTAATACTGATGAAATAGTAGAAGAAATTAAAAATAGATATAAAGGTAAAAAGATAATTATATATCCAGACCCTGCTGCAAGACAAAGAAGAACAAGTGCAGGAGGAAGAACAGATTTAAGTATATTACAAAATGCAGGGTTTGTAGTAAAATGTAAATATAGACACCCTGAGATAAGAGATAGGATAAATGCAGTAAATTCAAGATTGCTTAACACAGAGGGAGAAGTATTAATGTATATTGACCCTAAATGTGTTAAAACAATTCATTCTTTGGAAAGACAGCTCTATAAAGAGGGTTCAAGTATTCCAGATAAAGAGAGTGGTTATGACCACATGAATGATGCTCTTGGATATGCAATAGAGTATTTATATCCTGTAAAAAACATTATAAATTTTGAGCAACCAAGGAGATGGAGTTAGGAAATGGCATATAACAGAGAATATTTAGAAACTGTGCATACAGATTATAAGAAATTAGCACAACAATGGGAATTTTTAGTAAGAAGTTATTATGGAGGAACAGAATACAAATTTGGTAGTTACCTACATAAGTATTCACTAGAATTAGATAACGAATATGATTTAAGATTAGATGCGACACCTTTAGACAATCATTGTAGAAATGTAGTTCAGGTATATAGCAGCTTTTTATTCAGGCAACCCCCAAGAAGAGATTTAGGTAAATTGACAGATGATATGTCTGTGCAAGGGTTTATTGATGATGCAGATTTAGATGGTAGAAATTTTAATACATTAATGAAAGATGCTTCTACTTATTCTATGATTTATGGTGCTTGTTGGTTATTTGTAGATAAACCTACTACTAATGTAGGTACAAGAGCAGAAGAATTAAACCAGGACATTAGACCTTATGTGTCTATAGTAACACCAGAAAATGTTACTAATTGGAAATATGAAAGATTAGCTAATGGTAAATATGACTTAACAGAAGTTGTTGTTAGAGAAGATATTTCTGAAGAGGGAACTATGTATAGAGTTTGGACCAGAGATACAATTAGTTTGTGTATGTTACCAGAAAAAGGCGAACCTGTTATTTTAGAAGAGTTACCTAACAAGTTAGGTAAAATTCCTGCTGTAGTTCTTTACAGTCAAAGGTCTCCAAGACGATATATTGGTATTTCATCTTTAGTTGATGTTGCAGAGCTACAACAGGCAATTTACAATGAGTTATCTGAAATTGAGCAATTAATTAGATTAACAAACCACCCATCATTAGTTAAAACAGATGGTGTGGAAGCATCTGCTGGTGCAGGTAGTATAGTGTTAATGCCAGATGATTTAGACCCTAACTTAAAACCTTATCAATTACAACCAAGTGGAGCAAGTTTGGATAGTGTAATGAATAGTATTAAAGATAAAGTTTCTGCTATTGATAGAATTTCACATTTAGGTGCAGTAAGAACAATAAGAGAAACACCTACATCTGGAATAGCATTAAGAACAGAATTTAATATGCTTAATGCCAAACTGTCAGAACAAGCAGATTTACTTGAATTAGCTGAAGAACAAGTTTGGGATTTATTTGCTCTTTATCAAGGCATGAAGTATGAGGGCGAAATAGACTACCCTAATAATTTTGATATAAGAGATTATGCTGGAGATTTAGATTTTTATACAAAAGCTAAATTAGCAGGTGTTAAATCAGAAACATTTAATAAAGAAGTAGATAAATTAGTTGCACAAGCTGTGGTTGATGATGAACAAGTATTAAATGAAATTAATACCCAAATAGATGAACAAGCTGTATCATTGGGAGAATTTGAAGCAGAGAAAGTAGAAACTCCAGTAGAAGAAGAGGAGTAATAAATGGTAGCCAAATGGTTAGACAAACAAGGAAAGCAAACACAAAATTTTCTTGATAAAAAGATAGATACTCATAGAGCAAGAATGATTAAATCTTTAGAGGATTTAGAAGATGAAATTATTGCTGCTATAAGTACTTTACCACAACAAAAAGGTAGTTTGTTTGATACTAGAGTTGCAGTTAGTTTAAGAACAAATATTAAACAACTTATAGAAAAAACATATTTGGTAGCTTCTGATAGAAACATTAGAGATTATAAATCAGTTGTAGATAGAATAGTAAAAGATTTAGAAAAATACCCAATAGCTAAAAGGTTTAAATCATTAACACAAGCAGATGCAGATACTGCTGCTAGATTACAGAAGTTATATTTTAACCAGTTTAAAGAAGCAGGGAATACTATACAAGAAGCTATATCACAAGAAATTTATAATGCTTCATTAATTAATAGACCATTTAAAGATGTTGTTAAGAATATTAAACAACAAATAAATGGTGTGTATATGAAGAGTGATAAAGAAGAAATAAACAAATTAGTAAAGATTGCTAATGCCGATCCGACTTCAAGGGCAGGAAAAAAGGCAATAGAAAGATTACATACTATATATGGTAGTGATAGAACTGGAAATAACTTACGAAGATATGCCCAGCAAATATCACATGATTCTGTAATGCAGTTTCATGCTCAGGTTAATATTGCAAAATCAAAAGAGTATGGTTTTGATAAATGGAGATATACTGGTAATGTAATAACTACTACAAGAGATTTTTGTTTAAGAAGAGTTGGTAAAGTATATACCGAAACAGAAATAAGAAAAATTTGGGCAGCTTCCAGTTGGACTGGTAAGTCGCCTGGCGACCCATTTATTGTCAGAGGGGGATATAATTGTAGACATCATTGGCAACCTGTTAGTGATGATTTCTTTGACAAAAAGGGCGAATTGATTATATAATAGGGAATAATATTTATAGGAGTATATTATGATATGGAATAAACCTAAAATAGCAGAAGTAGCAGTTGGTCTTGAAATCAACAGTTATGCTTGTGCTTATATTAAATAACAAAAATTTACTCAATAGGAGGTAAACATGGTTGATGAACCTAAAACAGGAAAAAAAACGACTGAAACTAAAGAAACCAAAGCTGAAGTAAAGGAAGAGAAGTCAGGTAAATTCTCACAAGAGGACCTTGATGGTGTAGTTCATAAAAGAGTTATGCAAGAGAGGAAGAAATGGGAGGATAAATTATCTGGTCATGACCTTAACGAACTTGTAAGTGCAAAGGAATCTCAAAATGAAGCTGAAAAACAAAAGGAAATAGACAAAGGCAATTTTGAGAAAGTTCTTAAAGATACAGTAGATAAACATAAAGAAGAAATATCTTCTTTAAAATCACAACTGCATAATACTAAAGTTGATGAGGCAATAGTAAATGCTGCTTCAAAGCATAATGCTATCAATCCAGAACAGGTTAAGACATTAGTCAAACCATCTGTGAAATTAAATAAAGATAGCGATATTGAAATTTTAGATGCCAACAATCAAAAAAGATATAATGCAGATGGCAATCCTTTATCAGTAGATTCTGCTGTTGAAGAGTTCCTTACAAAAAACCCACATTTCCAAAAAGCAGGTCAATCTGGTTCTGGTAGTGAGGGAAAGATTGGTGGAAGCACTACGAGTAGCTTAAAAGATTTACAAGGCATGTCGCAGGAAGATATTGCAAATATGATGTCAACTCCTGATGGTCTTGAAAGATACAGAAAGATAAGAGCTAATAAAAGAGCTAAGTCTATCAAACTCGGATAAAAATTTATTAACAATATAATTGGAGGTTCTAAATGGCGAATGAAACTACAAGTTCCACTTTATCGGAACTATATACAGAGATTATTGCTGAAGCACTTTTTGTTTCACAAGAGCAATCTCTAATGAGAAACCTTGTCAAAAATTATGCAATTTCTGGTCAAGGAAAAGCAGTAGAAGTGCCACAATATGCAGCTGTTTCAGCATCTGCACCTGGCGAAGCGACTGATTTATCTAATACAGCTATTAACCCTACATCAGCAACTCTTACAGCTGCTGAAGTTGGAATTATGACAACTCTTACCGATTTAGGTAGAGATTCAGCAGCAAGAAATGTTGCAGCTGATATTGGTCAATTATTTGGTAGTTCAATAGCTACTAAAATTGATACTGATTTAATAGCATTATTTGATGGGTTTTCAGAAGCAAAGGGAAGTAATTCAACTGCGATAACTGTTGCATTATTTATGCAAAGTGTATCTGCATTAAGAGTAAACAAAGTCCCATCAGTTGTAGATTGTAATGTTGTTCTACACCCTAATATAGCTTATGACTTAAAAGCTGCATTAACTAATTCCTTTCAAGGAACAGGTAATTTACCTGATGTTGGTAATGAAGCTATGAGAAATGGCTTTTTAGGAACTCTAGGAGGAGTAAGAGTATATGAAAGCACTAACTTTTCAAACTCTGGTTCTGCTGGAGATTACAAATGTGGTGGTTTTCACCCTGATGCTCTTGGCTTAGCAATTAAATCAGACCTTAAAATTGAAACTCAAAGAGATGCGAGTTTAAGAGGAACTGAAATCGTTGCGACTGCTGTTTATGGCACAGGAGAATTAGTAGATGCTTATGGTGTAGAAATGCACTTTGATTCATCTATTGAATAGTCCATAATATAAGAGGGTAGAATATCTGCCCTCTTTTTTTTTATTAATTAAAAGGAGAATAAGATGCCTGTTTACGATTTAAAAGATGGAAGAGAATATGTAACCATTAAAACAAAAAAAGGGAATATTAAAAGGGAAAGAACTTATATTGAAGCAAACCCTTGGATTCTTGACCAAAGAGGTTGGTCTATTGTTGATGGAGATGTTAAAGTTAAAACACCAAAAAGCAAAGTAAAAGCAGAAGACAAACCTAAAAAAAAAAAACGAAAAAAAAGTTCGTAGAAAATTGTGTAACATCATAAAGGAGGATTAAATGGCAATGTGCAATACAACTGATATTCAAAATCAGTTGCCAGAAATATATACTTATGGCATTAGTGCTGCAAATGTGGATTCATATTCTTGGATTCCAAAAGCACAGAATGACATAAAAAGACAATTAAGAAATGAGTGGTGGCCCAAATACCAATCAGATAGAGTAAAAGATATTTCCTATTTAGGAACACAGGAGATGGATTCGGATAAATTAACTGAAAGTCAATTTAATAAACTTTGTATTAATAGAGTATTAGGTTGGTATCTATTTCCAGCATTATCTAAATGGAATCCTGCTGGTCAGGAAGATAAGTTTCAATTAAAAATGAAATATTATAGAGATGAATATGATGCAGAATGGACTGCAATATTAAGAGATGGAGTAGAATATGATGCAGATGATGATAGCTCTATAACTAATGTTGAAAAAGAACCATTACACACATTAAGGTTAGTAAGATAATGGATATTGGAGCATATATATTTTTAGTAGTATTATTGTGTGTTTTTTGTTGGATACTTAGTTTGACATGGAAATAAAATGCAAATAGATATTAAATTAGATACAACAAAACTTAATAAAAGATTAAAAAAGTTAAAATATGATATGCCTAGAGCAAAAAAAATGGCATTGGGTAAAGCAGCAGAATTTGCTAAAGCAGGTATTAAACAAAGAACACAAGAGAAATCTTTAGATGCCTTTATGAAGCCATTAGCACCATATTCTGAAGCATATATAAAGTTTAAAGGTGGTAAATATACAGGTAAAGTGGATTTAACATTTACCAGTCAGATGTGGTCAAGTTTGACTACTAAATCTGATGCGAACCAAGCGAGATTGTTTTTTCTTGGAGAACCAGCTAAATATGCAGCATTTCAGCATTTTGGAATGAGAAGAGGTGGAAAAACATCAAAAGAAAGAAAGTTTTTTATGTTATCGAAAAACCAAACATCTGGAATTGTCCAAATGTTTAGTAATGAGATAAGAAAGAGATTTCAATTATGAGTGAAAGAGAAGATATAGCAGGAAATATAATAAGTGTTTTAGATGCAATGAGTTCTCCTGAATTAAAAAAAATAACAAGAGAACCATTTAGCGAAGATGAATTATCTAATTCTCAATTCCCATGTGCATTTATACAAAGTGGAACAGAGATTAGAGAAGATAGAACTATGTCTGGAGATAGACAAGGTAATATTGACTATGTTATAGTTGGCTTTGTAAAAGGCACAACATCTAATATAGATACAGCTAGAAATGAACTTATAACTGGAATAGAAACTGCTTTAGAATCTGACAGAACTAGATCAGGTAATGCTTTAGATACCCAAATTATTGAAGTATCAACTGATGAGGGTGTAATTTACCCTTATGGAGGAGTTAGAGTAGTTGTAAGAGTTTTATATCATTATGATAAGGGAACACCATAATAGGAGGTAAAATATGGCGAAACGAGTTAAATTAATTATGCCAAATGGTAAAGATGAAATTGAAGTTTGGGATAGTGAAATTGAATATTTTGAACAAATGGGTTACTCTGTAAATACAGAAAAACCTAAAAAATCTAAAAAGGAGGATAAATAAATGGCGACACATACAGGAAGTGCAGGACTTGTAAAAGTAGGTTCTAACACAGCAGCAGAAATTAGAAGTTTTACTTTAGATACATCTGCTGAAGTACTTGAAGATACAACTTTAGGAGATACTTCAAGAACATATCAAATTGGAAAAAAAGGTGCAACAGTATCTGTTGAATGTTGGTGGGACGAAACTGACACTAATGGACAGATTGCAATGGCAGAGGGTAGTCAAGTAGTTTTAAATCTCTACCCAGAGGGTGCAGATAGTGGCGATTACTATTTTTCAGGCACTTATATTATAACTGGTTCTTCAGTATCTGTTCCAACAGATGGTATTATTGAAGCAACTTTTAATGCAACAATGACTGGTGCATTGACAAGAGGAACTGTTTAATTGACATTTTACTATTAATAAGTAAATTAAACTTATGGCAAAAAAAAAACCAATAGATAGTGCAGTTACTCATTACAGTGGGCTTGAAACAAGAGTTATTAAAGTAGAGGAATGGGGAGATGAAAATGGTCCTTTAGAAATTTATGTTACCCCATTTACTCTACACGAAAAAGGTAGATTGTTTGCAAAAAGTAATATGAGTGATGTAAATGCACTAGCAGATGTTTTAATTATGAAAGCTAAAGATTCAAAAGGCGATCAAGTATTTACATTAGATGATAAACACAAATTGGTTCATAAAGTAGATGCTGATGTCCTGGCAAAGGTTGCTAATCAAATAATTTCTGCCAGTCCAACTAATATTGCGACTGAAAAAAAAAATTAAAAAAAGATAACGAAAGATATGCAATAATGTTTTTAGCAGAAACATTACATAAAACTGTATCTGAATTAACAAAAGAATTAACATACGAAGAGCTAATAGAATGGTTAGCTTATTTTGAATTAAAAAGAGAAAAGGAAAAATTACATGGCAACAGATAGATTAAATATATTAATAACAGCAAAAGATAAAACAAAAAGAGCATTTGGAGCTTTAAAAGGCAGTTTAGCAAAGATTAAAAGTAGTGTTTTTAGTCTTAAAGGTGCATTGGTTGGTCTTGGAGCAGCAGTAGTTACAAGGTCAATAGTAAAAACAACTGCTGAATTTGAAGATTTACGAGATTCATTGTCATCAGTAGCAGGTGGGGTTGAGCAAGGAAAAGATGCTTTTAATTTTATAACAGACTTTGCTCAAAGAACACAGTTTGATGTTCAAACATTAACAAGAGCATTTATAACATTAAAAGCAACTGGTATAGAACCAACAGAGGAGTTATTAACTACATTTACTGATACTGCTGCTGTAACTACCGACCAATTAGGAACTTTTGAAGCAATGACAAGAGTTCTTTCAAGAAGTACTGCAGGTGGTCTTGGATTAGAAGAATTAAATCAAATAGCCGATAAAGGTATTCCAGTTTGGGATATTTTTACAGAAAAACTTGGAATTAGTAGATTAGAAATATCTGCATTGGGTCAAAGTGCTGAGGGTGCTGATAAACTAACTAAAGTTTTAATAGATGGTTTAAACGAAAGATTTGGTGGTGCAACACAACAAAAATTAGATAATTTATCTACTGCTATGAGTAATTTTGGTATAGCAGTTGATGATGCTCAAGATACTTTTGGACAAGCAGGGTTTAGCCAAGCATTAACAGAAATAACTAATGCTTCTAGTGTGTGGATTTCACAAAATAAAGAGTTGTTTGCAACATTAGGAGAATTATCAGGCAAAGGTTTAGTTTTATTTGTTAAAGGAATTGTTAAAACAATAAAGGCAATAACAGACTTAACTACTGGTATTTATAATTTAGGTAAATCTTTAGTAGATACATTTAAAGAAAAGATAGGAATAGAAGTTCAACCTGCTATTAATAATTTTGATGCCTCAATAGTTAATGTTGCAAGTAGTATAGAACAATTTAATAAAAAAACAAAAAAATCAGTTGATAACACAAAAGCATTAAGAAATGCAACAAAGTCATTAAGTGAAATGAGAGAAGATTTAATGACTAAAGAAGAAAAAGCTCAAAAATTATTTGATGATACATACGAAAAATTACAAAGGAATATTGCATTTCAAAAATTAAGTGAAAAAGAACAAGCAGATATTGTTGGTAGATTAACAGACCAATATGCTAAAGCAGTAGAAGAAGTTGATGAATTAACTGAAGCTGAAGAAAGAGCTAGAGATATTGGTAAAGAATTAGGTCTTACATTTACATCTGCTTTTGAAGATGCTGTTGTTGAGGGAAAAAAGTTTAGGGATATTCTACAAGGTATATACAAAGATATTTTAAGAATAATTTTAAGAAAAGCAATTACCGAACCTGCTGGAGAAGCAATAGGAGATTTTATTAGTGGAACATTAAGTGGAACATTAGGTGGTATATTTGGTAGCCCAAAACAATTTGGTGGATCGGTAACAGGTGGTAGACCACATATTGTTGGAGAAAGTGGACCAGAAGTATTTGTTCCTAGTTCATCTGGGAGTATTGTTCCAAATCATCAATTAGGTGGAGGAACAAATGTAGTACAGAATATTAATGTAACTACTGGGGTTCAACAAACAGTAAGAGCAGAGATTATGAATATGCTGCCAATGATTAAACAAGCATCTGTTGATGCTGTATTAGAAGAAAGGGGTAGAGGTGGTAAAATGGCACAAGCAATGGGTGCTATTACACAATCTACATAATTATTATGACAACTTATGCAATGCCAACATCAATATATCCAAAACAAGCAAGATTTGGATTGGTAACAAACACAAGAAGTTTTGTAAGTCCTTTAAGTGGTGCTGTACAAACAACAGCAATGAGTGGAGCAAGATGGACAGCTACATATACTTATCCACCAATGTCGCATACACAAGCAGGAGAATTTCAAGCATTTCTTATTTCATTACAAGGAAGTGAGAATAGATTTTATGCTTGGGACCCACTACACAAGATAAAAGGAAATAGAGGTGGTATGGGAGGAACACCATTAGTTGATGGAGCTAGTCAAACTGGAACTACTTTGGTTACAGATGGGTGGCCCAATAGTACATTAGTTTTAAAAAAAGGCGATTATTTTACAGTTAATAATGAACTTAAAATGGTAACAGCAGATGAAACATCTGATGGTAGTGGCGATTTAACTATTAACTTTGAACCAGCTTTAAGGTCAAGCCCTAGTAATAATGCAACAATAACTGTAAGTGGAGCTACTTGCATAATGATGCTAAGTGATGATAACCAAACAATGTGGGACCAATCTAATATAGAACAATATGGTTTAACATTTAGTGGAATAGAGGCATTTACTTCATAATGAAATGGCAGAACAAAGGTAAGGGAAGAAGAAAAATAGGTTCTGCAAAAAGAAAAGCGAGAAGAAAAAGAAACAAAAAAAGATAGGAGGCAGTAATGTCAGAATTTGTATTACTTGCCCATTTAGGAATATTTGTCTTAGGATTTGGAACATTTAAAGATATAGATAAATGTCAAGAACAAGGATATAAATACAACTTAATAGAACCTTTTGGTTTTGCCTGTGTAAATACAGAATGGGAAAAGTATGAAAAAATAAAAGATAAAATTATATGGATTAAAGAAAGAGAGTAGTAGTCGGGATTATACCATACTCTCTTTCAATTAATAATAGGGAGCATAGATAACATAATGTTATCTCAATAAAGGAATTATAACAAATGGCAAGAACAATAGCAACAGCAAATAAAAACGAAACAACAGCAGAAGTCTTTAGACCTGTGTTATTTTTATTTTTAGATTTAGATGGTGGAGATGTTTTAGTTAATTCATCAGATCAAGATATAGCATGGGATTTTGATTCAGATAGTAGTAATGAAACATTTACTGGTGTTGGACAATTTGGTAATGTATCAGTAGTTAATGAAAGTACAGATTTAAAAGCAACAGGTATTCAATGTTCTCTTACTGGAGTTCCAACTACACATATAAGTAATGCTTTAAATGAAGATTATTCTGGAAGAGAAGCAAAATTATATGTTGGTTTTCAAAATGCAGCTAGAGCTTTAGTAGCTGACCCTATGGTATTATTTCATGGTAGAATAGATACTATGGATATACAAATAGGTAAAACAGCACAAGTTAATGTTACTATTGAAAGTAAATTAGTAGACTGGGAACGAGCAAGAATAAGAAGATTTACTAACGAGGACCAAAGAAGTGCATATTCCTCTGACGAGTTTTTAGAGTTCGTTACCCAAACTGTTGAAAAGGAGATAGTATGGGGACAAAAAACTACTTAGTAAAAAATGATAGATATGAAAAATTAACTCAATATTTAGACAAAGTAAAAAATAAAAAGTTTAAATATGGAGATATGGATTGTGCTATATTTACAGTTGCTGCTGTAGATATACAATTAGGAACTAAACTTAAAAGTAAATTATTTGGTAAATACAAAGACTTAAAAGGAGTTGCTAATAAAATAAAAGAGATAGGAAAAGGCAAATATATTAATGCCATAGAAAAAATATGTAAAGATTATAAATTTGATGAAGTTAGTCCTAGTTATGCTCAAAGAGGAGATGTTTGTATTATGAAAGATAAAAACAAAACTGTTATGGGTATAATAGGTATTAATTCTAAACCAGTATTTATTAGTAATAAAAAAGGATTAGAAGAATACCCTAGAGATGTAATTCAAAGAGCATGGAGGATTAAATAATGGGTGGTGTAGTAAAAGCAGTTGCAATGTTTGGTATAAAGAATGTTCTTGCATCTCCAGCATTAGCAGGGCCATTTAGTTTTAATCCTTGGACTTTTATTATTAAAACTGTTATTTCAATGGCAATTCAATATGCTTTTCAAAGAGTATCAGGTAGAAAAAAACCTACATTGCCAAGTCCAGCATTTGAGGAAGAAAACGAAACAAGAAAAACAATGGTTCGTTCTACAGTTGCTAATAGAAGCATAATGTATGGCGAAACAATGACATCTGGTCCATTAGTAATGGCAGAAACATCTGGAACAGATAATAAATATTTACATTTAGTAATCCCAATATCTCATACTGATTATGGATATGGAATACAAAGTATAGATAAAATTTATTTAAACGATAAGTTAATAACTCTTTCATCTGATTTAGATGGAAGTAATGTTGTTAATACAGGCACATTTGATGGCAAAGTAAGAATAAAAACACATTTAGGAAGAAGCACTCAAGCTGCTGATTCAGATGCTGTAAGTGATATTTCTAATTGGGGTTCAAATCACATAGGAAAAGGAGTTGCTTATGTTTATTTAAGATTGGAATATGACCAAGATACATTTCCAACAGGAATACCTAATATTAGGGTTCATGCAAAGGGAATGAAAGTAAAAGATACTAGATACACAACTTTTGCAGCTAATAGTGTAATAAACACTTCAACAGAAGTATTTACTATATCAAATCATAATCTATCGACTGGTGATGGTTGGATTTATAATAATGCAGGAAATAGTAATATCGGTGGGCTTACATCAGGAACAACTTATTATGTTATAAAAGTAAATGATAATACCTTTAAACTTGCAACAACTTTGGCAAATGCTGAAGCTGGAACAGCAGTTAATATAACTTCTAATCCATCAGAGACACATAAGTTTCAAAAGATTACATATAGTAATAATCCTGCTTTAATAATTAGACACTATTTAACTTCTGATTATGGTTTAGGATTAACAGATGATGAAATTGATTCAACTTCATTTGAAGCAAGTGCAAATACTTGTGATGAAACTGTAACTAATGCAGATAGTTCAACATCAAGTAAATATACTTGTGGTGGTATGATTGAACTTGGAAAAACTCCAATGGATATTATTTCACAATTATTAACATCTTGTGTTGGTGTTTTAGTATTTGAACAAGGAAAATATAAATTACATGCAGGAGCTACAAGTTCATCTGTTAAAACATTTACAGAAGATAATTTAAGAGCAGATTTAAAAGTAAGAACAAAACCAAGTAAAAAAGAATTATTTAATACAGTTAAAGGAACATATCAAGATGGATCAAATCAATATCATAGTGCCGAGTTTGAACCATTTACAAACTCAACTTATGTAACAGAAGATGGTGGTTTAACATTAACAAGAGATATAGAATTACCATTTACAACTAATAGGATTGAAGCACAAAGACTTGCAAAGATACATCTTAATGCAGCAAGACAAGCAATAAGTGTAGACCTACCATGTAATATGAGTGCTATGGAAGTTTGTTGTGGAGATATTGTTCAGCTTACCTTTTCAGACTTAGGTTGGACTAATAAACAATTCAGAGTAATGGAATGGAATTTATCTTTAGATGGTGGAATAGATTTAAGATTACAGGAAGAAGCTAGTACAGTATGGAGTTGGACCGCAGCAGATGATGAAAAATCTATTGATGCAGCACCAAATACAACATTGCCATCAGCATTTACAGTAACAGCTCCTGATTCTGTATCTGTATCTGATTCAATGATCCAGCACTATGATGGAGCTATCGTACCAGAGACGACAATCACTATTGCTTCAACTGATCCATATAGTCAGTTTTTTGAATTAAGCTATAAACTTTCAACTGATAGTGATTACACAATATTAGGAGAGGGAAGACATACAACTTTTAAAACACATAAATTAAAACAAGGTAGTACATACGATATACGAGCAAGAGCAAAAAATTATGTTGGTGTATATAGTAGTTATACAACAGCATCATATACTGTTGTTGGAGAAACTGATCCACCATCTACTGTTCAAAATTTTGCATGTAATATAATTGATGATAAAGCATATTTAAGTTGGGATGCTGTAACAGATTTAGATTTAGCATTTTATGAGATTCGCTTTTCAACATTAACAAGTAATGCAGAATGGTTTGATAGTGTTACATTAATAGAAAAAGTTTCAAGACCTGGAACTTCTGCTACTGTGCCATCTCGAATTGGCAGTTATTTAATCAAGGCAGTTGATAAAATGGGCAATTATAGTGTTTCAGAATCAATAGCTGTATCAACAGTTGCTTCATTAACTGGTTTAAATTTAGTTACTACTACAACACAACATAGTGGTTTTACAGGAACTAAAACAAATTGTGTAGTTGATATTGCACCACATCCAGATGAATTAATTTTAAGTTCATCAACATTGTTTGATAGTAAATCTGGGAATTTTGATTCAGCTTCTCTTTTCTTTGATAGTGGAGGAGCAAGTGGAACAGTTGCAACGACAGGTACTTATGAATTTGATAGTGTAGTTGATTTAGGAGCAGTTGTTACCAGCAGATTATTTCCAAGTATTACACAATCAGTTACAGATAGAACAAATTTATTTGATGCTGTAAGTGGAATGTTTGATTCAAGGTCAGGAGCATTTGATGGAGATGCACCTAGTGCTTGTTCTGCTATTTTATATTTTGCTTATTCAGATGATAATACAACTTATACAGATTTTCAAAAAGCATTAGCTTCATCTGATGTTACTTGTAGATATTTAAAGTTTAAATTAGTTTTTACTTCTGATGGAACAGCAAGTCCAGAAGTATCTGCTTTATCAGTTCAAGTTGATATGGTGGATAAAATACAAAGTGAAAGAGATAAATCAATAGGAAGTTCAGGAACAGCTATAACATTTCCTAGTGCTTTCAAAGTTATACCAATGGTAGCAACAACAATTCAAAATGGTGGAACTGGAGATTATTTTACTTTATCATCAATAAGTGCAACAGGATTTACAATTAATTTATATGCAAGTAATGGAGCAGGTAAAACAGGAACTATAAATTACCTTGCCAGAGGGTACTAGATAAAGTATATTTTTATTAATGGCAAAAGTTAAGTATTTAGTTAAGATGTCAGCACCATGTGATTGTTGTAACTCAATTTCTTATGGTTTTAATGGATTATTTGATGATGAAGAACAAGCTCGTCAATGGATTGTGAATATTAAGCTATCAAAAGATTATAAACCAACTATATTACCTATTACTATATCTAGTAGTATGGGTAATGATAAAATTTTATTTAGATGTGAAAAACCAGTTAATTTTAGTATAAACTAATGGGATTATGTGAAGATTGTTATAAAGTGCCAAAATTAAAACGAGAAAATAAAGAAATGAAAAAAAGGATTAAAGAACTAGAAAAATTATTATTAATAAACAAATATACTATAGGAGGTAAAAAATGAGCCAAGTATCAGATTATTCTTTGGCGAACCAATCATTTCCAGATTTTAGAACAGAACTTAATAATATATTAGGTGCTGTAAATACATTAAACTCTGGAAGTTCTGCACCTGGTAATTTAGTAGCAGGAAGTTTATGGTTGGACACAAGTTCAGCATCAAGTCCGACATTAAAATATTATGATGGTTCTGACAGCATTTCATTATGCACAATAGACCATAGTGCAAATACAGTTAATTGGTTAGATTCAACTGTAACAATGAGTGGAGCTTACGATTTAGATGGTGGAAAATTAACTTTAGATGCTAATGCTAACACTTCTCTTCATGCTTCAACAGATGACCAAATAGATGTTGAAATAAGTGGAGCAGATGATTTTACATTTACTGCAAATTCATTTAATGTATTATCAGGTTCAGCATTAACAATTAATGCAGGAGGTTCAATAGCTAATGCAGGAACTTGGGGAGATAGTATATCTTCAACAGGTAAAGCATTAGTAATGGGATTTTAAATTATGGAGGAAATAAACAATGGCTAGTGAAGTATTAAAAGTATCACACACAGCAGGAGTAACAAACTCGGAAAGTGTTTTAATAAATGGAGTAAGTGGACACACTTATACTATTATATCTATACTAATTTGTGAAACAGCAGGTGCTGCAGAAACTTTTGATTTATATATAGACGACAATGGTGGTGGTACAGATTATGAAATTTATTCTGACCAAGCACTTGCAGCTAATGCTACATTTGAACATACAAGTAAATTTGTTATAGAGGGAACTGACCATCTATGTATTTCAACTGCTAGTAGTGCTAATGTTGATGTAATTGTTTCATATTTAGATCAAACATTATAGGATAAAAAAATGAGTGGTATAGTAGGAGATAACACAGATAGACAATCTGGTGTAATAGCAGAAGCAGCAGGTGGAGCTGAAGTTCGTTCTGATGATCCATCAGCATCTGCAGGTACAGTATGGTTCAATACAACTTCTGGAACATTAAAGGTTTATAGACTTATAGCTGCATTTTCATCAGGTGGTGCAATATCTACTGGAACAAAATTTGGTGGTATGGGAGATTGTGGAACAGTTGATTCTGGTCTTGCAAGTGGTGGTCATACAGGTAGTGGTCGTACAAATCGTACTGAAGAATATAACGGAACTTCTTGGAGTTCAGGTGGAAATTATTGGGGTAGCTATAGTGGACAAGCAGCTTGTGGTTCTTCAAATACAGCAGTAATTGCTGGTGGTGGTTATGATGGTTCAAGTTTAAAAGATGAATGTGGCGAATACAATGGGACTGCATGGACAGAAGGAAATGATTTTTCTACTGGTCGTTCTACTTATGCTATGTTTGGTATTCAAACAGCAGCAGTTGGTTCTGGTGGAACAGGACATAGTGGTTCAGGAAGTTGGATTCAATCTACTGAAGAATATGATGGTACAAGTTGGTCTTCAGGGGGTAATCAATCAACATCAAATCCAGATTGTAATGGAGCAGGAACTCTTGCAGCAGGTTTTGTAGTTGGTGGAGGTGGCTCTAGTATAAATGATAAAACACAAGAATATAATGGAACAGCTTTTACAACAGTTAATGATTGTAATACAGGAACAATGGACACTCATGTTTTTGGAACTCAAACTGATGCAAGAATGTGTGCTGGTTATAATTCTGATGCAAGTGATGAATTAACTAGAACAGAAACATATGATGGAACAACATGGTCTACAGATATTTCTATGTCAGCTGAAAGATATGGAGGGGTTTGTGCAGGAAGTGGTGCATCTAGTGGAATGGTAGCATCTGGAGATACAGATTCAACAGCAGTATTAACAACAACTGAAGAGGTAGCAGAAGCATTAACAGCGAGGACAGTAACAGATAGTTAAAAATTATGAGTGGATCAACAACAGATAATTCAGGAAGACAATCAGGAGTAATAGCTGCAGCTTCAGCAGGTATACAAATACTTTCATCTGATCCTGGAAGTCCAACAACAGGACAAGTATGGTTCAACTCAACAACAAGTTTATTAAAATATTATAATGGTTCTGCAACAAGGACAGTAACAGATAGTTAAGGAGAAATTTATGAGTGGAAAAGTAAGTGATAATACAGGAATAGGAACTGGAAGTATTGCAAAAGCAGCAGGGGGTGTACAGATTTTATCATCTGATCCAACATTAACAGAAGGATTATTATGGTATAACAGTAGTTCTAATACTTTAAAAGTTGCAAGAAATGTAGCTTCTTGGTCTTCAGGTGGTTCTTTATCAGTTGATTTTGATTTAGCAGGTGGGTGTGGAACACAAGATGCAGCTATGGGTTCTGGACCAGATGATGATACAGATGGTACACAAGAATATAATGGTAGCTCATGGTCAGCAGGTGGTAATATGAATCATGCAAGATATTGGCTATCTAACTTTGGTACACAAACTGCTGCAACAAGTTGTGGTGGATATGCAGGTGGATTATCAAATGAAACAGAAGAGTATAATGGTACTGCTTGGAGTAATAGTGGTATAGGAAATTTAAGTACATCAAGATACAATGCTGCTTCAGCAGGAACACAAAATTCTGGTTTATATTTTGGAGGTTCAGATAGTGTATAATGGCAGATAAAAATACAACAGAAGAATATGGAGGTACATCATGGTCAAGTGGTGGAAATTTATCATCTGCTGCAAGTGGTTTAGCTGGTTGTGGTACTCAAACTGCAGCTATAGCTTGTGGGGGAGGAGAATATTTAAATAGAACCGAAGAGTATGATGGCTCAAGCTGGAGTTCAGGTGGAAACATGTCGCAATCAAAAAGAGATTTTGAAGCAGTAGGAATATTAACAAGTGCTTTATGTTTTGGTGGAGATACTGGAAGTTTACAAAATAGAACAGAAAAATATAATGGAACTGCTTGGTCTACTGAGGGAAATAGTTTAGCTACTGCTAAAGAACAACTTTGTGGTGCAGGTACATCATCATCAGCATTAGCTTGGGGTGGTTCAGATGGTTCTGATTCAAGAACATCAGAAGAATGGTCAGAAGGATTAACAGCAAGGACATTAAGTAACAGTTAAAATTTTTAATGGAGGAAAACTATGGCAAATAAATATTGGGTAATTGAAAATACAGGCAAAGACTTTTTCACTCATCAAGATAGAAGTGATATGCCAATATTTCAAGGTCATCCTGGTAATGTTTGGATTACATCTAACAATGCTAAAGCAATAATATGGGCAAATAAATATTCTCATGTTACTAAAACTAAAGCACAAGCACAAGCGATTGTGGATAATGAGGTTGAAGAAGCACAAGAAGAATGGGATAATCAACCAGAACCAAAATATCCACAGGAAAGACCTGTAAAATACATATTGGATTAATTAAAATAAATGATATATTAATTTTTATGACTAAATTAACAAAAATAAATTATCCTATGTTACCAGAAAAGGATAATGGGTACATTTCTAAAATTAAAGAAGAACTTAATGATACCATGAATAAGAAACAAATGTTTAGAACAGAAACTGAGATGAGGTTTTCTGTTTTGAATGATGGTAAACATCCTACTAAAGCAAGTAAGTATTGGCAGTGTGTAAGAGAACAAGGGGTGTTTATTGAAAACTTACATACTTTATCTTTTGAATATAGAAGAAATTTAATTAAGTTAAAAAAGAAACAAAAAAGATTAGAAACAGAAACTGATGAGTTTAAAAAACAAGAATTACAAATTGATATTGATGAATGTCAATGGATAAAAGCACAACATGAATCTGTTGCTAAAGATAGAGTAAGAGAGATAGAACATTGGTCAAGATTAAAAAAAGAATTAGATGATGGTAGCTTTAATACTAAAGATGTAAACGACCATCAAGCTAAAAGTTATGAACAAAATTTAATTAATAGAGCTAATACATTAACACCTGGAAGTTCACAAGCAGAAGTTATAAATGTATTAGGACCACTACAAACTCTACAAAGATTAAATCGTGGAGATAAATTAAGTAATGAAACAGGTGGGGTTACAATCCCAATGGCAAAACAAGATAAAAAAATTGCAAAAAAAGATTAATACTATCTTTACTAAACTTCGTTTTGATAAAATTGAATATATAACAAGACCAGAATTTGTAAATGGTACAGAAAAAGAATTTCATTCTGAATTAAAAAAATCCATTAAAATCAAAGGTTTATTAGACCCTTTATTCTTAAAGAATACAGCAGGAAAACTAAAGGTTATTGTTGGAAATAATAGAATGGTAATATGTAAAGAATTAGATATAAAAATTATTCCTTGCATAATAACTCAAATAGGAAATCCTAAATTTTTTTTAAAAGGAAGAGAATTAAAAACAGATAAAGAAATAAAAGAATTATTTTTTTTACCTGAAGAGGTAGAAATCAGAAGAACAAAACAAGGTTGGATAGACCAAATTAATATAAAAAAATTTTTAACAATAAGGAATAAATATGAAAAGAAAAGATAATGGGCTATCTTCATTTGAAGAGGGCAGATTAAAAGAATCGGTAGATCAATTACGAGATGATGTAAGACACATGTATTCAAAAATAAATTCACTTGAAAGACGAATGAATAAAGGAACAGGATTTGCGATTGGGATTTTAATTATTGTTTCTATTGCAGCATCTGGTATAAATTCAGTTTTTACCACATGGTTTAGATAATGGGGAGAAAAATTCGTGGTGGAGAAAAGGCGAAGCCAGAAGATTCAATGAGAAAAATCTACAAAGATGGCGAGTGGATTCCAATAAAACCAGTTTTATATAAAGGAATAATTTGTGGTTGTATTAGTGGGAAGTACATTCCATATCGTAAAGTAGGACCTGTAAAGATTAAATAGGAGTTTTTTATGTTTAAACGAGTATTAATAATTTCGGACACTCATATTCCTTATCATGTTAAAGAGTTAATACCTTTTTTAACAGAATTAAAAAAGATAGTTAAACCAGATAAGGTAATTCATATTGGAGATGAATTAGATAAACATGCTATGAGTTTTCATGATAGCGACCCTGATTTACCTAGTGCAGGAGATGAATTAAAACAATCTCTGCCAATTATTTCAGATTTAGAATATTTATTTCCAGAAATGGATTTACTTGATTCCAATCATGGAAGTTTAGTATTTAGAAGAGCATACAAACACTCAATACCAAAAGCATATTTAAAAGATTATAAAGATTACTTACAAGTTAAGAATTGGAAATGGCATGATGATTTAACAATCAATACACCTTGTGGTCCAGTTTATTTTTGTCATGGAAAGATGGCAGATGTTTTTAAACTTGCACAATGTATGGGTATGTCTACAGTTCAAGGACATTACCATTCAAGTTACAGTATTAAATATTTCGGAAATAGTTTAGGATTATATTATGGTTTACAAGTCGGTTGTTTAGTAGATAAAGACAGCTTGGCTTTTAGATATAATAAAACACAAAAAGCAAGACCTATCATTGGAACTGCTGTTATTATAGATGGGCAACCTCGTTTAGTGCCTATGATATTAGATAGCAAAGGCGATTGGATAGGAAAAATAATATTTTAGTATTTGGGTGTAGCTTTATTGCTGGGCAGTCATTGACTGGGTGGGTTTTTTTTAATATAATAAATAAAATGTATGAAAATTGGAGATTAGAAAGCGAAGTAAACACAATGTGGTTTAAGAATAGAAAGAACTTTGTTATCTATTCGTTTGCCAAAGATATGAGTAAAATAGTAAGAGTTAAAATTATTCCAAGTAGCAAGACAGGTCAAGAGCTGCGAAATCTGGCAGAAGATTTGGGAAATTATTTAACTAGCAGACTATCAAGATGTAAGAATATGGAAAAATGTTTAAATGATATGTGGGACGAAAGCCCTAGAGATTATGGGAATAAACCTGCAACCATTATGGGTTTTATAATAAAAGATATATTAAGGAGGAAACTATGGAAAGTATAATGAACTTAATCTCAAACTATTGGGGTGTGGTTACATCAATCATTGCTGTGGCATCAGCTTGGGCAGCAGTTACACCATCTGTTGTTGATAATAAAATTGTTGCGATAATCAACAAATTTGCAGATTGGGCAGCACTTAATGTTTGGAAAGCCAAAGAATTAAGACCAGAGGAAGATGAATAATGATTTCTTTTATAATTACTCTATTAATCCTAATAGGGTTTTTGCTTGTAGGGATTATTTATTTAGCGATAAAATATGGAAGCAAGAAACAAAAACTTGTGGCTGCGAAAGTGCAGAAACAGGCATCAGACAATGCTCTTAAGATTGTTAGGAATGTTCGGAATAAGTCTAGTGATTTTATTCGTGGCAAGTTGTCAAAACATTGGAAAAAATGAGTGTTATTTTGAACCAATTTATTTATCAAGCCAAGATATACTTGTTATTTCTGATGAATTAGCAGAAACTATATTTATACATAACGAAATATGGAGAGCAAACTGTAACTAATGGAGTTTATCTTATTAGCATGGTTAAAAATGGACTTTTGGTATGTAGATACTTACAAAGATGTAGATGAATGTATCACTCAGGCAGAACTATTATTTAAAAAAGATAGGTCAAAATATATGTGTTTGCCTAAAGATTACATGAATCAACAAAGAATTGTAAAAGGAATATTCCATAAGGATATGTTAAAAAATGAATAAACTATTAATATTATTGTTGTTTGTTTGCTCCTCATGTTCTCATGCAGGTGTAGTATCTTTATCATCAAATATTGTAACTTATAATATAACAGGAAAAACTAATGCAGATTATGCTATTTCTATGTTATTGCAAAGGGATTGTGAAATTAAAAGAGTTTTAAATGAAAGTGAGATATGTGAATGATACATATAATCCAAAAATCTAAATTTAAGCACCCTCTCAGAGTTCATTTTACAGGGGAAGGTGTGGTACTTCTTAAGGATATAATAGTAAAAGGTAAATATCGTAAAAGAAAAAGCCAACCTTTAGGAGAAGTGATTAATGTAATTATACAAGATGCTTTAGTAGAATTTAGTAAAAAATATAAAGATATAAACTCTCCAGATGCACAAGAACTTCAAAACGAAATAGATCGTAGGAAAAAATAATGGAAAAATTAGTAATGGAGATTATTGCCTCAATTTTGGCAATAATATCAGTATACCTATATGGAAACAAATCTATGAAAGCTCCAGTTTTTGGTATGTTTGCACAGATATATTGGGTATATTTTTGTTATATTCTAAAATTATATGGCTTATTAATCCTTTGTGGAGTTATGTTGTGTATTCATGTGAGGAATTATATAAAATGGAAAAGAGAAAAGGATTTTTACTCAAAGAATCAATTGTAACTATTTATGTTAGATCAAGTGAAAGTGGTGTAGATTATCCAAAAGACATACAAATGAAACTATGGGACATTTATCCAATATTCCATTATACCAGACTTTTAGAAAAAGATATTAGAAAAATGACACCACCTGGAGAAGAGGTTATAATTAAAACCACTTATCGTATAATAGATTTTAAAGACAAAAGATATTTTGGGTTTGAAAAAACCTTACATTAAAACTTTTTTGACAATAAATCAGACAAATCTTGCAGAGCTTCTCTTATTCTTTCCCCAACATAATTATTCTTCATATGATACATTTCTTTAATATCCTTAATTGAATACCCTGCAAAACAAACCAACCATAATAAATGAGTAGTCTTGTCCCCTAATCTAATATGAATTTTATTTAACTTATTAATAGCATCTAACTGGCTTGTAATTTTATCATGAAATCCAGGTTGTTTAAAACTATTAATATTTAAACTACACTTTAATCTACCCACCTGTGCTTTATAACAAAGTTTCATAAAATAATCGGCAGCAGATTGTTGAGGTTCAGTAATGTATTTTCTACTAGCTAACCAAGTAATAGGGTCTGTGGCTAGATTATACTTCCGATAACTTCCTGCTCGTTTAACATTTGTTAATCTCCACTCAATTTCTCTCTGGTCTTCTTTATAAGGATTAAACTTATATCTTAATCTTATTTTTGTAGGAACTTTTTTAGACATCTAAACCCTGTTTTTTTTTATTATAGTTGGGGTATCTATAAGCATCTACCTTACCATCTGTACAAGTCATAACTCTCCAATCAAAAGATAAATTTTTAGATTTTATTAATTCAACTACAAGTCTAGAGGACTTATCCATACATTCTTTATGGCTTTTAAACTTATCAGGTAATTCTACAACAACAGAGTTTTCTGCATTAATAGGCAAACCATAAGCAGTAATCAGCTGCAATATAACAATCAATTTTACCAAAACATTAGTCGGATAATTTATGTTTTAGTGCCAACAACCTTTTTATATCATAATAATTTGTTCGTTCTTTTATAATTTTTTTATAACTGAATATGCTTGGAAATGCTGTTTCAGATATAAAAATCTTAACTGTATTATTTAGAACCCATATTGGATATTTAGCAAAGAAGTCAATCCAGAGTTGTTTGGCAAAATTATCTATATGTGGTTTGAAATTGGCAGAGTGTCCAGAGAAAATGAGATTATAAATATTATGGGCATACCTCTTACCAGAACTTTCTAATGCTTTATCTATCTTTACTAGAAAAGACTTACAACGAGATGTATCGTTTATTGGAAGTTTATCATTCCATCTACAGTTTTCAAGGAAGTGAAGAAAGTAATTATAATCACTATCCTTAGTTACTTGATCTGCTGGATTAGTTTTTAAAGCAATTAAATTCATAAATATAAATATATAATATATATATATAAATCTTTTTTAATAGCATATTTTTTATTTAATGTAAACTACTTTCTCTTGGAAGTATTCTTTATAGTTTTCTTTAATCTTTTCACAAGGCGACATCATACAATATTGTATAGCATAAGAAAATGGTTCTATCCCATTTTTTTCCCAAAAACTTCTTTCTCCATAATGATGACTTTCATTATGACAATCCCTACAAAGTGGAACGACAAAACAATCATCTGGTTTTAATCCAATCCCACCAATTCTAAATCCTGTTAAATGAGCAGGGTCGCAAGGACTATTAAAACAAATAATACATTTTCCCTCTTTAATAAAATCAAGGTGTTTTCTTGACCTTAAAAACTTTTTTTTTAGCTGCATATTCAAATAATACCAAATTATATAGCAATATCAATGATATATTGCATGTAAAAAAAAGTAAAGAAATGTTTGACAAACCATTGATTGGTACAATATAATAAATAAAATGACAGATAAACAAATAAAAAATTGGACTGATAGTTATTTAAGAAATGATATTAAAACTATTAGATCAGATACTAGATTTAAGAACAATCTAATGATTGTAGCTAGAGAATTTGGATTACTTATTTTAGTAATATGGATTTTATTTAATTAATTTTAAAAAAGAAAGGAGGAATAATGAAAAAACTAATAATAGCTAGTGCAATACTTTTAAGCTCTTGTGCTACATATGATGCTAAAATAGACAGTCGTTCTACTATGACTAATTGTGTTGATAAAGGACTAGATAAATCAACATTAATTGAATGTTCTAATGCTTTTGCTGATGAAAGAAAAGCATTTTGTGAAATGAAAGCTAAAGAAGAACATGGAGTTGGATCGGTTATAGCAGATTATATATGGGTAGGTCCATTTAGAACCGAAAACCATTCAAGAGCTATCTTTATACAAAGATGTTTAAAAGATAGTGGAGTTGATGTATATAACGAAGCATATTAATGTAAAAAAAAAACTTGCATTTTTGTAAAAGATTTTATATAAAATATATACAATGTTAATTAATAAATTATATAAACTTTTAGCTGAAACAAGAGAGTATGCTAAAAAAAACAAATATCTTTACTTTGGCGAAAACAACGAATATAAGATTGAAACATTTTTTCTTATTGGTTGTATTTCGGAACAAATAGAAGAATTACATGAGGAGGAAAAAAATGGGACTAACAAAAGAAGAGAAGAAACTTGATATAGATGAAGTTATTAAAAAAATGGAAGAGGGTTTGATAACACCAAAAAAAGCAGAGGAAGTATTACTTAATGCAACTAGGAAAGCAGAAAGAGTGGCTAAAAGATTTGATGCTGCAACTGGAGGAGATGAAAAGAGTTTATTAAATCCAAAAAACCATATAAAACCAGAGGAGGAAAAATGAAGTATAGTCCTACAGATTTACTTAGGAAATATGCAAGAATGAGAGAAATACTCTTAATGCAACAAACTCTAACAAGAAGATATAATAAGTTAGTAAAAGAGGCAAATGCTATGGAAAAGAGAAAGGAGGATTGATGTTAAATAGATTTGATGAATGGTGTGAAAGACAAGAAAGAGAAAACAATCTTTGGTTTATGATACCTGCAACCTTTTTGTTTTTTGGATCAATGTTTTGTTTTTTAATATTGATAGGAATTATACTTGGATTAATATAGTGCATTTTTTGGGGGTGTATTAGTATGCAAACACCCAAACTTTGCTTTGTATGGGCTTTAAATTGGCAAAAATTATTAATAATGAGTGTAAATATTAAAGAAATTAGAAAAATGGAGAATATTAAAAATACAGTATTAAGTGGTTTAGTAATAAGCCCAACAACTTGTGTTATGGAATTTTTAGATAAAACAAGAGAAATAATTAGTATAGATAGTAGGTTAATGATGTGTAAAGATGTATACGAACAAGCAAATTTTATTATAAACAATAAAAAATTAGATGAACATTATGCAACTGAAAGAAAACAAAACGATTAAACAAATATTAACAACTTTTAAAGGAGCAAGGATTATGGTAGAAAATTATAAAACAGGATTAAAGTTTACTCATGTTGTTGATGTAGACAAGCATATTGCTGCTAAAATAAAACAAATACCCAGATTAAAAACATTAAGTTTACAAAACAAAGATAAAAGTTTTTCTATGAGAATGTATCAAGACCCAAATAACAAATTGTTTCCAAGTGTTACAACTGTAATGCCCAGCGATAGTGAAGCTTTAAATAAATGGAAAAAATATATGGAAGATAGTTATGGAGGACCAGGTGCTTGGAAATGGGAAAATATTAGAACACAAAGAAGAGGAAATATTGCTCATGATTTAATGCAAGACACTATAAACAATAAAGAAATTACTTTTACTGATTCTAATACTAAACAGCTTTATAGACAAATGTATGCTTATATTAAAAAGATTGGGCAGATTTATTGTGTAGAAAGAGAATTGTGTTCTTATAAATTAGGTCTTGCAGGTAGAGTAGATTTAATTGCTTATTATAATAATAAATTATCAGTAATAGATTACAAGTTTAGTAATAAAGATAGACATGATGCAGAATGGTTTTGGGAAAAATGTTTTCAACAAGGTTGGAGTTATGCTGCAATGTTAGAAGAACTTACAGGTATAAAGATAGCTCAGGTAGTGATTTTGGTCAGTAGTGAGGATTTAACGACCAATGAATTTATTTCACAAAGAAAAGATATGCCTGTATATATAAAGAAAATGAAAAAATTTATTAGCACTTTTAATAAACAAAACCATGATAATATTAAGGAGGTATTAAATGGAAGTATTAAATAACAAATCTCAAAGTAATAAAGTACTGGAGTATTTAAAAAGTGGGAATAGAATTACACCACTTGAGGCATTGAATATGTTTGGTTGTTTTAGATTATCTGCTATAATTTATCATTTAAAAGATAAAGGACATAATATCCAAACAAGATTAATAAAAAGGGATAATAAACAATTTGCAGAATATAGACTGGAGGAAAAACATGAGTATTACTTGGATTAAACCTGTAAATGTACGAATAAGTAAAGATGATGATGTTAGATTAAGACAGATAGCATCAAAATTAAAACTTAATAACCCTGTGTATAATCAATCAGCAGTTATTAGAAGATGTATTATAGAAACATTTGAAAGGATAGGTGCAGATGGAAAATAACAATACAATTTGGGGAGTTGCTTTTGCGAAAAGGGATTTTACAACAAAGCAACTAAATACTAATCAATATGATGTTTTACAAGAGGGAAGTGTAAAAGCAGCTAATGGCGATTATGTTAAGGTTGATATTGCAAAGTTCATTAAAGATGCAACAAAACCTATTAAAATAACCATTATGCCTAACGATAAGAATGGCAATCCTAATAAGACTAAAAATGGAGATGCTTATTATAAAATAAGAATAATGGAGGTAGAAAAAAATGGGCAATATAATAGCCCTCAATCTGGAGAGGCACAAACAAAAGAAAAACCAGCACCTCAATATATGGGGGACGAAAATATCCCATTTTGACAATCGGTATGGTCAAAATGAGTTTATTCCTTTAAAGATAGTGCAAAAGCACTCAAAAGGTCTTATTGATGAAAAAAGAGACCTACAAAGGGAAATTATTAAATTAATGGAGGTAAACACATGTCTGAAAGACAAACTCAAATCTTACGAGCATACGATCCAGAAGCCATGTTTCAACAACTTGAAACTGCTTGTGATAAAGTGGCTAAAGCAGTCTATAAAGAGTTTATTTTAGAAAAACATGAAAAAATACTGCTTTCTCAACTTATTAACGAATATCAGTTAAATGAGAACATAACAAGTGTATCTAAAGCAATGCACAGAGCATTAGCTAGTAAAAAGTATAAAATACATATTGAGGGTTTGGCAGTAGCCAAAGAACAATTAATAAGAGCCAAATCTAAATATGAAAATCTTAAAGCATTAGCAGAAGCCAGAAGAACTCAGGAAAGTAGTGCTAGATTTATAAGGGATAAAGCATAAAAGGAGATAAATGGAAAATATGAAAAAAACACCAGTAATAAAAAGAGAATGGGCAATGCCTAATAAAAATACATTTTCAATTAAACCTATTAAAGATTTAATACAAAGATATTTGAAAGGTAAATGGATTGACCCTTTTGCAAACGATTCTATTTTTAAAGATAGATTAATTACAAATGATATAAATAAAACTTTTAAAACAGATTATAATTTAGATGCTTTAGAATTTTTAAAACAATTTAATGATAATTCTATTGATGGAATATTGTTTGATCCACCATATTCAATTCATCAAATAAATGAAGTTTATGATGGTTTTGGTAAAATTAAACAATTTTCAAGATATGCTATTGAAATAAAGAGGATAATAAAACCTAAAGGATATTGTATTAGTTTTGGTTGGAATAGTAATGGTATGCCTTATGAAATGAAAATTGATGGAATAAAATATAAAACAGGTTTTAATAAAGTTAAAAAAGAAATATTAATTATTCCTCATGGTGGTTGTCATAATGATACTTTAGTAACAGTAGATCAAAAAATAATTGAAGAACAAACACTTAATGTATTCAATTCTTGACCTTTTTAGCGGCATAGGTGGTTTTAGTTTAGGATTACATAGTGCATCTGATAAATTTTATACAACAGCATTTTGTGAAATAGAAGAGTTTTGTCAGGCAGTTTTAAAAAAAAACTTTAAAAACATACCTATATTTAGTGATATAAAGGAATTAAATGAAAAAACACTTAAAGCAGCAGGAGCAGTTAAACCTTTTATTATCACAGGAGGATATCCCTGCCAACCATTTTCAGTCGCAGGAAAGAGAAAGGGTAAAGACGACCCTAGAAACCTCTGGTCAGAAATGTTTAGACTTATCAAAGAACTCAAACCTGTATGGGTTCTTGCAGAAAATGTTGAAGGACACATCAAATTGGGCTTGGATGAAGTATTATATGACTTGGAAAGTGAAAACTACACCACACAAACATTTATTATTCCAGCTACTGGTGTCGGTGCGAACCACCAAAGGAAAAGGTTATGGATTGTGGGCTACTCCCAACACAATGGATCACTTGCCGCAAAGGAGCAAAGAAGCATTAATACGACAGGCAACAACAACAAGAAAAGGAAGAACAAGACCAGTTTGCGAAGAAACAATGAAACTATGGAGAACCCCAACAACAATGGACATAAAAAAAGATTCATTAAAACATGCAACGAAACTAATGCAGGGAAAGAAATTTCGTGCAACAGGAGCAAGAATACAAATAACTTTAGCAGACGAAGTGATGGTAGAAGAAATAATAAATTCTCCAGAATTAATGGAACAGTACAAAGACTACGAAATGGTAACGAGGAAGAACTTACCAGAGCAGCAAGAGTTCGTGGACTACATGAGGGAACAGACAACAGTCAAGGAACTATTCAAAAAGACAGGAATCAAGAGGACAACAATAGAACATTGGTTCAGAAAAGACAAGGCAGGGTTCAGTCATCCGAGTATCAAGGATTGGGAACAAATCAAACCTCACTTAACGACAATCAAATACGACAAGGAGATGACAACACTACACTCAATAGAATGGAAACAAGGCTTGAAAAATCAGATGTGGCCCACTCCAACAGTTTCAGATACAGAGGGAGCAAAAGTAAAGAATGTAATATGCGAGAATGGGAGATTTTACAGAAAGAACAAAAAGGGGATAAAATGGGGAGTAAAATTGAGAGATGTGATAGAAAAGTCGGAGACAACTGGAACATTGAACCCAATGTGGGTAGAGTGGTTGATGGGATTCAACCCTTTAGGGTGGACAGACTTAAAGCACTCGGAAATTCAATCGTTCCCCAAATTGCAGAAATCATTGGAAAGGCAATTATCTCGCATGAGGAACAAAAAGAACCAAAAAATCAAGTAAATTCAATAAAGAGCTAAATGGGTTTAGTATAAAAGGGGGAAAAAATCCCCCTTTTTATTTAATCACTTTCAGATGGTGCTTCAGAATCATCATCAGAATCATCAGAATCATCTGCACCATTTTCGTCATCAGCTCCATTATCCTCGTCATCTCCGAGCCAATATTTAAGTTCGTATTCAGTCATATATATAACCTCCATAAAGTTATCCCTTAAAGTTAAACAATTTTATTAAAAAATCAATAAAAATAACTTGATTTACTCAATAATAAACATTATCTTATACTTAAATCGGATATTTATATCTACGATAACCTTTAAAAAAATTTAATATATACATAATACCGAAAGCCATCTCATAAGGGTGGCTTTTTTTTATTTGGGGGGTAAATGAAAATAGGACAAAAACAGGATTACAAACCCTTTTTTAAGAAAAAGAAAAAGAAAAGGAAAAAGAAATAATGGGAAAAATTTATAGATATAATAAGAAAAGTATATTAACATTAACAAAACAATATAGAGCAGGATTAAAAACAAGTGGAAAAGGAAAAAGTTATACATATAAAAAAAAACGATATAGTAAATAGTCCATCTCATTATACCCAGAATAAAGTAGAGGTTATTGAAAGTATTGCAGATGCTTTGTCTAATGAAGAGTTTATAGGGTATTTAAAAGGTAATATAATGAAATATCTTTTAAGAGCAGGAAAGAAACGAGGAAGTGCTGCTACTGAAGATATGGGAAAAGCTACCTGGTATATTAGTAGATTACAAAGAAGATTGTTTACAATAGAACATGAAAATAGAAAAAGTAAAGATAGGTAAAGTAAAACCATATAATAATAACCCTAGAGATATATCTAAAGCAGCTATTGAAAAAGTAACATTAAGTATTAAAGAGTTTGGGTTTCAACAACCTATAGTAGTAGACAAAAACAAC
>VTLG01003533.1_pt1 | contig 32677 bp, 46 predicted proteins | sample 4694571 | NCBI WGS metagenome assembly VTLG01 (sample SAMN12604809, study PRJNA352737) | marine metagenome | biome: ENVO:00000447; feature: ENVO:00000209|ENVO:00000569|ENVO:01000036; material: ENVO:00002151; isolation source: viral sequences binned using virsorter ...
TAAATTTGTTGCTGGTGATGCACTACCACTTGTATTAAATGTTACACCATTATAGGTAAATCCATCTGTAAGTGATAATGTATCTATGTTTGCAGTTCCATCTATGAATAAATCTTTCCACTCTTTAGTAGTTGCACCAATATCGTGTTTATCGTCTGTTTTTGGTATAAGAGATGAAGATATAGTATTAAGAACAACATCACCACTAAAATTAGCACCTTGGTCTAAAGTTTTACCAGTATACTGATAAGCGGTCATATAAACTTTTAGATTAGAAGCTAATGCTGATTCGAATTGTAAAACACCAGTTTTATAATCAAATTGATAATCATTAGCAGATACTACATCACCACTACCTAAAGAACCACTATCTGTTGATGTAGATTTAAAAACCTTAACGTTGTAACCTGGTGTAGAATCCTCAGTATTTGCATTTGCTAGTGATGATAGAGAATATTTTGGTGAAACAAAACTTGTTTCTTGACCGTCTTGTATCAACTGCGGTGTAACCCCACCTGCAGTACCTGTTGGAACTAAAAAGAAAAATACATCGTTCGCAACATTTGACCTTGTTAATCTATGTCTAAAATAATATTTTAAAACAGAACTACCTTGGGTGGAAAATGATGACCTTTGTTGATAACTACCACTAAAAGGTAAATTTGGAACCACATTGTTAGAAGGTGTTTGTGTTGTTGTTGGTGGCACTGATGCTGTTGATGGAACATTTGATGTTCTATTAAAGTTTGCATAAGGATTGTATGTAGGCTGTGGATTAAAGAAAGAACCTAAGCCTCCCAATGCTGATAAGCCAACACCTAATCCTGTTTGTAAAGGTGAGGGTGGTACACCAAAGGTAGTAGCAGTCTGACTAAAGCCTGCTGGTACACTTTGAACAAATGGCAATAGTGATTGCATTTGCTGTAATGGTGCTTGCTGTTGTGCAAGTGCATTTCTTCTAGCCACATCTAATTGAGCTTGTTGCATGCCTTGAGTTAAGTTACCAACCCCTAATTGACTAGCTACATCAGATTGTCTTGCTTGTGCAAGCTGAGTACCAAGATCAACCAACTGACCACCTAAACCTATCTGTCCTCTTTGTCTTGCCTGAGCCAAGGAACCAAGTCCTGATGATAAGCCAGCTAATGCACTTTGTTGTCTATTAAACTCATCCATGGCTCTAGCTTGTGCTTGTTGAAAGCCACCACTTCTAATCTGAGCCAAGGTTTCTGATAAACCTCTACCTAACATCCTTGCTCTATCTTCAGCACTAAGCCTTGCTCTTGAGCCAAATGCAGACTCACCACTAGCAACATCTCTTGCTCTAGCTAGAATGTCTTGCTTCTCACCAGCTTCCATCACATCTCTTGTGACTTGATCTACAACTGCTTGCTCAAATGGGTCTTGGAATTGTTGAATCATGCTTGGGTCAAACTGACCTCTACCTACTTCTCTAAGCACATCCTCAGCCTCACCCAAGCCACCAAATAAGTTTTCTAAGCCACCTCTAAACCTTTGCCCTGCCTCTTGAATAAATGGCTCTTGTACACCCACAGACTCCCTAGCTCTATTGATTGCATCTATTTGGTCAGGTGATAATCCTGCAACTCTCTCAGGCACAACCACAGGTCTGCCCTGATCATCAAAGAAGGTTCTATCACTTGCTCTGAATACTTGTTGCAGAAAGCCCGGTGAATAGCTTGAGGTACCCGGTATACCTGAGCCAAAGAATAATTCTCTTGTGGCTGGGTCTAGGGTTCTATCTTGTCTTACTACATCTGTTGCAATAGGACCGCCTGTTTGTAATCTTGCTATCCCATTCATGCTAGGTTCTCAAAATGATTCATGAGCTTATACATAATTCTTGTGCCTGCCTCTCTATCACTGCCACCATTAGGACTTAATGTGACAATACCATTATTAGAACTCATGTCATAGGAGCCTGCATTTCTAACTGCCTTGGCTGTCATAACAAACTCACCATCACTTAACATTGCAGGTATGTCATCACTTGTACCAGTACCCGGTCCATCTATCTCTCCATTCTTTCTAGGAAAGTCAGCCATATCAATAGGTGGCTCACCACCTTCTTGCATGGCTACAGCACCACCTTGGGCAAATGCCATAATGCCACCACCTGCCATCATTCTTTTTTCAGGTGGTTGAAAAACCATGCTCTCAGCAACAGTTGGTCTACCACCAGTTAAAGCAGGCATCCCCTCTGCTGTTAAACCAAACTCTACTCTTGATGGCATCTCCTCACCAGTTCTTCTAGCAATCTCAGATGCTATGTTGTATCTACCTAATGCATCCATGGTTGTGAGTGGAGTCAAAGGCACACCTTTTTGTTTCTTCTGCTCTTCATATGCTAGTTTGCCTAAAAGTCCTGCAAGACCCGCCAATGCAAACTTACCACCCATACCCATGCCACCTTGACCTGAGCCTGAACCTCTTGAACCTCCTGAGCCTCCTGAACCTCCTGCTCCAACCCCATAAGCATCTTCCAACCCACTTCTTCCACCAAGTCCTATTCTGTCACCTATTGATTTTATAAATGGATTTGTACCTTTGGTTGGAATCTTTAGTTTGTTGCCAACAAATATTTGATCTTTGTTTGAAATATTGTTTAGTTCTGCTAACTCATTTACATCCATGCCAGTCTTTTCAGCAATGGCATTTAAAGTATCACCCTTTTGAATAACATACTCTTGTTCACCCCCACCAAGCAAACCAAAGTAACCACCAACCTGATCATCTCTAAAAGTTTCAGCAATGTTTCTACCATATTGCAAAGGAGCAAACTTGCCATCAACTGTGCCTATGTTTCTCAAAGCCTTATTAGCGGAATCAAAGAAACTGGTACCACCACCCTCTTTTATAAAGTCTCCTGACATTACCCTTTCCAAAGCTCCACCTTCACCACGAATCTTTTGAGAGCCACCTGCCATGACAGTCATGAGATCACTAATGCCACCTTCACCTTTAGCTATGTTGTAACCTGCTTCAGCTTTGTTGTATATGATTGCTGGTGCCTGCCAAGGACCGGGTATTACTGCCGCTACCTTTGCCACTGGCTTCAAAACTTTTCTTCTTAATTTTTGAAATGCAGAACCAATACCAAACTCTTGTAATCCAGTTTCAGGATTGATAGATGCAATACCAGTTATTTCTCCTGTGGTATCTACGATTCTTGAATCAGGGTCTATGCCCATTTGCATCATGGTTTCATCTAAACTTTGTGCGGCTGATGGATTTGCCTCTAATACTTCAGCAGGAATAACTGCCTCACCCTCAGATAAATGACCTATAGTAGTGTCATTCATTCTGCCTGTTTCAACACCCAGCTTTAACAAAGGGTTATTTGTTTTATCTACAACCTGCTCTACACCAAACTTTAATAACTCATTGATGCCCTGTGAGTCCATATCAGACATTGCACCTTTAGGAGCAAGCTTTCTAACTTCCATAAGAAAGCCATCTATATCCATGCCTGTGCCTAGCTCATTGATAATTACTTGTTGTGCATCTCTTGAAATTTGTGAGTCAGCAGGATTGCTTAAGATAATATTGACCTGCTCACCAAAGCCTAAATCAACCAATGGTTGCATAGGACTTGATGCCATGCTTCCACTTAATTCAGGTGTAGCATCCATAACTCTTTGTGCATCCTGATCAGACATTACACCTGTACCAACTGGCATAACATCATCTTGATACATACCCATTGGTGAACCCAACATGCCTGCCATTGGGTTTGTTTTTCGCATTTCCATGATTTCTCTTTCAGTAAGCCTACGAGGTGGTGGATTTACTTCTTGTGTGAGATTTTGTATTCGTTCTTCTAATGTTGCCATATCTAACCTATTGTAACTGTTACTGAGCCTACTGCTCCTGTGCCACTAACACCACTTGGGTATGTCCTGTGGCTATATAAGTCTCGAAACTCTACCCCATCAAATGCTTGGTGTATCTCCCTTGTTAAGTTGAAGATAATATCACCTGCAACAAAATTAAGTTCACTTATTTCGGAATCAGTGAACTGGGGTGTTCGATTTGGGTCGAACCTCCCTAAGTTTATCTCTAAAACCCTAACCAATCTATTAAAGGTTTCTGTAGAGACTTCCTCCTCTGCCAGTGGCAATCTTGTTGGCAACAGCCTTGCCATTACCTTTTACCATCAGGTTGTATGTCCATTCTAGTATATCCTAATCTCCATTGCACACCTAATCTATTAGATGCATCTGCATCATCATCACTTTGCAGTCTCAATACAGCTTGTCTGCCTCTAGCTCTTACATGCAACTGATCTGTGTTATTGGAGACATCTTTGGTAAATCTTGTAACTAAAGACTCAGCAGGCTCATTTCTTGTTTTTAAAACCATGTTGATTTGTGGTGCGCCTGTTTCTGTGTTAGTGCCTGCAAACTTAATATCAGGTATGACTCTTCTAACAAATACAAAGTCATTGCCATCTTGTAAATCAAAGTCAGCACTTTCTATAAATACATCATCCATGGGTGAGCCATCATTGTCTTGCCCACTCTCTTGATTGAATAAAGTGTTAGATGCTGTAGCTAAAGGTCTATCAAACACATCTTGGTCTAGCCAAGAAGTTCTTATTAATTGTCCTATAGACCAACTATCTTCTAAATAGTTGTAAATCACATACCTAGATATTTCACCAGTGTTGTCCTGTGTTGATGGATAGAACCACCATACTTCATTAAATTCTTTATTAAGCAAACCAAAGACTTTAAATTTTTGATTTATGTTGAGATTGTCTAACACATAACTTAAGACACTACAGCTAAGTCTTTTGACTGAGCCATTGTAAAAGTAAAAACCATCATCACTCATCCAATAAACACCACTGGGTGAATTGATACAGCCATTAGGACTGATTAAACCAACACCTTGATTGATTAAGTTCACAGCAAAAGTAAGGGGCGGTCCAACAAAAGTAATGTTATACAAAGCAGAATCAGTCCAAACCAAAGTTTCTTGTCTAGCTCTAATGCCACCTATAATTTCACTGCCTGCTGATAATCTGACTGAGCCTGCTGTATTGGTGGTCTTTGGCTCCCACTCTGTAGCACTCTCTTGATCAGAGAAAGCTATCAACATAGGGTCAATGGTGCCAGTTCTAGCTGTGCCACCTGCATTAAGTGGGTCAGCACCTAGAATAAACACATGCCTATCTGTATCTGAGACTATGACCTGTAAGCCTTTTGTGGGTGATAGATTGGCACCTGATAATGCAGTAATGTTTATGCCTCTAGTAGTAACACCATTAGATTCCTGCCAAATGTAAATGCTACCACCTCTATTGTTAAACAATAAATCTTCACCAAAGTTATCTGCTGACCACAGCCTAAGCTGATTGGTGTCAGATAGACTTGTGGTTGAACCAAAGGTGCCATCTCCCCAAGCACCTACACCCCAACCTGTAGATTGCACAAAGTTATCTAAACCAGTGTTTATTTGATAGGCACCAACAACAGATGAACCACCATTGCCTGTATCTGAAGAGTTTGCTGTCACAGTCACACCACTGGTATTTTTAGCCTCTATGGTATAAGAGTTTGCATTAACAATGGTTGCTATTTGATATTCTTGATTGAGAACATTTGAATTAATGTTGCCACCTAAAGATGATGCACCTGAAAAAGTTACAAAATCATTTTGTACTGCTCCATGGCTAGTATCAGCCACAGTGATAGTAGCATCACCATTACTTGCTGAAAATGTCACATCACCTGCTGATGTGGTGAGTCTTATGGGTGTAACATCATTAACATTATCACCCTCTTTTATATATGCTTTTAAATTAGTACCTAAGAACAGGTACTTAGTGCCTTCTAGTGCTATCCAGCCAAAGAGTTTTCTGCTGGTGCCTAAAAAAGTGTTGGTGGTATTTTTTGCCCAACCACCTATCTTTTCTACAAAGCCTTTACGAAATCTAACTAGAGAGCCATCAAACCAGCCACCAGCATTGGTGTAGCTTGTACCCTCTCGATCTATCCCTGCCTTAAATTGAAACTTTGCAAAAGGCATTTCATACTAGGCAATACGAATGATAGCTGTTGAGGCGGCTGCGGCTGGAAAGACTATAGTAAAGTCTCCTGCTGTTGATGTTTTATCTCCACCAAAATCTATAGTAGCTACTGACTTATCACTGTTAGTATCGTTATAGATCATACATCCTCTAGCTGTCACTGTAGCTGTACTAAAAGTCAAATCAGCAAAATCAGTAAAACCTGTGGTTCCTGAGCTTGTTGGTGCTACTTTAGTAAGAGCAGAACCACCTGATGTGTAATTAGTACCACTTGCTTGACCAGTTGTTGTAAATGCAGTTGTGGTTGCTCCAAGTGTTGCTGAACTTGTGTAAAGTGCAAGCTTGAAAGCATTACCATTGGTTGCAAAATTATGAGTAGCAGTCAACAGTTCCTTTTTGAAACTTGTGGTTAATGTTGATGTTATTGCCATGTTATTTTAACTCCTTAAAAATCTTTGCTAAATCCTCATGTCCTTGACTAACAAGTAAGTTATGAATAGTACATCTCTCACTATTTATAGCCTGTTTCATATAATAAAGTATTGTATTGTAAATTGCTAGTTTGTATGCTTCTGCCTGTTGTCTTATATGTGGAGCGGCATTTTCTGATATGCCACAGATTCTATTGGTTAATTGCTCTGCCCACCACTCAGGGTCATGACCTTTGTTTACCTCAGTCTTTACTGTTATTAAACCAAGGCTAGATTCTCCAAACTCTTCAAGCATCTACCACTCCTTTGGCTCTACTGGACTTGTTTTATCATCATGTCTGCCTATCAACATAGGCTCTACTGCTTTTTCATTGTAGGTAAGCTCACTGTTCTTTCTGACTATAAGCTCATCATTCATGACTAATGGAAGCATAGGGTCATCTAATCTGTGATAACCATATAGCTTTTCTTGTAATGGTACACAGGTATCAAGCAATGTAGATGTTTGAGCTATACCTACCTCTATGCCTGCAAACATACACTTGGCTAACCAAAACTCAACACATGCCCTACCTGATTCTGCAAAGTGTAGGTTGCCTCTATAAGTAAAATCTACTCCATAAATTCTTATTGCACCTACTTTATTCCATAGTGCAAAGGCTAAAGCATATGCAACAGTGTTATTTAGATACGAGCATTGCAAGTCTTGAACAACTTGTTTGATAGGATAGAGCTTTAAATTCTTACATCTTTTATCAAGCTCACAAGTATAGATAGGCTTGTCACCAGTCTTAAGCATTTTAACCATGCCATGTGTTTGACCACCAGCATCATCACTATCTAAAAACCTTGATGGTGGGTCAAGCATAAAGGTTCTATCATGGTATATGACAGAGCCTACAGCATTGATACCCCACACCTCATCAAAGTGATCTCCATGTGATGCGGCTAAATTGTATTCAAACCAGCTTTTACCTAAACCAACAATGGCTACAGTTTTACCTGCAAGCTTTTTAATTGGCTTATCTTTTGTTTCTTTAATAGTCAACTTACATTAATTCTAAGAGAGTCATATCGCATTTCATCTCTTGTGTCTCTGCCTTCACCTAGATTTTTAAGTCTAGCTAGGCTCTCTTTAAATCTGACTTCATATTGTGCTATGTCATCAGCAGGAAGTTTAAGATATATGGCACCTTCTATAAGAGTTCCATATAACAATGTTTCCTCTGCATTTGTTGAAAGCCATGTGGTGCCTGTGTCTCCTTGAGTTGTTAAGGATTCAGGTTTGGCAAGATAATGTAATTCTGCTGTGTAGTTTTGATCAGGCTTAGGTGCTACCTCAAAAGTATTGTCATCAAATATTGCATAATACCTTGGTCTGCCTGTAGTGGTAGTTGATGGAGCAAACTCCTTAATAAAAGAGTTGTGCTTAAAATCTAAATAATAATAATTGTTAGAGTCAATTACAGCCAAGCTAAATGGTGCTAAAAAATCTGTTGGTGTAGTTAGAAACCTTGAACTAGAGGTGAATAAACCATCAACATTTTTTCTTTGATTGGGTAGTTGTACACTCTTTAGTATTCTATCTTCTGCATTTTCTATAAATGTATTTAGATTGCTAACAAAAGTTGTTTCATCAGTTTCTAAATAATTCTGAACTGTTGATTTGAGTGTTGCTAATGTTAAGCTCATAAGTTAATTATAACACTAATTAGTGTTAATGGTACCACCCATACCTGAATGATTTGTACAATAATAATAAAGAGTTGGCGCTCCACTTGCAACCTCGATCTGTGTATATGCACCTGATGAGCCTGCTGTTCCATTGGTTGTTACACCAGTGGTGTACTCTGAGCCACCACCATGTGTGCCATTAGATGTTGTTGAAAACCTTAATGGATGGCTTGAATTAGATGATGCTGATTGATCAAATCTGTATGTTTGTCCTTCAGTAAGATTTAAAGTTGGCGCTCTTGAACCATCTATATAAAAATAATTAGCACCCAAATAATTGCCTACAGTCACAGTGTATGTTGTATATGATGGTGATGGTGTAGGTGAGGGTGTAGGTGATGGTGTTGGAGTAGTGCCAGTAGCACCACTTATAGTAATAGTTCCTAAAGCAGATGTAATTTGTGTTGGTGTAGTAACAAGTGAACCAATAATGCCTAAGCCAACATTTGTTCTGACTATAAAATCTGTAGGTATGACTGAGTTATCAGGTCTTGGCTCTCTTACTGCTTGTGGGTCAATAACATTGGTTCTTGGCTCAAGCTGTGGATGTTTAGGTTCATAGCACTCAGGACAAGTTTTTAAACCATTCCATTCTTTTCTAAGCTCTTTAAGAAAATATCTAAAGCCACATCTATCACATATGGCATATGGATTCTTGTTGGAGGCAAAAGCCATTATGAGTAATTATATGATGATACATCAGGAGTTATCCTTACTGATGCTCTATCCTCATCTTGTGACATGGCTCTTAAAAATTCTTCATCATAGATTTGTTTAAGAAAGCTTGTTCTATCAGGACTTTTCTTAATTGATAAGTAATAAGCCAAACCAGCGGCTAAACAAGGATAAAACCTAAATGGTATCTCTAATGTGTTTAAATTTGCATCTGCATCATCCATTCTTGTCAATACATTCATATGCACTGTGTAGGTTGAGCTTTTATCAGGTGTTGGATAAACACTGATAGTTGGTGTAAGTTGCTTATCTATAAAAAATTGATTTGGTTTGCTTTCTGTACCTTTGTCAGGTATGGCTGAATATTCACTCCTAGAAAGCCTTGTCATCTGAATGTCTGAGTTTGAGCCACTAATGGTTTCTCTGACAAATGCATCTAATACATCTATAGGAGCAGTTGCATTGGTGCTATCTATGTTGTAAGTAGCTGTGCCATCTACCATAGCCACAGTTTTGGTTGCTATAGTCCACTGATTTAAACCCCTGTTAGACCATTCAGCCAATAAAAGGTTTAAGCTTCTTCTAGCAGTTTTTAAGTCATATGCAGTTCTAAGCTCAAGTCCACATCTTTCAAATGCTTCCTCAATATACTCAACAACATCTAACTCAAAGTTTTTTGAACTTGATGTAGCCATAAGTTATTTTTTGAGTTTGCCACCTCTACCCATCTTTTTGAGTTTGCCACCTCTTCCCATTTTCTTAACACTCGATTTTTTGCCTGTGCCACCATTAGCTAGTTTTGACACACCTGATTTACTCATGCCTATGCCACCACCAGCCATTTTGACAATACCACCTTTAATCATAGGAACAACAGCACCTTGTCTAGCTCTTCTCATATTAGAGCCACCAGCAATGTTCTTTTTAATTCCTGATTTATTTTTCTTCATGTTGAATACTCCATCTATTTAAAATATTATCATACTCCTCTTTTGTCCAATTACTATAATAACCTATGTCAGCTAAATTTTGTGAAGCTTTGTTTAATTCTTCTAATCTCTGCATAAACACCATATTGTAGACCTCTTCATATATTGGCTCAAAGCTTGTCTCTGCAACAATGCTTTTAGCATCATGATCTTGGTGAAAACCCATAAACCAATAATCCTGTTCATTAAAAAAAGTATTGAGCATGTTTAATCTGCTATTAAACTCATCTTCACTAAGGTCTACATTAAAATCACAATAAATTAAAACTTTTTTATCTTGACTAAAATTTTTTGTTTTTAATATTAAATCAGACCAATCCTCTTGCTTAGATAGACAAACTTGTACCTGATCTTTGCTCCAAGTATTTTTAGCATATGGACATGTTGCATGACCATTATCTTGTTTTGTTTCTAGTGTCTCGCTTGACCAAGCTCTTATTTCAGACTTAAGCTGGCTTTGGGATAGCATTACTTCTTTCTTTTTTTAGAAGCAAAGGTTTTGACATTGGTAGGTTTGCCACCAACACCTTGTTTCTTTGATCTTTTTCTTTGCACAGCAGATTTGATTTGTGATTTAGTCATCCTATTAGCTGTGGCTTTTGGCACACATTTAGGATATTTTCTTTTGGAACCTTTAGCTTTAGGTCTGCCACACTTTTTAAAGCCACCACCCTTTTTAGGTGCGCCAATGTCAACCCAATCTTGTTTGAACCAACTTCTTAGTCCACCTGCCTTTGCCATTATGACATTCGCATTTTAGTTTTCTTTTTCCTTGATGGGTCAATAGCACCACAGCCTCTTGCTACAAAAGACTTTACAGCACCACCATTTTGCATATAACCCATTTGGTTTCTAACTTTTTTTGGCAGATTGGGTAAACCTTTGTTAGATGCTGGTATTGGTTTTAAATTATTATTGCTGACAGAACCACCATTAGCTTTTTTTGTACCTTTATATTTGCCACCCATTTTTTTGTATTCTTTAACCATGTATGCATTCGCATATGCGCTTGGGTAAACATCAAACTTTGCTTTAGCCTTTGCTTTAGCTTTAGCATACAAAGATGGGTTTGCTACATTTTTTGGAGTTGCCATAATTTTAACCTCTTGTTAATTTTACCTTGTTGTTTTACTTTTTGCCATGTTGCCTTCTTATAGCATCTTTACCTTTTCTAAAAATACTTGCAACAAGCTTCTTACCCATTACCTTAGCTCTCTGCTCACCCACTGTCAAAATTTGTATTTTCCTTGCAAAAGACTTATTAATCTTTTTTACTTTATTAACAGTCTTTCTTGCATCTTCAGGTGTAGCAAACTTGATACTAACAGTATCTTTTGGATTTTCGTCAGTGTATAACCTTCTACCTGAGCCTTTGGGTTTTTTGCCTGTGCCTACTTTTGGGTTAGGTTTTTTTTGCTTTGCCAACTAACATCTCCATCTTCTTCTAGCCTGTCTTAATCTTGAGTTAGGATTTTTAGCGGCTTTTGGAAACTTCTTCATTTGACCTTTACTTCTAGCACAAAATGACTTTCTTCTAGCCTTTTCTGATTTAGTAAGATTTTTCTTTTTAGTGACTGCTGTTTTTAACTTAGAGCCGGGGTTCTTTCTTCTATAAGCTCTGACACCAGCCTCAGTCATGCCAGCACCCTTTTTAGTTGGTCTAAAGTTTTTCTTGGTGCGTGGCACCATTTTTTGCTTTCTTGCTTTCTTTACAGCCATCTTAAATACATAGCCTTATTGCTAAGGCTATGATTTGATTTATCTCTAAGAGGTAAAGATAGTAGCTCTGTCAATGTTACTTAAAACCACATGTATGCCACTTTCAAACAACACACCTTGATCAGGTATGTTTAATGTTTCAGTGTCATTAGCATTGCATGGAGCAATAAACAAAGTAGTTCCTGTAACAGAACCATTCCTAAAAGTTACAGTTCCATCTGATGAACCACCAGCAATCACATATCCTCTAAGCCTTGATCTACCTGATGTTAAAGCAACTCCACCAGTTGCACTGGATGTAGTAGTTGCAGTTTTAACATCACTGCCTGTCATTCTTGTGGACATATTAAGCTCCTAATTATGCGTCAGCAAATGGTGTAACTAAAGTTCCTGAACCTAAAGTTATGCCCTCAACAGCATACTTAGCGGATGCTATAGCAGTTACCTTAATAATACTTCCAGCAAGACCACCTTTGGTTGAGCCATTCAATGTGATGACATCATTAGATGCACCTGAAATGAAAGTTTTACCAGTTGCATCATCTACACCAGTATAAAGTCCACCAACAAACTTATCTGTACCATCTGTTTTAATATCAAGGTCAGTAGCCGCAGTTACAATTACAAATATAAATGTTGACCCAAGATTGTTGAGTTGGTTTGGGTCATCATTGCTATCAGGAGCAGTTGAGACAATGGATGGTAAAGTAAACTTACCATCAGCATCATTACACAAAAGCACCTTACCTGCATGTGAATCCACTGTTATTGATGTATCAGCAGTTAAGCTTACTACTGAAGCATTACCTGATGAGATAAAACCAGCTAATGATCTAACCGGTCCTGAAAATGTTGATTTAGCCATAATTTCTCCTAACTAAATAAGTTGCTTCATCTTTGGAGTAAGTCTGCCAAGTCAGTTGAAACAACAAGTTACCTTGGTTTCAAATCAGTATAGCAAAGATAACTTTTGGATGTAAGTTAAATTTAATTCTTGTAATAAGTATTAATATATGTTAATATCAATATATACATAAAATTCATAAAAGGAGAAAATTATGCAAACATCAAAAGAAGCTCTTGCAAATTATTCAAAAGTTAATACTTTGTGGAGAGATAATAAATGTTCAATTAGATGGAACACATCACTTGAGCCTGTCGATTTTAACACTGCAAAGAATTTAATTAGAGCTTTGTGGAGAAAAGAGGTAGGCACCAAGTTTCCTTACAGAACCATAAAGAAGGTTACTGGCAATAGGCATACATGGGTTAGAAGAGGTGTAGTCTCTATAAACTGTGAAAGAGGTTGGGGTGACATAATTCACCTTTGGTCACACTGGATAGACAATAGAGTAAACCCAAACCTAAGACCTCATAGTGCTGAACACTCTTTAATTGAACTAAGATGCACAAAGTATTTCTTTGAAAAAGGATTTTTAGAAAAATCCAATGAAGCCTTGGCAAACCCAAAGGTTAAGAAAAAAATTAACAAGGTTGCACAAAGATATGAAAGAATGTTAAAGAGACAGAAGGCTTGGAATAGAAAGCTTAAGCTGGCTCAAACCAATGTTGTTAAGGTTGCAAAAGAAATTCGCAAGTATGAGAGAGTTCACTCTGACGAAAAAAGAAGCACCAAGTATCTTGATTAAATTAGGTGCAAAAGAAAAGGGAGCATATGCTCCCTTTTTTTATGGTTGAGAATATTAAGCTCCTTGGGAACCAAACACTCCTCTCCAATTTGAAACACCAAAAGAATATCTTTCTCTTGCTCTGTACCTAATGTTACCTGTTGAAAATTCAGGTTCCATGGTTGTCTCCATTGGTGATCTCTCAAACATTTTGAGTCCTTCACCATCACTATTCACAGATGTCAAGATGAAATATGCATCAGGGTCATTGAGATAATGATTAACTGAGAAACCATTTGGTATAGAAGATTGATTTCTAACTGAGTTGATGTCATTGTCTGAAGTTCCAACTCTGCCCGGTGTGTTTAGAAGCCTATCAGCTATAAACACCAACTGTGGTGGCACAATTAGTTTTTCAGGTCTAACTGCAATAGTTAGATTTTTGTCATCAACAAATGTTGAAATATCAATGATGTTATCCTCTAAAGAAGTTTCATTAAGATCAGCCATAGTGCTTGCTCTGTTTCTAGCAGTTCCACCACCTGTTAAAGGGTGTGCTGTAGAAATAAGAGGTTGCCCATCACCAATAGCAAAGTTGGTATCAAATGCATTGTTTAATACATTAGCACCCTTTACTTCTTTGGTGTGTTGCATACTTCTAGCCAAAGCTCTTGTATAACGAGAGCCAAGCTGTGAATATAAATTATCCTCTATAGCTTCTTCTGTTAATGCAAAAGCCAAGGCTATTGTCTCGTGTGTATAACGAGCAGTGTAACCTTCACCTGCATTATCAAAACTTACTCCAGCACCTTCTTCTTTAGTTGGTGCGGCACCAAATCCTACAATTAATACCTCTTCTTCAAAGGCTCTATCTGAGTCCTCGATTGAGAATATTTCTTCATATTCTCCTTGGTATTCATCATATTCCATCCCAAACAAAGCATTTAGTCCGGGTTCTAGCTCCTTGGCTAGTTGCGCTCTACTTATTGCCATTGTTTAACTCCTTATGCTAAACCAGCGCCTTTAACGCCAGCAATATGATTTTGAATCACAACCAATACATTAGTATTAGAGGTACTTACATCACTATTATCAGGGTCTTGAGAAATATCAATAGCCTTTAGTGGTAATGTTGTAGTAGTTGCACCTGTTGATAAGTCCAGTTCAACACCTGAAATCCCTGTAGTAGTGCTTCCTGAGTTAGTATCGATAATATCGAAATTACCAAACAGGTCTGCCACTGGGAAAGTGTCATCAGACTGTACTTCAAATACCACATTAGGGTCATCAACTATAAAAGCAATTATGTCTGAAGCATTAGTGCTTGCAGGGTAAAAATTGCTGAATACTTGCTCTGATGTGGTTGGGTCTGTATACATGCATCCATTAAAGACACCAACTACAGGCACAGTTGAAGAAGCAGCGGCTCTTTCAACACCTCCACCAGTGACTTGTTTTACAATGTCACCTTGAAAAATGCTTGTACCATAGTTAGCGGCAATTCTGTAACGAGACTGCCCACCTGAGTAAGGTGAACCTCCCATCATTCTTACAGGTTTCAGACCAAAAGAGGCATCTTTATTTGCCATAATTATATCCTACCTTTTTTTTCCAAAATTAACTTTAGACTGTCTATCACTAGAATATTTAACATATCTGTTGTTGCCATCAAGCTCATTAAACATATTATTATCAAGAGCTTCGTTCTGTTGAACATTTCTGTTCTTGTAATAATCTGATCTCTCAGCAACAGTTTCTACTGGTATTTTAGCTAATATCAGTCCACCTACACTTATAACACCTGCATGTTTACCATGTTCTATTGTAGGCAGAGGGAAATCAGGGATTTCTTCTTGTTTGACGAACTCCCAACCTTCTCTCATCCTAGCAGAAACATTGTTCCTATCTTCTACACCAACATACTCTGACCTTATCCATCTATACTGATAGCCTTCAGGTGCAGGTGGTGTTTCCAACATTCTTGCAGGTTGCCATGGTTTTCTTCTAGCACTTTTATCGTGTTGCTCTTCTTCACGAGATGAACGAGTATTTTGTTCTACTTTATCTAAATCCATTATTGTCTCCCTTCAATTTTTAACATTTCTTTGCCAATTCTTTTGAGCCAGTCCTCTTGAGACATGCCTCTTGGCTTTATATTATTTTTAACAGAGAGGTGGTCAGATGAAATCTTAATACCTGTTCTCTTGCCTTGTGCTTGTTGCCTACTTCCATTGGAAGCAGATGCTACCCTTTGCACAGATGGGTTTGCATCTTTATTAGCATCTGATTTTAAATCAGGATAAACCTTTTGCAATCTTTTGTCCATTTCTTCATAGTATTCATCTTCAGTACCATCATAACCTTCATTGGTTAAATCTTCATGAATACCCATTGCAGTATATGTTTTTACTCTGTCCTTTTGGAACCAAGAGTTTTTTTCTGCCCAAGCTACTGCTTTTGCATCAGGCTTAGGTTCATCATACACTGGTTGTGGAGCTTGAACTACATTTTGTTGAGTTTCTTGTTCAACCCTATTTTGTTCAGATTGAACTTTAGCCAGCCTCACCCTCTCCTCTTCTAAGGCAACCTTGTTTAAAAGTTCTACACTTTTAACCTCAAGGTCAGGGTCATTGGTTTCTTTGGCTTTTCTATAGAGTTCTTCAGCTTGTTCTTTTTGTGATTTAACTCTATTTTCATACTCACTGGTGTAACTCTCATCTAAAACAGCTTGCTTTTTTCTAAGAGCATTAACTTCATTTTGCATTTGTGCAAAACGAGTTTCAGCTTGTACCGCCCTATCTTCAGCGGCTTTGTATTTAGCAGTAAGCTTATTAATTCTTTTGCTTACTCCTCTTGTATATCTATCCAGTTCATCATCAGAGTCACCTGAGTTGACTTCTGTAGATTCTGCTTCATCTAATGAAACTGTTTCTTCAACAGCATCATTCTGAGCTTCCTCTAGCTGAACCTGAATTTCATCTACTTGATTTTCCATGTCTATATCCTCTTATACTGATATGATGTCATCAGGGTTTAAGATGGTTGCAATGACCTCATCATCATTGATGATTCTGACCTCACTCTCATCTCCTAATTTAAACCTAGCTCCTGCATACCTACCAACAAGAACCCATTGTTTTTCTTGACACCAAGGTTTTTCAAACCTTTTAGGGTCTTTATAACAATCCGGTCCCATGGCAACCACATAAGCAACCACAGTTGCTAGACTCTCTCTTTCGATAGTCTCCTTTACTAATTGGATTCCACCTTCTGTCATGCCTTTACCTTTGTATGGTAGAACTAACATTCTCCATCCAGTTGGTTGAGGCATCCTCTCTAGTATGCTTTTATCTATGAGGGTTGGGTCTAAAACCCTATCATCCTCTTTGACAAAGGCACTATCTAAATTAATACTTGATTCTTCTTTAATGGCTTTTTCTGACATTTATATATCCTCTCCTTGTAAGTGTTCTTTTATCTTATCACGAATATAATTTAATGCAGAGAGTTCTCCCATTAAAAAGTTATATTTTTCCATGTCAGATACACCACCTGAAGTGAGGACATCAATTATTTGTTGTTCTCTATCTTGCATAGCCTTACGCAAAGATGAGACATGATCATAAAAATCCATTTAGGTTCAGAAAATTCCTTTAAACTTATTGCCTCTAAGTGCGGCTCCTTTACCCCTTGATTCACCTGCCTCTCTACCCGGCTTGTGTGATCTATCAACCTGTATTTTTTTTGGTTGACTTAGTGGTATTTTGCCTTGACCTTTAATATTTATTTGTGTTTTGGCTGTCACTTTTTACCTCCTGTTTTTTTTGCTTTAGCTTTAGCTTTTGGCTTTGCTTTGGCTTTAGCTTTTGCTTTAGCTTTTGCTTTAGGCTTTGCTTCTACTACAGGCTCAGGCTTTGGCTCTGAGTCCATAACATTTTCAACAACTTCAGAAGATAGTTTTTCTTTTACCTTCTTCTCTTTAATTTGTTGTTTAATTTTATCATTTATAGAACTTGTCATTATTTATTCATCCTCTGTTGTAAATCAATTAATTTTAGCTCAGTTTGTTGTTGAAGTCTTTGCTTTGCAATGTCATTCTTCTCAGCTTGTACTTGAGCCTGCTGATCTGCTTTTTGTTGAGCAATTTGTATTTCTGCTGATTCTTTCATAGCATCTTGCTGTTCTTTAGCTTTAAATTGCTGGTCTTTCATGTCTATCTCTTTGTTTCTCAAACCAAGCTCTTGTTGTCTAATTGCAACTAATGGGTCTTGTTGTTGAGGTGGTTGTACTGACATGAGGAAGTTATTTGATAGTTCAGCCAATATAGGTGATGCAAAAGATTCAATAATAGTTTGTATTTGCATGCCTACAGCTTGTTGTTGCTCAGGCTCTAGCTGTGCTGACTCAACACTGAGTTGTTCTATTTGCTGAATTAACTCAGGTGGCATTTGCTCTTGTGCTAGTTGGTTAGCTAAGAATTGTAAATGTTGCATCACATGAGCAATGATCAAAGATTGTAATTGTGGGTTGGTTTGCACAGCCTGTGTTAAAAACAATGACTTATGTGCTTCTATATGAGCTTCATGATTTTGTTCAGGAAAAGCAGTTGCAGGTATACCTTGTAACAATCCTGAGTTTTCTATACCTGCATCAGTTGGCATAGGTCTATTGTCTTGAGGTGGTTGTAGCAAAGAATCAATATTATCTACACCTAATGCAGAATACATCCTTCTATATGCCTCATATATACCACTTGCACCATGTATTTCAGGATTTGATTGCACCATGGTCAATAACTCTTGAGCCATAACAACCCTTTGACTCATAGAAAATATGTTTGGGTCAGATACAGGTATGACATCTACTGCATCACTAAAATCCTCAACTTTTATTTCTTTAGAACCACTGCCTGTTTCATATGGATATGCTGGTGGCAAGAAGTCTGCAAAAACTTTAACTAAAATTTTAAACTCACTTTTTTGTGAATAATGCAATCTTTTATGTATGGCACTCATTACCTTGGTGCCTTTTTCTAATAAAGCTATGGTTGTGCCTACAGGCATAGATGCATTAGCATCTCCTATGTTCATGTCAGCTATTGCCGCAAATCTTTGTCCACTTTGCACCAACAAGCCAAGTAGGTTAAATAGCACATTGCTTGGTTCTTTGTATGGCAATGGCATAAGAGCATCTCTCAAAGCACCACCGGGTGCATCAATATCTCTAAACTCACCGGGTTGCAGTGGTGAAGCCTCATCTCTAATTCTAATACCTCTAGCTTTAAATCCTGCTGGTAAATTGCTTAAGGTTCCTGCATCTATAAGCTGTCTTAGAATAGAGGTAGATGCTTTGGATAATCCACCTATCATGTGTGATAAGCCTAGACCATAGAAACCAAGACCCGGTAAAAACTTATATTGCACAAAGTAGTTAATCTTGTTTTTTATTGGGTCATTAGGTAAATAGTTTCTTCTAATGGATAAAATCTTTCTTGATGACTCATCAATGGTAATGATGTAAGGCAACTTGAGTCCTGTTGGCTCACCATTTTCATCCATGTCCTCAAACCCTTCTATGTCAGCTATAGTATGTATTTCATATATTTTTCTATCACTGCTATCACCATAGTTAGGCTCCACACCTTGTATTTTGTTTATTTCATCTGTGACATCATCAGTGATATTTATTTCATCACCAACCAAGTCAACATCTTTGTAGAATCCTGATATTTGTAATTTTTTAATTTCATTGCTAGACATATTGACCATGTGAGTAACTCTCTCTGCTGAAAGAAGGTCTGTGCTTTCATATGGCACCAACAAATCTTCAGCAGGCACAAATTTAGATACAGGTCTTTTTAGTGCCTCATCATAGTAAACTTTTTTAAATGCACTGCCTGATAGAGGTAGATAGAACAATAACTGGTCTAATTCAGGGTCATACTCAGGCATCTTGTTCATGATGTAGTAATTCATAAACTCTGCCACTCTCTCAGCCTGCATTTCTACATTGGCTGATCTTTGTCCTACTATTTGTGTCTTGACCGGTCCTTGTGCTGGCAGTAATTCCTTGTAAGCTTGTGCTTGAAACTGTGTTACTGCTTCTGCCAATATTGGGTGAATAACACCTGAGCTACCTTCAAATGGTTGGCTTCTTTGATCATCAAATCTCATACCAAGATATTTCAGACCATCAGTGTAAGTTTTCTCCCACTCTTTTCTTGACTCTTTATCTGACTCTATATCACTTATCAGTTTGTGTGATAATAGTCCAAGCACACTATCATCAAGATACTCAGCTATGTTGCTATCAAAAGAAATCTCTGTCTCTAATGATTCTATTTCATCCAAAATAATCGAATCATCAGTAATAGTAACCTCAAGTGATTCAGCTAATTGTTCATCAAAGGTTGGTTGTTCAGGTGGAATGTCAATAGATTTGGATTGATCTACTATGTCAGGATTATTTTCAGTGCCTAATTTTCTCTCTGTAACCATTTAATTTATTTCCTGCAATGGCTGTTTTATATTAGATTGAATATTTTGCATGTTTCCAACTATTGTTGGGTACATCAATTGTCTATCAAGTTCTGCTTCATTAGGGTCTTTGTAACCCTCAACTAAACCCTCTTGTATTAAGGGCATAAATTTTTGCACTATTTCTTGTCTTGTCATTATTGACATGGTTTCAGGATTATAGCTTGGTAAAAGATATTCTTTTCCACCTATTTCTAAACCAACAATTTTCATTGTAACTGCTTTATTGCCTTGAGGTGTTTTTTCATATCCTTGTTTATTGTTCATAACTACATTGTCATGATAATTTTGTAAAAATTCTTTATTTTTGGTAAATCTCTGCATGTAATTTTTGTTCTCCATCATCATCTTAATGCACTGTTATTTTATCTTCTTTCATTCTTAGGGCAATGATGTCTGTAAGTTCACCAACCAATTCATAGCCTTCCCCCTCTGCTATGATTGATGCATCTTCCTCTGATTCAGCATAGATGTTTGGACCGCTGTATTCTTTGTCATCATGTAAGAATTTAGTGATATATACTTTCATCAATAATAAACCAGTTGCCCTCTGTCAAATGTTATTTCATCCTCATAATCAGATTTTAATTGGATAAAGCCTCCTTGTCTAACTCTCATTAAAGCCATGGTTGAACTATCACAAAAGTCATCATGCTCACCAAATGGAAAAGATGCCATTTCTTCAATGACCTCTTCTGCAAACTGATCATCAGTTGCCCATATCATACCACTTTCAAACATAGGTGACACACTGTTCATTCTAGCTATCTTATCTTGTCCTCTACTTGGTGAATAAGATTGTACAGGTATGCCCATCTTTCTAAGCTCATGAGTAAGTGGTGTACCTGAAGCTTTTGCCTCAATTAGCACTATGTCAGGCTCCCAATACTTATATTCTTCTAATGCTATCTTTTTTAGCTCAGGAAAATCAACTCTATATCTATTGGCATCTAAAAGTATAATGGCTTGCTCTGTACCATCTTCAGGGTCAAAAATACCCCATGTGGTTATAGCACTATAGTCTGCTGTCTCCTTTTTAGAAAAAGCAGTATCATATGACTGTATTACTGTGTGACATGCAGGAATATCATCCTGTTCCCATTTTTGCCACCACTCTCTTTTTACAATACTACCACTTTCTGCTGTTGGGTTTTGCATCCATTGTGCGTTCCATTTACTTATAGGCAAAGAGGCTTTTACACTAAGTAGTTCTTCTTTTTTCCAAAACTCACCCCATAGTGGTTCATCTGACTCAGGCATAATGGCTGGAAACTCAACCACTTCCCACTGATCAGCATTTTCTTCAGATTGTCTTTTTAAAAGTCTGCCAGCCAAGTCTTTGTGGCTCCATCTTGTCATGACTAAAACTATGGTGCCTCCCGGCTGTAATCTTTGTCTTGGACCGCTGGTGTACCATTCCCATGCACTTTCCATGGCTGTGGGTGACATGGCATCTTGCTCTGAGTGTGGGTCATCAATAATTAAAAGATCAGCACCCCTACCAGTGATAGCACCACCAACACCTGAATAGAAAGCCTCACCTCCATCATCAGTTGTCCACCTACCTGCTGATTTATTATCTGCTGACAATGATATATTGGGAAAAACATTTTGATATTCTTGACTATCAATAATGTTTCTTACTCTTCTACCAAATCTAACAGCAAGTTCAGCGGTATGAGTTGCTTGAATGATTTTTAATGCTGGATTTAGACCCATCATCCATGCAGGAAAATAGGTAGATGCAAACTCAGATTTAGAGTGTCTTGGTGGCAACATAACCATAAGTCTTTTGCATTTGCCTTGTGAAACCCTATTTAATTTGTCAGCAAGTATCTTGTGATGTCTACCTAAAATGACACCATCCCAAAGGTATTTAATAAATTCTAAAAAATCTATTTGACACTTTTCTTGGCTTTTTATGTTCTTCCATTTAGATATTAACAGCAAAGCTCTTTTTTGCTCATCATCTGATAGAGCATCAAAAGATTTTATTTTGGTTATATCCATGTTTAGGTTGGGAAACTAGAAAGCTAGTTTCCCATTACACTTGATAAGATTAAGAGGAGATATATACATACAAAACCAAGTGTTGTTTCATTTTACACAATCCCATCAATTTTCCAATCTAAACCTTCATACATTCTTGCTTCAGCCTGCCTTCTTTTAGCTAATCCTTCTAATCTCTTGCCACCAGCTTTATTCCACCTAAGTATTTGTTCAGGCACCTCATCATAATCAAAATTATTTAATTTTTTTAAAAGTGTAGAATTACCTAAATTGGTCGGTCCCAAGTTGTAACAGAAACTAACTAAAGCTGAGAATTGGCACTCTTTTAAAGGTGCCTTAACCAAGTTTTTTACATGACCTTCATATTCTAGTAGTTCCTCCTCAAGCATCATGTTAGCTTTTTCTTGTGACCAAACATCACCCATCTTTACACCTTTAGTATGCCCGTAGCCTATTGTTGGCACATTGACTGCATCAAGGTACGCTACACAATTACCCTCATCATCTGTAGGACAACCCTCAAAATGTTTAATTAATTCAACTCCTGCATCTGATATATGCATATTATTCCTCCTCTTTTTTAGTAGTAACTTTTCTATAGTACACAACCACATCTTTGAGTTCTGTAATATATCTTTTAATTTCTTGCATGTTGTAAGCCATAATTTCATAGTCAGGTATTGTCATGGCAAGAAAAACCAATTCACCTTCTTGTTTTTCAATTTTTGCTAGTTGCTCCTCCCAGTTTTCAGGTGTAACTGCAATCCATTCAGGTTGCCTAAGATCAATCTCTCTAGGCATTATGGGTTGTACTATCTGCCTTTCAATAGGCTTTGCACTAACCTGTATTTGTTTAGTTGGAAGTAGACTGCAACTGCAAGCCATTATCAAGACCATCAACAGTGGTGCTGATTTTCTCAATGTCCTCCATGATATGCTTTGTACCATTATTTATTTTCCTCTCCATTTCAACTGGGTCAGCCAATATCTTTGAGGCTAACTCATAGTTTTGTATAAACTGTGTATATCTGTTTAATTCTCTTTGTGCTTTTTGACTTTTAACATTAAGGTCTTGAAGCTGTTGTGTTTGCAACTCAAAGTCTGCTTGTATTGATTTAATTGCTTCTTCTTGAGTTGCTATAGCACCCTCAAGAGCAATGTTGTTAGATTGTAATATTTGGTTTTGATTGTATAAATAATATGAAATTGCAAGCAAAACTAAAACTATGCCTACTAAGACTTTACTCATTATCCATGCACCAATCCCAAGCATCATGATCATGATATAAAAATGCTTCACATTTTTTATATTTTTCTCTCCATGCATCAGAGTCAAACTTATCATTCCACTCCAAACTGGAGTTTTCTGCTATAGGTATAAATTTAGATGGTGTTGAACAACCTATTACAAATATACTAACCAGCAAGAGGATTCTTGTTGTCATCTTTAATTTCCTCTATTTGTTTATCTAGGCTCTCTAAATCAGCTTTAATGGTAGCTATATCTGTTTTAATTTCTGTGACATCAGGTACATCTATGCTATCAACTGCTTTTTCTAAAAATTGCACAGATGTCTCAATGGATGCAAACCTTTCTTCAATGACTTGCACATTATCTTCTGCCTCACTAATGCCACCAATCTTGGCTTCTAAGTTTTCTAGTCTATTGACATATTCAGCACCAGTGTAACCAAAGCCAGCAAGAGTTCCTACTATGCCAACAAGGGCAATAATTTGTGTTGTTTTATTTTGTAACCAATCCATATTACCTCCATATCTCAGGTTGATTTTGCATCATGCTTTGTAAATTATTAATGTTTGTACTTGCATAATCATAAAAAACTTCAATGTTATCGTTCATGGTAATATTACCATAAATATCTTGAGAAGAATACCAAACATTTTGATCAGGTATTTCATAACTTGTGTAAGCATTAAACTGAGGCACATAGCCAATTAATGCCACTAAGCTTGACTCATCACTGTACTCACCTGTTGATTGTTGTTCTTGTTGCATCTCTTCTTGTTGCTCTTCAATGTTTTGAGCAATAATTTTATCTGCTATTTGATCAGCTTCAGATTGTGTCATAACACCACCCACTGCTGTGTCAATCTGACCTTGCATGTCTTGTACTTGCACATCAGCCATAACAACTTGACTGCTACCATCTCCCACATTCATGGGTGTAATGCTCATAGTGACAGAAGCATTAGAACCTGAACTCATGGATAATACTTGATTGTTTTGTGCATTAGCACTGGCTATTTGGTCAGACATACTTGGAGATGAAGATGTGCTTATACCACCTGATGATGTATTACCACCTTGTGAAGAAACTCCACCTGTGCCTGTGGCAGAGGAGCCACCTTGTGAATTACTGCCACCATAATTGGTGCTATTGTTTGCAGTATTTAAAGCACTTTTAATTACATTCAAAGCTATTACTTTGCTTTTTGATGGAGATGCATCAGTGTTAGTGACATCTATTTCTTCTTCAATTTCATCTAGCTCTTCAAAAATTTCTTCTTCTACATCTGCAATCAACTCCTCTTCAAGCTCTGCAAAGACTTCTTCTAATTCTTCAAAAACTTCTTCCACAGCCTCCTCTTCAAAAATCTCTTCTCTAAACTCTTCTTCAATCTCATCATTTCTAGCAACATGCTCTTCATCTCTGTGTTCTTCATGATGTCCTCTTGTTTCTTCCTCAAACCAATCATCTAATTCTTCAATGGTGTTGATAACTAAAAAGTTTTCAGGCTCACTAAAATCTTCTACAAACAAAGTCTCTTGCAAAATAAATTGCTCAACAAACACATCTTCTTGAGGTAAGAAATCATTATTTCTGCGAAAGTCATCAAAAATTGGCAATGGCTCAGGCTCAAAAAATATTTCAAACTCCTCTCTAAATGGCTCACCAAATACCTCTTGTGGTTCATTAAAGTCATCAAAAACAAATGGCATATCCTCTTCAAAAAATTCTATAATTTCAAAAGGTTCTTCAAAACCATGGTGATGGTGTTCATCTTCAAATATACCAGTGGCAAACTGCTCTTGCTCATCTCTAAAACCATAGTTGACATTATCTTCATTAAAAAAAGCTACTGACTCTTCTTGTCTAAAACCAACACAAAAGGAAGCATACTGTGGGTCATCATCACATTGTTGCTGGTCATAAGCTTGCCAATAGTTTGGACATGACTGACTATAAAGTTGTGTTATATTGCACTGTTGTGTTAACAAAGCATCAGCATATCCTGTGCAACTACTATCATTTAGTGGATTAGAGCAATCTATTCCATTGCCACTGCCCACTCCATAAAGACTGCCTCCACCCTCTAGTAGGGTGTTAGAAGATGTGTTATTCCAGTTTGTTGATACACATGAACTGCTGTTGGTGGTTCCTGTATTACATTCATCATGAAATAAATAAGTGTAAGATTCGTTTGTGTTTGCGCCTATTTCACCTATTAGGACATCATGATTAATAATATCTAACTCATCATATCTGTATTCAAAAGTGTTATTAGGATAGAGTATGACTTCAAAACTATTATCACTAGCTCGGTTGTACTCCCTAACATCATAAAATCCTAGTATCATCTTTGTGTTATCACCCCATGACTTAACACGAGAGTTATTATCTCTTATGAGATCAGTCCAAAATGGAAACATGGTGTAGGTGTAATTTTTTGTGGTTAAAGGATCAGGAGTGTAATCAGCACAATAATTATTAGCATTAATATTACCTGTGCCTAAGCCAAAGTGAACGCAACCATTCATTGCCAAACGAACTGAATCAAATTGCTGATTGTAAAAAGTAAAAGTAAAAGGTAGATTTATAGTCGTAGATAACTGATCGTCACCTATTTCATAAGCCAACTCTCCCTCAAAATTGTTAGCATTTTTTTGTAACTGAAAGAGGTCTTGATTAGCCTCGTAAATGTATTGTGCTGGTATGTTTAAAGAAAAACATACTAACCACCATAAAGCTCTTTTTTGCATTGTTCTTTTGACTTTGTTTTGCTTATAACCACTCTGCTGATTAAACCTGCTACATCATTTTTTATTTTGTCTCTGTTTGGATTGTGTTCTTGACTGCACTCTGCAACATACTCTTCCTCAAAATCTTCTTTGTCAGGTCTTTTTTGTGGATTAGCTATCCATAGTTCCTTAGCTTCTGCACCAATCTTGCCTTCATAAGGAGCAGGTGTGCCTGCTTGCCACATAGCTTTAAATACTCTTTCATCTTGTGCAAGTAGAGAAATTGCCGCCACTTTCATACCCATATCAAACAGATATTTGCTAAGTTTTAATCTTTCACAGTTTTCGTCAATTATTGTTTTACCACCTGAAAGACCTATCACTTGACCGCTGAAGGCGGCACTTGCGCCCACTCGACAGATATCCTGAGAATAACTCATGATGCTAGGTGCAATGGCTGATGCGGGTGGTGCCTCACTTTTAACATTTTGATTAATTGTTTGCACTGATTTTGATTCATTAATATTTCGATTCGTGTTATCAGAAACAGAATTATTATTGTTTTGGTTCACATTATTTGTTTGGACATTTGATTCTGATTCAGATTTATTAATATTGGTATTTTGTGAAACTGAATTAGAGGTGCTTTGTGAAACATTATTGTTATTAACTGTCTGATTTACAGTGGAATTTACTGTAGATGTCGAAGTATTTTGATTTATGTTTGTGTTTTGTGAGGTGGCATTTGAGGTCGAGGTCGAAACATTGGTATTAACATTGGTAGAACTCGAAACATTATTATTTGTAGCAGTCGAAGTATTTATATTTGTATTTTGATTGACTGAAGAATTATTTGTCGTTGTATTATTGGTGTTAATATTTGTGTTAGCGTTGGTATTCGTATTATTTGTGGTCGTTTCATTTGTGGTGTAAACATTAGAATTTTCACAATACTGGGTACCATTTGCACAAGCTGTGCCTGATTGTTGGCTAGATTGTGCTGAAACATTTACAGAAAAAATTGTGGTTAAAAAAATGCCAGTCATAAGCACTATCCAAACTATTGCTTTTTCAGGTATTTTATTGGTGTCCTTCATTTGGGGTAAAAACTCCTAACTCTATAAGTTTAAATCTATTTATTAAATGTTCTGCTTCAATATCAGTCTTGCTTTGACCATGATATTTAACAGCTAAATAGTTCTCTATCATAGATACATTAATATTAATGTCATCTACAAGTATCTCCCCTAAAACTCTACCATACTTTCCTTTAGAATCTTTTAATTTTGATCGTAAAACTACTTTTTCACCACCATTAATTGCATCTTCTAAAAATTTTGAAGCAAGCTTGCCTCTTGCTTTTTCGTCTTTGTCTCTTGTTCTTGATTCAGGCGTGTCAATACCATAAAGCCTGACACGACACTTGTGAAGAATAGAAAAGCCAAGATCAAGAATAACATCAATAGTATCACCATCAACCACTCTAGTGACCTGACAGCCATATTCATACATTAATTGTCATCCTCTCCTTTGAAGCCTTTGCTTTGCCCTGACTTGCCTGAATAAACACCAAAGACTACACCCATGGCACCTACCACCACTGAGACTAAAGCTGATTGCTCAAGGTTAGGCTCAGGTAGGTTCATGAACCATATAACTGACTCATACATAAGATAGATATAGACAACCACAAAGATTCTAGGAAATATTCTCCATGAATCTACTGCTCTTGCTAGGTGTATAACCTTTTGCCAAGGATTAACATTGGTGGCATCTTCTAGCTCTCTGATTTTGTCTTTAAGTTGGGATATTTCTTCAATCATAGCCATGAACTTATTTAAGTCCATTTCGACTTCGTTTCTATCCATGTCTCCTGAAAATCTGCCTGTGTGATCTTCCATCATAAAAACTTAGCTAGTATGACACTAACCACAATAAAGGGATAAACACCCCATATCATGTTTTCTAATTTATCAAATCTTTTGCTACCTGACTCTAGCCTTTTTTCAATATTTGCATATCTGATGCTACATTCTCTTTCATGAGATTCTATTTTAGCAATAGCTTCTTGCAGGTTATCCATGTCACTATTTTTTCTTTTTCTTGACTCTAATGGTTGTATAAGCCTCATCAACATCAGGTGTAGATTTGTCATCCCCAACATAATGTCCTTTCTTGTTTCTAGCTCTGACTTTTTTTTGCTCTGTGCCAGTCCAATAGTCTACTACTTTTGTCCACCAACTCATTTGTCTTTTGCCTTGCCAATATTTAAACTTGCCCAATCAAGCAGTTTATAGATTTTTCCCACCCAAAGATCATCTTTGGGCGTGGGCGTTATTGCACTTATTAGTGATGCACATGATATTACCCAAGGTGCTATTTGTATGATTTTTAATATTAAATCTAACATACTTATCATAATTACCTCCTATGAAGTTGGTTCTGTTGGAAACTCACCTAGTGGTCTTGTTGCAGGGTCGCCACTATAGGCATAAAGAGCGGCTAAAGCATCTACATCTGAGACTGCATTTATTTTTGTTTTCATATCAGTTGCCGCTGTTCTTACTGCTACTCTATAGTCTAGCCAATCTGAAGGTATGGCTTTAGAACTTTCTGCATTTCTAACTACCATCCAATCATTAGGCTGTAACAAGCTATAAGCTTGATTGTCTATTGTTTCACAATGACTTGTTTTTAAAGTATCTAAATCTCTTGCTGTAGCTGTGCCATAAGTTGCTGTAACTTTATTACTAGCAAATGCAAAACTTTGATCTGTATTAATATAATACTTACCATCTTTAAAGTTGGTGTTATCTATCACTACTATATAAACACCTATAGCTTTAAGTTCTGCCTCTGACCAAAGGTTGTGTATATTGCTAGGGTATTTAATATCCCCTATTGTTAATTGTGTAGGTTTATTATAAACCTTACTTATTTTACTATCTTCTACTAATGCCCACATGATTTTATATTACCTCAAATTAATTATTTTACCTAGCTGTTGCTGGAACTCCTGTTGATGTTACAAATGGATTTTCTGCAAATGCCATGTATAGATATGTGCTAGCAGCGTTCGTAAATGCATCAGAATTTTTTTGTTTAAAACCATTTGATAAAAAATCTATTGGATCGGTATATCCTAAACCTGTATCACTCTCAGCATGGTTATCATCTGCAACTAAATACTCAAAATCACCATTTGCTATAGTTCTTTTGTTGTCGAACATTGTCCATCTGCCTGAACTATCAATATTTTTTATCATAACAAAAGCAGGCTGGAATCCTAGGTACACGAAAACTCCATCTCGTTGACCATTGCCTTCGTACTGACCAAACTTACTAAAACCTTTAACATCAGTAAAAACTAAGGCTATATATTCAGTATTATTAGTATTTGTTGGAGTATATCCACCTGAACCACCTACTGAATAAACTGAAGATGTTGGTGTTGTATTATCCCAATCATTAAAAGTACCAGCTGCTGCATTTGAATCTAATGATACATATTTAGTATTACCTACAGCTTGATGGTAAACACGCCAAGTTGCTACATTAGATGTTGCATCTCTATCTTTAGATATAATCATTTTTGGAACAGCACCTAAACCATGCCCAACTGTTTGACCAGTTTGTGTTCCATTACCTGTATAAAATACAAGTGATACTCCTGCTGTTGTATTCGCTTGAACAGTTGCTGCTATACTTCCATCATTGTTTGTACTGGTGCTTCCTCCTCCAACTTTCCATAGCCAAGCAACAAACTCTGAACCATTTTCGTTAAATTTATCATCATTAGTTCCACCTGCATTAACTGTAAAACCATCTGTGTCAAAAGATGTTAATTGACCATAAGTAGTAGCTGTACCTTTTCCATTTGCATTATTAGGTTGTAAATTTTCATCTGTTCCAGTTCCCATTGTTGAGTTATATAACTCATGGTCTGTGCCAGCAGTAGTTCTATTTTTTGCCCAAACAATGTCTGGTTGTAAATTACTATTACCATCATTAGTTATACTCCTTGGAGCAGATGTATTACCAGTCCAAGTAGTTATTTGAAAATGTGCTGATGGATCGTCTATTGTTGTATAAGCCATTATCCAAACTCCGCTAAATTTTTAGTGCATATTGCATAGTAGCCTGTAGGTGGTGCATAAACAAATGAACCATATCCATTTGCGTCTGTGTTTGTATGAGTGTTACTCATAGTTGTATAACCACCAAAGTTAGTTTGATATGTATGAGTTCCAAAAGAATACACATAAGGTATAAAAAGTTTTGACGAAATATCAGTTTGACTTGCTAATAAATTACCTTGAGACGAATTGTTTACATAGGCAGTAAGTGTCCAGTTATCCGCATCATAAGCAAAACCTATAATATCATTGGTTGACCAAGCCGCTCCATAACTTGATACAGCTGATCCATTTACATACCTATCACCATCATAGTGGTAAACAAAATTACCTGTTACTCCATAAAACTCAAGTGTAGTTTCATTTGATGCTATTCCCGCTCCTGATACAAGCGTATTACCATTTACAGTAGGTTTTATTTCCCAATACCATTTTCCTTTAGAAACACCTATAGTAGCTGGTGAATATCTATAAGCACTAACATTATTACCTATTTCTGTTGCACCTTCTGACATTAAAGGCATTCTATCACTACCTTGTCTAAGAACATTCTGTGTAGCAAAATTATTGGTGCAAGTGTCAGTCGCTTGATCTGCCGCTGCTATATTGTTCTCAGTAAAATCTGTACCACCACTTACATCATTACCTAAATTAGAAGCATCTTCAAAGTCTAAATAAAAACCATTTGTTCCTGAAGCACTTACACTTTTAGGAATCCATATACCACTATCTGAATCAAACTCACCAAAACTTGTTTGTGCTGATGCAGTACCATCAAGTCCAACAATTTCTGTCATATAACCTGCAAAATAACCTGTTGAATCTACATGAGATGAGCCAATAGTTTGTTTTTGAAAATTTAAACCTAATGTTGCACTTGAGCTTGGATTGTTTCTTGTGCCAAAAGATGTTTCTTGCACACCATTTATATATAATTTTATTCTATCATCTGCTGTGCTATCAGCACTGCTAACAGTTACGACTATATGATACCAAGCCGAGGTATCACGAAATACTCTATTAGTATTTAAAAATGTAGTAGAGCCACCTGCAATTCTTAAAGTATCATCTGTTTGAAATCGAGCAAAAAATCTCCCATCATCATTGTCAGTATTACCTTGTTCAAAAATGTATTGAAGAGTGCTTATTTCTGTTCTCTTAAGCCAAACACTAACTGTGCTTGTGGTTCTACTACCAGCAGAAGAAACATCTCTAGTTAAAAATTCACTGTTATCTGTTTCAAATTTTACAGAATTAGCTACATCATATCCAGTTGAGACACTTCCTCGATTAGCTGTTCTCTGTAAAGTTTCCATTAGTAATCTTCAGGATTAGGTAATAAATAACCAAATATAATCCAAAAAGCTAAAAATATTTCAAGCATTAGCTTTGGGTTAAGTTTTGACTAATACCAATATTTTGCCACTTAGAGCCATTATATCTAAAAGCATATATGTCAGTCTTAGCATCTGTAGCGGTCTGTGTTGGTGTTTCATCACCCACAAATTCAAATACCGCGTTCCATGCCAAAGTATATGGACCGCTCGAAGAATGTTGTGCTACCTCAATACTAATAATAGCTCCCTCTACTGAATTACTTGGACTACCTATGGTTGAATTTTCCTCTAGTAGTAAAAAAGCATTAGCGGCGGCTTTGGCATCCCATGAAACTGTACCATCTGTCAAAGCCACTTGAGTAATATTGGCTGAGGTAGATGCTGTCACTATTTGTGGCATGGTCACATTTTGGTTCTCATCTACTGAGATAGCTGGTGTTGTACCAACTGTTGAGCCAAGACCTATTACAAGATCATCAGCACTATCATCAAGACCTACATAATAATCTTGTGCATTGCCATCAAAAACTATTTTAGTATCTTCAGCAGTGGCATCACCTATGGTCAAGGTTGTGCCATTGATTGATAAGCTATCTGTGACAGCCAAATCTGTAAAGCAGTCAAGTACAGCGGCTCCACTACCTGCTCCATCTAGTTGCACAACTGCAACCTCACTAGGTGCAATAGTAACTGTTGAGCCTGAGCCTTGTTTGATAATAATGTTTTGTGAACCACTGGTTGCATTTTCAATGATTTGCACTCTCTTCATGGTGTTGGGTGCAATGGTAATGGTACATGCAGAATCTAATGTGCCTGTGTATTTTAAATAAAAAGCTCTACCTTCATCAGAACTTCCATCTGCTACAGTTGTGGTATGAGTATCAGCATTGGTGGTGATAGCTTCTGTGCCTACACCAAGAGCCTCACCAATTAATTCAAGATTGGTATTAGTGGATGTTCCCCATGTGCCTGATTCATCACCAGTTGCTATTTCTTTAAGCCTTAAGTTATTTACATAAGTTGCCATATTTATGTCCTCGTAAAGATTTAATCATACAATAAATTTTGTATTTTTGTAATTATGCCGCTATCTCCTTCCAATTTGGAGTTTGACTGTCATCTATTTTTTGCCATTTAAAGGCTGTGCCAAGTTCTCCACTTGCAGACACACCAGTTAAAGTAACATTAGCCTTACAATTAAAGCTTGGTGTACCTACTATTGCATTAGCATTAAAGTTGACTGTTTCAAACCTATTATCAGTTTTAGTGGTTGCAGTACCAAGTGCTGATGTGCCTTGTTGCCCTGTTGGAGTTTGGTTGGCTTTAGCTGTAATGGTTGGAGTGCCAAGACCACCTGTGGCTTCTAAGCCTGAAGGACTAACATTGGCTTCTGCATCAGTGGTTGCAGTTCCTAATGCTGATGTTCCAGCTTGTCCTGTAATGGT
>VTLG01005897.1_pt1 | contig 32673 bp, 43 predicted proteins | sample 4694571 | NCBI WGS metagenome assembly VTLG01 (sample SAMN12604809, study PRJNA352737) | marine metagenome | biome: ENVO:00000447; feature: ENVO:00000209|ENVO:00000569|ENVO:01000036; material: ENVO:00002151; isolation source: viral sequences binned using virsorter ...
ACCCTCGAGCGTTTGCTCTACTACTTTCAGAAAGTGTTTACGGTCCATAATATTCCTTCATGACAAACAAATTTCCTTGCTTTTGAGCTTGCTCAATACGCTGGCAAGCAATGTCGAAATATTTTCTATGAATTTCTATCCCGACGAATTTCCTGTTAAGGGTGTGGCAAGCCACCCCCGTGGTTCCTGAACCCATAAATGGATCAAGCACCACGTCTCCGGTTGTCTGCGAAATAGCCCATTGCATAACTCCAATTGGTTTTTGGGTTGGATGATCGCCTCGTGTTTCTTTGTTTGCCCTTAACATCCCATTCCACATATATCTTTTGAGTCGAACCGCCTGATCTAAATTTGTCCACGCTAATTCAGCGTCAGCAAAATCACTTTTCCCATTTTCTTTATCCCAAACCAGCCAACATCGTGAAGGAGGTAGATTGTAATAATTGCCCCCAAAAATAATTTGAGTCTGTGAGCATTGCATGATCAAAGGAATGGCATCGTCAACGGTTGAATCATCCCAATCGTCCACACCATAATCTTTGGCTGGCGCTAGATTACTTCTTGAAGCATTTTTCCCCGCAGCCTCGCCTATGCCATAAGGAGGATCAGTTACCACCACATCGATGTTTTTTAACGTTGGCAATATCGACAAACAATCACCTAAATAAAGCGTACTTTCTCCTATTTGTTGTTTTTCAAACATCATGATTCTCATAATGCTGCCGAGCCGCTAACACGAGCGCACCGTTCTCGGCGTCCTCGCGAACCCTCAAACTTTCGATCTGCTCACAAGCTGTATCCATATCCGTCACAACGGGGTGGCGCGGATCGGCGAAGGCCCAGGGGATAACCACCCTCCAGGGCGCATTGTTGAATCGGTAACCCAGGAGCGGTATCGCTCCGAGCTCCATCGCAGTCGTGACGCATTGAGTCCACCAGGCAGCTTGATACCAGCCGGTTGAGCTGCGACCGTATCGTTTCACCTCGATGGCGAACCCTGGCAGTCCCAGGATATCCACGCCGCCGACCACCCGTTGCTCGTATGTGTTTCGAGTAAGAGTTGTCCAGGGTAGGCGCTTCTGTAGTTCCTTCATAAACTCGAGCTCGCCAATGGAGCCTTTGCGCTGGCTACTCGTTCCCATGCTTGAGCGCCTCGCAGTAAAGTTTGTTTAAGGTGGTAAGTCGGGTGGTGGCTTCTTCACTGATGTCGCTGTACGAGATCAATCGATTGCGAATGACAAAGGCGGATCGAGCATTTGACCAGGAGTGCGAGCTCCACACCCCAATCGGATCGGTGACCTCTCTTTTGGTCCGCTCGATGGATTGCTTGATCAGCTTCAAACTAGCTCTCATTTTTTAAAGCCTTCTCTACCGTGAAGGGGGAGAGAGAGTTAACTCTCTCCCCTTCACTAGAGTCTTTAACTTTTATCGGAGATATTCCTATATAGGCTCCGATAAAATCTCCGATAAAACTTTCTATATTTTTCAATGACTTACGCATCACCAAATCCGATAAAACTCCGATAAATCCGATAAAACCCATAAAAAAACCGATAAATTTCCGATAAAAAGCGTAAATCTATGCCTCCTTACGATACCTTTTGCCCTTGCGTAGACCCTCGATAACGACTCCGTAGTCTCTTGAGCGAGCCGTGAGTTCCTTTTGTATGTGGTCCGACCACGCGTTTGATAAAGTTCCGAAACGCGAAACCGCATATCCTGGGGTTGCTTCCATAATCGCAGCCATATCATTGCCCGAGTGCCACCCGCTTCCCATGCCCAGTAGCATCTTTTCAATAAATGAATCGAGTCCCTTGTCGTTCTCATCGACCTCAATCTCCTCAAATCTCAGGGTGTCCGAGTTCAAGCTCACGAGCTTCGGATACATCCCCTCACCATTCCTGAGTTCGAAACTCAGCATCGCGTTGTCGCCCTTGGCGGATAACATCAACCCAGAATCGAACCACCCATATAAATACCCAGCCCCTCGAATCGATTCGAAGGTGTTCTGTCCCTGCCCCTTGCGTGTGTGATGAACGATCACCACCGACATCTCCAGCCCTGGTATGTAATCGGGTTCGGTCAATGGATTGATGATGCGGGTGAACGCATCACGCACGTCGGAATTGTCCGATTCGTTTATGCCGCCCACAAACTGCGACATCGGATCAAAGCAAATAAACGATGGCCGATGTTCTTCTACCAGGGCGCGTATCTGTTCCGCCTGGGTTCCCAGGTCCACATCGCCCCGCCCAGAGACCAGGAAGTTCTTGGCAATCAATCGACGCTCACCCTCACTGAAGGTCGACAGGACCTTTTGATATCGCTTATAGAGATACGCCTCGCGGATCTCAGCGTTTAGATACAGCACTCGATGGGGCTTGTTGAATCGCATCCCCATCCATTCACCACCGCAAGCCGCCGTCATGAGGAGCTCGGTCGCCAGGTGGGACTTGCCCATCTTCGGCGGGCCAGCGATCATCACCCGTCCGCCTGGACTTAGAAAGGCGTCGCCCAGGTAATCTCGTGGTGCTGGATAGTTCTCGAGCTCACTCATTGAGAACAGTCGTATCGATTTCTTTTTCGCCACCCTTAAAGGAACGACGTTGTCGTGGTCATAGATGTCGATGGGCGGCAGATCGTCATCCATTAATCAGCGCCTTCACCTTTTGATCGATAACGACTTTGAGCTCTCGAGCGATTGGATAAAGTTGAGCAGCCGCCTCGCGCCGCTCGATCCCCAGGTACGTCGCCAGGTCCTCGACCAGTTGATTGAATTCATCGGAGGCACCAAAACATTCGACCATCGATGCCATCTCCAGGAGCATCGAGTCCTGGTATTGTTTGATCACCAGTTGCTTGAGTTCTGCCTCGAGGCGAGCTCGCTCGAGATCGACGACGGGTGCGCTCATTGTTTGCACCTGGGCTCGCCCTTCTTCCAGGTTGGCACCAATCGCGAGACCGGTATGCCCGTTCGTTTTTCCAGGAAGAAAACATTGTCCAGGCTGATGCCCTTATACTTGAAGTTGTAGACCGCGCCTCGGGTGCAATCCATTTCTTTGCAGAGATCCTCGACCGAAACGATCTCGGTGACTTCAGAAAAAACACTCTCGGGGATTTTGTACGCCATGCCGTCCACTTTTTGTTGACTTGTGGAATTTAATCGCTCGCGAAAGAAAAATCAAACGCTTTACACCGCGTTCACTTTTAGTATACATTCGGGAATCTGTAAATTATTGGTAGTAGAAAAACGAATGGATACATTCTCACAACGGTTCAACGCGCTGAAGAGCTCGAACCAATACACCCTGGACGACATCGCATTAGGGGTTTCGAAGATCCTTTTGAAAAAGGGTCACAAGAAAATATCAAAGGCCGCGGTCCACCGCTGGTCGAAGGGTGAGACGATGCCCAGCAACGAAGCGACCTGGCAAGCGCTTGCGCAATTCTTCGGACGCGCCGCCAGTTGGTTGCAACGCGGCAAAGAAACCTACTCCACCGAGGAGCAAGAGCTCGCCGCTCGAATCAAGTCACTCAAACCCGAGCACCAGGACGCGATCAATTCGATGATCGATGGACTACTGGATCAAAACAACAACAACGGCAACAGAGGTGCCGCATAGAGAGGTAAAAAGTGAATAGAGATCTATCCAGAGATTTTGTTCTATTTTTAGAGAGTAATGCGACGCGATTATTTGAGCTCATCGAATCGGGTGAGAGACCCCACGTCCAGGAAGGCTATCTCTCGAAACGAGTCCGATCGATCAAAGGCATAGTGAACGCCGTCAAGTTATGGCGCTCGATTGGCGCTCGTGAAGAGATATTAAACAACGTCAAAGGATTAGTGTGGAAAACTGCAACGACCGAATGGGGCGTCTGGATATGTTTATTTTATCGCAGCCCCGCGGGTGAGGCGTCCTGGTATCTCGACCTGTTAGATACAAAATTCTGGTCAGACTCACAAATTTCAGCCGAACATCACCACAAAGATCAGAAAACAGAAAAAGTCCCGAGCTTTATCGCGCAAACGATAGAAGAATCAAATCAACGGTTTCAATACACCGTTTGCGATCTCGAGACCCCCAGCACAGAATCATATGCGGTCGCGTTTTGCTATGCCGATCTTGATTATGATCTTGAGTTCGATATGGACGTAATCCAGAGCGGGCGCGAGGAGTTTATCAGATCCCAGCCCTGGCTCTATGGAACAAAATGGTCCCTTGGTATCGGCGGATCAATGCGTCCATTCGTGATCATTCGGAATCACAACCAGTATTTCATGAAGTCTATCCCGATTCCCCTGCGGAGAATGATGGTCTCCTGGGGAAAACGTAATGGCGTGTACGCAGAGTGTTTATCGGTCGAGCAGCTCTTACTGAAACAATCAGTAGCAGCTTGATTAAGTCTACTATTTGTTGACATGAGAAACGTCCACGTTGTAACCTCAGTTTTTTTTGAGGTGCAACATGAGAAGACTATTAAAAAACCTATGGGATTTACTAACCACTAAACCCGCTCCGAGACTCTACTCGTGAGCGTTCTCGAGAAGGTCCGAACGGGACCACCCACAAACGACACTGGAATTAAAGCGCTTGTATACGGCGGACCAGGTGGCGGCAAAACCACCCTGGCGGCATCAATCCCTGATGTAATCCTGGTCGACTTCGAGGCGGGCGCGAATCACGTCGATTGTGATCGCGTTTACATTCGCGAGCGTAAAGACTTCGACGCGCTACTCAAAGAGCTCTGGAACGACAAGAAATACCAGGCGCTTGCCCTGGACACACTCGACTGGCTCCAGAAAATGATTTTCGACGACGTATGCAAATCCGCGGGTGTGTCGAATATCGCAAAGATTGAATTCGGTAAGGGATACGCCGAGGCCCAGACGATCCTTAACAAGTACCTGGATAATCTCACGTTGCTGATGCAAAAAAAGCAGATGGACGTGTTACTCCTCGCCCACTCACAACAGCGCCGAGTGACCGACAACCCCGAGCAAGCCGAGATCGACCGTCACACCATCAAGCTCCAGGTAAACGACCGCGGTGTCGGTATGGGTCCCATCGTGATCGAATGGGTCGATTATATGCTTTACGCAACCTATGACGATGCGTTCTACAAGGACGGGCGAAAGACTAAAGCGCGAGCCGGTGAACGGGTCCTAAAGACCCAGGGCCACACCTATTTCGAGGCCAAGGCCCGCCGCCCTATTCCCGAGACCATCGCGATGGACTGGGCGACCTTCAAACAACATCACAACAACCCAACAAAAAAAGAGGTGAAGACCGATGCCTGATTACGAAGAAAGCAACGAATCAATTCCGTTTGACGACATCGTTGAACAAGAGCCAGAAAAGAAACCACAAATTGACCCTGGCGCTCACATTCTCCAAATTTTGAACACGAAATATTATAGAAACGATAAAAACAATTTAATCGCAAAACTTTGGTGTAAATCCAAGACCCAGCCCACCGCTGAACCCGCGGACACTTATATCACCTTGATGATAGGCAGAGAGCCCCAGATAACGAATATGGCTCTTTGCAAGCAAATCATGGGCTCAACCGGTGTTGCGTTCCCAGATAAACAGATCAACGCCAAGAATATTAAGAGCATCGAGGGCGAGACCTTCTGGGCCGAGACAAAATGGAATGGCGACTTTTTCAACATCTCAAACCCCAAACCGGTCGAGAATGAGTTCAAAAACGAAAATCTAGCGGGGGCGTCCTTCCAGGAAATCGTCAACACGCCGACACCTGGAGGAACCGAGCCCGAAACCAAGGCCGACGCGGATGAAGATTTCGCGGACGATATCCCCTTCTAATGAGTCTCGCCGAGCTCATAGACCAGGCCCCCGTCGATCCGAACCGTGATCGCCGAGAGTACCTGGGTGGCAGTTTAATCGCGCACGACTGTCCTCGATGGATTTGGTTGTCCTGGCGGTGGTGTTTAAGCCCCGCAAACGAGCCCAGGTTGCTCCGAATCTTCGAGGACGGTCATTTACACGAATTATCGACATTAAAGCGCCTGGAGCGATTCTGTGAGGTCGAAGTTCGCCCAGGAGGCGACCAGGTCGGCGGATCGCTCAAAGATACGGGCGGACACGTCCAGTATCACGTCGATAACATTCTGTCGGGTATTCCCCAGCACCCAGGGCGATTCCTATTCGAGTGCAAATCGGCCTCAAATCGCTCCTATCGCTCGTTAATCCGAGCGGGCTCCTATCTCGCCTGGAACGAACAGTATTACGGCCAGGTCCAGTTTTACCTGGGGGCGCTTGCCGAACAGGATCAGGAGCTCGATGGCGCGGTCGTCCTCGTCTACAACAAAGACACCAGCGAATATTATTCGGAATACATCGATTTCGACTATTCAGTCTTCGACGGCCTTAAAGGCCGAGCGTTCTCGATCCTGGACTCTGAGGTCCCACCCGAGCGCGAGTATTCCCGCTCTTATTACAAGGCGAAAAACTTTATGTCCGCGGACGATTACGCGGTCTATTTCGGAGAAGCCACCCCCATAAAATCTAATTGCCGAAACTGTTCATTTTCACGTTTAAAACAGTCAAGCGATAACGGTTTGTGGGGGTGCGCTTTTCATCAGAAGAAACTCTCGTACAAAGAACAGCTCGACGGCTGCGCGGATCATCAATGGATCCCCGAGCTCGTGCCAGGGGAGCTCGTCGGTCGAACCCGAGAAGTCGCGACATACAAGTCGCCCAGGGGCGAGATTAATAACAGTAAACACGAAGGGATTTGGCACTACACCTCGGACGCGATTTCGTTCCTGACCCGAACGAACTACGGGACCGACGAGATGTGGGACGACTTCGAAACGAACAAGCTCCAGGAGATCGCTCGAGAATTTGGCGGATCGATTGAGGTCCACCCACTCAAAAAGAAGGAAAAAGACGATGTCGACTGAGCTTGGTGACTTGCGCGGAATGGTTTCTCACGCCCTGGAGAAACCTTTTATTCGTTTAAAGGGGATGAATCTCGTCTCTGGGGCACTTAAAAAAATAGTTAAACTAAACAGTCCTCACCACGCGAGGGCTGTTAAAAACGCGACCAGCTATCTCATCACAAACGAGTTGCTCGACCTTTTAATCGTTATGATTGTGAAGGGAACAACGCGCCAATTCGTTAACGCCGCAATTAACGCGAACCCGCCAGGCCAGAATATTTGGTTGGAATGGGATCATCACTATTTTCACAAAGAACTGAATCGATTATTCCCAGAACGAGCGCGTCAAACTATCTCCCAGGGTTTTGTTGATAGGATCGGTTTGGCGGGCGCATGGATTAAGAATATGAGAGCGTACCCAAACAACAAATCTAAATATGGATACGACCACGAGTCGTCCTGGGGACCCAAAAGCTCTTCGCAATACAAGAAAACAGGTTTCGGAACCGCAGCTCGTCCAGGAGACGAGTACACGTTTCACGAATACCAGGGTTACTATTTATCATCGCCGCCCTACGCCGATCAGAATGAGGTGTGTGCATTACCGGTCGGGTTATCGACTGATATGTTTTCAAAATCAAGTTTCATCGACCAAAAGCTCGCGGACGTGTCTGACGGCTGGTTTGATGGAGAAGGCGACGGGACGAGCAGTCTCACGGTCGATTATTTGTTAATGAGAGATGTCAGGCCGTTGCAAAACACGGTAACGAACGACGATGAAGCGGCACAACACCTGGCGGATTATGTGACTCTGCGAGATAGATTCCATTTCCATAATCACCCGATGAGAGACCTCAACGCCGAGACAATATGGGCAGATTGCGATCCTCAATACGCTCGCTTTTTTTATCCGGTTGTGATCGCTGCACTCTCCCTACTCAATTACGATTGGGTGGTGAGAGAACCAGACACGAGGACCAGAAGCGTCAACAACATCGCCGCCAATGTTACCCCGTTCGATTCTTACTACACGGTCGCAATTAATCTGCCGAAAGAAAAGGCCGCGAAACTGATAAACAAACAGCCGAGAAGAATCCGCGAATTCGGTACGAGACAACACGAGGTCAGAGGTCATTGGCGCGTAATTAAACGAGAAGGTTACCCCGACAAAAGGACCTGGGTGCGAGCGCATAAACGCGGAAACGAAAAACTCGGCGTGATCGTCAAAGATTACGTTCTAAAACATAACCGCGAGGTAGCTTAGTGACCCTGGCCGAATACTGGGACGCCCTGGACGCGCACGAATGGCACATGGAACACCAGAACAATCACGAGCTCATGCTCCATAAACTCGCGCATCGACGTCTGGCGGATAAACAATATCTGAGCGAGAAGCATAAAGAGCTCTATAACGAATTTTTTAGTTACAAGATTTTGAACCCGTATAACAAAGCATTAAAACCAAAGAGGCCAGAATGATCGTCACTGGTGAAAAATTAACTGAGCTCGTGGGATACACCACGGCACAAATAAAACATCGACGCCAAAAAAACTGGACAGAGGGTGTCCATTTTTGGTTCGATCCAGCAAATAAAGTGGTTTACGACTTGAGGATTATTGAACAATGGCAAAAATCGACGAGACCGGAGTCAGAAATAAACGAGGAAAATGTGAAATCAGATGGTACGAGGGTTCGATCCGTAGGACCGAGGTGCTCACGATCAAATATTCCCCCACTGGAATTCAACAAGCGCAAAAAATAAGGGCCCATAAAGAGAAAGCCTGGGCAACCGGCGAGGATCGAGAGATCGGATTTGTTAGAGCTCCGACGTTCAATCAAATGGCTCAAAAGTATCTCGACGACCTGGAGCTCACGACCTCGCGGTCATCGTTGCTCAGTATTGGCCGACGTTTAGAAAACTATTGGAACCATCACCTCGGCGCTCACGTCATCAGCCAAATCAAAAAACGCGAGATTCTCGAGATCGTTCGAACGTGTCGTCAAAACAATCTTTCACCGAAATCGATCCGCAATGTCTTATCGGCTGGGAGCGCCGTTTTTGAGCTCGCCATCATTGAGGAGTGGATCACCGAAAATCCGACCACCCTCGTAAGCAAAGACGTCAAGGTTCCCAAAAAGAAAATCGACCCCTTCAACCAGGACGAGATGGATCAGGTATTCCCGTTTTTGAACAAAACCGACCGCCTGTTTTATTCGATCCGCTGGTATTGTGGTTTGCGCCCTGGTGAGGTGATCGCGTTGACCTGGGACGATTACCGAGACGGGTATTTTTCGATCACCAAATCAAAAACCGACGGCGAGCTCGGCGAGACCAAAACTGACAGAGACCGGACGGTCCCCGTTCATCCGAAAGTGGCTGCGATGCTCGCAGAGGCCCAGAAGGTCCGGCAGTTACACAGTAATCAAATCCTGATTAATCAGTACGGAGCCCCTTACCAGGCGACTAGGAGCTTTGCTCGACGGTTCTCTGAGGCGATGCGAAAGACCCAGGTGAGAAACCGATCACCCTACAACGTGCGGCACGGTTGCGCGACCAGGATGCTCGAGGCGGGTATGAAGCCTGGATATTGTGCAAAGGTCCTGGGTCATTCGATGCGGGTTTTCTTCGAGATTTATGCGGATTGGATTGATCGAGCTGAAACCGAGATTCAAGAAAAAATCTGGGCGAGCATGGAATAACACCGGTTTTACCGGTTGAGGATTAGTTGACGTGATTTTGAGCACCAAAGTAGACAAGCAGCGCCAGGGGGGCCCAAACGGGGCCCAGATTGATTCGCAAGAAAATAAATCGTTGCAAATCAACCAATTAAGTGGTCGGGGTAGAGAGATTCGAACTTTTGACACCGCCTCACACGTCCCGCCACGTCATTTAGAAAATCAGCAATATCAGACACTTACGAGACACCCTGATTTTTTCGATGCCGTGCTTTGCCCTAATTTGACCCCAAATGGGGCCCAAATGGGGCCCGCGGGTTTGTTTCATTCGTTGACAATTTGTAAACTTAGGACAGGCCCGTCCCCTAGCGGGTCTATAACCTTCCTAACAGACCAGGCCACCTTGGCCTTGAGGTCGGGTTGGCGCACCGACGGTCGTTAAGCGCAAGACAGGTCTCAATAAACCTTCATATCGGGTTGGCCCACCGTAGTCGAAAACGGGCTTTTTTAATTCAATGCGGGTGTGTTCTCTGGTACGCGTTCGGGGATGCAATAAGCGGTCACGCGTTGCTGGTTTTTTGTTCTGCGATCATTAGGTGAAACCGATCCGATCTCCACGCTTCTAGCGATCGCATTACAGGCGTATATATTGTGAAAATAGTGTCCTGTGTTCGGCAGTGTTTCGCCGTTGACGACCACTACCAGGAGAAAGACCAGTTTCACGCCAGGAGATCGATTGTCTGCGAGCTCGCGAGCTCGATCATCTCGACACGTCCATCCTTTGCAACGTAAATCCTGGGTTTTGTGATTTCGATCACCTCTCGAACCGGCTCACCCTCGACGAGCTCCTGGAGGCGTTCCATCTTTTGAGTCGCAACGGTTTTCCAGGCAACAAAAGGCAAGGTGTTTGATGCGTTGGTCGTGATCTCCATCAGAGTCCTTTACCGAACAATAAGACGACGAGCGTGATGATCGTCGCAGCCAGCGCGAGACCAATAACAAACACGACGCTGTAAACAAACAGATCCTTCAACAGTTTCTGCCGTTGCTTTTTCTTCTCGATCAAGCTCTTTACAGCTTCGGCGTGTCTTTTCTTCTGGACCTCGAGTTCCTGGAAATAGGCGTCGATTGTGCGCCCCGCTTCGGCGTCTAAATTTCCGAGTAATTTCAAATTATCGTGGTAGCGCTGCAATTTTCGTTTTTCGCCGACCAGTCTCATGGCGCTCTCGGCGTCGAGAGGAGCGGTCAGCGAGCTCCGACGTTCGATCTCATATTTGTCGATTCCAGAAGATATAGACCCCAGGGTTCCCAGAAGCGAGTTGATGTTTTTGGTGCCATTCTCCACCTCTGAAAACAATGAATTCAGAGCCCCGATGGCCCCGCTGATCATGGCGATGGTTTCGAAGACGATGGCTAGTCACCCCCACGACCGAGCCATCCCTGGACGGTTTTGGTCTCCCAAAGGCGGACCAGGGTGTAGAGAATACTGAGGCCGGCGGCGATGGGAGGAAGGGCTCCCAGGAGAGTGGCGAACGCCGTACCGCCGGCCACAAAATCCAGCGTATTTTTTATCCCTTCGGTCGAGTCGTCACCCATCCATAAGAACGGGCTCGTCGTTTTCCTCTACTGGCTTGATTGATTCTTTGATGTTTTTCGCCCAGGACCCAATGAGCGTTTCGAGTTCGATCCGCTGAATGTTCGCCTGGGTGAGTTGTTGTCTGAGCTCGATCACGCGAGCGACCATCGCCTGACCATCAGGTGATAGATCCTCGACGTCGATTTCTGTGTTGTCGATTATTATGTTTTTTGGTAGCTCGCTAGTCATCACTTCCCCTCCGGCAGTTCTGCCTCATCACGCTGAACGCGTGTTTTGTAATCATCTCTGCCAGTGACCAAGGTTACAAAGTCTGCTTGGTTACTTGGGATAGGATCTGTGAAGCTATCGTCGTTCATGAGTTTTGTAGTCCACTCAGTCTGCATACGCTTCCAGCAGTTGTTCTGCTTACCCGCCACAGCGTCCGTCACCCAGTCCTCTATCGAGAGAAGATCGTTCAACATCACTTTTTGCATGGTGTCCGAAATTGTCACTGTCACTGTTAAATCTGCCATGTTTTATCTCCTTTTAAAGATGGTTATTTCGCCTGTGGTTACGCTACCAAAAAGCCTGAGAATCCGTTCCCTCCGACACCGCTATCAATATCCGTTTCTGCGGTTCCACCGTCTTGATAAACCCTCACATAGGCGGTGTCTGATGCGTCCATCTCTGCAAGCACATGGACATTAAAGGTGCTATACGCTGGGTCTCCACTGTATTTGGGTTGAATTATGCTGTAATAAGCTCTGTTAGTTGTTTGAATAAACACAGCGTAATATGTTGCAAGATAATCAACATTGTCCAGCCTAACGTGCGTGTTGAGCTGATATTTCCCGTCTACTGGCGCGGTAAAAGTGTAAGTTGTGTGATCAAAATTGTCTCCCTGATCAAAATATTCTGTGTTGAATTCGACGGTGGTGTAGGCACTCGTCGAGATATTTGATTGCACATTGTCTTTGCCTACCGAGAACGCTGGTTGGTATGGCATGGTAACGCGACCACTTCCATCTATACGGACCCTCTCCGTGCTAGTCGTTGACCCCGACGCGCAGGTGTTCAATGTGATATAGCCACCATCTGCTCCTGTTGCCGTCTGCTCAATCGCGAGATGGCCCAAGATGCCTCGGTTACTCATACCATAAAGTCGCGCCCCCGCTGTCGCCAAGTTTAGCGCTTGTTTGGCATAGATGAAGCCGTTGGCCTCGACGCTAACCGTTCCACCGCTCGGACTGAACGTCGTGTCTCCGTCTGAGTCAATACGCATCTTTTCGGTTGCTGAATAATTGCTATCGGTGTTTGACGTTCGAAATACTATGTTGTTGTTTGTCGCGGTGCTATGGCCACACACATCGATATAAAAACTATCAACCGAACCGATCACCGATTCCTGACCATCCGTTCCATCAAGCACAACAGCATTGCTTGTCCCGCCAGCAATCTCCACAAACTTCGCCCACCCTTGATTGCTGGTTGGGGATGTGACGCCAATGCCGATGTTCTGACTCGAATCGATGGTGATTGCGGTGCTTGAAGCATTATCATCAATGCCCGTTGACGTAAATCCGGTCAATGTCCCCACGCTCGTAATATTGGCTTGAGCCGCCGTCGCAAGGGTTCCCGTTATAGAGGTGCTTGCCGAAAGAGTCGTAAACGATCCCGCCGCTGGTGTGGTCCCACCCACGACACCGTCGAACGTCCCCGCATTGATATCCGCCGTCGTCAAAACCGCCGAGGCAATAGTGACCACACCCGTGGAATCAGCTATCGATCCCGCTGCGGTGCCGTCTTTCGCTTTGATGGTTGTGACCTCTAAGGTTGTCAAGTCGAGCGTGGTCACATTTAAGGTGGTGGCCGTTAGTGTCCCGAGTGTTAAGCTCGCACTCGCCGAGATGTTCGAGAAGTCCGCCCTGGCAATCTCCAGGCCACCGGCGGTTGATCCGTCGTTAACGAATAGTGTTTTCTTTTCGGTGTCGACAACGACCTCGCCGTTCGCGCCGGTAAACGCGGCGACCTGGGCGGTCGTGCCTCGTCGCATTTGTAATTGAGTCGCCATTGTTTAGGTCTCCAGGTTGGGCCAATCTGAATCTTTGAGATTCGGCCAGTTAGAATGAGTTGTGATATCGCGCAGCGCCTGGCGATAGGTTGCATAGTTTTGTTTTTGAGTATCGGAGAGCGCGACGTCCGCCAGTTGGGTCCAATCCGTACCCGAGAGCTCGGCGTTCCGTCTCATTAGATTCCCGACTCGAGCTTTTTCGGTTTCATCCTCGACGAGCTCAACCGCGACCCCGTCTTCTATCCTGTATTCCGAGGGTCGAAAGAATCCCTCGATATATTGATCGTTACCCGCCAGGTTCAATTTGAGCGTGTCCTGGTCACACTTGATCGCTTTGATAATGTTCCCGTTCTCGGGATTATAAATCGTATATTCGTTATTCATCGTTTGAGGACCGTGAGCTGTAGCGATGGCGCAAGACATCGCAGCGTGTTAGCGAGATAGAAACTGTTAGGTTTCACTTGGAGCTTATAGGTGTAGACATATCCTGCGCTCGATGCGCTCTCGTCTTGTAACGTCATTGAGATCGTGTTGATCCCTTGAACGAGAGAGTTCGCCACGGTCATTTTGGAATATTCGGTCGTGTCGCCTGACGTTTTTTGTCGAGTGATCTTCACATCATAATTTGCATATCTTTCGTCATAAACCGTTCCGCTGGTGCTTTGCTGCACGAACAAAGTCGATTCCGCAAGAACGTCGCAGTCAACCCCGATTGTGATGTTTAAGGTCACAAGAGTAACCCATGAACCCGTTGTCGTAAGGCTGGAAGCCCCTTCTTCTGCATAAACCGAATCGGTCACCGCTGACCCAGCTAGTTGAGTTGTCCCCACGCCGCCGGTATTGATCACCAGGTTACCCCCAGAATTGGTGAGGGTGATTCCGTCGATCGATAGCCTGGATGTGCTTATCGTTCCAGCGGTAATCTTGTCAGCGTTTAGAGACGCGATTTTGGCATTGGTGATGATTCCGTCGGTGATCTGGGCGGTGTAGGTAACCAGGTCCGACGTGGCGAGCTTGCCCGCGGTGATGGCGTTCGCCTGGATATTATCAGACTGGATAAACTCGAATAAGCCTATCGCGGAAACGACGGCGTTTGTGGTGATGGCCCCTGCTTGAATATGGCCGATTACCGCGGAATCCGCAAAAACCTCCTCGCTATTGAGCTTATTGGCGGTAATTTCACCGGCCTTAATTTTTGCCGCGGTCACCGCGTTTGCTGCCAGTTGATCGACCCCGATGGCACCGGCCTCGATTTGAGTTGCGGTCAAACTTTCATCGACTAAGACCTCTGATGCGTTCAAACTATTCGCGTTAATTTGATCGCCAGTGATAGTGTTGGCGGCAATTTTATCGGCGACGATCTGATTCGCCCCTATGGCATCAGTCAAAATCGCGCCCGCTTTTATGGCTGGTGCTTCAATAGCGTCGTCTGAAATTTCCGTTTTGGTAATCGTCGACAATGACGCAAGCGCACCGGCTCCCATGCCCGCAAGGGTCGCCGTTCCCGATCCAGCACCCGAGAGCGTACCGTCCGAGTTAATTGTGATCGATTCGTTTTTCAGCCCATCGTTTGCATTGGCGACCGGCAGTTGACCAAACACCTGAGTGACCAAATCGAGCTGATCCGTTAAGTCGGTCGCTTGTATACCCGACGTCCAGGCGGACCCCGTGTATCTGTAAATCTTGTTATCGGTAGTTAATAAAACCACCCTGCCCTGGTAGAGTCCCGTCGTCGGTAAGGTCGAGACCACCTGGGTCGGTCGGATATCGTCGGAAAATTGGTCGTAGTCTAAAGTACCGGTGATGTCTGTTGTTGGGACCGCCGCCGTCCAGGCGCCACCCGTTAGTCGGTAGAGCTTGCCGTCGGTGGTTAAAAACACGACGTTCGGCCCTGTGTACCCTGAGACGGTCGGTAGACTCGACACGACCGATACGGGCTCGATGCCACTAGCAAATCCCGCGGCGGTGATCGATCCAGGGTCGACATTCGATGCGGTATATAAATCGGTCGTCCAGGCCGATCCAGTCCAGACATAAAGGGTATCCGTTGTCGTGAGTAATTTGATTTGTCCGACATGATCACCGGTCACGCCCGATAAGGTGCTGACGGGTTCAACACCAAACGCGTTACCGGCTGCAAACTCATCCTGGACCGCTTGCGAGAGATCGTCCATCCCGACATAACCCGTCGTCGCATAGACTGAGCTCGTGAATCCCGAGGCGTTAGCCGAGCGGTCCACCGCTCTTAAAAAGTAGTATCGAGTGGCGTTGTTTGGCAATGAGGTGCGAGTAAAACTGTCCGATTTGGTTTTAACGATACTGGTTGCCGCTCCGACGTTATCGCTCTCAGACTCAAATATCTCGATGTAGTCCAGGTCATCCGCCGTCGGCAACGTCCAATTTAGTTCGATCTGTTGGAATCCACCCGTAGCACTCACACTGGTCGGGACTCCTGGGGCCGTTTGGTCGCCCTGGGTGGTGATGGTGCCGGTCACCCAATCCGAATAGGTCCCCGCCCTGGTCACGGCGCGGACGCGAATGGTGTACTCCTCGAGCGGTGCCAGGTTGCTCAAAACGTGGACTCGGTCATAAACCATCACCGAGCTGAATTCGGTAGATGCGCCCGAGATGGCATCGCTCACACTTTGATAATCGAGCTCCAGGGTGGTCGCGGTGGCGACCGATGAATAGTCAATCGTGCTGGTGTAGGCATTTCCAACACTCCCGTAGTCGAGTTCATAGCTACTCGATTTCTTGGATTGCAAATCATATGAGGCGATATACGTCACCGAGGTCGGAGCCGCCCAGGAACATTTGACCGCGGTTAATAAGGTGCCATCGTTAGCCAGGACCGTGGTTTCCTCGAGCGTGAGAGCTCCGGTCGATACCTGGTCTCCCGTGTCATCTACAATCGCCGAGAAGTTCGGATTGTTGACCCCAGCGGTCGCTGTAACTGTTGAGGTGTCGTTGTCGGGTAGTCGATCCGAGACCGCACCCGTTCCGGTTCCAGCGCCATAACGTGCAGCCCTCACCCAGTAATAACGACTGTCACCCTCGGAGATTGCGTCGGCGGCGGTCGATGCGTCATGTATGAAACTGGTAAATCGACCGGTCCCCAGGCGAACCGCGTTTGTCCAGGACGAATCGGGTGAGGCGTAGACCTGGACCTCTTGAAACTGTTCGGAGCTCGTGGGATTGGTCCAGTTGAGTTCGATGCCTCGGATAACCGAGGTCGCCGAGAGTGATGTCGGGTTCGGAACCCCAGGGAACCCCGCGGATATAACACCGGTGGCGGATACGGTCGAGTAACCACCCACACTGAGATCCGCATAACTTCCAGAATCATCCTCGCGTAAAGTGAGCTCGACGCCCGTATTTCCGCCCATGTCCATGAACGCCCAGCCGATCACCTGGAACACTTTATTCGACCAGGACAAATCTGAGATCGTGACCTGGACGCGATCGCCAGGTTTCACATTCATTGCTGATAAGTTGCACGGCATCACGACCGTTTTTTGTTGGTCGGTTTGCTGGAGTATCTTGTCCGCAATCCGCTGAGCACCATAACTGCTGTTGGTCATGGGGAGCTTAATACTGCGCTTTAGTGTCTCACCGTTATCTCGATTGAGCGCCGACGTGGTGGTCACCGGCGTCGACTCAGAGGGCATGAAACCCTCGTCCTTATCGACAAAGGTCGGGACTACGGTATTGAATCGGTTCGTCCGCTCGAAACTTGTATTCACCGAGATCGGTCCTGCGAGACTATCCTCATCAAGCGAGACCGTCGGCGAGATGTACGCGCCCGCGTTCACATAAAACACGCCACCGCTGTAAACGAGTTGCCCATTCATCGCGCTCAGTATTCGGTCAACGTTTTCTTTATGGCTTGCCGTTCCATAGACAACACCATTCACCTCAAATCGTTTTTGGGTCGCACTACCAGGTACCGAGACGGTCGCGTCACTAGTGTCCGCCGCTGAGATCACCGACGCCCAATCGATCTTTGAGCTCGCCATTCCCATACCATATTTCGAGTTCATCAAATAATCGGCGGTTGCGAGCGCTGGGTTGGGTGCATAGGCGATATATGAGGCGTTTGTGGGAGAGGCCCCCGCCGTGCCGCCATCTGCGACCTCGAGCCTGGGATCGTAGAGTTTAGCGCCACGAACGAGGGCTTTAATATTATTTGGTGCGTACTTGTCCCAGGTTTCTTGTGACTCGTCGGTAAGTGTGAATTTGGTCACCAGGTACGCGATACCCTTACCTGTGTGGTTAGACCCGTAACTGGTAAACGCCGCTGAGAGATCACTGTCGGCGGTCTGGGTCGTGGTTCCCAGGTGCTTATTAATCTTGACGATGGTTGTCGTACTCGGAGCCGTTCCGACGGGACCAAAGGTGCCAGCGGTAACGTTACCACCCGCAGCCGACCCACTTCCGATCTGCGCGTTGGTGATTTGATTGCCGTCCAGGTACACGTCCTGGATCGAATCGACCTCATGCCCCGCCAGGGCTATCGCGTGATATAGGTCCTTGTTGTCGGTGCCAGCCACACCCATAAATGAGACCGGTCCACTGACCATCGCCTCGCCATAGATCACCTTCAAGGGCTCGGTCGTCGAGCGCATCGTGATATCTCGCGAGCCATCCTGGTCGGGCATATCAATCGCTGTGAGCGATTTGAGGCCGTAGGTTATCGCGGCGGTTCCAGCAACAAGGACAGAAGCGCCGACCGCTGCCGCCGCGAAATACCCTCCGCCGCTGTAACCTACCGCATAAGCAATATTTCCCAGCCAGCCCGCTACTGTAGCAATGACCGCTGGCATTTAGAGAGCCCACCCGTGAACAAAGTATTTTTGTGAGACGCGCACGATCTTGCGGTGACTGAGCCCGACGATGAATTTCCCGAACATCACGCCCAGGGCGTCACCCATCATTGGCGCTTTGAACAGAACGGGGTCGCCGTCCTGCAGGTTGTCCAGGGTGGTCGGTTTGCCGAGCATCGTCTCGACCGCTTTTTCCAGGCCACCGTGATAATCGATGATGCTTTGCGCTTCGGGCTCGTTCTTGTAATCGAATAGCTTCATATAATCGATGCCGGTGATCTCTCGAATGACGTGGCCGGTAAACTGGCAGCAATCGGCGTCGCCATACTGAAACGCCCGCTTGTCCCAGGTGTTAAACGCTTTGAGTGTGGATTGCTTGCGGGTGTTCATCGATCACCCAATATTGGGGAGGCTGGGAGGCCGAGTCGGTATATCGAGTGGGTCCTGGGCGTTCTGTCCGATTAAGTTGTCCGAGTTCGGGTTACGCCATCGGATCGCTGGGTTGTCTGCAATGGCGGGTAAGAATTCAAAAAAGACGTCGCCGGTGTGCTGGTCTTGTTGAAACTGATCGGTATAACGAAGGTTCGCAGAGCGGTCGAACATGGAGAGTTCACTCTCACAAGTTAATTGAATCGCATCTCCACCATCAGCGCCTACGCTGAGTGACATTGAATCCATGAACCCCGCCCAGATTTGGGTCGGGTCGTCCAGGAGGACGTCGTTAGTATTGGCAACGCCCAGGTATAACGTGATCGGTCTTCGAAAGTAATCCTCGCTCAACGCTTCGTTAACCAGAGTCGAATCCAGGCCAGAGAGGATTAGGGTCGCTGAGTAGGGGGATATCTTCTCGCTCTCCTCAATGCCCTGGACCGCTCCAAAATCACCCACGCCCAGCCAGTTTTGACCGCCCCAGGTATAAGTTCCCAGGGAGGTGTGAACGTAAATCGTTGCGCTCGGAAACTCGAGCTTTGCGAATATGATCTCTTCGCCGACATGGGCGGATGCCAGCGCGTTCGCGGTGTTTGTGGGAAGGTCCCTGCTCACGCCAGCACATCCTCAAGGGCGTCCAGGGTGAAGGTTGAGAAAACCCCTGGTCGGTTGTTCCAGGACGGTGTCGATCCGAGCATGAACACACCGGAGACCGGAACGGCGATATCCACCGCGGCATTGTCTGAGGGTGATGTCCTTATCGGTGGTGCGATGGGAACGGTGACATTACCTGATCCGTCCGAGTTCACGTTGTTGGTCGACATGAATAACTGGTTATTAAAACTAAGGTAGTCCCCCGCTTTCAACCAATTCGTTACTGAGGCGGTGGCTCCGTCGAGCACAATCGACGCGCCAGTCTGTGATCCCCCGTTCACCAGGGGCGTACCGCCACCGGTTCCGCGCATCGTGTAGGCGTGGTCGTGCAAGGTGAATCGATGCTCCTGGCCGTTCAGCTTGGTGAGAAACGCCTGGAGATCCGCTCGATCTCCGGTTTGTAGATTGTTAAAGGTGAGCGAGACTTTCCAGAGTGATCCTTTTCGGTTCGCAGTCTGGACCGCGTTGGTCAATGGGGACCGAAAAGTCTTGGTATTGGTCACAAGCTCCCAGGTAGAGCTTGCGGGTGTGATGTTCGGGAATGAATAGGTCGTCATGCGAGTCGTCCTCGACGTTGTAGATTGACGATTCGAGCAATGGTCGCCTGGCTGGATTCTTCAATCGCCTGGCGGATACGCATCTCTGTGAAGGTATCGGCGTTCTTAGCGTCGATATTGTTGACGACTTGAATACCCGCACCCATTCCCCCCCGTTTGTGGTCAACGACAGATTCATTCGGGTGCAATATGAATGGGCCCATTCCGCCCTTACCATCCAATCCGCCCGAACGCGGTCCTGGGCCGGTGAATCCCCCGCCCATAAACGACTGTGAGCGAATCGCCTGGACCTGTTGCATACCAGCGGCTAGGGTTGCCGTCATCATCGCGATGTTGATCGGGAATGGATAGGAGCTTAGTGATAGGGTCGCGCCGCGGTAAGTATCCATGAGTGCCTGGGCGACCTGGAACGCTTTACTCTTGGCGAACATCTTCGACATATGACCGAGCACTTCGACTGCTTGTTTTGATCTGTGTTTACTCTCAAACTCGGCCCGCTTCTTTGCTCCCTCCTCCTGGATTTGTCCGATGAATCTTTGCTTTTTCGCCTCTGCTTCGCCTTCTTTTCCACCACCAGGCTTATTCTTTGCGATCTCTTCAGCGAGCTCGCGGTGCTTCTTTATGATCTTGTCATACGCCGCGGCGAATTCTTCTGAGGGTAACCCCTGGGTCGCTAGTTCCAGGAGTTCCTTGTTCAAATCGAGAATGTCCTGGGAGGCGGATCGTGCAAACTTTGAGATGGGGTTATTGATTGGGTCGGCCCGCATCCAATACGGCAACGCGTCATTGATTGCGTTGAATTTCTCGATCAGCCAATCGAATGCTTTGACGAGATTGTTCCTGGTGACCTGGTAAATCTCCAGGAATCCAATTTGGATATATTTGGCGGCGATCCTGAGACCATGAAAGACGTCAAGTAGTCCACCCCAAACACCTTTGATTACCTTATCGATGATCTGTGAGACATCACCGAACCCCAGAGCGTCCAGGGTAAGTTGTCTCATCCAGTTGGCGACGGTTTCAATAGCTGGAGCCAGGGCGATTGTGAATTTGTTCTTTAATGCGTCGGTTGCCGATCCGAGCTTAGTCAGCGCGTCGTTTGCGATCTCCACCTGGGCGACTTCCATCCTGGACAATGTGAGCCCGAGTTTATCCGCTTCGGCTGCGGCGTCTCTTAATCCTTTGCTCTGGTCCTCCAGCATTGAGAGCAAAGCCACACCCTCAGAATCGAAGAGTTTCATCGCCAGGCGTGTCTTGTCCCCCGACGTGGTGACATTCCCAAAGGCGTCGGCTATCTCCATCATCGCCTGGTCGAGTGGTATCTGCGCGAGATGCTCGGCGTCGAGGCCGAGTTCGTGAATCGCTCCGACCGCTTCTCCACCGCCTTTTCGAGCTTCAGCCAGGCGGCGATTGACGCGCTGCAAACTCATACTGAGTGTTGCTTGCGACACACCCGCCAGGTCCGCGGCGTGTTGAAGTCCTCCCATCGCTTGCGTCGTTAGACCCAGGCGATCCGAGGTTTTGCCCAGGGCATCGATGACGGGTAACTGAGCTCGGACGATTGCCGCTGACGCTGCCGCGCCAGCCGCCGCAAATCCAGCGGTCACCTTGGCGAGCTTCATACCGACTCGCCCGACTGACTGTGTTACTTTTCGTAATCCGGTCGCGGTCTTATCGAGCGCGGTGAATACGATCTTTATGTTTCTACCGGCCATTCATCGCCTTATTCTTCTGGTTGAAATACGCTACCCAGAGCCGCATCTCGAAAACTGACATGGACAGGATCTCATCGAGTGTTTTGTGCAAGAGCTCGGCGAGCTCCATACAAAACCGGATATCACTGTCCCCTATAAGTTTTTTTCAATTTCCTCGTCCGTCAAATCAAACTCGTCGGCGTTCATCTCCATCACGACCCGAGCAATCACCTCTGGATCAATGAAGGTTTTAAATTCCATCAAGTTGTTTTTGTTGAACATCATGGACCCGTCTTCGTTCCTGGCTCGCAGAATCACCGACATGGCAAGGGCCTCGTCATTCTTCCCAGCGTTCGCCAGGGTGCCAATCTGGTTTTGCTCACGAAGATTTATCGCGGGCCGATACCAGATTTTAGCGGGTCCGTTTTCGTCGCCCCATTCGGGGACCTCGACACATTCCATCGTCTCGTCCATCCGATCCGAGAAATGTTTTTTGGCTCGATCTAAAACGCTCATGTTAGCTCACCGTGCCGCGAGTCAGAGCGCCCGTCCCTTGGAATGATGCGGTTGACGTCACGTTGCCATCGACTGCGGCGCTGTAACTTACCGAGTCAACGACGCCGACTCCCGAAAACGAATAGTCTCCACTCGTGTTTCCCTCAGGCAAAAACAAAAACGTGATATTCGCACCGGCAATTAAAGTCATTTGGGGCGTGTCAGCCTCGTCGAATAGCAAATCGACTGAACCGGAAAACCCAAGGGTCCCCGCAACATTGACTTTACTGGTTGAGCTTAAGATCGTTTGATCGATCACTTCAGCCGATTCATCCAGGGTATACCCTGTCAGTTGTCCGATTGTTGAGCCGCCGGCTTGAACCAGGCCCTCGGAACCTTTATGTGCTGCCATTGTTAATGACCTCCATTAGAGTGCCGTGGTTGGCACGGTTGTTTTGGTTTCGTAGTTGACCGACCACGTCATCCGAACGACGCCCATAGGTTGATCACCCTCGCCGTCGTATTCGATTTCGGTTGCCGATAAAAACGTATCGATAGCCAGGTCGTTGCAAGTCGGATCGCTCGCAATCGCGACTTCGACCTCGGCTGAAATAGTGTCGAGCGTGTCATCGATCGATGTCGCCTGGACATAACCCTCGACCACGACGTCCAGGTCCCGATTAAGAGAATCCGTGGTTTGCATCGTGAGCCGGTCACTGGTCTCGCTCTTGGAGTAGATCAGCAAACACGGGAGATTCCCGCTTTCCAGGTTGTAGATCCGAGACTGAAACACGTTCGTGCCGGTCGTGGTTAGACCGGTGCAATTAGTCGCGATTCGCTCGCGTATTGATTGCCGAACGTGCGCCATTACTAATCACCCTTTTTCGATGATTTCTTAGCGCCAGGCATCTCCGCGAATCCACGATCCAGGAGCTTCTGAGCGATTGCCTCGGGCAAATCGATCTCTTCTCCGTTCTGGTGGTTTCCCAGGGCTGTCTGACATTCTTTCTTGATCTTCACAATCATGATTACTCTCGACACATTGCTCGGACCATTGTTTGAGTGACGTCCTTTTCGACCTCGACCACGGTATAAGTCGTCGAGGAAATCAGGAACGTGTCACCGTGTCCGATTGATGAAACATCACTAAGACGGCAATGAACGACGGGACTGTAGGATTCGACGCCCACGGTCCCGTTTGCCTCAACAGCAACAAACTCGCGGTTTAAGATGACATTGATGGAACTGCCGCTCCCACCGCTCTGGGTATACGTTGCCGTCACCCCAAAAGCCTCTGTGTCAAAATATCCCGCGAGGTCGCTCGCTGATTCAATCGCCATTACGCTTTTTTCTTAGCCGTTGTCTTGCGCTTTTTAGCAGCCGGTTTTGCATCACCGTTTGCCTTAACAGCGCGATCCTTTGCCGTAACTTCGACCACCTGGCCTGTACCCAGGAGCTCAGCCGCCGTCGCAGAGTCAAGCTCCACGACGTCGCCCGCCTTCTTAGGTCCGCCAGCGCAGACGCAATCACGCGCAACCTGGTAGGAAGCCATTTATTAGCTTCCACCGGATGAGTGAGTGAACGCCTGGGCGTGTCGCACACCGATGTCGACAAACTGCAACACTCGGAGCCTGACGGTTCCGCTCGCTGAGCTCGTGTATGGATCGACCAAAAGATTCGGGCCTGTTCCAAAGAACGCCAGAATCAGTTGGCTCCAATCGACTGAGAAGTAAGTCGAGCCGGCGGTGATGTTGTTAGAGATAAAAACGGGGTGTCCGTTTATTCGGTCGTCCTCCATCACATAGCTGGCCTGTCCGCTTTCTTTCACCTTGCCTTTCGCCAAACCGACCTGGGTTGCGTTTAGGATATAGCCAGGGTTTCCGAAAATAGCGTTGTCAGTTAAACAAAGAGACTCAGCATTGATCGCTTCTGCCCAGGTATAAGTATTCGCAGTTGTTAAAGTCTGCGTGTTTGTACCTGTTGCGTTATCGATACCGGTCGGCTGGCCGCTTGAGCCAGAGCCCGCGGTTGCGCCCAGGTCGATCAGTAACGCGTTAGCGCTCAAGATGTCCTGGCGGATGATGTTCTCGATTCCGATAGCGCCAGCGCCCGATGCTTGTGCAAGCATTTGAGCAGTCACCTCGGTATACATACCGGCGGTCTTCGGTGCTAGTGTGATCGAGCCGAGTGTTAATTCACTCTCTGAAGTGTTACCACCCTCTGAGCTCACCCATCCAGCCGTGCTGGTTCCGGTTTGCTTGGGGATCTTGACATCGCTGTTCAGTCCAGACATCACGGTCGCGCCCGCTTGGCCTACTGCCGATGCGTTACGAAGCGCCTCGATAAAGTCTCCAGGCATAAAGTCTTCGCCTACACCGCCAGCGTCGTCTGTCGTATTGACATCACGCTGAGACCAGTTGCGGAAAACTTCAGCCGGTACGGTTTGGCCTTCGCCACCCTTGTAGCTGTTCTCGCGAGTTGCAACGTCCATCGCTTCGATTTCGAACGCGGCTGATTCCTGGGCGTTTCTTGATCCAGGGTGAGCTTGTGCGTTGATCCATCGAGCCAGGCTGAAGCTCCTGGTTTCTTTAGGGGTTAAGCCAATGTCGTCGCGTTGGGCGACTTCGACGGGTGTGGTCTTGCTGGCAACGAGTAGTCGACCAGTGAATGATGGCACGTCGATACCGTCTCGGATTGCGTCCGATGCCATTTCTGGCTGGCGGTATTCTTTGCCTAGTGCTTCGATCTCATCAACACGAGCTCGCTCAGCTTTTAAAACATCATCGGATGTTTGTCGCTTGATTGCGTCGACGTCGATTGAGGGTTGGGTGGGTTGTTGATTATCTTCAACCATAACTCTGATTTCCTCTTGGTTTGTTTCTTCGACGGGTTCCTCGGTGGGTTCCTCGTCGGGTTCGTTTTGTGATCTTCCGACGCCGACAAGCGCGCTCTGATCTGCTGGGATCGAGACGAGAGAAGACTCCATCGGGGTCCAACTAGTGACCCTCATAAAGTTTTCGCCGTTCTCGCTGGCTCTCTCAGTCTCGTTAATCATGTAACCGACACTGATGTTCGTTCTGATCCCGTCGACCACGTCGTTAAACGCTTCGGTCGCTTCCGCCGAACGTCCAAAGCGGGCCACCGCTCTGGTTCTTCGATCAGTTGGATCAAGAACAAATTCGTCTATCACGCCGACTTGCCTGGTCGGGTCGTGATCCATGAGGAGCGGAGCTCGTCCGCTCGACATGAAGTCCATATTGATCGAGCCCTGGGAATGATCGAGGACCTCGTCCATTCCGAAACTTGCTCGATACACTGGCTCCTCGCTCGAGACGCCCAGGGTCACCGTTCTGGCGTCCTGGTCGATCGCTCCCCTTTCGAGGGTGATCGAGCGATAGGTGATATCTTTATTCATTGTTGGTTTCCTCCGTATCAGGGGCGATAGGTGTTGATGCGCCGAATGGCTGGAACGCAAGCTCCAGACCGTATTGCGCGGCGAGCTCTTGTTCGGCCTGGTGGGATTCGAATAGTTCCTCGACATCGCGACCGTATTGGCTCGACTGGATGTCGCCGATGGTTATCAGTCCAGCCTGGAGCGCGGTCAGGTTGGCGTTGGCTTCCTTCGATGGGTCCACCCAGGACCAGGATCGCGGTATGAATTTCAGCGCGTCGGCGAATTCTTCATATCTGGTCATACCAAAAAAGATTTCGTTTCTGGCGATAGCTTCGCGCAGCCACATTCGAATGATCGGTTCGCAAAAATGATCGATCAGAAATCGTTGAATCATCTTGTAGGCGTCACGGTCGCCGAGCTCTGCCAGGCGTCCGCTTGAATAGTTTGTGCTTGAAAGGTCCGAGCTAAGTGATTGATAGCTCACGTTTAAACCGGACGCGATCCCTCTGAGGATTGCCGCCTCGAAATTAGCAAACGCGGTCGACGGGTGACTGGTATCCCAGGGGACCAGGTCAAACCCTGGCGGTAGCATTTGGATCTCGCCTGGGGCCGCGTTGATCTCTGGAGCGAATCCGTCCTCGCCGTCACCGGTAAACTCATCGACGCCATCGGTCGACGGTCTCAGATAGGCGGACTTTGCCGATCCGAGTCGGGCTGCAACGAGCTCGGCCTCTTCGTAACCGGATAACATCTTCAGCCTGGGCAATGCGGTCGCCAGCCAGGGAACGCCCCGAGTTTGGTCAGCACGGTCGGCGCGATAGACGTGGAGCATATCGTCAGCCGAGACCACGGTATGTTGGCGCGACTCCATCGCGACGGGTGCATCGCCAGGATGAGAGTTAAAGAGGTGGTACGCGGTTGGCCTACCATAGCGGTCCATCTGGACCCCGTGCTTTATTATTTCGCCATTCTTCGCTCGGCTGTTCATGTCGACGTCTAAATATTCGGCGTCGATGAATTGAAGCGCAAACCCTGACGAGTTGAGATCGGGGTCTCGATTGATCTTCACCAGGACCTCACCGTCTCGAGCGACTGATTCCAGGCAGAGGCGCTGGGCATCGATCCAGGACATCCGACCGTTTGCGGTGACTCGCCTGGACCATTTACTAAAGGCTTGCTCGACTGCCTGGTTACCATCGCGGTCCAGGTTGCCCGCTTCATCAATGCGCTTGGATTGCATCCGTATGCCAGCGGGGCCGACGACGTTCCCGTTTAGCAAATGCAAGTATCGTCTGGCGTAGTCATTGTTTCGCGCTTGCTCTCGGCATCGGTCTCTAAGGGTTTGCAATGCGGGTGTGATTTCCTGGTCGGCGCTTTGATTGGATGCGTTCCAATCCGCCCAAAGACGTCCGGTTGCAGCCGCTAGAAACTGGCGCTTCTTGGCGACAGGCTTGTCTCGCTTGAGCATATCGAGGACGCCCATCAGTTGAATCTCACCTTGACGGTGTTGCCGGTTGATTGACCGTTCGCGATTCGTTGTTTCACGAGCTCCTGGTGGACCTGTTGTTTAAAACGATTGCGCCACCCGTAGAGCTCCTCTGGGCTCATGCGGGTGAGAGATCGACCGGCGATGCTCATTGCTTGCTGATCGATACTCGCTCGGTTGTTGATGACTGCCTCGATGGCGTCCAGGTTCTTTTGTGCATCCGTCCTGGGATCTTCTGCCAGGGCCGCTCGATTCGCTTTGATCTCGGTGCGACCGGAATAGAGTTGGATGCGCTCGGAGTCCGAGCTCCTGGTGATGAAGGCGCTCCAGTAATACAGGCCTTTGGTGTATCCAGCGGTGGTGGCGCTTGCGACCTCGACCCGATATTCCTGCGGATCGGAGCTTTCGCTCGCTGTGATCGCAAACGCCGTAGAGGCGTCGAGTCTGAAATTGTAGGTCAAAGCGTAGGAGCCGACGGGGTAATCCGTGAGAGATCGTTTCCATCTCCAAAAATCGCCGACGTATAAAACCTCGGGTTCGACCTTCGGATATTCGGACGTATCAAAAAGATTGGTCACTTTTTTCACCGTGTAATAGACCAGAATCTAGGGTTTTCTGCCTTACCTGTCAACGTTTCATATGTATACAAATAGTAGACATAGAGGTTCAAATATGTTCTAATAAAGGTCTCAAAACAAGGAAATCGGAAAATGGAAACATTCAAACTAAATCAAATCGTGAAAGGCAAGATCGCTGGACATTTCGTCGTCTTAGGTTTTAGAAAAATCGCTGGCGAAGATTACGCGCAACTAAAGTCTGTCGATCCTAAAGATTACACGCGAACCGCATCCGGTGAGCTCGCGCTACCTATCTCAGCATTAGAGACCGCGTAAGCGGTCTCTAGGGAGAAAACAATGCTAGACGAATTACAAGCACACACAACCAACGCGTTCATGGCGATGTTCCGAGCTCGGGGCAAGCGCCAGTACGAAGCACATCACGAACGCGCCGCGCACGTCGCGGCCTTTTATCGGGATCTTTTCAAGAGATCGCGAGTCAACAAATAGTCAATAATTGTTTACCCAATTCCTACGCTTAAACTTAGGTCGCAGCCGCGGCCTGAGTTGAGCCTCGACCGAGGGTTGTTCGTTCTGGACCACCTCGGTTTTCACCTCCCCCCGATTCGCCATCTTTGCAAAATTCGGTTGAAGAATGTTCACCGCTGCCAAGGCGTAGACAAAACAGTCCAGGGATTCGTTGCGAGCTCGGGTCTTCTTAAAGGTTAGCCGAACCGTTCCGCCGATCTTTCGCTCGATCAGTTTCTCAGCGGTGAGTTGTTTGAAATACTCATCGTCCAGGACCTCAGAGAAATGGAGCATCGCGGGTGGTTCATCGCTCGGCAGTCTGCCATGTATCCATTGCTTCGCCGTGTCGGTTCCGACCGAGTACAGCGGGACCCTGGACCGTCCGACGATGCTCGGCCTGGATACCACGGGCTGAGCTGGCTTGCTCGAGCCCTTAACCGCGAACACGCGCCTGGCTGCGCGGGGTCGGGTGAACGCGTAGACGTTATCGGTCCAGTGACCACCCGAGTCGATACACGCGCATTGAATTTTGAGCTCGCGACCGTCGACCGTGCGGATCGGTTCCTGGAGTACGGTATCGAGCTCGGTCCACACTGTACCCTGGGCCGCTTCACCCCAGATCGTTTTATGATCCAGGACCCAGCACTCGTGATCGTCACCCCAGGCAATGATCGAGACCTCGATCCGATCACGCTGCACGTCGACCCCAGCGGTCACAACCAGGGCGGACTCGGGACAACTAAGGACGTTGAAGGCTTCGCGTCGTTCCAGGAATTGATCCCAGGCGAGCTCGTGTCCACCGTCGTGGTCCCAGGATTCGCCGAGTGAGGTGTTGATAAATACCTGGAGGAGCTCGGGCGCTGTCTTGGCTTTGAGGAAGTCTCTAGCCATGTCCGACCAGGATCTCCAGGGAGAATAGAGCTCGCTCAAATGGAATGATCGAACGCGCTCATTATCATCGTTCTCATGTTCCCAGAATCCATCCTTGATCATTCTCGGTTTGTCATGGTGTTGGATGATACAGCCGCTCGAGCAGACATAGACCGCCGAGTCGGGGTTGTCCTCGTCCCATTTGACGTTGGGCCAGGTAAGCGTTTGCGGTTCGCCACAATGCGGACAGTGGACCAGGTACTGACCTCGCGAGCCCTGGTTATACCATTCCTCGATACGGCATCCCTTCCAGGTTGGGGTGGACACCGCGATCACTTTTGAGTTGGCGAACGTGGTGGTCCGCTTGACTGCCAGTTGAATCGGGTCACCCTCGATCGTGGTTTCGGAATATCTCGATATCTCATCCAGGAGCAAGACGCGAACAGACCTGGACGCCAGGCCAGCGGGTGAGTTGCTGCCCTGTATAGCCAGGAACCCACCAGGGAATTTCTTAAACAATGCGGTATTGTCCGAGTCTCGAGATCGCGCCTCGGCGACGATGCCTGGTATCGATTCGCGGATGAGCGAGGCGAGTTTTGTCCTGGACCAATCTCGAGCCATTTCCAGGGTGGGTTGTATTGCCAGGATCGGGCTCGGGTCTTGTTGGATAAAGTAACCGGCAGCGTTTAACAGGAGCTCGGTTTTGCCGACCTGGGACGAGCTCATTACGACGACCTCTCGGGTGCGGCGATCCGAGATCGCTTGCATGGGTTCACGCATAAAGGGAGCCCTGGACGTTCGCCACTGTCCAGCCTCGGCGCTTGTCTCCGAGCTTAGTCGCCGGTGCTCGTCGGCCCACTCATCCAGTCTGTAGTTTGGCGGCGGGCTCCACGTCTTGCTGGCTAACGCGAAGAGCCTCTCGACTGGCGTCAGGGAGTCCATCGTGATCGAGCTCGTCGAGTGCGTCGTTGATTCCATCGGTTAATAGCTCCGTGATTTCGTGTTCATCTCGAGCCGCCTGGATCGAGGGCGTGAGTGCGGTCGGCAACGTGATCAACCTGGCGCGACAGTTTGCGATGAGGGTGGTCCAAACTTTAAGGACCTCACCGATCTCGACGGTAATGCCCTTTATATGGTCCACCTCGGCCTCTGCTTTATCTGCCTGGGCTCTAGTCAATCGGGTTCTCTCTTCGCTGTAATCGCCTCCGACGCCCTTGGTGGTGCGGCCTTTTCGAAGGTGGTTGATGTAGTTGATGCGGGCCAGGTCAATGTCCACGCCAGCGCCAGGCTTGGCTGCGATCACGCCGTCGTTAATCAAGCGCGACAAAGTTTTCAAACTAACGTCGAGGTGCGCGGCGACTTCTGCTCGAGTAGTCATCGATCAGTTCCGGTTCAAACCCGAACCAAATGAACCGTTGGTTCGTTTTGTGTTTATTGTTATATGAGTTGTCACTTATATAACCGTTTAATAGCTAAACATTAAACGGGGCGCGAATAACCCGCGCCCAGATACCCCAGAAAGGACCCGCTCGTCTCTGTCCTGGTTAAAAAGGAACGAACGTGACATCTAGGATTCTCTTATACCAGTACGAGAGCTCTCGCTCGAAGTTCTTATCGTATGCTTTCATCGACATACCATAGAAGTCGAAGCGCTCTCGATACATCGGCGGATTGTTTACGAACGCCAGGACATTCTCAAGGTTCTTACCACGGCGAACGAAGATACCAATCGGTCGGCCACCTCGATTGATTGCGACATAGCGCTCACGCTTCGACCCTGCTCGCTTGCGTGAAGCATCAGTTTCGTTCGCGTTATACCCAGCGTATTTCTCAGCCGCTCCGAGTTGCGAGAGGATCTTCATCACTCGACCGCCTGTGATATTCCCGTTCTTGTTCTGTTTGCCAGTCACAACCGTGTACTGGTTCGGGTTCATGATGCCTCGAGCGATGAGCGCTTTCTCATAACTCTTATGGACACGCTCACCACCATCGACCTGGGGTTGTAACCACATATTCGGGGTTACGTTCCAGCCGACCTCGTCCTTAGATTTTATCTTGACCTCTGCGAATAGCTTCTTGGGCGTCGACATATTCACCCAGGTCGCGTTGCGCGTTGCCGCGACGGGGTTATCGAACACCTTTGCGATCTCTGTTTTGTTCTGATACTTCGCATCGAACGCCACGGCGTTGAGTGTTTGCGATAACACCCTGGGAAACTTCTTCTTCTGTTCATCGTTCAGCCATCGCTTGACCTCGTCGGTCTTGGCCTTCACGCTGATCTGCATGGCGTTGACATCCATCATCGCCCGCTCAGCCTTAACCATCTCTCGATTAGCTTCTCGAAAGATCGAGCCGACCGCTTTGCCTGCGAACGCAACCATCAGTCTTTTCCGCCGTTATGTGCTGCGCCAAAGTAGAACGAGACGATCGCCGACACTAACCCGCCCGTGTATCCCAGGATCAGGTTGATCACGGCCTCGCTGTTCTCAGTTGGGGGTTGGATCGTGATCACCATTATGTAACAGATGAACCCGACCACTAACAGGATTGCGATCAATCGACTGGTCCAGTCTTTTGAGAAGTGTTGCCGCGCATCCTGGCGGTCTTCGTTCTCAAGTCGTGCCAGGTCGATGCCCGCCTCGGCCATCTTAGCTTCGAGCTCAACGTCCAGGGCTTTAAGTTCGACCAGGTCCTCGGGTGTTGGGTTTGCTAATCGTTTCTCGACTGCGACCGGATCGTTCTTGACCCCCAGCTTCTCAGCGATCATGGCGACCGCCGATCCGGCAAGTGGTCCGCCGACGGCGCTGGCTAATGATGGTCCGACCGTCCCTAGTAGTCCTTTAAGAGCTCCGCCGATTTTCATTCTGACCCCCATTTTTTAATCGCATCTTCGACGCGGTTGGTTGTTTGTTTCCACCACTCCGAGTCGCGCATCTCCGCGACCACTTTCACGGGGTCATCATCCTCGATGCCCTGGCGTAAATTCTTAAACCCGAATATCCGGTTTCCAAGTTGGAACGCCATCTCGATCAGGACCTCTCGCTGCGCGTCGGTTAGCCCGCCCCATTTATTATGGGCGTAATCCTCAGCTCGACGCATCGCGCCCGCGATGTCATCGTCCAGCCATTTCTCATGTTGGTCGGGATTGCAGAAGGTCCGAACGTACTCGTCATGGATTAGGTGACCATAGCCAACGGTCCATTTTCCCAGCGTATCTTTATAGGGCTCGACTCGATAACCCTCGTGATGTTTTACCGATTCAATCAATCTGTTGTGGTTCATTACGTTCTCCGAATATCTGTATGGTTTGGGGTAATTCTTTGAGCTCGGCGGCGAGCGCCGCATACCCTGCGATGTCGACCCAGGAGTCCTGGTGTCCAGGTGAGTTGACCAGGCGTGACATCTTCACGGCGATCATGCAGAGATGTACTTGCTCGAGTGTGACCTGGTGACCGAATATCACCTCCCACATACGAGCGATCCTGGCAAAGTTCTTTGAGGCGTCGCCATAGTCGACTTGGCGATCACCCTCGAGCGTTTGCTCTACTACTTTCAGAAAGTGTTTACGGTCCATAATATTCCTTCATGACAAACAAATTTCCTTGCTTTTGAGCTTGCTCAATACGCTGGCAAGCAATGTCGAAATATTTTCTGTGAATTTCTATCCCGACGAATTTCCTGTTGAGGGTGTGGCAAGCCACCCCCGTAGTTCCTGACCCCATAAATGGATCAAGCACCACGTCTCCGGTTGTCTGCGAAATCGCCCATTGCATAACTCCAATTGGTTTTTGAGTTGGATGATCTCCTCGTGTTTCTTTGTTTGCCCTCAACATTCCATGCCACATATATCTTTTGAGTCGAACCGCCTGATCTAAATTTGTCCACGCCAACTCAGCGTCAGCAAAATCACTTTTCCCATTTTCTTTATCCCAAACCAGCCAACATCGTGAAGGAG
>VTLG01009454.1_pt1 | contig 32665 bp, 58 predicted proteins | sample 4694571 | NCBI WGS metagenome assembly VTLG01 (sample SAMN12604809, study PRJNA352737) | marine metagenome | biome: ENVO:00000447; feature: ENVO:00000209|ENVO:00000569|ENVO:01000036; material: ENVO:00002151; isolation source: viral sequences binned using virsorter ...
TCTAAAGTGTTTCCATAGTTTGTTAACGTTCTCAAATGGTTTTCAATTTGAAGAATTGCATCTAAGCCGTTGTTATCATCTAAGTATGTTAATTGTTTTTTAATACTATCAGACATGGCCTGTGCTTTTTCAGGTGTATATTGACCTTTAGTTAAATCCTCAGTCACAACCTCTAAGTCTTCACTGTCTTCACTAGCCTCAGTGCCTCTAGTTACTTCAACTTTAAACATATATTTTTGAGTTAATTTTTCTAACAAAGTAAAATTACAATCCATGAAATAAACTTTCCCATCTGGGTTTGCTTTTTTTAAATTGTCATTATCAACACCAAAAATAGATTTCACTATTTCATTTTTTAAACAAAAGACATTTATCCTGACAATCTTTTTATCAAATTTATAGTTTGATTTATCAAGCGTCATTATAAATAAAGATGGATACAAAACTCTATTGGCTGTGGTTCTAATAGCGTTTGCTCTGATCTTATCATCACTTTTTTTTACTGTATGATCTGGCTCAGGCTTTGCTTTGTTATCCTCTTTTGTTTTTTTCTTATCTAATTTACTTGCTTTTGATTTATCACTTTCAACTAGATTTTTAAAATTGGCCAAAGGTAAAATTATCCTGTCAACCAATCTTTTTCTCTCAGTGTTTATTCGATCCACATTTAAAAAGCCTCTAGTCTCAGTTAATATCTGATTTGGGGCCTTTATTCCTAACATAGAATAAACGCTGTCATTTCCATATTTAAAGTTACCCTTGTGGAATAATTCATTATTTCTCTGAACTATACCCATTGAAGTAACCTCATTTTGGATATGATTATTTCCAATGCTTGTTAACATTGTATTTAATTGCTTATCCATATTTCCTCCATTTCTTTTTTTATTTATATTTTTAAGCATAATAAATTTATATAGATAAATAATTATAAGTCAACTTAATATTATATTTATTCGTTATTTTAAATAACCCTTGTAAAATATAGGTTTTTTAACACTTATCCACATATTTGATTTATCTTAAATAACCCTTGTAAAATATAGCTTTTTTATATTAACGAATAAATACGCCATTTATTTAAGGTATTCCATTTTTGCATATACTAATTTGACGTATGCAATTTTTGCATATACTAATGGGTTATTAATTAACTTAAAAGGGAAATACAAAATGAAAAAAAATACAATAGTTATATTTGAGGATCAAAAAATAAAGATACCATTTGATATAATAGTTGACCCAAAAAAAGCAAACGAATTAGAGACAGTAACTAATTGGGCCTCAGGCCAGAAATGTAAAATACCTAAGTTTGCGGTTGCTGTTTACGATGTGATTAAAGGGTCTGAGATGTTTTATAACAATGGACAATTTCAAATGGCAACGATTATTAATCAGGGCCGTTATTGGTTCCAGAAATATTTTGTAAAAGAATATTATACTTTATTGGATTAGATCATGAACTTAGAGACATTAGTTTTTAATTTATTTTTTATATTAGTTGTAGTTATTGGCTTAACATTAATTGGTATTTTATGATTGAACTATTAACTGAATTATTTATTGGCTTGGATACTGTGCCAAAGGTTTTGTTACTATCAATTCCAGTATTTATAGCCTTATCTTTTTTTAAAAAAATCTAGCCGTATATACAAGATCGCAGTCGAGGCCCCTAATGATGGGGCTTGACTTATTTTTATTTTAGTTGTAACGTATAGTTATAACAACGGAGTAAAAATATGAAAGCAATAATGTATGTATCTTTATTATGGATTACGCTTGGAATATTGATAAGTTTCGTTGGTGTATAACCATAGTAAAGTGAGGTAGTTATAATGTACCAGGGGGGTGTGTCGTATTGACATACCCCTCTTTTTTTTGTACTGTATGTATATAACAGGAAAGGGCACAATGGCAGATCAAACTAGTAATGAGATATACCACGTTCAATCAGTTAATCGTGGAAGACAAAGTCAACGTAATAAAATAGAGACAAACTTATCAGAAGAGACACAGGCCATACTTCAAAAGAACACTGAAGAGTTGGGTGTGGACAAAGTTAAAAAGCAGATAAGTTTATTCTTTACTACACCGATTGACAAAATAAATAAATTATAGTATAAAGTAAATGTACACGTTCAAGTCAGGCGAGATCAGTATAGCTTAACTACTTGAACCAGGGGGGTGGGTAGTTGCAACATACAATTCCTACTGCGAGACTTTGGTTAGTACGATTAATGAAACCCAAAGTTGTTTGAAACCTATGCGTAAGATCAGCTATGTTAGGCCATTATATATCCGTCTAATATCCTTACGCATCAGCCCGAATATTAACAATTAAATGGAGGAAAACTATGTCTTGGTTATTATATAAAGTAGAGGTGGTTGGAACTTACACTTTTATTTATGCACAAAAGGTGTGGGGATTACTACCCTTTTAAATAAATATGAATATCTTCTATTGGCTTTTAATATATTTTGCAATCATGGCCACGTTAAGTTATTTGATAGCGTGGTATCATGGTTATGTAATTTAAGAATCTTTTTATCCCTCTTAGTTAAAAAGACACCCCCTTGTAGAAATACAGGGGGGTTTTTTATTTGACCTATACAATTATTTAATGTACTGTGTAATTACTTTAAAGGAAGGAAACACATATGTCGTTAGAAAACATAGAAGCAACAACACACGATACACCTACAGTTGATACTACCCACGAGTTAAAGTGGAAGAGAACTGTACGGAGACATGCGATTAATATTCTTGCTCTGATTGAGAATGATGGGAAACCTACTCAGCAGATGAACTATCAGATAAGAAAATTGCATGAGGCTTTTACCTATTGGAACAGTGACGTGGCAACGTGGGTCAAGCATAGATTAGTCCTAAAGACTAAGGTTCTTGCACCACAAGACGAGTTACAAAAGCCAGAGGTAGATCCTATCAAGATGGATTGACAAACTCTATCTGAAGTGTTATAACTAAAGGGTAACCAGGGAGACTTGGTTGCCCTTTTTTGTTTGATTAGATCCGACAAAGTGAGTATAGATGATGCAGAAATGCTTGTTCTCACCTATAATAACAATTAAGGTTTGTTTGTAGTAATTTGGGTCGTAGGTTAATAGCCGTAAATCGTGACCCCATAAGAATCAAACAAGTTGCCCTTTTTTTGTAATGGCTGTTTAACAATACTTTGCAGATCAAGGGGGTGGGCCATGTGATGAGCATCACTATAAGTTAATTAACTATGGCCCATCTTAAAATTAATCAACGGAGGAAATATGATATACGCAGATATACAGCATGGCAAAGTCTCAGATTTTATTATAACACTGATGACCCAAACCAAAGCTAAGAAGATCCGAGCAGGATTTATAAAAAAAGATGGTAGTTACAGGGTAGGTAAGTTTGATTTGAAACACAGAAAAACTTGGAAACAATTAGATGGCACCATGTATAAACGTAAAGGTAAGAAGAGAACCACAAACCCAGATGAGAATATACTTGTGCATGACCTTGTTAAAAAAGCACCGAGGAATATTCCTGTATCTAGATTGTTATGGTTTAGTGTAGGTAAAAAAATATACAAGGTACAAAAAATAAAAGATGATAATAGCAGTAGAATATTTATGTTCGAGAGAGTTAAGTTTAATCATCTAAAAATATTAATGAGTACAAAAGAAATCAACGCTAAGTTTGGTTTAAAGTTTTTACATTAATATGATCACAGTAAGTTATGGCCTAGGTATGTTTGCCTACAATATGATTTGCCTATTTATAGGGGCCATCATAGCGTATAAGATAATAAATAAATTTAATAAGTAATGGTATATACTAACCCCCCCTGCAACGACAGGGTATCTTATCATAGATACGATAAAAATTCAATGCGTCACGTTGACCAAAGAAAAAAATTATGTTATCTATGTAACTCCAAAGCAGATATAATAATCAATAAAAAATATTACTGTGCAAAGCATGGTATAAAATTACAGAGGTAGTATGGAAAAAGCAGTTACAGAAACAAGAACAAGATCTCCAGAAGAGAAGATATGGATTGCAGTTATTCAACAGAAATTTGAAGATGCCTTTGAATTAGGTATGGGCCACAACTTATCTTTGGCAGAAGTACAAAGAGCAAGAAACTGGTTTTACACAAAAGACTGTGCTATAACTTGTGACTACGTTGGCACAACTAGAGATCATATACAAAAGTTATATAATAAATTATCTGGCAGATGGAAGTCAGGATTGCTAACTAAAGATGAGTTAAGGTTTGCAATAAGAAGATTAGAATGGAAGATATGAATATTAAACAATTAGAAAAAAAGATAGGCACACTATCTAATCCAAGTAAGATGCCTTCGTATGCGTGGGGTATTCCAATACAATATTGCAAGACTGGCAGTATACTAGCAGAACAAGAGGGAACTATATGTAATAAATGTTATGCAGGTAAGGGTTGTTATGTGTTCCCAGTTGTAAAAGCTATGTATCAAAAAAGATATGAGGCAATAGAGATGCCAGAGTGGGTAGATTATATGGCAGAACTATTGACCTTAAAGTATAAAAACCTAGATAAATCAAGGCTTTATCACAGATGGTTTGACTCTGGAGATATACAATCTTATTCACATTTGATGAAGATATTTGAGGTGTGTGAACTTACACCACATATAAAATACTGGTTGGCTACTAGAGAATATAAAATAGTAGACCAGGTGAAAGAAGAAGATGTGCCAAAGAATTTATGTTTGCGTGTATCAGCAATCAAAGTAGATAGTCCACCACCTAAATTTTGGAAGTGGACATCTGGTGTACACAAAGATAAAAAGCCAATAGGCAGAGTATGCCCAGCGTATAAACAAGATGGGGAGTGTAAAGATTGTCGTGCTTGTTGGGATCGTAGAGTTAAACAAGTAAGTTATAAGGAACATTAAAATGATAAAAAATATAGTTGTAGAGATACGAAGTATAATAAATGATTATCAAGATGTCATGTCAAAAGATATCGAGCAGTCATTAAAAAATCTAATTGATTTTGTAGAGGCAAGTAATGGTATAACAAAAGGCCAGTTAGATATTGAAACTTTTAGAGGTAACTATTATGCCAAAAAAAATGCAGTGATGTTTGATTTACAAAACGGAAAACAAAATGTAGTTTGTTTCTGTGATAATATTTATACAGCACAAGGTATTGTCGAGGGATTAAATGCACTAGATAAACTAGAAGCAGATGGGGTAGAACTAAAAAAATGAGAGATGATCTAATGGTACAACAACAAGTAGATAATGCATGGCAACACATGGTGGGTGTCATATGTTTAAACCAGACAGGCCGTAAAAAAGTAAAGCAAGTATTACCTGCATTTTTTAAAAAATTTCCTAGGCCAGACATATTACTAGAGTCAGACAGAGATACGATAGCAAAGATGATTAAAACTTTGGGTATGCATAATGTAAGGGCCCAGAGGATCTGGAGAATGTCAGAGGATTATTTAAGATGGGATGGAGAAGATGCAACACAATTACATGGTATTGGTAAGTATGGTAGTGACAGCTACAGAATATTTTACAAGCATGAAATACCAGATAATGTAGAAGACAAAGAACTCAAACGATATATAAGGGAGGAACTATGATAACATATAAATTTATAACAAAGGGTAAAGCAGAAGATATAAAAGCACTTAGCTTAAAAAAAGCTATGAATTCTTTTCAATCAAAAGTAGGAGATGCGAAAGTTGTCTATGTAGAATGGATGAGTCGTAAAGGTAATATAAGTTTTCATACTTATAAGACACCATATAAAACTAGAAAAGAAAGAAAGGGTAAACTATGATTAGATTTATAGAGGTTACACAAGAAGATATAAATAATGGAGTACCAAGCGATTGCAATAAATGTGCGATTGCTTTAGCATTAAAAAGAGAATATAAAACAGATGATGTCGAAGTTTCTGTGCCAGAGGATTATGTTTCTTTGTGCGTTGGGAGTAAAGAACTTTATGTAGATTATAATATGGATAATAAACTATTAGATTTTATAGATTTATTCGATTGCTATAACGAGCATAATATTGCTAAACCATTTACAATTGAAGTAATAGAAAAGGTGGGTGCATGAGATTAAGATACGGACATCAAGCAAGAACAATATTAGAAAACCATTACAACTGGTGTAAACAAAATGGCAGAGATACTAAGTGGTATAAAAAATATAAGGAGGAAGATGTATTACTGGTCACCACAAAAGATAAAAGAGTTAAAGAGCAAAGGTTATAGGTTGCGACATATGACTCTTGCAGAGGCTAACAGAGAATATGATTTGACAAATAGAAAAAAGTATGATAACGGAATAGACAATGAAAAAATACAAAATAAGATTAGCAGGACTAGGAATAGAAGCAGTAGCAATAATACCATTCGAGACAGAGCCGACAATAGAAAAAATAGAAAATAACGTAGCGTACTATCTAAATAATAATTTAATGAAAGTAGAGGCCAATAGCTTTTACAGAGATGATAGATACTTTATAACATACGAGGAAGTGCAGGTTGAATTATAGACAGCAATTAGAAGTTATCAAAGGTTTAAGCATACCACCAGATACTCAAACAAGAATGGATTGCCCATTCTGTAACGGAAGAAACACACTGTCTATAGATACAACTGAAAATAAATTAGGGTGGTATTGCTTTCATGCATCATGTAACGCAAAAGGTAAACAAGAGGGGGAAAAGAATATGCAGTACGTTGAAAGAGTATTTCATGGAAATAAATCATTACACATAGAAGATATAGAATTTAAGATACCAGATAGTTTTCAATCTATATACTCAAATGAAAAGGCCATGCGTTGGTTATCAAATAATAATTGTTGGGAGTCTTGGTCTTGGGGTAGAGCAGATTTTAAATATGATGTGAAACAAGATAGAGTTGTATTTCTAATAAAGAATAGACATTCACATAAGATAGTAGGTGCAGTTGGTAGAGCACTAAATAAAAATGATTATCCAAAGTGGTATATGTACGGCAACAAAGATGTACCATTTAAATGTGGGGAGTGTAACGATGCAGTAATTGTAGAGGATTGCCCATCAGCTTGTGCAGTATCAAACGTATTAACTGGTATAGCAATTATGGGTACGAAGTTAAAAGCATTACACAAGAGTCACCTACAACCATATAAAAATTTATATATATGTTTAGATAGAGACGCTACAACAAAAGCGTATGACATGGCCAAAGATTTAAGATCGTCTGGATTTGATAATATAATAGTTAAACCATTAGAGGATGATCTTAAATATTATGATACAGAACAAGTAAGGAGAATGTTTTATGAATGATAAAATGAAAGAAGAGGTTCTCGATAATTGGAACAGTTGGAAATATGATATTAAAGATATGAATAGATCTGAGTGGACACAAAGAGATGAATCAATAATGGATGCGATAGATATGGTATTAAGAAAGGAGTTTGGTAGTGATAGAAAAACAAATGATTAGGCTTATGCTTAATAAAAAATTTTATACTCAGTATAAAGGTACACTATCCCCCACTGTATTTGCAGGAGATATAAGTTCTCTGTATGATACAATACAAAAAGCACATAACAAGTATGAGGAGGATATAAAAGTTGATGAGTTATATTCTTTACATACCACAATATTTAATCCTGCATTAACAAGAGCTGCGAAAGAAAAATTTAGTGAGCTAGTAGAAGATATTAAAGAAGTACAAGAACCTAGTAAAGAGATAGCAAAAGACATTATGCGTATCCTATCTGATAGAGATCTTGCACAAAGGATAGCAGTTGAGGCCACAGAAATATTTAATGGTAAACAGGCTAACTTTGCAGAGATTACTAGTATGATAGATAAACACAAAATAAATATTAGTGAAGATAAAAATCCTGCAGTAACAAATAATATTGAAGAAGTGATGGAGTTATTAGATGTTACAACTAAATGGAAATTTAATATACCTGTGCTAAAAGAAAACGTAGGAGGTATAGGTGGTGGTAATCTTATGATTGCATTTGCAAGGCCAGAGACTGGTAAGACTGCTTTCTGGGTTAGTCTTTGTGCAGGGCCAGATGGTTTCTGTTCTCAAGGTGCAAAGGTACATGCATTTATAAATGAAGAACCTGCTATTAGAACACAGATTAGAGCAATCTCTTGTTACACTGGAATGAATAGAGAAGAGATAGTAGCTGATAAACAATTAGCACAGCAATATTGGAGTGATATAAAAGATAATATATTTATGTTTGATACAGTTGATTGGTCTATTGAAGATATAGATGCACACTGTGAAAAAAATAAACCAGATATAATTGTGATAGATCAATTAGATAAAATAAATGTTAGTGGTACCTATTCTAGAACAGATGAAAAATTAAGACAGATTTATACAAGTGTGAGAGAGATAGCTAAACGTAGAAACTGTGCAGTGATTGCAATATCACAAGCATCTGCTGATGCACATAATAGAAACAGTATTTCATTTGACCAAATGGAAAACTCTAAGACTGGTAAGGCAGCCGAAGCTGATTTAATTATTGGTATAGGTAGAAATGCTAACAGTGATTTAGAAAATAAAATAAGAACTTTATGTATAAGTAAAAATAAAATAAATGGTTATCATGGTGAACCTGTGTGTACCATTAGAAGGAGTATAAGTAGATATGAAGTATAAGAAAAAACAAAGACATAATGGAAAATCAGTTTACATATTTCAAAATGTAGTTACAGATGTAACTCTTTATGTAAATGCAGAAAACGCAGACCATGCCTGTCAGATATTTGATAGTTGTGGATTTCAACCTAGATCTTGTTGGAAGATACTATTAGAGTTGGGTGTTCAACCATCTGACGGAAAGAAGAAAAAATGATAACAACAGTAGACGTAGAGACATCTTGGCAAAGAAATGAAAATGGTGGGTACGATCCATCACCTTTTCATCCAGATAATATATTAGTAAGTGTGGGTATTAATGATGAATACTATTTCACTAATCACAGTGAGAGGGTAGATAAAGGTTGTTTTAAAAATATACAAGATACTTTAGACAAGACAACTTTATTAGTTGGCCACAATATAAAATTTGATTTGATGTGGTTACTAGAAGCAGGATTTAAATACAATGGAAGAGTATATGATACCATGTTAGGGGAGTATATACTTAACAGAGGTATAAGAAAAAGTTTAACACTTGAGATGTGTTGCCGTAGAAGAAGGATAGGATCCAAAGATAGTAGTATAAAAGAATATATGGACAGGGGCATATCTTTTGAGAACATACCTGTAGATGTAGTAGAAGAATATGGTAAGATAGATGTGCAAATAACTAGAAGTCTATTTGATTCTCAGATGGCTGACCTTAGGCTAGATAAGAATAAAAATCTTTTAATGACAGTTAAAATGATGAATGAGTTTTTAATCGTACTTGCTACTATGGAACGTAATGGTATTAATATAGATACCACTGAGTTAGATAGAGTTGAAAAAGAATTTAGAGCAGAGTTTGCGTATCTAAAACAAAAGATAGATAAGATTGTTTATAGACAAATGGGGGATACTAAAATTAATTTATCTAGTCCAGAACAATTATCTTGGTTAATATATTCTGCAAAACCAAAAGATAAAAAACATTGGGCTAAAATATTTAATGTTGGTATAGATAAAAGCACAGGTAAAAATAAGAGAAGACCTAATTATTCTAGACAACAATTTAGAAATTTAGTTTCAGATAATACAGATGTTATACATAGAACTGTAGCAGAACAATGTATAGGATGCAAAGGTAAAGGTGTAATTAAAAGAATAAAAAAAGATGGTAGTCCATTTAAAAATTATAGTAAATGTTCTGAGTGTGACGGAGACGGATATATCTATACACCAATGGCAAAGATTGCAGGGTTTAGACAAAGACCTAGAAGTGTATATGATATTGCAGAGTCTGGATTTAGAACTGATAGATTAACTTTGACTAAGATTGCATCTGAGGCAGAGGGTGAGTTTAAAGAATTTATTGATGCGATAGTTAGGCATAACGCAGTTGATACATACTTAAATACTTTTGTAGAAGGATTAAAAAATTTTACAAATGAAAAAGGTTTCTTACATCCTAAATTTATGCAATCAATAACTGCAACTGGTAGATTATCTAGTAGAGATCCTAATTTTCAAAACCAACCTAGGGGTAAAACATTTCCTATTCGTAAAGTTGTTACATCTAGATTTGAGGGTGGTAAAATATTAGAGATAGATTTTGCACAGTTAGAATTTAGAACAGCAGTATATCTTGCACAAGATAAACAAGGTATGGAAGACATAAAAAATAAAATAGATGTGCATCAATACACTGCAGATATAATAGGTGTATCTAGACAAGATGCAAAGGCCCACACTTTTAAACCTTTGTATGGTGGTGTTACTGGTACAGAAGATGAAAAAAGATATTACTCTAAGTTTTTAGAAAAGTATAAAGACATAAAAAAATGGCATGAAGATTTACAGAGTGAGGCTATTAAATATAAACGAGTTAAACTACCCACTGGTAGAGAGTATGCGTTTCCTTATGCAGAGAGAACACCTTGGGGTGGTTCTACATATGGAACACAAATAAAAAATTATCCTGTACAAGGTTTTGCAACAGCTGACATTGTACCATTAGCGTGTATAAATATACATAAGTTAATGAGAGAGCAGGGCGTAAAAAGTTTGCTTATAAATACAGTTCATGATTCTATTGTGGCAGATATTTATCCTGGTGAAGAGGATGTGATGAGTAAAATATTTAAGCAGGGCACATCAAATGTAATACCATCCCTCAAACAGTATTACAAAATTAACTTTAACGTACCCCTAGATACTGAAACAAAGATAGGTATCAACTGGTTACAAATGGAGGATATCAAATGAGTAAGGATATAGATGCATTAGAAACTTTAGATGAGTATTCTGATGATGAGTATTCAGCTTTTTTAGAATACACACAATTAAAAGATCAATGCATAATAGAGCCTACAACACTATACATAAATGAAAAGCATGAGTTTTTATCAGAGTGGGAATACTTTGCAAAAGCTGATGGTTTAGATGTTAAACATACTGATTGTGAGACTAGAATATGTTAGAAAATATACTTTTTATTATGTCATGCATATACTTTTTTTATTTAATAATTAAAATTATATATGATGTGTCAAAATAACCTGTGGTTTTTTTCTTAAAATATGATATACACAATCGCTAATATAAGGAGGACAAATGTCTGATAGCAATATAATAGTAAAAGGAATGTCCAATGAGCAGATAATGCAAGTGATAGGACAGGATGATGGGTCTAGCGTAGGAACTAATATACCTAGGTTAGCAATAAATCGTAGCCCAGAAGATGATGATGGTAATCAATTACCTGTAGGTCATTTTTATACATACGATTCTAAGACAGGACAGAATGTATATTCAAAGCCTGTAACCTTACGGCCATTCATAAGTGCAATGCAATACATGCACTATGATGCACCTAAAGGTGAATACATAAATAGATCTATAATTTTTAAAAGTTGGAGAGAAGAGGCCATAGATATCTTAGGTGGTACTAAATGTGGTAAGATACCTTTCAAAGAAAGAGCAAACTTAACTCCAGAAAAATTAGAAGAGCAAAGAACAATTAGATGTTACAAATTAGTTTATGGTTTGTTAAGTTTTGATAAAGGTGTTACTGCACAAGGTGAATCTATATCCATAGAAAATTTACCTGTATTATATAGAGTAACTGGAACAGCTTTCTCTCCAGTTAGTGCTGCACTTGATCAACTAAATAAAAGAAAAAAACTAATGTTTAATTGTACGTTTTCTTTGAATACTAAAAGACAAAAGAAAGGTGGCAATGTTTACTACACACCAGATATATTTGTAAATGCTGATGCTAACTTACAATTATCTGATGATGATATGGAAACATTAAAAGTATTTCAAGAGTCTATTGATGTAGAAAACAAAGAGGTGGTTAGTCTATACAATGCTGCAAAGTCTGAGGTTGATAAAAAACAAAACGATAAGATAGATGCAGAGATTGTAGAAAATATTGAGGATGCACCAGAAACAATATTGGCTTCTTAATGAGTAATATACTTTTAAAAGTTCAGCAATACTTAGACAACGTATCTAAAAATCCTGTCAAGCTAGACAAACAGTTAGTACAGGAGTTTGGTGAGGCATGTAAAAGTGCCTTACTAAAACAGTTTGAAGAAACTAGAAGAGATAAGTTTGAAGTTAGAATGTCTAATATTGGTAGGCCATTGTGCCAATTGCAGATGGAGGCTAAAGGTATTAAAGGTGAAGGACAACCTTACAATGTAAAAATGAGAAATACTTTTGGTGATATAATAGAAGCGTTAGCTATATTTGTTATGAAATCATCTGGAATTAAAGTAAGTAATGAACAAAAAAAAGTTAATTATAAATTTAATGGAGATAATATTGAGGGTAGACAAGATGTTGAGATTGATGGAAAAATATGGGATATTAAAAGTGCATCACCATATTCCTTTGAAAAAAAATTTGGAGAGGCTGGAGGATTTAATGAAGTTGTCAGAGAAGATTCCTTTGGTTATGCGTCACAAGGATTTTTATATGGGGAAAGTCAAGGTAAAGAGTTTGGTGGATGGATAGCTATTAACAAATCTACAGGTGAGTGGACAGTTTGTGAGACACCACCTGCAGTAGACGAATATAAAACTAAAGCTATTAAATCTGCTGAAGATAATTTTAAATCATTAAAAGAAGGTAAACCTTTTAAAAGATGTTACGATGATGTTGCAGAAACTTTTAGAAGCAAACCTACTGGTAATAGAGTTTTGGGCTTTGTGTGTTCGTATTGCCCATACAAACTTCCTTGTTGGGGAAGAGATAAATTGCAGTTGTTACCACAACAGCAATCTAAAGGTAAGAATCCTAAATGGGTTTGGTACACTTCTGTTACAAATCCAAAGGAGGAAACTGAGGAGTTTAATGGTGGATAGTTTGAGGGGTCTGTTCACCATTGACTCTTTTAATATTTATAATATGCATTTATATTTTATAGTATTTAAAAATAAAAAAGATAAAGATTACAAACTATTTACTAATACTGTTTTTGATAAAGAAAACGAAGCAGATGAATTTGGTAGAAAAAGTATGAAGAGAGGATATGAACACAAAGTATTAGATTATAATAATCAAAACTATAATAGGTATTGGAATGAACAAGAAAGAAAAACTTAATGCGATTAACTCAGTTAAAGTAATAATTACACCTTGGGAAAAAGGTTTTAGCTGTGGTATTATTATGGACAGTAACTCTAAAATGACTACTGAACAATACGAATTATGTTCTACGATAGCAAGAGGCATGATAAAGATGGCAACTACAGACCCTCATTCAACATTTTTGTGGGGCCTTCGTGGGTTTGCTGAAGACAAAAAGAAGAATGATAAAACTATGACAATTAGTTCTGTTGCAGAATTTGATGATGATTCTAATGTTGTAGATTTTCTTGAGTTCTTAAAACAAAAACGTGATAAGGAGTTAAACTAATGGCAACGCACTTAGTTATAGGTGACCCTCATTGTACACCTAAAGCAAACAATGATAGATTTCTGTGGGCAGGTAGACTAGCAGCAGATTATAAAGTTTCTCATGTGATATGTATGGGTGACTTTTGTAGTATGGATTCTTTATCTTCTTATGATAGAGGTAAAAAATCTTTTGAAGGTAGGAGATATCAACAAGATATGGATCATTCACATGAAGCATTATCTTTATTTAATAAAGGATTAGGTAAACATAGGCCTAAGAAGATTATGATTCATGGTAATCATGAGGATAGGATTGATAGATTTGTAGATGAGAATCCAGAACTTGATGGCACTTTAAAGATTAGTGATCTTAAATTTAAACAGCATGGTTGGGAAGAAGTTAAATACAAAGCAATCAAAGTTGTAGATGGTGTGCATTACTCTCATCATTTGCCATCTGGTATTATGGGATCTGCAATATCAGGTGAGAATATTGCTAGAAGTATATTGACAAAACACAAAGTTTCTGCTACAGTTGGCCATAGTCATTTATTAGATTATGCAGTATCTACATTACCAAATGGTAAAAAGTTACATGCACTATCTGCAGGATGTTATTTAAATCATACTGAACACTTTGCTAGAGATACTCAACATATGTGGTGGAGTGGTTTGATTGTTAAAAGAGAAGTAAAAGATGGTAATTATAATATGGAGTTAATAGATATAAAAACTGTTAGGAGAGAATATGGTAAAAGATAAGAGAACATACATACATAAAAAAGATCATGGGCATGATATGTCCTATGAGAATGAAACTGCATACGATAATGTAAATGCACCTCCACATTATCTACATGGTAGAAAAGAAACTATTGATGTTATTCGTGATTGTATGACTAATGATGAGTTTCATGGATATCTCAAAGGTAATATTTTAAAATACGTTTCGAGATATAAATTTAAGGGCGAACCACTAGAAGATTTACAGAAAGGACAGTGGTATTTAAATAGATTAGTCAAGGAGGTTAGTAATGGGTCAAGTTAAACATTCAATACTAGCAGTAGAAGATTTTGTTGCAGGTTGTCTGCGTGATGGTAGAACATTAAATCAAACCATAAGAGATGCTAGAGAATCTGAAGCAGCAAAAACAAATCCTTATTTTGATGATGAGGACTTAATAGAAAATAAATACTACCAATTTATAGGAGCAGAGTAATGAGTAGAGATATATTAGATGCTTTGAAAAAAAAGTATGAAGCAGAAGTAGACATAGCAAAAGCTACAATACAAGTATACCTAGATAAACCTGTAGGTATAGGGGAACATCCACAGTTTGCTGATGAGATAGATAAACAATTAGATGCAATATCATGTGCAAATGATAAAATAAAAGTAATAGACACACACTACCCTAATGAAGACGATATACCATTTTAATAGGAGGTAAAGATGGAACCAAAACAAAAACAATATCTTGTTACTGCTAGTCAATTACAAGATATTATGAAATACCTAATGACAAGGCCATATGGTGAGGTATTTCACATAATGAGTGAGATGGCTAAACTTAAACCTTTTAATCCAGAGGGAGATAAAGATGTCGGAAAAAAATAATTTAAATAAATTTACTGGCATATTATTTGAATTAAAGATAGGATTAAATAAAGATAATGCAATCGTGATTGATTATGGTGGTAAACCTGTAGGTAAAGTTAGAGAGGCTTTAAAGTCTTATCCATACCATGGTAACTTATGTGCTGCTGTAATTAATCATGCTAACTCTGTAGGTAAAAAACTTGAAACTGATATCAGACAAATTATACAAAAAATTTAGAAAGATGTTTTGGCATAATAAAATTATAGATTTTGTTGAGAGATGTACTTCACAGTTTAATAGTTATCTCTGGACAAAAAGATGGGGTGATAGATCTTTGTATCAATCAGACCAAAAAAAAAGACACTTAGAGTAAAACTCTAAATGTCTCTGTTGTTGCCTGTGGGGGAGTCTTTATGGCTCCCCTTTTTTATTTTATATTAACAGTTCCAAGCACGAAGTGCTTTGTTAATTCTTGAGTTAGGATCATTAGCAGTTTTAGCAGAAGTAAGTTTCTTCTTCATACCTTTCATCCTCGCACAAAAACTAGCACGTCTCTTGTTGCCCACTTTTTTACTTGGTCTTTTTAAATTAGCACCTGTAGTTCTTTTAAAAAACTTACGACCTGCTTCATTTAATCCACCTGATGGGTTCTGATATTTCTTTGCTACCATTATTTTTTCTTAACTGTCATAGCAGCTCTTCTGAAATTAGCAGCAGTAGGTGCACCTTTAGCACCTTTCTTTCTCATCTTACCACCACGTTTTCTTTTAGCATGTATGTTAGCGTATAGTCCTTTTCTCATTATGCTTTCTTCTTTTTTCTTAACATAGCAAAATCTCTAGCTGTTAGCTTTCCATCTTTATCCATGTCTAGTTTTTTTCTTTTACCCATTACTTTTTTACTTCCATTTTTCTTTTTCATAGGTTTCATTTTTCCGTACATCATTAGCTATATCTCCTATATTTAGCTGTTTTTTTTGCAATCCCTCTGGGTTGCTTCACAAACTGTTTGCCCTTTTTTGTTCCTTGGCGTTTTGCTCTTGTCGTTGCTGCATACTCTGCAGATGATAGAGCTTTGATAGCTTTCTCTGGCAAATATCTTTCCCCAGTCTCCGAAGACTTCTTGCCAGATTTCGTTCTCCATTTCTGTTTTCCCCATGCTTTTAAACTCCTTTGACTTTTTGCTAGTGCCATTATGCTTTTCTCCCTTTTCTTATAGCCTCTTTACCTTTCTTAAATATAGCTGCTACCTGTGATTTACCCATGACTTTAGCTCTTTGTTCGCCAACAGTTAGAATTTGAATTTTCCTAGCAAATGGTTTAGAAATCTTTTTAACTTTCGCCACTGTTTTTCTCGCATCTGTTGGCGTTGCGAATTTAATTCCAACAGTGTCAGATGGGTTTTCATCAGTGTAAAGCCTTCTACCATGTTTCTTTCCTGGGTGTTTTCCTGTTCCTTTCTTAGGCTCTCTTTTTTTTGCCATAAGATTTCATTTCCTTAATGTGCTTCTCAATAATATTACTTTGCTTCTTATGTAAAGCAGATGCTTTCTTCAAAGCCTTCGCAACTTTTTTTATCTTCTTAACCATTACTTATACCCCCCACCAGCTGCCTTATATTTTTTGGCTAACATCTGGGCTTTTCTTGCTGACCATTGTCCAGGTTTTCCACCCTTTGAACTAGCCATGATTTGATTAAACATTCGTTTTCTCATACCAGGCTTAGTATAATTACCAGCTTTATTTACTGTGCTTTTTTTCTTCGCCATCTTTTATCTCCTTAAAATGGTAGTCATAACTACCCTCCTCATGTTCGTCAGTTATCCATTTAGAACTAGTTTCAACTGACCATCTTGTGTTATTAACTAGTCTATTTATAAGGGGTTTTTCGTTTGGATCAGAGCCTGTTGATGCATCAAAAACTCTTAATCTATTGTTGGGTTGAATTGCATAGTTACCATCATCTAATTCTAATACATGACCACACTTATGTTGGTCTGGATGCTGTGTATATCCAAAATCAAGTTCATTAAAATCACCTGGTGACCAGTCTATTGTAAATAAATATGTGCCTTTTCGTACTACTTTACGTCTAGACATATATTGCATTTTGTTACCTGCTATTTCATAGAATGTTGTAACACCCACATGATAACTAAAACAATCCCACATAACTAATTCGTTTAGTGGTAACTCTTTTACACCTGGATTTTTACAAAAAGCAGATATGGGTGCTCTCCACCACAATCCACCATCTTCCATCATAAAATGAAATAATGGAGTTTGATTAGGTATAGAACTAAAACCAAATACTGCACATCCAAAATATTTATCGTGTGAGTCTTTTTGATCTCTTAAATAATTGCCTCTAACATAGCAATCTATAATGGGTATATTAGCGTTTAAATACATATTTACTCCTGATCATCATGCCATCTTTGATTAATTTTTTCTGCCATCCAAAATGCTACAGGAATACATAATATAAATGTAATTTCTGCTGCTCTTACTATACTTACATCCCATAATTTATACACAATATTATGTATAAAAATTGGCACACATCCACCTATAAATATTAGTATAGCAATTCTAATTTCAAAAGGAGGTTTGCCCATTAGTTAGCTAATGGATTAGAAGATTTAACTTTTATTTCTTCTATTTGTACCTTTAATAATTCTATTTCTTTTTCTAGTATCTTTACAGCTGAGTCATCGTGTGTATGATCAAAGTCATGAGTATGTGTAGTGTCTTCATTTTCTAACGCTGTAACTTTTTCCTCTAATACAGCTATTTCTGCAGAATAATCTGTAGATTCTTTAGATGCTAATGCATCTAATTTTGTAGTTATTTCGCCATACTTTACAAATCCACCACCTATTGCTGCTATGACCCCAAGTAATGCTGCTACACCTGCTAATTGATTTTTTATTTTATCCATTTTTTAATTGCTCCAGTTCTATTAGTATTTGTTTTTTCTTTAAATTTATTTTATTTAGTTTTTGATTTATAACAGCTATAGGATCTGTTGCTATATAATTAGCTAAAGTTTTTGATTCATATAGTTGTCTTAAATCTTGTATTTCTACTTGATCTAAATAAATATTTTTACTTTTATAGAAGGGTACGTCATATATATCAAGTGATACTTGGTCATTTACCATAGCATCTAACTTAATTATATTTTTTATTTGTAAATTTTTTGATATATCTTTTATATCTTTATCAACTTTGTCCATAATTTTTTCTAGTTTTACAAGCCTTGGCTGTGAAGTAGCATTTGTTGTTCTTTCTTTCGATTGTATAGTTTTTTGCTTTGTATTACTTTTTTCCTCAACCTTGGCAGTCTTAGTAGTTTCGCTATTGGGTTTCTCTTCTTTAACTTCTTCTCTTTCATTTGGGGCCTCTGCTAATTTAGTAGGTGCTTCCTCTATCACCTCTTCTTCTGTAAATTCTTCAACTATTTCTTCCTCTACTATCTCTTCCTCTATCATTTCCTCTGGCATTTCTTCAACCATCATTGGGATAGATTCAAAAGTAACTTCTTCAAACTCCTCTACTATTTCCATCTCTAAAGCAGGTTCTTCAAAAAAAGTTATTAACTCTTCAAATAATTCTTCAATCTCTACAAATTCTAATTCTTCAAATACTTCTTCAACACTTTCAAATATATCTTCTATTTCTTGTGCGATAACTGGTGCTATAACTGTATCATCATAAGTCATGGTGACAGATATATTATCTACATTTGGCCCACCTAAATACGCAGGTGCATTTGCATCCGTTGCAGATATATCTATGTTACCTGTGTAAGATCCTGTGCCATTATATATTAATCTATCTGTAAAATTAGCACCATTTATACCTGTAACATCAGTTCTAATATTAGTATTAGATGCAAGTACATTACCTTCAGAATCTTTTATAGTAAGTTTGTTAGTAAATGTATCTGCATTACCTTGCCCACCCCAACACCCAGTGACGTTGCACTCGCCATTTTGTACTTCAATAGTTGAATCTAATGTTATTCCATTATCCAACATATTTTGAGTAATAGTATCAGAACTTAAATCAAAATCTTGATTAATAGATCCACTATCACCAAACTCTAAATCATAATTACTAGGAACATTATTTAATTCACAGCAATCATTTAATACTTGTACATCACCAGAGGTAGTCCAGTTGTTAGCATTACCAGTTTCAAAATTACCATTGGTAATTAAATTACCTGTAGTTATTTCTTCTGCTTTAACACCAAAAATAACTAGAGTTAATATTAAAAACGTAGCTAACCATTTCATTCTAATATTAATTTTTTAATTGATTTTGACCCATCAATATTTGATTCTAATTCTGCCATAGATTTTATACACTGGTACTTAACATTACTATTCGATTTTAATTGTCTTTTAGCTACACGAGATCCTTTTAAACACTCAGACATTGAATTTTGAATACGAGCTTCCTTAATCTCTCCGTTAATTATCATAAGTAAAGCTATGATCATTTCTGGCATTAGTGTGCTGCCTTTCCGTTTGCTCTGACTTTATCTTTTAAATCTTCAATATCAGCTAATGCTTTGTCTAATTGTTCTCTTAAAAATTCTATATTAACTTTATTAGTCATGTTCATCTCTTGAGTCTCCTCCATTTTTTCTACAGACTTATAAAGATCTTCCAATAAAAAATGTTGCTCTTGATCTACAGGTACTTGCTCAGATTTTTTAAGCAAATCATTTTCAAATAATTCTCTAGATGTCTCTAATGATACTAGCCTTGCAGTTAGTTCTGTGTATGCGAACACCCCAGCTGCAACGAGCACGATCAACGAGGCTACTGTCTTCATAGGCATCTGTACGGCTGCCTGTTCTGATATTTTAAGTGGTTTGTTTGACACTACCTAGGTGAACTCCATTCACTAATTTTTTTTGCTTTTTCTTTTTTAATCAATTGTTCTTCGTTATATTTATCCATTGCCTCTAATTCTGCTGTAATTTTTGCCTCTAATTCTTTATCAGCTTTTTCTCTATCTTTCATACGTTTAACATATGTATTATAGTCTGGTCTTTCATGATCATATTTAGACCATAGGGCCTCTGCTTCTTTACCTATCTTACCATCAATAGGACAAGGTGTACCTGCTTGTATCATAGATTCAAATACTCTCTCGTCTTGACATAGTATCGCAACAGCTGCTACTTTCATACCAAAGTCATTAAGTATTCTAGCTAGTTTTAATCTTTCACAATTCTTATCTATCGCATGTTTACCACCACTGATACCTATACCAAATGTTTGAACACCTAGTGACATACCTACAGCACAAACATCTTGTGTCATCGAATTGTATGAGGGTGCACTAGAACTTGGTGGAGCAGATCTAATATTAGAGTTAGTTGTATTACTCGTAGTGCTATTAGAACTAGATCCAGACTGGTACGTTGTTGTAGCAGTTGAAGTATAACCCCCCTCGATAGCAGTGTTAGATCCACTAGTATTTGTTTGTGTAGATCCTGCCATTACTGCTGCTGACATACAGCCAGAAAGTATTAATAATAGTATTAATAATGTTAAGGGGTGTTTCATATTTAAGTATTCTCTTCTATTCCTGTTATTTCAAAGCAACCAAATTTTATATACATACGATATTCGTTTACATCCACAGGGCCAATCTCTTGTATTTTTTTAAGAGATTCTGAATAACCTGCAACCATGCATTCATATTCACTATCAAATTCAAAATCGTGAAAATATGTGGGTAAACAAGATTCTGCTATATAAGAGCATAATAAAAAGGCTAATCCAAACTTCATCTATAACCTGGTTCTAAAAACAAAGCAATTAGTACTAAAAGTATTATTAATACTCCTGTAAAGTAATAGTTCATAATTAGTCCTCATATATTATTTTTTAAATTTTTTATTAGTTAATAAATTAGTAACAGATATTCCATAATTTCCACCCACTACTATAAAAATTAAATATAAATAAACCTCTGGTATATTTTTTAATTGTTCAAAGTAAAACTCAACTTTTGTTAACATTTCCATATCGCCATAAAATGTAGCATAAGCAAGTATACCTAAAGGTGCTAATATAAATGCACCTAATACTAAATCTAAAATTAATGACCCATTTCTTTTAGCTCTTTCATTACCAGTTTGCATTTCTTGTAACGCTATTTGATGTTTGCGTTCATTTTTTTCTGCTCTTCTAGTCATGAAAGTTCCTACAGCTTTAGACCCTAATCTAAATAGTATATTATATGGTATCATATTAATCTTTTTTTTGTTCCTCTAATTCTTTTATTTTTTTATTTGCATCTTCTAGATCCTGTGTAACATGCTCTAGTTTTTGCAAAGTACGTTTACTAGCACTATCCTTAGATTTACCAGCATCCTGTAACTCAGCAACTTCTTGCTTTAGGATTCTGACTTGTTCCTTATATTCTTGGATAATTTCCTGATATTCAGGTTTAGACATTAGTAGTGTATATTAGAATATTATAGCACCCAGGACAAAACCTGCAACTGCACAAATGACGCAGTGGTAGTATTTTTCCCATATCTCTTTTACTTTTATTTTTAATTGTTCCATCATGTTTACTCCTTAATTAAATAAACCTATTAATGTTAGTATTGTTGCACCTAAACCACCAAGTATAGCATATAATACTCTATCTATCTTGCCATGTAATTTATCTATATCTTCATGCATGTGTTTTAGATGATTATTTTTTATACTGCTGACCTCTCTTTTCAACCCTGTAATATATCCGTATAAAGATATAATGTGTTCATTAGTTGTTTTAGGTTGTTTAGCCATTAGTTTGCCATCCCACTATTTTTCATTTGGCTATACAAAGAATTTGGTCTTTCTTCTTTAGATTCTTTAATAGCTGCCATTATCTGGTTTTCAGATATGTTTAATTTTTCAAGAACTTTATCTTTGTGGCCAGTTTCAAATCCCATTATAGTTGTTCCTAATTTAGCTAATGATTCATTATCATTTGCATTTAATATAAAATCATTACCTAATTTTTGTTTTAAATAATCTGTATATCCTTCTTTATCAGTTCTAGAATATTTTTGACCTATTTCATCTACTGTCAAACCATCATATTGTTTACCTAATACATAATATCCTGCTCTTAAACCATTTTGTATATTGTTAAATTGTAATAAAGATTCTTGATCACCTCTATCTCTAACATTTCTAACACCAAAAAACAAATCTGTTTTTGGATTAGAATAAATTGCAAATGGGTTATTATCTGATTGTAATTCCATGTTTAATCTTTTTTACCAAATAATTCTTCTGTTTGCCCCTTGATAGCACTTACTATTCTAGGTATTACTTCACTAATCTCTGCACCTTCTTGATAATTTATTTCCATATTTAGTGCCTCACTATATTCATCATTTAGTTTTCTAAACTTTTTATTTAACTTTGTTAGCTTTTTATTTCTTTTCTCTAGGTCAATTGCACCTTTACTAAATTGAGAATACACTCCTCTTATTTGTTCTTGTACACCTTTTAATTTTCTTCTATATTCTAAACCTTTTATAGTTCTTAACCTAGATACATCTGCCTCTTCAATCTTTACACCTACAGTATTTAAGAATGCTAGAAGTTCTGATTCACTTCTTGCTAGTGTAGATTTATCTTCTCTAGCTTTTCTTATTCTCTCTGTAGAATATGATCCTGGTATAAAAGGAAAGTTAGGTATTAATCTTTTTAATGCAAACTTTGCTCTAATAGAAAAATCATCAAACTCAGATATACCTTGACCTTTTATTTTGTCACCTCTAAACAAATCAAAACCTAACATAGGGAAAAGAACTTCCCCAGCTATACCAAAATTCATCTGTAAAGGTTGTGGAACTAAAGGTATTGTTCCAGAATTTAAATCAAATATATCTCCACCTGGTACATATCTAGTTACATTAACATATCTAGCTTTATCTGTAGTAGGAATTTTTATATTTTTATGTGGTAAAAAAGGTAATCCACCTATCTTACCCTGTACTTCTTTTGTCATGGCTGCACGTTCTGCCTCTGGTGCACCTTCGCCTAGTATCTCACCTAAATTATTTAATGTGTAGCCTAGCACTGCATACTTAGCAAACTTCCAAGGTCTAACTACAGCTGTCTCTGCAAGTATTGGTATAACTCTATATGTATAAGCTAAGAAAGGTGTAGGCAATGACCTTAATGCATTTATACCTGGTGCTTGAATATTATAATCAATAAAAGATTTTCTTGCATCTTGTGCAGCTTGTAATTTATTATACCCTTTACTTTTTCTATCCATGTACAGAGCAAGTCTAAATATAGAATCTTCTAATGCGTAATAGTCAGATAGTTTCTGCAACCCAAGTTTATTCTTTTTAATCAGATCTTTGTATATAAAATCTGACATACCAACAGCATTTTCAAAAACATTTTTATTTGGATCTGTTTTATAATATGCTGGTATTACTTTATCTGGATCTAGAAGACCACCTGCTAGTTCTTGTTTTACATAGTTACTAGAAAATACTCCAAGATTACTTGCCTCTTCTAATATTTTAACAGACTTGCCTTTACTTTGATCATTAAATGCTTTTACTGCTGCTGGTAATAAACTAGCACTACCATCAACTAAATCTAATAAAACTAGATTACTAACTATATTATTTACATGGACAGTAGGATTCCATGCAGTTTTACTAGCTTTCCAAATTTGATTTAAATTTCTATATGCTTTAAAGGCAGGTTTACTAGGGCCTTCTACAGTTTTATTTATTTGAAAAATATTTTCGTATACTTCTCTAGGTATGAATTTACCTGCTAGAGCACCATATGTTTTTTGTATAGTTCCTGTTCTTGTAGTATTAGGAACCTCTACTAAATCTAATTTAGCTATTTCATCTGCTGATGGAGCAGTTTTAGTAAAAGTTTGCGAAGCTATATCAGCATAAAATTTGTATCTAGGTAAAGTTTGTGACATTAGTCTACCAGTTTCCATGATAGCAAATGCACCATCTTCTATCTCAGACATGCCAAGACGTTCTTGTTTTGTATATTCCCATCTAGCAGTAAGTACAGGATCATCTCCTTTACCAGCTTTAATTAAATCTTTTACTGCAGCATCTGTGGCTCTTACAGGCTCTTCAAATTTTTTAACTTGTACATTGCCAAATAATTCCCAGCCTTTATGTTCATTTACACGAATAAGTTTACCTGTATCATCTAGTTTAAATGCTTTAGTTTTACTATAAGATTTAACCCACTCATTAGGTGTCATAGTTTCAAGAACACCCCTAGCCCTTAATTCAGATCCTATCTTTGATAGATCTTTACCACCATAAGATCTTTTAATATATCTTTCTATATTTCTTAACGCAGTTTCTTCTGTTATCAAACCTGCATCAATATATAATTGTGTTATTCTAGTGATTTGATTTCTTGCAGTCTTAGCTATCTTTGCTAAATCTTTTGGAACTACATCAAATTTTATATCACCTTCTAATAAATTGTATAATACTTTTCTTTCGTCAGTGCTTAATTGATTTGCTCTTTGGTATATTCTAAAAAACTCTAATTCAATTTTATTTCTTAGACCTTGTAAATCTTTTGTCTCTAATTCTTTTACAACTTTAGGAACATTGTAACCATCAACAAACATCTTAGCTAGATAACTCGCTATACTTAGATCTTCTTCTACAGACATGCCTAAAACTTTAGCTCTTCTTTCTTTTACAAAATCAGGAACTTGAGTTTTCTTAGCTAATTTTACACCACCAAAACCCATCATAAAACCTAAAGCAGCTCTTGAAAATCTTTCAGTTATGCCACCTTTCTGCATGTCTTCTGGAATGTCCACACCAAATAAACTTTGATCTTCTGGTAAAGCAAATCCATATAATGCACCTGCTGCACCTGTACCAAACTCTCCAGCATTAGGCCCTGTACGAAAATACTGATCGTATTTAGCTCTAGCTTTTTTTGTGTATGCAGCTTTAACTCCCTCTACACCCTTAACTACTGGTTCTAAAGGTTTTACAAAACCACCTAATATAGTTTTAAAAAATTCTCTAGGGCCTCTTAATATAAAATTTTCGTTACTATCTTTATTAGGTAGTAAAGATTTAGGTCTTCCATCAACTGTTTCTATTTCTTTAAGTTTAAGTTTTTCCCTAACGATAGCATCTCTTTTACCTACACCTTTTATCTTGCCTTTTCTTCTACTTTTCTTTAATGCTTTTTCTGTGCCTACAAATACATCTTCTTCACCAGGTAATGCTATAGTTCTTTTTAAATTATCAGGTAGCTTTGCTAAATCTTCATCACTAAATTTTTGTTCATCTAATAGTTTAGTTACTTTTCTAAGTTTTGCAGCTTCTAAAGTCATTCCTATTAATGGAGATAAGACAGCACCACCTACAGCACCAGCACCTGCTTGTTTTACCCTGCTATCAAATATGCTATTTTCATCTACATAACCTAACGCACCTGCAAGTCCACCAGCCACACCTCCAGATAAAGCCATCTTATATAATGTCTTACCTCTTAATACAGGTATTAACCAAGTAGCAGGATCTAATATAGCACCACCAAAATAAGCTGCAGCTATTAGACCACCACCTTCACCTTGTAATGCTGCATTTAATTTAGCTTGTTGTGTTTTTAAATCATCATCCATGAAGAATACTTTTTCACCACCAGCGAATTGTGTAACTCCACGAATAGTATCTGTAAGTCCTAATACAAAAGCATCACCTATACCAAATTCTGTATCTGGATCTGTATACAATTTTGTAATAGATTGTTCCTGTTCATTTTCAGGTAACAAGTCATCAAACAAACCTTTTTCTTTTAATTCATATTTATCATCAGGTGTATCTGATAATTTAAATTCATTCTTTACAGGTAAATCTCTTTCTTCTTCAGGTAAGAGATCATTAAATATATTATTAGTCTTAGGTTTATTTTGAAAATCTTTTTCCTCTTCAGGTAAGAGATCATTAAATATATTTTCAGCCATAGCCTTAAATTAAAGTTGTCTTAATATAGACTCATTAAATGTTCCTAATTCAGTAAGTCTGTTTATTACTCTTTCTTTTGCCTGTTCTATTTTTTTAATTTTTTCATCTTCAGATAATGATGGGCTATCATTTATTTTAGCTCTAAAGTCTCTAAAGTCATTGATTAGTGTTGATGAAGATGCAGTAGCTGCCCCTGTAGTTACAGCTTCTCCTGCTGCAATTGGTTCAACTTTCTCTGTAACACCTATCTGACTAGTGTCAGTTGTATCAAATTTTTTACCATCCTGTGGTACAGCTTTAGTATCTTGTGTTACCTCAGTCTTAACTTCTTCAACAGTAGGAAATCCTGTAGGAAATCCTGTTATACCTTCTCTTTGTAATTCTTGATCTATATATTTAAGTCTTGCGTATTCATACTTACCTTTATTAAAACCTCCTGCTACAGCTTCATCGTAACCTTTTAATAACTCGTTCATCAACACAGCTTGAGGTGTATTTTTTGCAAAAGTTATTGAAGGTCGTCTTAAATCATCTACAAAAAATCCTGTGAAAAAATTAGATGCATTATTTCTTGGCACCCTATGATCATCAAAATTATATATAGTGCCTCCACCTTGAATCTCTTTTAGTGATGGTATAGATGCAGTAGTCATTTGTTTTACTCCTACTTCAGCAATGTCTTCTCCTTCATTTGGAAAAAACATTTTAGTCATATTCATAGACCCAAAGCCACCTTTAAGATTATTAAATTGTTCTGTTATGAATGCATTATTTTCATCAAATGTTTTAGTTCTCTCTCTCTTTCTTTGTGTTATTGTAGATTCTAATTTAAATTTATCTTCATTACTTAGATTAGTTACACTGTCTACAAAGTCTCTACTGTTTACATCATTTAATGTTATATTCTTTGCATCTGCATAATTTGCATAGACTGGAGATAATTTAGTAGCTATAAAATCTATATTAGCAGATCTCTTTTTTTCATCTGCTATAAAGTTAGGTTTGTCTACATTAAAATATTGATTTCTTGCCTGTAAAATAAAATCTCTATTAAGTTCATCTTGTGCTGCAGTATCTGCTACTTTTGCTGAAAGATAACCTGTTGCTATACCTCTAGCTGCTCTTCCAAAATCTATCGCCATTATTCAGTCTCCTCTGGTTTAGTCATTAAACCTTTTTGTTTTACTTCTTCTTTAATTTCTTTTGCAACTTTTTCAGCTTCAACATTTAATCTAACAGCTGATCTAATTTCTTTTTTATTTGTAATATCATCCATAGACATTTTAATATTCTCAACACCTGCGATAACACCTATAGTTGCAATCATCTTCATTACAGGTTCTGCAATTATAAAAGCTACATCTGGTGAAAATTTACCTTTTAAAAATCCACCAAATAACACAGTTCTACCTATGGCTTCTACAGGCACACCTGCGTCTAACATAGCTATAATTTGTTCAGCAAACTCTGGCTCTGACATTCTATTCCATAAATGATCAGCAGCACCATCTGTTGTTACATATTGAGCTGGGTGTTCCCATGGGTAATTACCTGGTTCATCTGTTAATGATTGTCCAGGGATTGGTGTATCAAATGGGTTACCTATTCCTTCTCCAAATTCATCCATAATATCTCCTTATACTATTTTTCTTTTTCCTACTACTGTTCTTGCAACTTTATATTTATCAGAATAGTATTTACCTAATCTTCTATCCCATGCAGCATATAGTGTTTCAGGATTTACTGTTTCTGCGTAACCCCTACCAGTGTTAGCCATACCAGGTCTAACTGTACCTATTGCAAATTTTTGAAGTCTAGGTGCTGTTACTGATGTATCTATTAATTGAAAATCACCCTTACCACCGCCAACTTCTTTTGTAAATAAACTATCTGTAACATCAGTTACTACTTTTGTAACACCTGTAGGTATACCTAGTGTTTTTCCTACCCAATTTACTGCCCCTTTAGTTGCTTTTCCTAATATATCTCTAATCATTATTACTCCTATAAATCAAATCCAAATTTACCAATCAATTGATATAGTGCATCTTTGGATGATTGATCTTGTAATTCAAAAGCTGTAGATCTTTCCATAGCTGCCATAGCTAAGTTATGATTTCTATTTTCCATATTCTCTGAAGAAGTATTAACCCAAGATGCTTCGTCTCTCCACTGTTGCCATAATGATGATAGGGCCCAGTTAGATAGGTTTAATACATTTTGTGCATTAGTTTGATTAGCAGCATTTATTGCAGCTGTATTAGCTGTATTGATTGCTCTTCTCCAGACCACATTTGATTGGTCTATTTCTTTTTGATTATTAACATTAAACTGTTGTCTTTGATTCTCTAGTGTTGCATTGTATTGATTTAAACTAGCTTCTCTTTTTGCATTAGCTTCGTTTACTGCAATAGTATTCTGTGCATTCAATGCATTAATTTTACTTGTCTCTGCTTCTGCAAATTTATTCATCGCATCTAATCTAGCAGAATTTTGTTCAGATATAGTTGCACTTAGCTTGTCATAAAATTGATTGACTTGATTTTGACTAGATGCATTAAATTGAAATGCAGCATTTGCAGCTGCTTGATCTGATAATAAAAATGTTTGTCTTGTTTGTAGGTTTGCTAAATTAGCTTGTTGTTTATTAGACAAGTTAGCCATATCCATTTTAAGATATGCTTGTGCATTAGTGATATTTGCTTGTTGATTATTAGACAAGTTTTGAAATATCATCTGCTTATATGTAGCAGCATCAGCTGCAGCTATTGGTATAGCAGATTGCATGATACCTTCTGCTAGTGCTTCAGCAGCCATTGAACTTGCACTTAGACCTCTATTGGCCATTGCAGCTTCAGTAGCTTTTGCAGCACCTCTAGCCCATACTGGTAAAGGATTACCAGATGCTAAAGCTGTTGATACTTCATTTTGTAAACTTTCTAATTGACCTTTTACTGTAGCATCAGATGTGATAGTACCCTGTGCAGCAGTCATAGGTTGAGATACAGTACCAGTTGCAGCAGTCACTGTAGGAATATTTGAACCAACAGTTGCAGCAGTCATAGTTTGAGCAGCTTGTGCAGTTGGTGTTGCAGTTGTTGCAGCTGTTAATGCACCTGGTGCAGCTATAGTTGGTGCTGCTGAAGTTGTAGGTATTGATGCTGCTAAACCTGTGCCTGGTGTTTGTCCAGATACTGTTACTGCAGCTTGACCAGGTTGTCCTAATAACTCTGGTGCTGACGCTTGTTGTAACTGTGGATTAATAGTTGTACCTTTAGGTAAACTAGGTGTACCAGCAGCCAAACTTTCTATTAAACTTACGGCTTTAGCACTTCCTGTTTGCTCTGCTTGAGCAGGTGCTATAGTACCCTTTTGTAGTTTTACTTCATCTGGTGTTGCCATTATCTCCCCTGTCGATTATATTTTTTTTGCATTCTTTTTTCTTGTTTGTTTAAATTTTTTTTATGTCTTCTTGGTCGCTTCCTAGGTTTAGGTCTCTCTTCAAATGACTTAAACTTTTTAGCCATTATGGTTTAGTTGGCCATGTAACATTATTACATTTGTCAACAGTATCTTTACCTTCAGGTAAATCTCTTAATTCTTGTCTGTATGTTTTCATGTCATCTGACATAGTAACATCAGATAAAGCATAGAAGTCAGTCTCAGCTAACAGTTGATTTCTTCTAGATCTAAGAGTAGCCTGTGCTCTGCCCAGGGCACCATCTGCCCATGCTTGTTCTTCAGCATCTCTAGCAGCTTCTTCTTCAGCTGTGAACTGTACCCTCTCACCATTTATATTATGATATCTTGGCATTGTTTCTCCTTATTATTACTAATTAATTCCGTATAAGCAAATATCTCCAGCGTCTATGTTGCCAGAACTCATTTTAAATTGTACTGCATCTATTGCTGAAGTTGTATTACAATAACCAGCAACATGACATGATATACAAAATGGATCACCATCATTACTCACATAATTTGTACTTGATATAAAATGTTTTACAAATGTAGTAGAACTTGGATTAAATAAATGCATTTGTCCACTTCCACATTCATCAGCGTCAAGTCCAATTTGAGATGCAACAGTTAAATTTTGAAATGCTGTTGATTGTGATAAATCTTCATTATCAGAATGAGTAAGTGTTGTAGAAGCACCATTTTCTTTATGATAAGCATAAAAAACAGTTGTAGTTTTAGTCACATTATAATTAGAGCCTGTATCTGCTGAAAAATTAACTTGAAGTTCACTAGCAGCAGATGGATGTATATTTTTAAATGTAAATATATATTCTTTATAGGTATTATCCAGAACTACATCACTACTTCCATCAACAAAACTTAATGTACCAGAACTAGAGGCTGTTAGTTTTTTTATAAAAGTCATAGCACCACTAGTAACACTACCAAATGCAGTTGCATTCTTTACTCCATTATTATTTAGTTTAACTATGCTCATTAACTATCCTTAATTCCATAGAGTTTTATTGTACCAGCATCTATATTACTTGGACTAAATTTGAATTGAACAGCATCTACTGCAGATGTGGTATTTCCATAACCAGCTACATGAAAGAAATAATTTATATTACTATTCATAAAATTTGTTCTTGCCATAAAATGTTTTACAAATGTCGTTGATGATGGATTAAATACAAATAAATCTCCACTTAAATTATAATCATTTTGAAGACTATCAAATCTATCTGATAAAAGTTGAAATCCTGTACCTTGTGCTAAGTCTCTACCTGTATTATATGTTAAAGCAGCACTACCTCCACCTTCAGAAAGTCTACATTCAAAACAAGTTGATGTTTTAGTTACATTATAATTACTACCAGTATCAGCACTAAAATTAAATTGAAACTCTGCTGCTGAGTCTCCACTTCCTGATGGGTGACAAGCTATAAATTTAAATAAATACACAGGATATGTGTTATCAAAAACAACATCTGAACTTCCATGAACAAAAGATATTGTAGAATCAGAACTAGCTGTAATACTTTTAATAAGTGTCATAGCACCTGCAGGAAAACTAGCAGCACTTGTTACACTACTTAAGCTATTATTGTTATATTTAACTAACGCCATATAATTTAATTGTTCCTGAATCTATGTTGCCACTTGACATTTTAAATCTAATTCTTGTTATTGCAGTTGTGGTATTAAAATATCCTGCAGCAAAGTAATCTGAAGTATAATCATTTCCATTATAACTATTAATTCTACACATAAAATGTTTTGTAAAATCTGTAGAACTTGGCTCAAATAAATGTAAAGTTCCAGAGCAAGACTCATCATTTTCATTCCCTACATAGTGAGCAACATCTATAAAACTTGTTCCATTTCCTTGATCTAATGAGGTCAATTGATCTAATGAAGCAGAATCAGACTCAGCATTGTATGCTTGAAAATAAACATTAGTTACAGTTTGATTATAATTAGTGTTTGTTCCTGTATCAGCTTGAAAAGTAAAATCAGTTTGATTAGTTGCTGGATGAATATTTATAAATTTAAAAATATATTCTTTATAAGTAGAGTCTATTCCAGAAGTAAAATCTATTGTACTTGAACTACTAGCAGTTGAAGTAGAGATAAGATTTAATGCCCCACCACCTACACCACTGGGTGTACTTGTGATTGCCGATAGGGAGTTATTGTTAGCAAACTTGAGTGCCATGCGTTACTCCTACGTATCACCTAATCTAATAAATCTAAATCCTGTCATAATTTCAGTTGAACTACCATAAAAAGTTACATTACTTGAAGGAGGATTAGTTGGCCCAATATTAAATTTTATTTTTACATTTGTTGTATTTGAAACATCAACTATCGTTTGTACTGTACCTTGAAATTTATCTGGTTCAGAAGTTCTAGGATTAAACCATTTTCTTGCTCTATTTTCAAAAGTTGAGTTATCTGTTGTGATGTCTATAGAAGCATCAAAATCATCTGTTGAGGATGTTGCACCTGTAATTTCAAAAGTTACTAAATAAATTCCTGTTGCACTAAAAGAAAATACACCACTTGATTGAGAAACATTTGATCCAATAGCACCATAAGAAGCAGTTGCATTCTCTGAAATATTTGAGGTGATAAAATCATCTGTTGAGTTTGTTCCAGACTTATTAGATGTTAATAAAAATTCTTGTGCATTTGTTATTCCACCACCACCAACTAAACTAGCATCTACTCTTTTAAGAGTACCAGCATCACTAACTAAAAATTCATCGGTATCTGCTGGTGCAGTGCTTAGTTCTGTTAATCCTGATATTAGGTCATTCTTAATCTGTGCAGCACCTACAGAATCATCTGAGGGCGTACCCACATTTAAAGTATCACCTAATAATATTATAAAATCAATTACATCATTTGTAACTAAGTTACTAGCAAAAGTAATTGTTGCACCAGAGATAGTAAAAGAACTACCTGGTTTTTGTAGAATACCATTTAAAC
>VTLG01012665.1_pt1 | contig 32656 bp, 49 predicted proteins | sample 4694571 | NCBI WGS metagenome assembly VTLG01 (sample SAMN12604809, study PRJNA352737) | marine metagenome | biome: ENVO:00000447; feature: ENVO:00000209|ENVO:00000569|ENVO:01000036; material: ENVO:00002151; isolation source: viral sequences binned using virsorter ...
AAAATTGAACTTTGGTTTTGTGTATGTCCGTTTATGTGGCTAAAAGCAACTACGGGCCTCAAATTACGGAATTTAAAAAGCCCTTTTTTAAACAAAAAAATACATCTTTTTTTAATATAATAACAAAAAATTTGTATAAACTGAACCAAAAACTGGTTAAAAGTTTGCAAAAACTGTTAAAAGTTTGTTAAATCTTTATAAATCAAGTAATTATTTATAAAAAATCTCTTTTTTTCTTGCAAATCTGTCTAAAAAGAAAGAATTTGCCTATCATATCATAACAAATTAAACCCAATATAACAAACACTAATTAAAAAGTAATAAGTAATTAAAAGGTTTTAAGCGTGTTTTATATGCTTATAATAGGTAGATATTAGAAACAAAAAAGCCACTAATTAAAGCGGCTTAAATGCGTTGTATGTTTGTCTTTGTTTACTGTTCTATATTGTACATCTTTTTATTTATTATTAATGTTTGCAGCGTTTCAATATTAATCATTCTATAACCTTTGTTTGTCATGTCGAACACTGTTAAAAGATTATATTTACTCGGATCATATGGTCGCTTCTTTGCGTTCTCTTTTAAATGCTTTGTTACTTTTAATCTTGCATTCATTAGTCTATGCGTGCCATCTTTTTTAATAAATAGGCTGGAGAAAATACGCCCGTTTGAATTGTTTATTAATTCTTTTGCTTTGTCTTTGTTTATAGTTTTTGTCATTGTTTAAAGTTTAAATTAATTATTTATTTTGTTTATATTATCCCAAACACCCAGCCAAGAGAGAGAGCAAGAATAAAAATGTAAATGCTGTGTCACTGTAGTTTGTAAGGGGGAGTTTTCCTCTGCTCATGATTTATTGTTTTTTAAGTTAATATCTATTTTTGATCCGTCCCACTCTTTACCGTTTAAATACCATTTAAAAGACTTTTGTTGTATTGATACATTCGGGAGGGCGTTTAATCTTTCCTTTGTTGTAGGTGTAAACCATCCACAATTTTGAATTGTGAGCGTTCTTTGTGGGTCGTTGTACCTGTAGGCTATGGCATTATTATGTAGATATAATATTGTTACGTTTGGTAAAACTTCTACTTCCATATTTTGTCTGTTAAATTTCTGTGCGTTCAAAAATGCGTTAACGCTTTGTTGTGTGATTTGTCTCATTGTTTTATATGTTTTATATTTATTATTTATTTAGTTATTTTGTCAAGTTCTGGAGCAACAAATTCGTAAAATTTGTTTTCTCTGTCTCTCGATGCGTGGAGGCTTGCAAGTGTTTCACTGTTTAGATTTTGCGTTTCGTATCCTAGTTCGGCTGCATATTCTAAAGACTCTGTTAAACTTGTGTCATGCTCTAACAAATATTGCATAGCCTTATAATAGTATATTATTTCAACATTGAAATATCCGTTGTCTTGCAGTTCTTCTTGTATTTCGTCGGCTGTATATTCGTGTATATCATCAACAAAATCCTCCTGCAAATAGTTAAACGGGTCATCTAGTGCGTAATATTCGCAAAGTTCAGATAATCTATTTTGTATAGTTTGATTTAATTCGTTTGCTTTCTCTTCTTGAGGTGTTGCAACGTAGTTAATCGGGTTTAAAGGGTTGTTTTTTGTGTTTGTGTCCATTTTTTAAAGTTTTTTAGTTATTAATTAATAAAGTGAAATTCTTTTATTTGTTTTTAAATCAAATTTGAAAAAGTAAAATGTAATATATTCTTTGTTATGATATTGTCTTTTTAATTCTACAGGTATTGTAAAAACTGCACTATCTTCATAACTTGGGATGCTTTCGCCTGTATCATAATCAAAATTAGCGCCAAAGGTTGAAAAGGTGTCTTTGAATTTTTTACTAAATTCTTGTAATTTATTAAACACTTCATCTTCTGTGTCATGCATTGATATATGAGTATTTAAACTGTCTTTTAAAATGTATTTTGTTGTATTCATTTGTTTAAAGTTTTTTAGTTATTAAATTAGTAGTTTATTTGTATATATAATAGAAAAGAGCCAATAAAAGCAGCGACAGTGCCGGTAATAAGCAACCATATAGGCAAGTAGTCAATAAGTCTTTTTTTGTCTAGGCTTTGAATATTGTATTTTGTATGATCGTTTTTAAATACAAAGTTTGCGACTTCTTTAGCGTTCATAAATTGAACAACCTTTGTTTGTTTGTTTGTTATTTTGAAATTTGTTGTCATTGTTTAAAGTTTTTTAGTTATTAAATTATGATGCAATAATACATACTTTTTTAACATTACGCAAATAAATGTTAAAAATATTACATTAATATGTTAATTTATAATCGTTCTAAATAACTGAGTATCAACGCCTTATATAAGAAACAGGTGTGTGCGTACACATATAGCAGACCCAGCAGTTTCATAGCAGTTTCACCAGCAGTTTCACAGCAGTTTCAAAAAAAATGTTTTGTAAAAAAATGTTTTGTAAAAAATCTAATCAGGAATTTCCATGTACCAGTCTAGTACATCCATACACTCTTCAAGGCCTTTAACAACCTTAGCGTAGTATCCTGCTTCATTTAGATATGCCACCCACTCTTTCTGTTCTTTAGATGGGTAACACTTTTTGTCGGCTTTAATCTCTAAGAATAATCCAGCATACATACTATTTACTTTTAGTATCTGCATATCTGGAAAGCCTTTAACATATCCAGTCTTTTTTGCTAACACTGCTTGCTTCATAGAGGTTCTAATGCCTCCAAGACTTGCACAATATCTTAGTTCTGGATATTGGAACTTCATATAAGTACAAAAGTTTGATTGGACTGTTGCTTCTTTTTTCATAGCACCCCCTACCCCCTATGCCCCCCTATACCCCCATCGGTATAAGTAGTTCCTTTAATAAGTTGATACATCAATGGTTGAGACACGCTATACTTTCTAGCAAGAGATGATATGGTCATCTTCTGTGTTGAGGTGTTGTACTCTTTTCTTATTGCGTCTGCTTCTTCAACAGTAAACTTTCTTCTTGAATACCCACCACCTCTCATGTCTTTTCTGTCCTCTATTTTTATTTTTCTAATCTTTGGCATAATTTAATATTCATCTGGAAACCTGTCTGAAGTCTCTCCATATTGATTTTCTATTTCAACATTTAAGATTTTTATGTCTATCTTTTCAGGCATCCTTTTATTTATATAACATATTCTGTTTATTATATCTTCATCTTTCTTTATCTGTTCTAAGTTTGAAGTTAAAACAAAAGTATCTAAAACACCTTCCTTACCCTTTCTAGCAGAGTTCTTTGCTTTTATTTCATAGGTGATAAATACTCTAAAGATAGGTTTTTTCATTTTTCCATTGACATTTTTAATAATAGTAAATACCCTATCAGATCATCAACAGTATCTTCTGTCTTATCATTTATACCCCTATTCTTTATCCTAGATAGTTTATCATCTAGCCTTGCACATATTGCTTCTGTTGAATCTAACTTACTAAATATGTTTGCTGGGTTTAAAGCAGTGTTGCCATATGCTGCATTTTTTTCTTTTAATAGTTTAACTATCTTTTCTACTGACTTGTCTAAAAGCCAATCAAACTTATACTTTTTATTTACTTTATAATCTTTCATTACCTCTTCTTTACTTAACAACATTTTTGGATTTATATTAGTTTCCTCATCTTGGATGTTGTCAGTGCTTGTTGAAGTCCATCCGTTTCTTCCTTTTTCGTAGTAATACTTGCTATGTTTAATCATTATTATTTTCTTCTAATATAAGTTTATCTATGTATCTAATCATCTGGTGTGTTGTGTATATCCTTGAATCTCCACTATAGTTTTCATAAATGTGGGTAAAATTGTCGTTCTCATAAGTCCAAAGGCTTTTAATATTATTTTTTATATGATGATTTAATATTGATTTTATTCCTTTATATGTTCTTTTTTTCTTTTTTTGTTCAGTTTTCATTGTGTTTTTTGTATTTTTTTATGTTTTCATCTATTTTATTTCCATCATAATTTATAAAATCTCTACCTACTTTATATAAAGTTAAAAACACTCCTACAGGCAGCCAAAATATAAATAAAATTATTCTTACTGGTTTTTTAAAAAATATTTTCATCTTACAAATATATAATTTTATAATTCATCTTCAAATTTACTGCAGAATATGGCTTCTAATATACATAATACAATAAGTATTCCCCAAATAGTTGTTAATATCTTCATCTTAGTAGTTTTGGTTCTGGTCTGTAATGAGGTACTTGTTTCGGATCTTCCCCTAGATCAACCTTTGATCTTGCATCCCAAATTAAATCCTTATGTTTTCTTAACCATCTCATGTAAGTAGGTACATTAAGATGTATAAAGTCTCCATTTATAGGACTTCTAACTCCTAAATTAAATGCATTTTTAGCATCTTCAAAATAAAAATTCTTATATGTTTTTGATAAGTCGTCTGCTAAACTTTGAGCAAGAACCATTATGGTATCCTCTTCAATATTGTTTTGGCCTAACTCAATATAAGTTTTACTTATTAAATCTACAGAACCCATTAATAGTTCTTCTTTTGTCATTGTTTTTATCTGTTTCATTGATTAAATTGTTTTCTTAGTTTTTCTTTTACATTAATATTTTTTTGCAAGTGAGAATGTATTTTACTCATTCCTCCGTTATTGTTTTTAGTTTGTCTTTTCTCCCAAGTTCTTACGCAAGCCTTCCATGATTTCATTTTGTTTTTTCCTATCTTCCAATCTTTGCTTTCATAGAAATCAAAAAAAGTTTCTGCATCTATATTATTATTTCTTTCTATACAATAATTATTAATATCTTCAATACTTGGTTTTTTAAAACGCCCCTTATTATTACTATATGTAATATTATTATTAATACTTGTATTATTATCCTTAAACTTTTCTTTAATACCCCCCTTGTCGTTTTCTTTAATACCCCCTTTAAGAATACTTAAATACCTCCTGTCAATTTCTTTAGTACCCTCTTTATAAGAGTAAAATGATGATATATAACCATTTGATATTAACTCACCTATCCATTTAGAAATAGTTACAACACTCTTTCCGTAAAGATTTGAGAAGTATTTGTTAGTTGCAAAGCACTCTCCATTCATATTTAAAAGAGCAGTAATTTCGGCATATAATAGTTTAGCGTTGGCTGTTATATTTTTATCATATCTAACCTCAGCACTTATTATAGCATAGTAGTTTGGTTGTTTCATTGTTTTATTTTGTTTTCAATTTTTAGTTCATAGCATTTTGTGTATGTAGACATAACAACATCCCAGTTACTTACATCCTCATACTTTACCCAACAAAATCTTGCGTATAAAGGATTTAAAGGCTGAACGAACAGATAGTGTGTAACTTTTTTATTAGGGTTGTTATGGGCCTTATAATTAACTCTAAGAGTTCTTCCGCTACTTCTAACTCCTTTGACATCAATATAATTTAATTCTCCAATACCTTGTACAACTATATCGGCCTCTACGACTGGTGATTTTTCAATTAATGGTGCTGATTTATACTTAACACCTTGATTGCTGTCTAAAATATGTCTAGCAACTAACTCTGCAAATATTCCTAGACTTTGTATTTTATGTTCTTGATCCCCTCTGTATTTTTCTGTATTTTTATTATATACATCAGCAGATAGCATACTTCTCACCTTAGCAAGTTCATCAGAAAGTTTAATGAAAGTGCTAGGGTAAGATGTATTTTTCCAATTAATCATTAGAAAGGTAAATCGTCATCGCCAGTAGTTGATTTAACTTTTTTTGGAGATGTTTTGTTTTCAGTTGGTGGTTCGTAGTCATTTACATAAGAATAATGAGTAGCCCCTTTTTCAGAAGGCTCTCTTCTTTCTGCTATAACCATAGACACCCATCCATTTTTTGAGTTAGCCTGAAGTTCATCTATTTTAAAGTTTGCAACCATCATTGATCCAAACTTAGTTTCAATGTTTTTAATACTACTTGGTAAGTAGATTTTCTCTTTTTTCTCTTTCATGTTTTAATTTGTTTATTTTATATAATTTAGTTAACGATTCATTTATTTTTTCTAATTGACTCTCTAGTCCTTGTATCTCCTCATCTATTTCAACCTCAATAATTCTATTCTCTATCCTCATAAAATCTTCACTATCTTTTTGATAGTTGTTGTAAAAAAATTCAAACTGTCTTGTATGATGAATAACAGAGGCATGATGTAAATTAGTTACTTGTGCTATCTCCTTTAGAGTTAAATTAAACATCTCTCTTAATGTATATATGTACATTCTTTTAGCAAATATGATATTTTTCTGTCTGCTTCCTAAAAATATTCTTTCTTTATCTACATTATATATTTGTGCTATTTCATCAAGGATAATATTGTGATAGTAATCACTAAACTTTAATCTTCTTCTTTTCATTTTATTTTTTTTAATTTATTTTATGTCGTACACTACTGTATCTATTATATCTTGTATGTCTAGTCCAATATAATCTGCTAGTCTTTTAGCGTGTATAAATCTCATATTAGTTGGGTTCTCTATAAACTTTTTACTTGTCAAGTAGTTAACTTCTAATATTTTACAAAGTCTTAAATTAGACACGCCATATATTCTAAGTAAAGCCTCAAACTCATTTCTTGACTTTCTAATCTTATCTAAAGAATATTTATTTGTCATTTGTAAGTAAATTGTTTTCTATTTTTTTTCTCTCTACTTTGAATTTGTTTTTACCGAAGTGATAAAAATCTACCAACTGATTTTTGTTTAATATATTCATAATCGCATCTTCAACAGCCTCTCCTAGTATTTGTTTATTATTCCATACTATATAAGAATGTGGCTTACTAAAATGATTATAAATCTCTATATTTAAAAACTCCGTCTTTGAGCATTTTGACCCACTGTTTTCTTGTGTCCGTTTCAATTTTGTTTTCGTTTATTAGTTTTATTATTTTTTCTGCTTCTAATTGAGTAAGATCATTTATACTACCCAATATATTTGATTTCATATTAGTTGTTAATGATGTTTTGTCAATGTTGTTCTCAATGATGAGCCATTGCGTATCTGTAATAGGCGTTGGCTCACCATCAAGTAACTCATCAAACCAATCTTCGTTCACTAATCAACAATCTCATCTTGACCAAATACTCCTTGCTCATAGAATCCAGCGATCTTAAGAACTACTCTTGACATTGCTCTCTTTTCTGCCATAGCAACAGGAAACTTTTTACCACCTCCCATTAAGTTTGCTTCAGATGCCTCGCCAAAACTCATAGCATTTCTAACATCATTTCCAACTTTCATTGTTGCTGCTGCTCTTAATACGCATATGTTTTTTTCTACATCCATATTAATAACTTCATAAGCAACTGTAATGTTATTTTTAGATACAATCTTATCAATACCAGTTCTTGTGATAATTACAAAGCCCCTTTTGTCTTTGTATATATCTTCTTCTGTTAAACCATTTTCTTTGTAAAGCCTTCTAAGTGCTTCTTTTCTTGTTTCTACAACTGGTTCAGGTTGTTTTCTTAGTTTTTCTTGCATAGTTTTTTTCATTTGTTTTTGTTTTTAGTTATTAATTAATTTTAGTTTTCTCTAAGTTCACTTATAATGTATAAGCATACTCCTGTGATTATTGCCCATCCTAACATATGATTATAGTTTTAGTTAATAATGAGACAAAGTTATAAAATTGGAATTAACCACCAAAGGTTTTTCAACATTTTTTTGTAAAATGTTTATGTACTAGGTTAAAATTTATTGATATATATGTTATTATTCTTTATGTATGGCTGATTTTTAGGTATTTTTTTTAACTCTCTGCCTAAAAAATCATACATTTTATTGTCAATTAGAGAGGTTTTTGTTTCGTTTATATATGTTAAACTTGGGCTGCATATAGTATCTTGTTTTGTTTTAGTACATAACAAGGCATTAGTTGTTGAATCGTAGAATGATGTGGTTAGTGTTGCTATGTGTACACCAACATCATAAGTATGCACTATCGCTTGATAACCTATTGCTATTGGATTATATTCTCCTATAAAAGAAGTATCACTGCCATCTCCAAAATCTATATGATGAACAGTATAAAAGTTGTCTTGAGACAAATCACTATAAGGCACTATAATTGTTTTGCCGCCACCATTAGTACAAAACCAATCTGTCGTACATACTTGTGCCTGTACTTGAATAGATAATATAAGAAATAAAAATCTCATGATTAAAAATAATGCACTAATCTTGCTACTTGACCGCTATGTTTTTCATGTATAAAGCCTTCAACTGCCTTTAAAATACCAGTAAAGCCCTTTCTGTTGTGCCAACTATCAGTTCCACTTGGCGAACGCATATACTCTACAGTAACACCTATAAAGTCTTTTGCGTCTCTCCATTTGTGTTTTACTTTGTGATGTAGGTGATGTAAATACCAATACCTATATTTGGTACTGCTCCACATCTCTGGTTTTTCCTGAGCCATTAATAAAGGTAGGTTGTCCATTTTAGCACCATCACCATGCTCTAGCCCAATAAGATTAGTACCATATTGATAATACTTTCTATGTGCCACCCCTACATCAAAAGAAATTCTTTCATCTTTTCTAAACCAACTTTTTAATGCATGAGCCAAATGAAACCCACTTTGATAGTCATGATTGCTCATAGAGTGAATAACATCTACTGGTGCAATCTCTCTTAAAATCTCTACGCACTTAACATATAAGGCTAAAGCAACCTCAAAATGTTCCCACCACTTGCCATCTGTATCTTGATATGTTCCTTTTGTTGTTGTGCTATAGACATTATCTATATGTAATACATCATTACCTATGCAAAATAAAATCTTTTCTATGTCAAAACCCTTCGCCTTGTCTACAAGTCCTTCTAGTCCTTCTAAAACTCGCATACAAGCAGTTTCAATATCATATTCGCTGCCAGTTTCAACAGCATTTGCGTATTTACCTATATGAATGTCTGCTGGATTAACAACTAATAAATGATTTCCTTCTTTTTCTTTTCTTTTAACAGAAGGGTAATGAGGAGAATGGTTTTCAATAAAATCCCCTATTTTTTCAATTATATCATTTGCATTTGCAGAAACATCTTCTTTAGTTACAACACTAAATCTATATTCTCCACTTGCAGACTGCCAATGTTTTACAGATACTACATCTTTTTTAGATATACCTCTTTCAGAAAGATGAATGTCTAACGCTGTATTTCCATTAATGTTTGTTGTGTTTTCGGCTCTACCTTCATATATCATTTCTACTTCTTCTGGAGATAGTCTAAGTCTTTTTCCGTATTTTTTCATAGTATTATGTGTTATTTGATTCGCAAGTTATATAAAACAATGTGTTTTAAAACACAAAGGTGAGATGCTTTTTAACACCTCACCCTTGAAAACTATAATCAATGAAAACAAAGATAGGCACAACCCTACCCTGTCCAATGCAAATATAATTATTTTTTGCAACCATTATTGCAGTCATCACATTTTTTTTCAAATGCTGAAAAACATACAGGTAAAACTCCTAGTGCAGTTAATATGAGAGCATTTGTGTCAATGCCATTTTTTTCAATATATAAACTAGCAGCAACTACTATAACGCCACTAATAGTTCTCTTGCTACTCCACTTTCCTTTTGTGTCTGTAAACAATTCTTTTACTGCCTTTAACAACTCAGTTATAGGTTTAACGCCTCCTGACATTAAAGCCTGACCAATCCATTTCTTTATCATATTTTTTTATTTTTTATAGTTAGGAATAATTGCGTCTATAATTGTGTCTAACCAACCAAAGATCTTGTTGTCTGCTTCTGTTGGTGTTAAATTGGTAACAACTTTAGCAAAAGCCATTAATCCAACTAATAATTCTAACCAGTTTTCCATAATAAAATCCATAATATATAATTTTTAATTAATACTCTATTTAATACAACCAAATAACAGGGCTTACTTTATCCACTACATCTATATCTACATGAATAAATGATTTGTGAAGCCCAAATCTTTCAAATTCTGCGAAAACTAAAGCATCCATCATTATTGCTCTAGTGTTACTATCTTTACACTCAATATCAACAGCCAATCCTTTTATGTGTGATGATTTTGGGTTTTTCTTACTTTCAGGATGGTCTGAACATCTATAACCGCTATTTATTTTAAATGGTATTTTTGCAAATCCCCTAGCCTTATCTAACATGTATAAAAGTTCATCACTTATAACAGTTTTTCCACATCCACACTTACAAGTGAACTCAGATTTTTTGAAATATTTACATTCCATTTTATTTTGATTCTTTAAGATTTTTAATAATCTCTTCAAAATAACCACCAAATTCATCTTTTATTTCTTCTTCTTCTTCTGGATAATACTCTTCAGTCTCTTCTACATCATAAGTAAAAAGTATAACCATCTCTTTTTCATCTTCTTCAACTTTAACTTCTAACTCTCCATCATGATGTAATGTCTCCATCATTTCTTGTGTGAAATGAAAGTGATGGTCATGCTCTTCATCTGAATAATATTTTTTCTTTTTTGCCATATTTTCTTTATCTATTTGTTCTAATTTTCTAATAGCCCAATCAATACCTTCGTCTCCTCCCCAGCAATCCCAAGCAATCCCCCCACATCCTTCATCATAAGGAACATCTTTATGTTGTTGGTGTCTTTTAAATGAGGCCATTCTAGCAATAGTATCTCTTGAAAGTTTTTCTCTGTTTTTAAGTTGATTGGCTCTTGCAAATCCAACAGGGGTAAGGCAGTCATTAGGATTGCCATTTTCATCTAGCCATTTTAATGCTCTTTTAGCGTTATCACTTGCTGCTTGCGGATAATCATCATAAGTTTCTTGTGCATAATAATCTTTGTTCTCAGTTTCACACTCTGACTTAGAATCATACTGACATTCACCAGTTTGACCAAACTTCCATTTTCCATTTTCACATTCGTAGCAAGGCATATTATTTATTTTTATCTTCCCTGACCTATATAGGGCTTAACATATTGTTTCCCCCCTTTAGTACGAGATTTATTCTTACTGTGTATTCCCTTTCTTTTTTTACGAGTATTACCTGTAAACTTAAATGTAACTCCCTTTCTAGCCATATTATGCAGTTACAGTTAGTATTTCTATATCACATGCTGCAGTATCTGCATCTGCTTTAATTTGAGTTATATCTGCAAAAGCACCAAATGTTCTTGAAGCGTCAATAGCGTCCATTTCATTATTCATTAACAAGAATGTGTCTCCTGCTGCTAATTTATAAAAGAAAGAGTCTGCTCCATTATAAAGTGCTAAAGTTATAAAGTTAGTGTCATCTAAATTTTTAATTCTAAAATACTTGTAATCTGCTACTGCTACCTGACCTGCTTCGTCTGCCGCCCCAAAATTTATAATTGCAGGATCAGATGTACTTACATTCATTATTCTTTGTAAAACCTGACCATTACTAGAAAATGTTTTATTTGTTGTATTCCCATAATTAACACCATTCAAAGTATAACTTTCTGTTATAGTTACTGTTAAATCTGCTGTTGTTACTGTTGTTGCCATATTTTTATTTTTTATTTATTTTATAAACTAGATAATCTACTGTTGACATTTTGTATTAATCGTTGACTTATGGAATCAAATATAACAATTTCTGTTACTGTTCCATCATAAGCATTAACATCTGTTGCTCTTACACCTATAGCATCAATATCTGCTGTCCCTGCTAGTGTTTGCGTTGCACTTTGAGCAGTACCATTCTTATACAAAGTCAATACATTTGAACCATCTCTAGTTATAACTATATAATCATTTCCAAAAGTACCACTATCTAAGTCTAAATGTTTTATAGTACCATCAATCTTTACACTTAATCTATCATTAGCATTATATTTAAAAAACTCATTAGATGTCGTATTATCACCAAGTATTACATTGTTAAACACACTAGGATTGGCTCTAAAACCTATAGTAAAAGTTCCAGATAAACTTATTTGTCCTGTAGTTTGTAAATTCTGAGTATAGGTTGTAGGATCAAAGGTTAAAATGCCAGCAGAATAAGCAGGCTGCTCATTTGCAGTTGCCTGAACCATATGTCTGTTGTTTGTAGTTTGATCTGACCATTGACTTACATTACTCCCATTTAATGTAATTCCTGTTGCTTTTCTATACCAAGCCACTACAGTTTCTTCATCAAGAGGACTCCACGCAGCAACACCTTTAATAGTGTTTAATGCCATAGTTTGTTTTAATGCTAACATATTTCTAATTATTATGCCGAAGCGTTACCATCATGTTCATTATATCCTATTCCAATTCCACTTGTTAATGTTATTGCAGTAATTCTCATAAACAAAGTTGTTCCTGCAGGTAAAGTTGTCTGCAAAGCAGTTTCACCTGTTACACCATCTGCTGTTATTGAAGCAATTACTGACTCTACTGGGAAGTAAACACAGTAAAAATCTGTGCTAGTTTGTGCTGCAGTAGTAAAAACTACTGTTCCTCCTCCTTTCCCTAGCATCTCAAATAGTAATGTATTGTCCGTATCGTATGTACTCATTTTATTTTTATTTTATTGTTATTATTTTATTTTATAAATATTGTTATTATTGATCCTAATGTTATACTATATATAACCCACATTGCTTTAACTAATATCTTTCTCATAGATGTATTTTTATTTACCCTAGCAGTAACTCCTGTATCTGGGTTTAATAATTTATCTGTAAGCATATCTAGTTTGTTATCAATGCTGTCTATTTTATTGTTTATAGAGATTATATCTTTTTTCATTGCTATTATTTCCTCTTTAGTAGTCATTAGAAGGTAGTTGTTTGTATTGTAATGTTTATATAAATAGTTGACCCTGTTCCACCCACCTCTTTAACCATTGGGAATATAATATCTCCTGCTGCTAAAGAAGAGACTGATATACTTGTATCGCTAAGTCTAACCATCTTGTTATTGTTTGAAAGTCCTGTTACTGTAATTTCATCAATAGCGACTGGCACAAGAGCAGTAGTAACTCCTACTGCTGGTGTAGCCTTACATAAAGCAACAGTAACATTATTGCCACCATTACTTGTTAGCCATCCAGATATTGAAACAACTTTAGCAATCTCAGGTATAACATGCCCATGACCAATTCTAAACATATCTGAAGGGTTTATAGTACCTCCTGCTACTGTTGTGCTTCCATAATCAACAGCCATCTCAAATGGAGATTTAGTATCAGATATATCCTCACCATAAAAATAATTTGCTGCTCCTGTTGTAAAGCCTTGCATCTTATAGTTTGTAACCCCCATTAATGATTTTGCCTGCCAAACTAAATTACCATCGTATCCAGTGGCACTAGACCCAATATTTTTACTTAAAACAGTTTCATTAACAGCAACCTCAAAACCTTTTGGGTTGTGCCTGTTTACATCACTTAAATTTTTATGTTCGTTTGCAGCCATTTATATATATTTTAACAGTCATCACAAGGACAGTAATTTTTCCAACTATCATAATTTCTAGTTGGTCTTGAATATATACTGTCATACATTATTATACCATGATTTTTATAAACATTATCATTACAAGGCTTATTAGATTCGTATGTAGGATAATGACCAGATTGATCGCTATCATTCATATAATCTAACATATCTTTTAAATATATTTCAGACTTCCTGTAAGTATCTTGCTTATAAGCATTTAATTCTGCTGGATCAATAATAGTAGCAAACTCATCTAAATTGTGAACAATTCCAGAACTTGTACTATTGCTTTGAACTTCGTTAATTACCTCAAATCTAACAAACCAACAAAGACATCGTGTTAAGAAGTCATCCATCAATGTCTGATTATGAGTAGTTAAAGTTCCATTATTATGTTGTGTTTTTATCTCTTCATAAAACTTTTGACCTATTGCCTCCTTTAAATGTGCTAATTCTGAAAGCAATATAGTGTTATTAGATATTAAAGCAGGGTCAGTATTTGCATTAGTAAAACTATTGCTAATTACTTCTTCTGCTGTCACTAAAGGGATATATTGGTTTACATTTGCCATAGTTATTATTTTGTTTCGGTTACTTGTAAGTCTCCTGCATCATCATCACCTTTACCATCTGCATCATCATCTCTTGTTACAATTATTTGCTCTCTATCTGTTATAAACATATTACCCTCTTCTAACATTGGTAAATCCTCATCTAGCATTTTTCTTTGCTCATTGATAGTAAGAATTGCTTTAGGATCTATTTGAGTAGCAAAACTAATTGGTGGCTCATAATGAATTATTAACTCTTGAGGTAATATTCCCATTTCTTTATATAAAATAGTTCTAATACCATTTAATAATAAATCAGAAGTATCTTTAATTACAGTAGTCATTGCTAAATCATAAGCAATTCTAATTTCACTACCTGTATTATTCATTTTACCAGAACTAACTAAACCACTTAATGATGGCTGCCATCTATGAGCAGTTACAATATTTTGGTCAGTTATTCGTTGTAAGTCTATCCAACTTCCCTCTTGGTCGTCTTTTATTATTTGAACATTAGCCTGAGAAGTATCTCCATTCTTAACAATAAACATTATTTTACCATTGTTTCCATCTCCAACAAACTTCTTTTGTGCTTCTCTTACTAACTTCTTAGCCTCTTCTTCACCCATATCACCACTAATCTCTACAATAGCAGAAGGCTGAAAGCCATTTTTAAATTTAGTGTGATTCCATTTGCCTATTTCATAATCAACAGCAATATGCTCTAAAGCAGCAACATAGTCTGGTAATCCATAGAATTGGAATGTAGGTTCGTAATCTTTAAATTGTAAAACAAATCTATTCCCCTTTACTTTTGGATATAAAGGTATGATTTGTGTTTTATCTTTCATTGTGTTATACTTAGCCCAGTCTGGGTGTATATACACTTCTTTTTTGTTTTTAGACATTCTAACAGTGGTTGCATCTATATGATATAAATTCAATCCTCCTTCATATAAAACTCCTTCTAAGTAAGAATTACCAAAAGTGTAATAGTCATCAGCCAATTTCTTAAAAACTTCTCTTAATGATTCGCCATCAGCATTTACATCTTTTATGTACTCCTTTACATCTTCATTATTTGTAACAAATTTTGCTCCACTTGTGAATACTGCTTTTTGAGCCAACACACTTCTGTGAGTGCTAGATTTTCTTTTTAATTCTGCTAAATATTGAGGAAACAAGTTATTAGTACCAAAAGGTATAAACTTAGTCCTTATTCTTGACAAGTCTTGTGGTTCTTCAATATGCTCAGGAATTGATAAATTAAAAACTCCAAATTCAAAAGTATTACTCTTTTGAGTCTGAAGATTCTTTACCTGACTTTTTCTTTTTGGTTGTTTTCTTTGGCTCATCTTTTATTGTTGTAGTTGATAATTTTTCTACTAATGAAGTCATCCCTAAATCCTCATAAGCATATGCTAATTCTTCTTGAGTGGCTATAGCCCACTTAATTTTGAACTCTCCTTTGTAGGTTGTTCCTCCTGATAATTTTGCCTTATATTCTGCCATAACTGTATATATTTTTAAGTGTGATAAATCTAAAATATTTTTATTGCAATCACACATGTTTAAAAAAAAGATATTAATAGGGTAATGTTATTAAACTTTTTACGAACAAAGTTCAACCTATTTATATACCTTTAATTATTATTACGCTGCAGTTGTTGCTGTTAATGCTGAAGTATCAACTGTAACTGTCCCTATATACTTTCTAGGTAACTCAAATTGTCTTGCTGTTAGTGTAACTGTCATTCCGCTTTCATCAGAATAAGCAGCACCTGTTCCACCTTCCGCAGAAGTGAAATTCAAGAAAGTTTGACTTTTTGCTGCTACATCTTCATTAGCGTATTTTTCACTAGCACCAATTACCCACCATGAGCCATTAGTATCTTTCACCATCCCCATCATACAAGTGTCTAGCATTGCTTGAATTTCAGCAAATCTATCATTGTTGATTTGAGGTATCATAAAAGAGATAGTACATTCAAAAGCAGTTGAGCCATTTTCTTTTGTAGCACTTACTGCTAATGCACCAGTTTCGTTTTTGCTTTCAAAGACAAACCATGCAGCAGCAGAAGAACTTGTAAGAATACTATCTATGTCATGCTCTGAAGCAGCGTTACCATAAACAACCGCATCATTAGTAGTCCAAGATCTTAAAAGTATTTGCTCAATACCACCAGTAGACTGTAGATTACTACATTCAACACCGATTCCTTTATCTATTGCCATTTTATTATTGTTTTATTAGTTATTAAAAGTAATTAAGAGAGGAGGTCTAACCTCCCCTCTGTTATTACATTATTGTTTAGTAGAAAATTCCCCATTGAACAAGTGAAGGATACAAAAATTGTACACCTAACTTGAAGTAACCTCTGAAGAACATTTTTTCTTCTAAGTCATCATAAAATACCTTAAAAGAACCTTCTGGATCTGTTACATCAGAGCCAACAATTAAGTTGTCAACTGCACAGTAACATGCTCCTTCTGTTCCATTAACTCCACCTCTCAAGAACATTGCTGGGTCAGTGTCTGCTAAGATAGTATCCCATTCGTACATAGGAACTAACTCAACTCCTCTAAACTTAACAACTAACACACCATCTTGTTGGTTAGTGATTGCTAAATCAGCAGAAGTTCCTTCTAAGTTTGATAAATAAGCATTATAAGTCTTAGGAGTTACATATATTCTCTTGTCTGCTGCAGGTACTTGTTGTAATGCTGCTGGAGCATTGTCATACATACTTCTTAAGATACCTATTGATTCTGCTGCTGTAGGTGCTGTAGGTGCTACTGCACTATACTCAGTTCTAGCAGCCAATACAGTTGCATCATCTCCCATTAACTTCATCCATCCTGACATTTGGTTGTAGTTAGCAGTTGCACTATCTCCACCCCATGCTAATCTTACTACATCTTGTGCGATACCTTTTACAGCACGATTTACAATCGCATCTGCTAATTGAGTACCCTCAAGGTTCATTACATCAACACCATTTCTGTACATTTCTTCAATGTAAGTTCCGAAAAACTCATCAGTACATTGCTCAAGAGCAACTCTCATTCTACCTGCAGTTATTGTTTTCTCATCAATATCAAATTGTGTTGACCCACTTGTTGCTGAACAACCAGTGTATTTTTGTACTATTTTTGTTAGAGCAGCAGAAGTAAACACATTCATTTTGTGCTTTACATTAGGAATAACTCTATAGTTACGCATAATATCATCACTTCTAAATACTGGCTCATAAAAAATTTCATTAAGGTTCGCCCCTGAGTAAGTTGCGAAAGTTCCTTTATTTGCTACATTTGCCATTTTTTTTTATTTTTTAGTTATTAAATTTATTTCTTACTCTCTCTGCCATTGCATTGTAAAAACCTGCATTAACATCTTCTTTTTTGTTTTCAACTACTACAGGATCTGCTTCAGTTTCAATTTCTGTACCTTTAGCATCTGCTTTGTTGATTTTAGCGTTTAACGCTTCTACTTCTTCAGTTAAAGTTAAGTTAGTTCCTTTTGCGTTTGCTAACTCTTCTTCTAATGAAGAAATCTTGTCTGATAAATCAATGTTTTTAGTTTCAAAGTCAGATATTTTATTCATTATATCTTCATTATCTGCTAATGTAACATTAATAGTAGTCTCTTCAACAACATCTTCAGAAACTTTTACATTACCTTTTACAGTAGCAACAATTTCCTCAACCTTGTTGTTAAACCATTCTTTTAACTCATTAGTCATTTTTTTGTTATTTATATTAATACTCAATTTATTTTGTATTTCTTCTTGCGTGATGTTCTTAAATTTAGAAACATCATACTTAGCAGCCACTTTAATAGAATCAGAAATAGTGTCCACAAAACCTAATTCATATGCTTCATTAGCATTTAACCAAGTTTCTTCGTCCATCATTTCTTGTAAAGCATCATAAGACAATCCAGTCTTTTTTCTGTAAATGTCTGTAAGTTCGCTAGAGATTTTATCAAGGGTATCTGCAGTCTTTCTCATGTCTTTTGCCTCGCCCATTGTTCCGCCCCAAGCGTTATGAATCATAAATAAAGAATTTTCAGCCATAACAACCTCATCTGCACCAAGAGCAATAATTGTAGCAATACTTGCAGCAATACCCTCAATATAAACAGTAGTTTTAGCCTTTCTTCTTTTGATTACATTATACATTGCCATACCGTCAAAAACATCACCCCCAAGACTGTTAATCCGTAGATTGATTGGCAAACCTTTTAATTCTTTAATGTCATTGATAAACTCCTGAGCAGTTACGCCATAAGTTCCTATTTCATCAAAGATATATATGTCAGCAGTTTCACCTGCTTTATTCTTAATATTATACCATTTTTCTTTCATAGAGGCAAAAATAGAACTAAATATAAATAGATCTACCTAATTTTCTTACAAAACTTTAAACGCTTATATTATTAGAGGGTAAAGACTTCTTTCTTTCTTTATATACAATATTTTGTGCTTGGCTTTCGCTTATATTATATTTTATAGACAAATCCATCCAAGTGTGTGTTCTACTGCCTTTATTAGCAACTAAAAGCCTGTCAAAATCTACTATTATCATAAAATTCCTAAGTCTTTTAGGGTCTATAATCCCTTTTTCAACAAAATGCCTGACAATATCTTTACAAGTTGGACTAAATCCAAATCTTTTTTCTAAACTAATACCAGTAATTTCAATGAAGTCTTTGACTACATCAATTTTATTTTGTCTTTGCTTTTTTCTTTTTCTGAGCATTAGCCTTTTTAGGTGTTTGTTCAGCAGTAATCCACTCATCTACGATAGTTTCCCAAAATTTAACTACTGCTTTTCTACAAGAAGAACAATTTATGTCTTGTTTATTAGCAGGAAACAATAAGAGCCATTCTGCAAACATTATATTTAATGATTCAGTATGGTACATTGTGAAATTTTTTGTATAATTTCTGTTTTCAACAACAGCGTCTGTCATTGTTTTTCTTTTGTCTTTGCTGTAATTATCAGCGATTTCTTTTAAATTCATATGTAAAGTTTTACCATTTATTTTGTGGACATTTACCAAAAAACTCTTTTGTTAATGATGTTTTAGCATCTAGGAAGCACTTACAATCAGCACATCTTGCTCCTCTTGTTATCTTTGGTCTTTTTAGTAACATAAAGTTTCGGTAAAAACTACAACTTTTACATATATTTAATCTTTCTTCTTTGGTTTTTTTATCAACAAACATTTGTTTATTTCTTTGGTTATTAAATTATTGCGTCTGCCTGTATAACGCTTACTGTATTTTGGCTTTCTGTAATGTCTGCTTCTACTACAACTACTTTCCCTTGACCACTCATAGCACCCATCATTTGATTTTGACCTAAAGCATTGAATTGCTGTTGGCTAAACGAAGGCATATTTAACATACCACCATCTGCAAACTTAACACCACCACCTGCAGAGTTCATTGCTGATAATTGATTTCTAAACATTGCTGTACTTCTTTTGTTTATTACTGCCTCACCTCCTTCTAATTCTACCACCCTTCCACCTACTGCAAATTTTTCACCTCCTTGTGCGTGTGACTTACCATGAACCATGCCTCCTTGTGCGAATGTATCAGGAACTGCTGACAAGCCTTTATCTATTAGTTTTGACACGACAAATCCTGCTCCTGCTGCTAAAAATAAGTTAGCAGGGAATGGAACGCTTGTTATAATTTGTTTTATTTGAGCAGCAACTGCTTCCATAACATAGGCTCTAATAACAGATTTTGCTGACGACATAGCATTTTGACCAGATAGTGCTGCTCTTACTATATCCTCTTCTAATCTCTTATCTTTATCTTTTGAAGCATCTTCATTTAACTGTTTTTCTAAATTATGTAGACGAATTAATGCTTTTTCTCTTTCTTGATTAGACAATAAAATAAACTTTAACAACTCCCTAGTGTCCTCTATTTCACTTTTTATTAAGTCCCTTCTAACATCTGCTGCTTCTTTTTCTGATAACTTGCCCTCTGTTAACATTTGAAGTCTAACTGCAAGTAATTGTTTATCTATATCTAATTGTAATGTTTTAGCCTTAGTATTTTCATCTGTTGCAACTGTATTTTCATCTGTTAACTCTGTATCTTCTTTTTGGGTTTCTCTTACATTTAAAGCAGCATCCATTATTTTATCTATACTTAATCCTAATTGTTTTGCTGTTTCTTGATATCCACTAATTATTGTCTGTTTTTCACTTTCAAAATTGCTAATTTGTTCCTCACCTACTTTTTGTGCCATGTTAAAAACACTAATCTGTTGATCTAATGCTCCTTCTAATGCTGTTCCAACAACTTTATATCTTCCTGCTTCTGCTTTTTCTGCTTCTATATTTGCCTGAGCAACTCCTTTAACATTTTTTGCATATTTTTCTGATAATTCGTTTAATTCTTCTTGCATACTAGTTGCGATAATTCTTTCCATCATTGCCCTATTAACTTCTATCTGCATGTCACGAACATCCTCTAAACTATTTTTTTCTGAAACTAGATTTGGAAGGTAATCACCATACTCTGTGTTTAAATCTTGTATTGTTTTAACTCTAGCATCTTGAGTTAAATTTCCGTTAGCCAGTATTTCAAACATAATATCCATTTCCTCACTTGTTCTTTGTAGTAATTGAACTTGTGTTTCTGCAGGGGCTATGAAATCAGTTATTTTGTTTGTAAGATTTGCAAGTTGATTAATAAAATCTGCAAAACCTCCCTGTCCTTCCATTATTGCTATTTGTAAGCCTTGAGTTGCAGAAGTAAGCCTTCTAAAAGACCCTTCTAAAGTGTCTCCTACTATTTCTGCCATATCTTCAGCAGCACCATTTGCTAAATTAAATTGTTCAGTTAAAAATGATACTCTTTCAGATCCATTTACCATTGTTTGAAATGCAGCAACTTGTCTTAAATCTACAAGTTCCATTATTTCCGCATTTGATAATTGTTCAGCGTTTAATTGTTGTAATGCTCTTTGTAAGTCATCAGAACTATTAACTGTAAATCCTAGATGTTTTGATAAATCAGATGTTGGGGATTGCATTTTTAAGAAAATATTTCTTAATGATGTACCTGCAATAGAAGCCTCAATACCAGCATCAGTAAGCGTACCCATAATTGCTGTAGTTGCCTCTAAGGATATATTTGCTCCTGCAGCAATAGGAGCAACTTTAGTCATAGATGTTTGGAATTTTTCAATATCTAATGCGGATGAAGTAAAAGCAGAAGCCATTACATCAGTAACCCTTTGTGTTTCTACAGCATTTAAACCAAAACCTCTAACAGCAGCACCAGCCACAACTGCTGCTCTAGCCAAATCACTATCTGTTGCTACCGCTAAATTCAAAGTAGCCTCCTGAGCATCTAGTATTTCTTGAGTAGAAAAACCTAACTTACCAAAATTAGTTTGAAGTTCTGCTACTTGTTGTGCAGTAAAGAATGTGGAACGACCTAAATCTTGTGCGGTTTGACTTAATCTTTTAAAATCATTATTAGACGCATTAGTTATCGCTTTTACTTTAGCCATTTGAAATTCAAAATCTCTAAAACTTTTTATTGAATTAGAAATTGCACTTGTTATTGTTGTGAACGCAGCACTAGCAGCCAAAATTCCTCCAGCCAATTTTCCAAAACTTCTTGTTGCACTACCTGTTCTTGTTTCTAATTTCTTTAAATCTTTTTGTCCTTGTACGACTACCTGAACTACTATCTTTTCTGTATTTGTTGCCATATTATTATATATTAACTAGCCTTCGCTTTTGTATTTTTATTTATTTGTTTTCTTATCATTTCTGCTACATCACTACCAATAGCAGGTGCTAACTGTTCTGCAACTTTTTGAGAGTTTTCTTTTGCTACTATTCCTGCAAAATTTGTTCTTGTTATTCTATTTCCCTGCTCCCAGTAAACATAAGGCTTCCCATATTTACCTTGTTTTAATCTTCTGTAAATAGCATGAGCATATCTTCTGTCTAATCCTTTTGTGTTAACCCATCTAATTATATTCTGTTTATTTACTGTAAAAGCAACTTTAGGGTCGTTTACAACTCTCCAGTAATCTTTACTTGAGGTTATATTAAGTATTAAATCTTGACCTTTTTGTTCCTGAGTCCCAGCAAAACTGTTGCTTAGTTTTCCAGTGGCATAATGCTTCTGTAACTTTAATTGCTTTTTTAATTCTTTAATAATTAAATTAGAGATATTTCCAAAAGATTTATATGTATTCTTAAATTTAGTCATTATTCTACTAACGGATATCCTCTATTAAGTTGATTTCTTTTTAATATTTTATGTGAATCTCCTCTTGTGTCAACTCCATGAATAGGAATTAAATACTCTTTCTTTTCTTTTATTGATATATTTGATATAGAAACTGTTGTAGTAGAACCTGCTGTTGTAGTAAAGTATAGCACAAGAATACTGTCTGGTGATTCTGCAGTGAAAGTTGAGGTTTTTAAACCTGTACTTGTATTTGTTACTGGGAAACTTGTAGAGTCTGAATGATACACAACATAAGAAGATCCTATAGGCTTGTAAACTGTAATATGTAATGTTCCTGTGTCTCCATCTATTACATTTTGAATTTCAATTTGGTATTGATTCCCCTTAATCAAAGAAAGTTTTTGATACATTCCGCTATAACTTGGGTTGCCTCCTGACATTTTACCAGTAAAACTAAAATACCCATCTGCACTGTCTGGTGCTGCCCCTGCTGTATAATCTGCTGAGGCTGTTGTATGGTATCTATACCATCTTCCGACAGTAGATGCAGGGCTGTTTACTAAAGCGTCTACATGTGGGTCTGCTGCTGTAGTTGCATGATCTGTATCTGAACTTAATTGAGTCTTATAAGCCAAAGCATTGCCAAAGTTTACATACTCACCATCATAAGTTATTATACCTGAAAGAACTTCTAACCCACTTATTAAAGGAAGTCCACTGTTTGATATTTGTTTTTTATTTTTATTTTTATTTCTCATAATTCTATAATTCAGGGATATAATCATCTGGAATATCATTATCAGTAGGGTCTGTTGGGTCTACGCTAAAAGGCGGTGCAGATGCCGCAAAAGCCCCTCTCTCTATCCATTGTATTAATTCAACTTTAGTTGGCGTATTGCTATTTGGTTTATAATCTACTACTCTTTGTACCCTCCAATAAGCACCATCTATATAAACTAACTCATCAAGGTTTAAATTAATTATATCTAAAACTTTTAAATCAATATAGCATGTTCTCATTATTGGATTGTCTCTTAAAGTTCTTATAAGTTTAGAATAATAAGTGTCATACAGTCCCTTTTGTATGACTGAATCATCAAATGTTTGTGTAGAGTCATCAAAATTTCTAGCCCAGATATTATCGTAACACAAGTTAGGCATACTGGTGTTTTGTGAATTATAAGAAACTGCTTGAGGTATAACTAATCCATAATTAGATAAAGATGATTGCATTGGCCACAAAACAGAATGTGTATCTGCCCATATTTGTAAATATACAATTCTATTATTAAATACAGTCCATGTGCCTGCTGCAGAGTATTTATTCCAACTTAAAAGTCTTGGTTGAAAATCATTTCCCTTTTCTGGTCTCATCCAAGAACCTGCATTAACATCTTCCTCCCATAAACAAGCACTTGGGGGTGGATTAGCATCAGTAGCAGTTCCGATTGGCCCAATAGTGTCTCCAGTATCAGGAGCATTATAAGTTCCTGCAAAAAAAGGATTCTCAAAGACTGTCTTTCCTTTTGGAAAACTATTTGGTAAGAATTTTCTATATGGATATTCATCTTCTATCCCATGAAAATACTCTTCCCCTCTTGCTGCAACTTTTTCATCACTACTGTCTGACTTATATTTAAAAACAAGTTCTCTTTTCAAGTCGTTCCCAAGTTTTTTATCTTTAATTTCCTTGCTTCTGTCTAATTTTTGAGTCCAATCTCTTGCCTGCGAAAATGGCTTGTAAAAACTGTCAAAAGGTTCTATATATATTTGTTTTGTTTCTTCGTCAGTTGTCATTCTAAGATTAAAAGCATGTGCAATTCCTTTTACGAAATCAATCTGTTTATATGAATCGTCAATAACATCACTTAAATTATATGTCTGACCATATTCAACAAGTTCAGAAAGAAATTTTATAGAATATTTCCCATTAGCAGAATCTGAAGCACTTGTAGATGTAGGACTATTAGAGCCGAATAAATAATAAGTAGCACCAAGAGTAGTGCTGGCGTTTTGATTTCTTATCTGACGCTTAAATAAAAGTCTTACCTTGTCGCCTTTGTTTAACCATATAATAGTGTCAACTGAGTTAAAATTTATAACTCCATTTTGTACACTACTAGCACTTATAATAAGTGGGTCTGTATAAGTTAAATCTGAACTCATAGAACCTACAGGATTCCAACTGTTTTGACCTACAGTTTGAACTTGGACTTCTATCCATAGACCTGCCACTTCATGAGTATCGTTTCCAGTAGGGGTTGTACTAGATTCCCAATAAACTGCAAATTCACTTCCAGAAACTCTATACTTACCAAATTCTTGTGCTGTAAACTCTCCTGCCGCATCCCAACCTACATTATCAAAATAATCATTAATAACAAAATCTGCACCTGCGTCATTAGGATCTACTTGATTAGCAGGCCAAGTGTAACTAGTAGATGATGTTGTTGTTGGGTATGCTTTTATAAATCCTTCTCCAGTAAAACTAGAACCAAAAGAGAAATCAATCTCTCTTTGATCTGGATTATTGTATTTAAAATTAGGTAAAAGCCAAACTAGTTTTTTAAACATATCGGTTTCCATAAACTCTGAAACTATAGTATATCCTCCTGAATTACCAACTCCTGCTTGAGCAAAAATTTTATCTAGCGTGTCTTTTACAAATATTGCTGGCCTCCAGTCTGTAGTTGGAACTGGCGTTCCATAACTATCTCCCCATGTGTTACCTGCTTGGTTAAACCAGCCATAATACCCAGTCTGAGAAGAGGATAACCCTAAGCGTTCATAAGCGTTTTCTAGCAGTTGTATTGTTTTCGCTGTGCCATCTGGATTGTAATTACCATAAGATACTACTGGATAAACAATAGGAGAGTCAGAAGATGTGCAATCTTCATCTAGCCATGTGGCTCTTATTGGTGCGTTTTTCAACTCTAAATTCTCTCCACTACTTCCCCAGTATATTTCGTTTAAATGTTTTTCAGACATTTCTGAAGCCCATGTTAAATTGTTTCCATAAAAAACACATTCATAATAAGAAGGTGTTTGATCTACACCTCCAACTCCTGTAACCTTGATTGTTCCTTTTAAAGAAAACAAGTTATTTATCATTATCCTACATGGCAAGTTATCATAAGCATCTACTTCTTTTTTAATGTTTGAAATAAAAGGCTGTTTTAAAAGTTTATTGTTATTTTTTGTTGCTGGTATTTTAAACGATTTACTATAATTTCCACTTGTTGAAGTTATGTCTTGTATATCTGTAAGTTGAAAGGTTAAAGCAAGAGGAAAATCTGTATGGTCTGAAACATCTAATTCTCCATATATACTATTTTCTTGGTCAACATTTACTAATGGAGAGTTGACTATACCTAGTGTATTTAAATTTACCATTGTAAAATCACTTATTTCCAAATCTATATCTGCTGGCAATGTAGATCCTCCACTATTATACATTCTAAACCACAAATAAACATCTCCAGAGTTATTGTTTTGAGTTATGTCCATTGTAAATGAAAACTGATATGAAGTCACTCCTAAATATCCTGAAACTTGGGTGAGTATAACATTTGTTCCTCCTCCACTTATGTTATTTCCTCTAACTTCAAAATCACAGTTACCTCCACTAGTATTCATACTTTCAACATTAAAACTAAACTGATAAGTTTGTCCATGAGTTAATGTGAGAAAGTTTCTTGATCCTTGACTTATTGAACCGCCAGAAGAAGCGTTGAAATTTAAACCTCCATTAGATCCAGCAGCAGATGTAGTTCCAGTCATATTTGCCCATCCTGACGCAAGAGATGTATTGCTCCAAGATGCTAAATTCTGGTTTGCTTGCTGAGTAGGGGTGTATTCTCCGTACTGATATTCTAAAACTTCTATTTTTACTGACATTTATTAATTTCTTTGAGTGATAACTTTATGTGCTAATGTATATTCAATATTAAATCTAACTAATCCAGCCTCTTGATTAACAGTTTCAATATCACCATTATTTATGATGACTGGTATATATTCTTTAGTTGAAGGTCTTAGATAAGGATTGTTTGCATTTCCCATTGCTGTTGAATCTGTATCCATTTCTATCCAAACATTAGGAGAGGTCATAATCTCTTGAAGCCACTTTGCTTCTATTTTATTAAGAGGATTTGTATATACGCTTTGATTTTTATTTGCATTTACATTAGTCACTTCTCTACCTCCTTTATATATATCTCCTCCTCTCATTGTGTCGTTATGATATATGTCAAGGTCGCTTATTTGAGTGCTTGTTCCATATTGAAATCCTGTTTGATACCAAGTTCTATCCCCTCCTTTTCTTTCTATCACATCTCTGCTTATTGACAACCCTTCCGCAACATCTTTTTTAGCGGTATAACTATCAATACCTCCTAAAGAATTTAACCAATGAAATCTTACAAACCCATAAGGTATTTTTTCTGACTCTCTATCTATAACATAATATCTATATTCTGAAGTTCGTCTTTCTGTATAAGGCGACCACTGTGCAAATCTTGATACACTTACTCTATAATATGCTGTAGTAGATTCAATTTTATTTCCAGTATAATTATTCCAGTATGGCCAGTTTGTTGGATTTGTTGTTGGTGCTTTTTTGCTTGCTTTTAAGGTTGTTGAATTATTTATATATGATGGAGATACATTTTGAATAAGCATCCTTTTTTGTTCTTGGACTAGTCTTACATATCCACCGTCAATAGTTGTATATAAAAGATCTTCAAAATCTCTTAAATAAAATGTATTTTGTGCCGAACCATTAGACAAGAAAGTCTCTACTTTCAATCCTATCGTACCAACAAAACTATCCACTCCACTTCTAATGTCATCAGAATTACTATTATGTAAATAAAATTGTAAAAACTCTGCTTCTTCATCCATTCTAACTTCTTTTTTGTTAGGTATAGTAGCGTCTGCTGAAAAGTTTTTACATCTGCTTAAAAAAGCATATTTTGTTGTAGCACTATCAAGCATACAGTAAGTATCAAAATAAAAACTTGAATCTTCTTCTACCTGATTTACAGAATTTATTGCTGTAACAATGTTTGTATTTAAAGCACTATTAGTTGCAGTAACAATTTTCCCATCATTTCTTATTACTTCAAAAGTTGCTTCAATTCTAACCTCTCTAAAAGTTCCGTTTTCTGCAATATTAAAATCACTAACATATGCGTATCCAGAACCATTATTACTAACAGTATTGTCTTGTATTGTTAATCCGCCATTCATACCTCCATAAACACCACCATTAGTAGATCCTGATATTGTATTAGTACCACGCCAAGAACCCTTACCTATTGGGCATAAACTGTATGATAATTCATCTGCTACCATTTGACTTATATCAACAGTAAATCTATGTCCAATAGCAGGTGTTGAAGGGTCATCATATTTCTTGTTTACAATGTCTCTGCTTTTTTTAATTTTCCCTATTGACCTAAAACTTCCAAATCTATCTGTTCTTACTGTAACATTAAAAAGAACATTTACGATATCTCCAGATGCTGAAGAAGCATCATAATTAGCAGCCGAAGGCTCTTGTGCTTCCGTCATTGTGCCATTAATCCATACCACTTGATATCTTAATTGGTCATTTACACTCTTTAAAAGATTTTGTCTATGTGGGTAAAAAGCATAACTTGCTATATTGGTTAAACTTGGTATAGGTTGTATCCTAAATTCACAATTTCCATTTATTACTGCCATATCTTAATATATTTTATATTTTGTGTTTAAATATCCTTTTATGTCTGACTTTTCTTTAATAGTCAGTTCTCTTTTGTAAACAATTATCTCTTCTACATTAGACTTAGCAAATGTGCTAGCCCCTCTAAGTCCTATATTAAACCTAGAAGCATTAAAAGTAGTAGTTACATCCCATCCGCTTACTATAGAACTTGCACTACCGCCTTCATTCATGCTAGTTGTCAGCCTACCTCCTGCTCCGTTAAAACTTGTAGTTACCAATCCATAACTGCTAGAAACTTCACTATTGTAGAAAGCCTCATTTGATCCGTCACTAATGTATGAGTAGAATTTATTATCCTTAAATCCAACACTAATTTCATCCCCTCCTCCAGCGTAATCAAAAACACTAAAGTGTGTTGCACTTGCTACATTTTGTTTTGCAACTACAAATATTGTATAATCTGTTGCAGTCAATGGGCAAACACTATCTGAAGTAAAATAATCAGTTTGACCATCAAAAGATATATATGTTTTATCATTAGCACCATCATAACCATATCTTAATGGTTGATTTACTTTTGTTGCCTGAGCAACACTGTTTCCATTTCCAGATTGGTCTGCCCAAGCACTTACTTGTTTTGTTGCTATATCAAATGTTGCTCCACTATCTGCTTTTAGCCATATTACTAAATCAGAGAAGTCTGATGGGTAATGAGATACTGGTCTAAAGCATTTTGTAAACGCACTCATTGTGAATGTTAGTTTTACTTGAACTAATCTATCGTTTGCAACCTCTTTTACTCTTTCTATCTCTATACTCTCATCCTCTAAGTAAGCCTCCACACCTGCATCTTGATAATTTTTCAAGACAAAATCCATCCATTCATTTGCTAAGTCTTGTAAATTGTCCCATCTTTTTTGTAGTGTTACTACTGATTGTGCTGATTGCTGGTAAAGATTGTAGAAGTTTATTTCAAAAGTATATTCCTCTCTACCATTATATATTTCTGGTATTATTGAAGTAGGCGGTTCTATCAACATTAATGGATATTTTGTGTCGTGATCTTGGTTTACATCTGTTTCATATCCAAATTTCACATCTCCATAAGTCCACTTGCTTTCAAAAACGCTTACTACATCTGTTAGTCTTGTTATTGCCATTATTACAATGTTATATTATTTTTATTATGTATTTTTTCTTGGACTGCAACCTCATAATCGTTTTTAGCACTATTCCAACTTAAATAAGTTAAAACTTTATATAAGTTTGTTCTTTTAACGCTATCTACTTCATTTTCACCATCCATTTTAAATATTTTTTTTTCTGAAACCATATATAAACTATTTAGCCATCCATATGGTTTTATGAACTTGTTATAGAGTCCAACTGTAGAAACTCTGTTTTTGCCTGTTCCACTTCCTCTTCTGTTTTCCCCAAAAACATTTGGAAAGTCTTTGTTAACTTGACGCTTTGCATAGTCAAAAAAAAACTGAACTCCCAAACTATGTCCATTGTTAATTTTTTAAATTTTTCTGTTTTTTCTGGTATGATGTCATCATCATACTCTTCACCTGCAGCCCTGCATAATATTGCCATCTGCTCTGGAAGCACATCAAATTTACCATGCTTCATTATTTTTATTGTGCTTTCTAAGTGTGTAGCCTCAATATAATCTCCAAAAGTGTTTCTTTTTAAAAATTCTTTTGGAAAATAATATGTTTCGCCATCTAATTCAAATTTTTGTATCCCCTTCGGCTTATATTCTTCTAAAGTACCAGCAAAAGTATTAATAGCAACATTTACGCTATCTAAATCAAGATTATTCATTTGCCTTTCTTTGAAGCCAGTCAAATACATAAAAATCTCTTTATTCATTTTTAAAACCTCTACTGTTGAGTGTTCTGCCTCTATAATATTACCTTCTTCGTCTCTTTTGTTGTACTTATTGATAATAGCGTACAAGCCATACCAATATTCTAAAGTCATGTCCTTCCATTCTGTTGGAATTTCATAATTTTTGTCTTGAATTTTAATTTCTAGCATTTTATATAAATTTTAATTAACTCTAATAGATTCAGGATTACTAAATATCTCCTTCTTCTCTCTTTCATCAAATAACACATCTGCCAATTCACTTACTGTATTTTCATTCGCAGTACCAATCTTCTCTAAAATAGACACTATATTAAATCTATTTTTTTCATTTTTCAAAGCAGATAAAAATCCAATAGCAGTATAAAAAGACATGTTAGGTATTATAAACATATATTCAGATATAACGCCATTGTCTGTATCATTTTTATCTAGCATAGTGTCGTAAAAATTATTTGAGTAAGCATATATTGAACTTAACACATCTAAAAAGTCGTGATACTTGCCACTTTCCACATCTTCAGTAGCGTAATACATCAATCTCTTGACTATTCTTAGGTGTCTATCAACAATCTTTTTGTGATCTGCGTTTAGATATAAAATATCTGTTTCTTTCATAATTTTTTGACAATTTTTTTTGTAATCAATCAAAACTAAACAAAAATATACATAAAGTGTGAAAATTTTTCACAATTTTTAGACAAACTGAAATTTTAACTGAAATATACTACCTTCCCTAGTTTACTGCCCCAAATCTCCTTATTTACAGCCATAACTAAGCAGTCTACCATATCATCATGCTTTGCTGCTGGAAATTTAGTTAATTGGTCTAAAAACTCTTCATTCCACTTGCCATTTAACAAACTTACTCTTCCACTCTCCAAAGAAGCACTAATATCGCTTACTCTTGCTACTTTATCTTTAGTTGGTGGTTTATCTTCTTTTACATTAAGTCCTGTTTCCCTAATTAGTGTTTGCACTATAGACTTCCCAGATGCTTTTGGCTCTACATATATTCTGCTTTTGTTAGTATAACCATTCTTTTTAACCCATTCTGGTATAAATCTAACAAGTTCTGGAAATTCTTTTCTAACATTTACGCAGTCTACTATCTGCCATTTGTTATCTACATAGGTATATGCTAGTAATGCTGATGGGTCATTCTTTTGATTTGCAGTATATGCTGGGTCTATAATAAAGTTTACAGTTGCTTCTTCCTTTCTATATCTGTCTATCTTAAACCAATCTCTATGTATCATCCCACTATCTAGGGGTGTTGGGGTTTGTTGTAGTTGTCCAGCATAGCCATAAGTGCCTAAAGCACTTCTATAATCTTCTAAAACTTTTTTACTAAATCTTTCTGCCCAAAAAAGACCACTTTCTTTGTCATAGAACTTTTCTAATGACTTTGGTTTTATATTTCCATCTTCATTTGTTGCAGGAATACATATGTGCTTATAATTTAGTCTTGTTTCCTTGTCTAACAAGAATCCACTTAAATCTTCTTCGTGTACTCTTTGCATTATTATTATTCTGACTCCAATATCTGCTTGGTTAAGTCTTGAGTAAAATGTTGTCCTATACCATTCGTTTGCATTGTCTCTTTCGGTTGCTGAGTTTGCCATTTGAGGTGATAGGGGGTCATCCACTATTAGGAAATCCCCACCCTGACCAGTTACAGTACCACCAACAGAGGTTGCTCTTCTCATTCCTATATGATTATTTTCGTATCTCTCTTTTAGGTTTTGATCTTTCTTAATATGAAAAACATCTTCCCATCTTCTCTTAAACCAATCACTAAATATTATATCTCTTGATTTAGTTGATAGTTCAATAGATAGTGTTGCAGAATATGATGAGGTTATAAATCTTAGTTTTGGTGATTTTATCCAAGCCCATACTGGAAACATAACAGTAACTATCAAAGACTTTGTGCTACGAAAGGGTACATTAATAATTATGTCTTTGGTTTTTGGTTCTTGTCTGATTATTCTTTCGCACTCTGCCTGTAATGTATCGCATATATATTTATGATGCCAATTAGTAGATAGTGGTACTGATGGCTCTACTACATGCCAAGCCTTTTTAAAGAACTCATAGAAACTCATTTCACAAAGTTTCTTTTCAAGTGCAAACTTTAATGCTGCCTTTTTACTCGTCATCTAATTCTGTGTAGTCAATATCTTCTGCATCTTCAAGACCTCTTATTTGATTTTTAATATCATCAAGAGTTGCTCCTTCATTTAAGTTAATCTCAATCTTAGTTTCGGTGTCCTTCTTTATTTCTGTTGATTGTAATTTAGGCATAGCATAGTTCATTAGTTTTGCTATAGCATCTATGTATGCTCTAGGATCTTCATCAAATAATATATCCAATGCCATCTTAATCTTTACTGGCTGTCCTTCTAAAGCATATGCTAATGACTTCCTAGTCATCTTTGCTATCTCTCTTACTTCCCTGTTTTTAGGTTGCAAGGCTTTAGGTGTCTTATTGTAATTCTCATCTATTTTACCAAGTTGAGGTCTCTTCTTTCGTGCCTCTTCCCCTAATTTCTTTTCTTCCATTCTGCCAAAATACAAAATGTTTCCTTTCCATTTTCATAATTATAATATAAAATTGAACAAACGATTGTTAACATTATTATGTATTGTAAAGAAATTATGCAAAACTTTATTTTTAAAATACTAACTTCGTCCTCTTATAAGAGTATTATAAGTTCTAAGCCTTATAATCGTCCTCTAGTCTTATAGTAAACATCATTGCTCATATCGCAAAGTGTTAAATAACCCCTAAAATAGATGTTTAAAGTAAAACATAGTTTTTAT
>VTLG01016103.1_pt1 | contig 32646 bp, 53 predicted proteins | sample 4694571 | NCBI WGS metagenome assembly VTLG01 (sample SAMN12604809, study PRJNA352737) | marine metagenome | biome: ENVO:00000447; feature: ENVO:00000209|ENVO:00000569|ENVO:01000036; material: ENVO:00002151; isolation source: viral sequences binned using virsorter ...
TATCTTCACCATTGCCTTCCTGATAGTCATAAGCCATGAATCCAACTGAATATGCAGATTTACCTTGTTTTGCTAACTCATATCCCCAATCAGCTTCAGCATTGCCCTTGTTAATGTAGTATTTAGCCACACCTTCAAGACCATTGTCTGTTACTTCTAGTGATACCCATTCACCTAACTGTTTGGTCAGGTCATTGTAATCATGTGATGAGATTAGCACTGGGTGTTTCATAAAATCATCTATGGTTTTACGCCAGGCTGATGAAAGTATTACTTCACCATCTCTGTCTATAGATTCAGTTGACACAATAGCTTTTATATAACCATCTTGGTCATCAATAGATTTGGTTTCTGCTCTGTAACTTTTGAAAATTTTTGTTGCTTGTGTACTGGCTGACTTTCCACACGCTTCTTCTGTTCTTTCCATTAGAGTAGAACAATATGCTTCAGGATTATCCTTATCAGAATTAGCCATGACACACGCTTCAAAATTTTCATATTCACAATTTGAACCAAAAGGCATTGTGTACTCCTTATTTACTTATAAATTTAAGACCTTTTTTAAACAAAAAAAGACCCTTTATATAAGCTGGTAACTTATAAAAAACGCACTCTTGGTGTCACATTTTGGCATTGGTGTCAGGCACTCTAGCCATATTCAATTTGTAAAAATTATAAACTATCTATTTTGTTTTTGTCAAACTTTTTTCATTAAATTTAATTTCTTTTTTACATCTACTGCAATACAAACTAACAGTTCCAAGTAGTTTTTTAGCAAGTAATTTATCACAATCAGGACACCTTGCTTCCTGTAGTGGATATTGATAATCAGATTCTTTTGTTTGCAAATCATCTGATTGTGTCACTGCTAATTGGTTTTGTGGCAGTGGTTCATAAACTGAAACACCAGCATCAACAAAGTCCTGAAGCATATCAACATCAATTTCTTCTAAGATAGTACATCTGCAATTAACATTGTTTGCTGGGTCACTACCTAATCCAGGTGCATCTAATGATTCCCCACCTACATTAAATGCTTCTTTTACTGGAACTCTTTGCCCATCAGCAGTTGAATGTTCATCTCTAGTTCCACTGTCTTGTGTTGTCAGCCATATTTTATTTGTAATAACTTCTGATTGTTTGGCTGATTCAAGTGTTGCATGATTTAAAGCTGATATTGTTTCAGTTCTTGCCACTTTTGTTGCGTATTTTTTATCAAATGGATAAACTGCATCATCTCCAAATGATTGATTTATTTGCGTTGCCAGTGCATCAACGCCAACACCTTCCACATCTCTTGATGCAATTATCAAGTCCCTGACTTCTTTTGCCTGTGTACCAATCAGGTATTTGGATTTAGATAACGCATTTTGTCTGATAAAATTAACAACTGCATCTGATTCAGAATCAAAATCATAACTATATGGTGTTGTTTGTTTAACTGACCTTGTAAGCAATCTGTTTGCCCTTCTCATTATTTCTTCCTGTGCATCTTTACCAGCTTTGGCAATAGATTTTTTATAGAAAGCAGTTAATGATTCTTGCATTATTTCCAGCCACTTCATTTCATTAAATGGATTCTTTTTAGGGTCATCTTCTAAATTAGCAACAATTTCTTTCTTTTGCCTGGCATATATTTTTTCAAATTCATTTTCAAGTTCATTCTGAAAGTTATCATACTTATCAAGAAATGACTTTGCCCTGTAACTTTTATATTCTGTTGTAAAGTCATTCATTTCTTTTAAACGTTTTTGCCTTGTAACGCTTTCAGGCACAGATGCCAGTGGCATCATAAAGACATCACCATTCCTTACTGAATCAAGCCCTACTAATGTTCTTGCTTCATTTCGTGTTATATATCCTGATTTAAAACCAGTATCTGCAACTGATAAATTACGTTGTACATCTTCAGGAACAGGTGAGTCATAATCAAAATATAAATCTTCACCAAACATAGGAATAAATTGTTCATTTAACTTTGCCCTTATCCTGTGAAGTCTTGGCTTTAATACCCATCTTGCAAATGTATATTCACTGGCTTCTGCATTTGCCCTGTTTACACTTTCACTTATTCCAAGTATATGCAGTGGCATACCATAAGCACCTAATATAACATCACGATTCATCAGCCTTAAATCTTTAAACTGCATATCCCTTTGGTTTACAGTTTTGCCTTGCCATGTAGCACCACCTTCAAGTATTGCCACCTTATGACTTCTTGACACTCCCTGATGTTGTTCATTCCACTGGTATCTCAAACGTTCATATTGCGAATCAGTAAGTGTACCTTCAAAGTTTATAACACCTGAAGGTTCAGCACTGTTCTGAAAGAATGATTTGTTATATTGACTACTAAATTTTTCAGCTTCAATATCTGACATGATAGAAGCAATGGGTGATTGTCCCCTGTATGGATTGTTAGGATTAGGAAGTTTAATGTGTATAATTTCATCTTTTTCAAGTGGAATTTTTTCATGTCCATTTACATATACATATCCAGCAATATAATCTTTTGAATGTGGGACAACTTTTATTTTACTTGGATTTATAGCCCATAGTTCTGCTGGACGTCCAATCCTGTCTTTTATAACAAGCCAAAACGCTTCACCAACCAGGTCAACATATGTCTGTGTCTGTTCCATCATTTCAAGCCCAGTGGTATATTCATTAACAAAATCAAATAATTTTAATACTGGGTGATTTATAATTTCTTCTTTCTCTTTATTAGTTTCATTTACTTTGTATAATCTCCAGTTAGTTTCTGCAACTGCACTGGATATTCTTGATACACAAGCAAACACCCACCCTACTTGTCCATATGCAGATATATAATCACCTGGTGTAACATTTGATAATGTCCCACCTACTGCGTAAGTCTGAAATAATGAATTGTCCAGTCCAGGTGCTTTTTCTTCTGTTTTTAAAAATGGATTAATTTTGTTATACCATGCCATGTTACACTCCTTATAGCCAACGTATTGATGGATTTCCTGAACCACTTAGTTCAGATAATGCCCAAACTAAAGCATCAAGCCTGTCAGGTGATGGGTCACCTGAATTTGCTTCCCAGTTACAAAGCTGGTTTTCTAATCTTTCAAAATTACCAACATGATGCACTTTGCCTTGTTCATAAAGTGATGCAATTGGTTCTGCTCTTGTGCGTTTACCCCTACTTGCATGAACTGATTTATATGGGACATTTTCTGATTGTGATTGTGTACGCAGTGTATGTTCAACAAGTTGTCCACCATTGTTGACTTCTGCAATTATTTTGTCACATTGAAACTGATTAAAAAGCATTATTGCTTTTTCACTCCAGGCTGAAGGTGTATATCTTGCACTGGAATCATTAAGAACGTAAAATTCACCTTCACTATCTTTACCAGCTACAATAATTCCTGTTTCATCACTTGTTTTTTTAGATGTAACTGCTGGGTCAATTGCCACAACAATCCTTTCTAAATCTTCAGGTGCATCAATCAACCTACCTTCATCAAGCCATTCACGTTTCCACATAGCGTTATCAGATTCTTCAAGTATTTCTGCATATATTTCTTGCATACCCAACCTGGTATTTTTGTATTTGGATAATATTGAATCAAAAAATTGTTGGTTCAAATTCTCCCTGTTATCATAACTTGTACCTTTTGTAAGTACAGTTGTTTTTGCATCTCTTAAATTTATAAGTAACTGCAATGGTTTGGGTGTGGTAGTTACACAAACCTGTGGTTTTTCACCCAGTCTTAAAGCAAACATAAGGTTATCCCATGTTTCTTCAGGGTATTCCCAACTTGCCATTTCATCTGCCCATGCAGTGTCAAACTGACTACCACGCAACTGGTCAGGTTCATATGATGAAAATGTTTGTGCTATTGCACCATTATCCCATGTTAATCTTCTTTTAGATGGTTCATAGTTTGGCATATTATAAGGGGGACTAATATTAATCAATCCTGATTCACCTTCAATCATTACATCACGCACATCTGCTGGAGTCTTACCAATTAATGCTATACGTTTTGACAACCCTGATTCTACTCTTTCCCTAATCCATTCTGCACCTGTCCTGGTTTTACCAAATCCCCTACCAGCTAAAATAAGCCATGTTGTCCAGTTGCCATCAGGTGCAATCTGATTAGGACGTGCATTAAGTTCAGAACGCCAATCAAATAACTTTTTAATTGCCTGTTCTTTAGTTAGATTCTGTACTTGCTTTATCAGTGTTTGTTCTGTTGTTTCTTGCAATGTATTTTTTTATTTTATCTTCTAATAAATCATTTGGACTTTCATCTTTATCCCATACAACTGTCTGATTCCTGGCATCAATATTAATGTCTTGCTTCTTTAAATCAGCACCCCACAACTGCCTGATGTCATTTAAAATTTTTCTTGAAAATTCTGCTGATTCAATATCACCTTCAAATTCACCATTGCCATTTACTGCAACTGCTTTCATGTAATATGGAACAAGTAAATTTTCTAATCTTGCATTTGTAAGCACACGCATTTTCTCTACGTTCTTACTTGTTGAATCTTCCAGTGCCTGTAGTGATGCTTTAATATCACTTGATACTACAGAAGGTGAAACGTTTAATTTTTCAGCAATCTTTTGATTTGTAAAACCAGCAATTTTATATTCTAAAATTTGGCTTCTTCTCAATTTTATTGCTAAATTTTTTGACACACGAATACCCACATATTGTATGGTTCTATAATATAACACAATATATAGGAATGTTACAAATATTTTATTGGTAAAAATATTTTTTAATCATTACTGGTGTAATTATTGGAAGGTATTTTTGTATAAGTTTATCTGCGTGGCTATTACTTAGCAGATACCACTTATTAATCTCTTTTGTTGCATCAGGTGTGGCATATTTCCCAGTTCCTAATTTAATTTTTTCTTTTTTACCTGGAACATCTTGCCCTTTTATTCTGCGTGTATCTTTAATATCTCTAAATTCAACTGATTCTTTTGTTGCCTGTAATATATCCAACTTGCCTGATTCTGACAGATTAAATTTATTTCTTAAATAAACATCAATACCTTGCTTCATGTCCAGTTCAGGATTTCTGATAATGTCAGTTTTATCCAGTCCATATTTTTTCCCTGTTTCCAGTAACAGATGATATGCGTGTTCTTCCCTGATTAGTGATGCCCACATTCTTGCAGTCCTTCCATGTATTTCTTCACCAGGAACATTTTGTGCATACAACTGATTTGAAAATTTATCCATAATAACATTTTTAAAAGTTATAAGGTCAGGAATGACAGTGTCCATAAACATTAGTTCCTTAAATGTGTTGCCAACAGAAAATTCAAAATCATGCTCTTTAGGGTGTCCAAAAGTCTGACTTATGTCAAACCTGGTATCATTTTTAAGTAGGTGTTCTATTTCTTTTAAATACATATGTCAACTAGATAATAATTTTATTGTAACGTTCTCTACTTCACCTTCACCATCAGTTCTTCTTATAAGCTGACCCCAACTTTGTTTATAGCCAATAAGATTATGTGCATTATAACCCTTGCCATCATAAACTGCTTCATCAAATAATATAAAAGTCATTCCCTGAAACTGAACCATGTCCCCATGTTCCATAGACACATGACCAATTTGCAATTTATCCAGCATTGGTCTTACTAATCTATCCTTATAAAAATCATTTGTCCTTTTATCTGTTTCCCAAGCACACGCCCAGTAATCCTTCTGCATCACGTCCCATACCCTTCCAAGTGACATTGATAAATCATCAATTCTGAATCTCATCTTGTCTGAAGATAATTCACCTAACAGTTCATGCGTATTAAAAAACTGATTTCCCCTTTCCCAGCCTATGTTTGCCAGGATATTTATATGCTCTCTCCACTTTCTTTCTTCCCTAAACTTCTTCAGCTTATAAAATACCTTAATATCTGCATGACCACGTCCCATAAGTGGACGTAAGATTTCTGCATCATTGATTTCTCTGTAATAAAAGCCATCAGGCACTGATTGTGTAAACATTGCATTTCCCCTTGTGCATATTTCTAAATGTATAAAAAGTTTAAAGGCATATGCAACCAATGTCAATGTTCATATTGGTTTTTTTATAATTTGTAAATACCTAGTTGGTTAATGGTAATTGCTTATATGCGTAAATACGATACCCCCCCTGTATGCGTGTATATGCGTATATGGTGTGGGTATGCCCTATATGTGATTAAAGCGTTATATGATACGTTTATGTGCGTTATTTACGCATATTTTTTGGACGTAAAGGTTTGAATCCTAAATTTATTTTGCGTTCAATATAAGTTGGGTCAACGTTTACAACTTTGCACCAGTACCTTCCTATCCTGTAGCCTAGCCATTCAGTTCCATACTCAGCTAAGCCACCACGAATGACTTCACCTACCAGTAAAATAATTTTATCCTGGACGTGCCTGTCACTTGCATCACCAATCAAGCTGGTGTCAGGGTGCAGTGACTTCCAGGTGTCATGCCTTGACCCTTTCATTCTCTCATTAGGGTAAGCAAACACTGAAGCACTTGGTGCCTTTTTTTTGCGTTGTGTCTTTTGAGAAAAATTTGCGAATGTGGATTTTGTGTGTTTATCCTTCAACGCCAACTTTCTGATAGTGTGCATAATCTTATTCATACTGCATATAATAACAATATAACTATACGAAGTATAGTTATATGTTATAGGAGTACGTTATAGACGTATATAGAAGGGTAATCCATATAACAGAATAAAGCAAACGTTATGTATTTTATGAAGAGATATAACAGTTATATAACAAGATATAACACGTTATAGTGGTCAATAATAATTAACATATAGGGTTTAACAGTGGGTATAACAGTGTTAAACCTTGTGTTATACCTGGATAGTTAGTAAGGGAACTATTTTGTTGCTTGTTGGGAATCTAATAATAATAACTCAGTTGCACATTCATTGCATAGGTAATATGGTTCTATAGTGGTTATTGACTGCATTGGATTATCAGGGTCAACCCTTGTCCAGGATTCATCAGTGACCATTGCATTACACCTGTCACACTTCATTTACCTTCTCCATATATTTTTTTACTGGATTTATAGATTGTGTAGTACAACCATTTTGTACTGTTCTTGCAATAAAACTTTTTTGATTGATAAATAAACATTTTTCTTTATCATGTATGCACTTATAAAGAACACCATCTGTCCAATCTTCAACCATTTCTATATATGGCAGTTTTGTTTCATACTCTTTACACGCACATTTAATTATCATTTACCTATCCCCCTTATCAGCAAGACCATTTAATATAACGTCCCACAATCCTTCCTGGATTAATGCTGATTCAACTTCCTGGTCAGTACACATATCAGCAATGCCAAATAATTTGTTACTGGCTTCTGTATGTTGTTCAGGTGTTCTTGCACTCTTAACTAAAGCTATTGCTAACCTTAACGCTTCTATCTTGTTATTTGGTTTCTTATATTTCATTTTAGATAACCCTTATAATAATTGGTGATTGTGTATGTCCAAGTCCAGCAATATTAAAATCATAATATTCAATTGCTTCAAGTCTTGTCATACCCTGTTTAATTAATTCAGCTATGATTAATTCATAATCATACACTGCATAATAAGTGCCTGTTCCTGTATTGTTATGATGCCCTATATCAATCAATGCTGAATCAAGCCCATCATATGTAATTGCTTCAGGATTAAGTTCAAATAATTTTTCTGCTAATTTCTCATTCATCATGCAATTCACCTGGTACACATTTATCACACCAGCTAACTATTCTGTGTGCGTTCTCCATAGTCTTGCCCTCATATCTGTTCCTGGCAACTTCTTTAATAGTCATACGCACACCACAAGTATAGCAATTCATATAACCATCACCCTTGCCCTGTACTACTAGTATATCTTCTTTCATAATAATCAAGATTATAACCTATCCTGTCTATTGGTTCTTGCCTGTTTTTTAAATTTATCTTTCATATAGTCATTATGTGCATCTTGTTGCAACTTCTTCCTGTTCAGCTTCCCAGTAAACTTTCCTGTCCTGGAATTGTATTTCAATACCATCTTCATTGTGTTACCCCCTTTCTGTTAATCTCATCACATATTCTTATATGCTCTTTTTCACCCTTATTTGCTATTATTTCAACGTGTTCTTGTAATAGGGTAGGATTACACATAGATAACGCTTCTTGCCACCATTCACAACAAATCATAGTACCAACATCATCACCAATATCAATGTTTTGTATTGTTTTAAAACACCCTTTCCAATCAGCACTACGTTCTGCATATTTGTTTACACATTCTAACAATGCTGGATTAAACTGTAGTAACTCTTCCTTTTGCTCATCAACCATTGGTTTATCTATTGGGTCATTATGGTCATAGGCATCAGCCACCTTTAGTTCCCTATCCAACATCACTTCCCCAAACCAACTATCACTGGTGTAAACAACAATCTTGCCTTCAATAATCTTGTGTGGTTCTAGTCTGTTTTGTGAGTTTACTATTTTTTCAAAAGAAGAAGGATAAGTTGCAACTTCTATAACCTTTCCATTTTCACTTACAAGTTCATAACCCCCTATACTTATTCTTTCAAGAACTATTTTAAATATGTTTGCAATTTGTTGGACATTGTAAACAGTAGGATATTCTGCATATTCTGTATGTTCCAGTTCTTCCTTATATCCAGTGCTTTTTGTTCCAGTTCTTTCACCATACATATCAAACGCTATTGCGTTACGTCTTGTAAAACTTAATGCCCTTAATCTTTTTAAATCTTCTTTTTTATTCCCAGTAACTAAATTCATTTGCATCTCCCATGCCAAAAAGGGTCAGGCATTACACCTGACCCTTATGTTGTTAAATTTATAATGTCTTTATCATTTCTTCGTCAGTAGGAAAATCAGTTGGGAGAAAAGTATCTTCTTTAGTTTCAATACTCCAAACTGTATAATATTCCCATGTGCCATAATACCCACCACGATATATAACTTTTTCTACCCCACAAAATCCCATATCAACCATGTGTTCATAGCCTTTTTTAAAGTCTTTCATAAACTTCGCTTTAGTGCCATAATACCCATGCCATATATCATCTGCTCCATCTACACATCTGTCAGTATTAAAAGTTTTACATGGTTTCCCTTGAACTATATCTTTAGTAAGACATTTGCTATGTGCCTTCCTGTCAAATACTCTAGGGTTAAATTCCCATGAAGTTCTAGTTTCACTTATTGCCATTTGCATCTCCTATGCTAAAAGGGTCTAGCTTTTACACTAGACCCTTATGTTTATAAATTATTTAGTAATGTCCTATTTCTTTATTAGTTGGAAACTTTGTTGGTAAATCTTTCTGTCCACCAACTATATCCCAAATCCAATATTCAGGTCTGTCTATTCCCTGGTCATCTTCTTTGATAACAACTTTGACTAACCCACAATATCCTTCATCAATTGCCCATTCGTAGCCTTTCTTAAAATCTCGTATTGCACCTTTTCTGTCTTGACATCCCCATTCCTGTTCAAAGCCTGAAGATTCTAAGTTTACCTTGCCTTCTTTTTTAGCTTCTCTATATTCTAAAAATGTATAATCCAATATACAAAATTTTCTTGAAAAAGTTTTACAAGGTTTGGCTTGAAGAATGTCTTTAGTTAAGCACTTAGTGTGTGCCTTTCTGTCCCATGTTAGATAATTATATTCTGTTAATTGCCTTCCCATTTGCATTTCCTTTATGCTAAAAAGGGTCAGGCATTACACCTGACCCTTATGTTGTTAATTATTTATATTCTGCTTCAATTTATATTCTGCTTCAATTTTCATCATTCTTAATTTTTGAATTTTATTATAGTTTGCATTATCAACTTGGTATGGTACAGGGTTGCCTGTCCTACCAATATGACTTCCTAACTTTTTTGCCACTTGGGTAATAGTTCTTGTTGCTTGTGTTATGAAATACCTATTAATACCATTTTTGTTTTCTGCAGTAATAATTCCAAAAACTTTACTAAGGGGTACAGTTTTTTGATATTCTAATGGTAGCCTTGTTATTACCCTAGTTTCGTGGTTAATACTAGCTATTTTCATATTGCAATAATAAATAGAATCTTCTGTAAGGTAATCTGTCTTTGCCCAATTAAGTGCTTTTTTTTCATTCATCTGCATTTCCTTTATGCTAAATTATTAATATAAGTAAACCATAAAACATATCTACTACCATTGTCAACCCATATAAAGTTTTAGTTTGCAAATATATGCTTTTTTAACTGATATACTTTTACTTTTGTCAATTAAAGCCATGTTTTGCTATAGCATTACACAAATAAGCAATATAAATAATTGCCAGTAATAACAATGCTATTTTAATATCATTACCCATTGCATTTCTCAATTAGTTGAGTAACCCCATTTCGCATAAATTCATCTGTGCAATAAGTACACAATAAAACCCCACCTACTCTTATTGTTCTTCTATAATTTAATGCACCAAACAAAACATATTCTTCAAACCTTTCAAATTCTTTATTGCACCAATTACATAAAACACGATTATTTTTAATGTCATTACTCACTTAGCATTTCCTTTAATGTGTTAAATTCTTTTTCAACTATAGCCATTTGTTTATTAATTGCATTTATTTGAATCCAGGTTAAAGTTTTTGTTGGCTTGTCTTTATTAACCCAATTCCTGGCAATATGCTGAATACTGGGAACTTCATCTTTTTCAAGATACATATTCAAATATTCAAGCACTTGCATTGCTCTTATGTCAGGATTCTTAACAAGTAACATAATTGTCAAATCTTTTGCTTTTTCATATCTGCTTTTTCTAGTTTTTATCATATTACCAACTTATTGAACTTCCATTGTTGCCATAATTCTTGCCCTTAACACCCCATAAACCATCACCAAAATGCACAAGAGTATCACTCCTGGACATTGATGCCCTTACACTATTTAACTTTGATTCATCTAAATCCAGTGCATACAGTATTTCATTCAGCGTTAGCTTCTCACTGCTTCTTGCCAGTATCTGATATATCTCTTCTGCTCTTGTTCTTGCAACTTCATAATTCTGTATCTCTTTTGCATCTGCATTGTTAATCATTATTGAATCAGGTAAGAACTTTAAATTGAAGCCAATTGGTTTTTGCAATGAACCATTGTTTATCTTCCTGTGATGCAATACGCTATTTACTTCTGATTCTCCCTGTTCCTGACTCTTTTTAATCTCCCATATACTTCTAGCACCATTCCACCAAAAAACACTCCCAAATGGTGTTTTCTTGGCAGTATTCTCTTTTGATGTATGTGCTATGTTAATAAAAGTAACTTCAGGAAATGTACGCATAGCATTAAAATATTTGTTTGTTTCCTTATCACTAATAGGTTCAGGACAAGCATAACCAACAGAATCAACAACAATAAATCCAATATCATTCCTGTCTATCTCTTCCCTTAAATGCTCAACCATATCAACCAGTGGTGAATTATATCTTCTATACCAAATGTTTGCATAAGGCATATCAAGACCCATGCCTTTTGATAACTTGTCACCACGTCTTTTAAATTCAGCTTCACTTGTTTCATAATCCAGGTACAAAACATTTTTCTTTTTAGCAGATAGCCAATCAAATCCAAAACCTTCAGAAACCAATCCAGCTATCCAAAGTGTAATAACACTTTTACCTGTACCACCTTCACCAAATATAATTGATGGTTCATTAGCTGGGAATAATGGAGTAACAAGCATACCCTGGTCTGTTGCTTCAGCCAAGTCACGCAAGTTAATGGCTGGTGCAGTTTCATCTTCCCTAAATGCTTCAAGAACACTGACACATGAATATTCAATAATTGAATCCCACTCTTCATAATTCATATCATCAGCCCTGTTGTAACACGTTTTAACCATAGATGTCTTTCCATTAGCACCTGATGATTGGTCAATGTTAGCTTTGGATTGAAATATATGATGTGCCTGAAACTGTAATGGTTTTAAATATTCAACCCTGACATCTGCTGAAGTATATCTATCCTGTGATATTTTATCCAATCTAATTCTTATATTCTTTTTAGGGAAATCAAATTTAAACACGTTGCCAATACGATTATATATAACATCTTCCAGTGGATTTTCTATTTCTGTTATTTCTTCATTCTCTATCTGTTCTTGTTCCAATTTGTATTCCTTTTATTTTTCTTTTATTTTTCTGTTTACCCCTTTTAACTCCAGTTATCAGCCCAAGCATAAAATCAATGTCATCTTTCATTTTGCCCACCTTCATTGTTTTCTCCACTTTGTTCATTGTGTTATATGCCATTCTGCTTCTCATATCAGCACTTGCTATTTGGTCAGCCAGGTATCTGTTTTGCCTTAATACCTGGCACAACAACCTGATAATCATTTCATCATAAGTGTATAATTTTCTGACTTCAGGATTGCTTAAATTTTCTTCCAGCTTATCAATATCCTGATAAGTTAAATTGCCTGTTTCCATTAAACACCTTTCATTTCTGCACTACCCATTATTTCTGTCATAAGTGCATGAATTTCACTGGTATCATGTTCAATGGTTTTAAGTGCATCATTCAGTTCAATCTTGCCCTGAATTAAGTCAGCACCTATTGAAACAAGGTTCATTAACACTATAGCTTTTGTTGGTGTTACTGAATCAACTTTGTTTATACTGGCAACAATAATATCTTTTGCAATTGCTTCTCTACTATTTCTTGCCCTAGCCTGTCTGTCCAATTCTCTAAAATCATCAACTGCAACTGTTATTGCCTTACCTGTATTTGCTGGTTTTGTTGCATTGTTTATAAAATCTGAGCCATCATAAACTGGTGTAGGTTCATTTGCATTATCTGTTGCCTGTACTTCAGCTACTTGCCTTGTTGTCCAATCAACACTGTGCCAATAGTGGTCATCATAGTCACCTGACTTGGCATTGCCATCTTTATCAGATTTTAAACTGTCCCTTGATACCATAGCCTTATAAGTATCATTTGGTTTAGGTTCAAACCCTTCTGTCTTTTTAGCAAACACTGTTTCATTGTGGTCAAACTTACCTGAAAAATCAGGTATGCTAATTTTCATTTGCCAGTCCCCACTTTGTGCAGTTTTCACTTCTTTTATAACAACATTTCTTAATTGTGCCTGATGTTGCCCTGTTTGTAATTGTATTCTTTCATAAGCCATTTTTTCACCTTCTGTCTGTAACTTTAAAATAAAATGATTTTGGTAATTTGATTCTTTCCAGTAATTCAGCCACTTCACTTCCACGCTTCCTGAATTTGTTCAGAATCCTTATATCCCATTTTTCTTCAAACTCAACCATCTTGGTTTCTTTTGGAGTATAAGCACCTGAAGATACCAAATCTTCAGATGGAATTAATTCTAACAATGGTGTTAATTTTGATTTGTCATAATCCCAAGTTTTAACCATTGTGACTACTTTAGCATCATCAATTAATTCTTCAGCACCTTTTTCTTCCATGAATTTTCTGACCTGGAATTTTGCCTTGTCCAGTTCATCATCAGCTTTTTGCTTTCCAGCAAGTGCCTGAAGATAATTTTTGACTACTTCTGCTTCTGTTCTATTTGCCATGTTGTCCCTTTAACTTATGGTTTATATACGTCATTAACAATAACGTTAAGCGTTATTGTTAATACTTATATACTTATATATATATATATACATATATACGTTATAGGCAATATAAGATTTAGCTTTGCCTGATAAAATTCCTGGTTTCTTTTGGAAGTTTCATAAAACAATCTCTACACACTTTCCATTTTTTTGGATAGTTAGCAATTCTGCTATATGATTTGCCACACCTTGTACAGTGTGGTTTTACCTGTTTGGTAAAAGTAGGAAGATTATTGGCAACCAAGATTTGTCTTACACGTTCCCTTGAAATATCATATTTCCTACCTATTTCAGCCATAGAAATAGCTGGGTCAGTAAGTCTTTCAGATATTATTTTTGTTGGGTCAACTTTTTGCATAAACATTTCCTGTTTGTAAATTTTAAACTTATTGTTTACAGATGTCAAATGATAGACACAAAAAAAATATTCATATATAATTTTTTGCAAGTAAGTCATCATTTTTGATGATGGTTTGCATTTCCTAACATCAAGGGGAATTATAAAAGTTTAGATAGTGATTCATTATGACCAAACAAAACAACACAATTCCCCCTGATGAATCTCAATCAAAGTTTTATACTGGTAATGTAATTACATTTTCAACTGATTTACCACCTTCTCAAATTCGTGGTAATCACAGGTCACATTTCAGAACATTTAGATATCATTATAAAAACTTTCAGGAACAAGGTCTTGTTGCTTTGCATAATGCGTTGTTAAAAACAGATTTTAAATTACCATTTGAAAAAGCAATTATTGTTAATACTTTTTACAATAACAGATTATTGGACTTGGACAATTTTGGATATGGCATGAAATGTATTCAGGACGTACTGGTATTGCAAAATGTATTAATTGATGATGATGCGTTAAGCATTACCCCTATCAATAGGTTTCGTAAATGCACCAAAAATCAACGTAGAGTAGATGTGATGGTGTTTGATACCACTAATTATAAAAACGTGTCTATTTTTGGAGATTCTGATTTTCTTTTAATGCTCTGATTAAGTTCCAGTATTTCTGCATTAACTGACTTCTTTCATCATTTGTTATCTTGCCATCTGCAACTGCATTTTTAGATGTTTCAATCAACTCCATCAATTCATCTAATGCTGATACATTGTCCATTGCAAATTTAAAAACTTTCTTCCAGTTAATTTTCAATAAATTCATCTTTACCTTCTTTTATTATTTCAATTTTTTTGTTAAATTCTTCAACTTCATCTTCATCTTTACCCCAATCCTTAACCTTTGTGCCACCATAATAAGGCACTGCCAATCCACAATCAATCAATTTTAATCCAGCGTTTAGCCACTTAGTGTTTATAATGTTTCCATCTTCATCTTCATTTACTCCATTATAAATATACAATTCACCTAAAACCCTTCCATACTTTCCAGTACCTTTTTTACTGAATGATTTTATTGCCAGTTGTTTATCACCAATTAATAACCTTAACATTGTTCTTGCCTGGTAGCCTTTTATTTTTTCTGTTTTGTTTCTTGTCCTTAATTCAGGTGTATCAATTCCCCATAATCTGAAACTGTTTATATGTTGCATATTAAATCCCATATCAATTACCAGTTTTGATACAGTGTCACCATCATAAACTGAATTTATTCCCTTTTTTGGGTCTAATTTTGCCCTGTATGTGTAAAAATCCATTATTCAGTTTCCAATACTTTTAATGAAACACCACCAAGAAATCCAAATATGCCACCTATTACTGCAGTTACTATTTCTGTGGCTTCCATCTTCCAACCTATATAAATAGCTATTACGCTAAATACAGTTGCACATAGAATGGCAAAAAATATTTGTGGTCTAAATCCTTTCATTGTTATTTACCCCCATAATCTTTATAAGTTTCACTTGTTTTAATATCATACTTGTCTATCATCAGTTTATGGTCTGCAAGTATGTCTTTATAATCATTAATAATTAAAGCAATATCAGTTTCAATTATATGTACTCTTTCATCAATATGTTCAACTTCTTCTTCTAATTTACTAGGGTCAAAACGTTCCATGTGCATTTCATCTTGCATTTTTAGTTTTTCTTTTAAGGCTATTATTTCTGTTTTTAATACTGCAATATCTGTGTCTGCTTGTGTCTGTTTAATTTCAGCAACAGATGTATCAAGGTTTCGTACAGTAGAATCCAGTTGTGCTACATACCATATGATACCAAATGCCTGAACTACAATGACTCCAATGATAGTTATAGGTAATTTAATGTTTCCCAAGTTCATTTATTGTCCCCCTTGAACACGTTTTTAATATCATCATATTTATTTAATGCTTTATCTTCCAAGCCACTATGCCTGAACCAATATTGCACCAGGTAAGTTATTGATGCAGTAATTATAATACTGCCTAATCCCAATTTAATTTTCTTTTTCATGTTGTCCCCTTATGTTTTATTCTGTTGAAGTAATTGAAGCCACTTCTGACGTAAGCAATTCTACGTTATCTTCCACCACCCAGTGAACTGCATTTACAGTGTCCTTAATTTGAAAATCTTTAGAACCAAAACCTGTCCCAGCACCAATCCTGTTGAAATTGATACGCACTGTATCAGCTTTAATTCTATTAAGATAGCACTTACCCCCCTTAGAAACTGTATTGGATATAATTAATTTGCCAATCTTTCCATTAACATTATTTGTATCAGCTGACAAGTGAACAAAGTCATATAATCCATATTCAGTTTTAAGTGACTTGGATTGAAAATGCCCACCAATTACTGCCCTTCTAATTCCTGTACCAGCACTTTGAGTGATGCTCTGTCCATCTGATGCGTTTCCAATAATTTCAATGGTATGTGCAGTAACATTTTCTACAATCAACTGCTTACACCTGTTGCGTTCAAATACAAGTTCCCCCACCTCCAGGAATGTAACAATACTAAGGGTAGATGAATTTGTGCCTTCTACTAAAAGTGCAGTTTCAGTATTACTGGCATACGTTGGCAATGTACTGCTATTGAAAGCAGTTCCTATACTAACGTTGGAAATTGACACTTCCTGGATTGGCAAAGTTTTAACTATAATTCTAAGCGTATTGTCACCATCTTGTCTTTCTAATGCCTGTTCTAATGTTTCATCAGGTATATTAATATTACCTGTTATATTGTTGGAATTATAATAACCAGCATCACCATTTTCAAACGTCCTGTCTGCCAATGCTTCTGACACTACCACAGAACCACCTACTGTACCACCCACTGCTAATAAAGATATTGCCATTTGTGGACTAAAACCAGCTTTTGTAAGAACTGTATAGGGTACTTTAGCTATGTTAAATGCTACTCGCCATTTCTTACTTTCACTGTTTAAGTATTCTATTTTCTGAAATAAATAATCACGCCATATTCTAATTTTGTTATAAGTATTTACTGGGAAATTTATTATTGCTCTAGGAGATGATTTGATTGCCCTTATTAGTTTGCCAATACTTCTTATATGGATTGCTAAACCAAATACAATTATCCCACTTGATATACCATAGTTATAATATTGTAATGATTGCCACCATTTAACATCACTGAACAATATTTCTAAATTGTAATTTCCTAATGCTAAATTAGGGAATTGTTGTGCTATAAATGGCACTGGATTGATGTAACTGCTAAACGCTAATATAGAACCAATACTGATTATAAGAACAGTAAAGGTATTTAAAGTATATGTGCCAACCTTTTTTAAGATTTTTTTTATATTCAAGTTCAGTTTAGGCAATTTGATACCTGGAAGTTTTAAATTAAACTTCAGGCTGGGTAATTTTATATTAAATTTTTTCATAAGCATCTCCTATTAAATTAACAATGCAACAATTAAGCCTATTATAAGTATAACAAATGTTACTAACAAGATATTTCTTGTTTTAAACATAGTGTTTAAAATTTCATGTTTCCAGTTAATCATTTTTATGTTTATTGCATCTATTTCTTTTTCTATTAATTCCATATCTCTTTCAGTTATTTCTTTTTTATTTCTCTTCATATTTCACCAATTTGTTAATAAATTGGCACTAATCACCTACACAAAGGGACAACGTTCCACATAGATAATTAGTGCCTATCCAAACGCAAGGCTTGGATATATTATGCAGTGTAAATTTCCCTGATAGATAACATTCCTTCTACTCTCCCTACATTTCCTGTTGTTCCCTGTGCAGTTATTTTAATTGCTTTTGAACTTGTTGCTGGATTTGATTGTGTTTGACTTAATATAACCTGTGTAGCATCACCTGTTGTCCCACCATCATTTACTCTCCATGCTGAAGTGGTTACAGTTTCTAATACTGTAGTGTCATAATACAATTTAATAGTAGGGTCAATTCCATTATGCCCAGCTTCAGTATCTTCACTTGCATGAGTGCATTGAGCAGTTGCAGTTATTACATAATACCTTCCACTGCCACCAGCAGTTATGTTTGTAGTTACAACTGTTTGTTCTGACGTTGTCCCACCAGCATAATCAATAGAAACCCCACTACTTGCTTCAACTATTTGCCCAACTGTTAAAACATCAGATGACAATGCCAACCTGGTAGCAGAACCACCAGTTGGTCTAAAATACAATCCATCTGATTTTGTATATAACACTGTATGCCCTGAAGTTGGTGCTGAAGGGTCTGAACCCTGATGGTCATAAGTTATTGTATCTACATTATCCAAAGCACTTGCACCATCTCCAGCACTTCCTGAATGTGTATGTAATGATAACGCATCAAAATTGTCCCTGATATGTGCGTTCATTATTGTGTGCGTTACTAATTCCCCACTTGCCCAATCTCGTGGTGTACTCCATGCCATAATTTACTCCTTTAAGCAGTTTCTACTTGAACTGCTGAACCACCAGCTTGTCTTATAAATAAACCACCTGACTTAAAATATACAATACAATGATTAGATGCTGGTGCAGATGGGTCACTTCCCTGATGGTCATGTATAATTGTGTCTACATTATCAAGTGCAGAAGAACCATCACCACTAGCACCACCATGAGCATGACCACTTAAAGCATCAAAATTAGCTTTTATATAAGTATCACACCACGCTTCTGTGATTTGTGTTCCTACATCTACATATGGTACATTTGCCCAAGCCATAATTAATATCCTATAAATGTTTCTGATTCTAATAAACTAACACCCATCACCCAAAATTTCCCAATAGAAGATACTGGTGATAAAGCATATACAACAGTATGAATTTTATTATTGTTTACAAAATGACTTTCATTTTCAATAAAAAAATCTTTATCTGCTGAAAGCAATCCTGTTTTTGTATGAGCATCTAAAGTTATCCTATCTGATATATCTAATGTCATAATATTACTTAATGTGTCACTGTTTCTGTTTGCTGGAATAGTAACATTTAATATTTGCAATGGGTCTTTAAACCTTACCAGGTTATACTGACACCACCTAAATCCTTCTTCACTATCAGGAACAAATGGTGCAGTTGAATCATGTACCCTTTTGCCAAATGTAGTTTCACTTGTTGAATCACTTGCAGTAATCTGAGTATCATCAAGTGATGAAGTTACTGTTGCTCTTGCTTGTAATTTTGTTATATATACTGTACTTGCGTTGCCATTTGTTAAACTAATATCCATATAATTGGCAGTTTTAACATTTGCAATAGTTAAATCACCTGTTGCATTACTTCCTGAACCATCAGCAGAAGTGTTTGCCAGTACATCTGTAGTAGCACCTGTTGTTGTCCACGCATTAATACTATCAGCACTTGTATAAATAGATTGCATAGTATCTGAATTTAATTGTGGAAAGAACGCCCTGTATATTCTTTTTTGTCCTGGTGGTATAGTTGGTGAATCTGAACCTGTTTCTGCATGAATCCATACAACATCAGCATTTGTTTCTGTTTCATAGTTTTTTATATTAACAGTAATTTCATTAAATATATTTCTGATTGAATCTTCCTGTTCTATCATAGAAAAACTAAAATTATCTGTAGCAGTAGCATCTGTAAGTGTTGCCTGACTTGTAGTGGCACTTGAATCAACTTGTCTTGCCTGACGTTTTTCAAACTTAATCTTGCCATCTTTTGTTTCAGATACAAAACCATTTTCACTGTTTTCAACCATTCTTAATGCTTCAATTGTATTTGTTCCAGCTGGTATTGAAAATCTTGATATTGTTGTATTGCCAGTGTCTAAATCCCTATCACTTGCACCCCAACCTGAAGCATCTAAAATATCACCTATTGCAGTACCAGTATTTCTGTTTGTTTGTGGTGCAACTTTAATTGTTTTCTGATTAAGATAACCAAGTGAACCAATTGCTTCTAATACTGCTATGTCATTACCTTGTAAATTAGGAAATGGCACAATAGATTTTACATACCCTGTCCATACAGTTTGATTCATTAAAAATGGAAATGTATAAGCAAATGAACCTTCACCCATCTGCAAACTTACTTTCCTACCTGGTACAAGATTGCCATATAAAGCACCATCTGTTTTAAATGGACTAAATATGCCTGATGTATTTTTTAACACTGCCCTTAATGTACCACTGACAGAATCACCAATAAGATTGTTTGCAAAATCACGTCCCCTGTCCCAGTTTAATTGCTGAACATAAGCACTTATGTTTTCATTGGAATCTGCATAATCATTATCATTGTTCCAGTCCACATATAATTGATAATTTGTTGTTGCCATTATTTTTTATCTTTTGTTTTTAATTCATTAATTTCTTTTACTAAATTTTCATTTGATTCAGATAAAACGCAGAACATTAATTTGTGCCATGCCAGGTCATCATATTCTCTTAGTCTTTTTAATGTTGTATCTGTAATATTCACTTTATATTGTAAATTTTCTTGCATAGTTGTCCCCTTGAATTTATTAAAACATTGTAATTGCTCTAGGTGTAAAAGTAGATGCAGTTGCATGAGTTACTGATAATTTAGGGTCATTACTTGTTCCTGATGCTTCTGCACCATAATATCTTTTTCCATTTGCGTGTTTTAAATCAGCAATAGCATCATCAGTGCAATCGTCCTGTGACCTTATTCCTAATTTAGTTATTCCATCTACAGAAACCCAACTTATGCCTGTGGCATTTAAAGTTATATCATTATATTGGCTATTAGTCCAATCAGCACCAGGTTCAAATGCAGTATCAGTTCCTTCATCAGGGTCATCTACACTACCACAATTATTCCAATCAGCTAACACCAGTGCAGTATTAGATGCTGGACTTGTCTGCACTACTGTCCAATCTGCAACTGCAGTTCCACTTATAGAAGCTGACCCACCAAATGAACTATCTTCCCCATTACCATGTACATAAATAGAAAGGGTAGCTGAACTTACTGTATCAGTATCAGCAATTCCACTTGTATCAAATAAAAAGAAATTTCTAGCTATTCCTATGTTCGTATCTCCTGAAGACCCAACATTTGTTCTGATAGTTCCTAAATCTTCCCCACCATCTGATAAACCAAAATTATCATCAACAAGGTTTCCAACTGTATGGTCATGAAAAGTGTCCCAATCATCTTCAGCATTATATCTTTTAACATATCCATCAACACTTGTACTTTCTGTATGAGCATCAGGATAAAAAGCAGTAGTTGTGTCAGTATATACTGGGTAAGTTACCCCACTAAAAAATGCCACTTTAATATGTTTGGTTAATATTGAATTTCCACTTCCATCAGATTTAATATCTGTGCTGACAGATTCAATTTTTTGTGTAGTTCCAGCATTTACGTTTGTTGCAGTGCTATCCCATATTTTAATCTCTTTCATTCCTAATCCACGATTTTGTGTAACACTAAATGGTTTAATATAAAAACCCTTGTCTTGTTCTATAACTTCTCCATCTGACAGTTTAGTTCTGTTAGCAGTAGCTTCATCATCTCTGTCCTTACTATCATCTAATGTAGAAGGAGTTATTGCTGGTGTTCCTGTATATCTCAAACCAAATTCTATATCTACATCTTCAGATATAGCTGAATTGAATCTTACTAATTTTTCTAATCTTGGTGCTTTGCCATGCTTAACATAATAAATTAAATCAGCATTTATATCAGGGTATGCTTGTTTATAAATCACTGCATCTAATCTTCCATCTGCATTGATGTCAAATAATTCCCCTTCAACCCTTGTTACATTTCTTGCAGTAAGGTATAAACCATAATTATCAGCAGTTATTTTTGTTTTATTTGTTATATCAAATTTATTATCTGATTCAAAAAATGCTACTCCATCAGAATATAAAGGTGCTGAGAAATTAAAAGGTGCTTTTGTCACAGTAAAATTAGTATCAGTTTTTATAACTATACAATCAATTTCTTGCCAGGCATCATTGTCATCAAGATAATTAACCCACCCCACATGAAATTCAGTTTGGTTAGAACTTATTTTTCTTGCGTTCCAGGTTTTATTATCTATTAATTTATTAACCATTATTAAGGCAACCTGAATCCTAATGTTACTATTAATCCTTTGGCTATAGTGGTATCACCACCATTGCCATCTACATCAATTCTTATCAAATCATTTGTTGCAACGTCATCTTCGCTTGTATTAATCACTGCTGAAGTTGATGCAGTATCACTACCTGTTTCTGTATTATCTATAGTTAAAGAAGTTGAAAGCATATCTGAACCATCAGTTGCATTATGTATCTGTACATCTATAGTAGACCCATTTCCAGCAGTGATTACTTCAGAATGAACTTCAACCAAATTCATGCCATTTAATCCAGCTGGTATATGAAAGTAAAACTTTCCATTACCTTCAGCAATGTCAGTGCCAAAATCAAATACTACACATTGTACATAACGTGTTCCCATTACTACACTACCAGCTAAAGCATCAGGTGTTATTGCCCTTCCTGTATCTGTTCCAGTGGTTACTTCACTTGCTATTGCAAGTTCCACTACACCTTGTGCAGATGTACTGGCATCAGGAAGGTATGCGTGACCTATTACTGTCCCTTGCCAAGTGCCTGATGTGATTGTACCCAATCCTGTTATATTAGATTGGTTAGCTACTGCCAGTAATCCAGCATTTGTTAATGTTGCAGTGCTTCCCATAGTTAAAGTGCCATGAATAGTTGTAACACTACTTGCAACTGTTGAATGTGGTGCTACTGTCATATGCGTTACATAAGAACCACTAATAAAACTATCATAAGTTAAAGTACCACCATCAGCCACACTTACTCTCCATTTATCTGCATTATCTTCTCCAGCATCACCAAACCAGTATTGAATCATTGCTGAACCACTTGCACCCTGAAATGTTACGTCCTGTACCCATTCAGGTATATTACTGCCACCCATTTGAAAAAATGTATTGTCTGCACCCTTTCCTAATCTTGATAATTGTGTACTGGAACTTGCATAAACTACATCACCTGTAGCCTGTGAATCAAATACATGAAGCCCTACTGCTTCAAATTCTGCTTGTGATAATTCTGTTCCTACTGAACCATGTTTTAATTCATTTGCCACTTATTGACTCCCTTGAATTTTTGCTTCTTTAATACCAGCATTTATTTCTGCCAGGTTTGTTAAAACTACGTTTGATGAACCTTGATTTGTTGGGAAATTAAAAGCATTAAAACCACCAGCATTAAAAGGGTTTTTACTACTGTTTAACCAAGCCATTGCTTTGCTATGGTCACCACCTACTGAAGGCAACTGTAATACCCCACCATATAAAGCCATCTGCCCTTGTTTACCCATCATGCTTGGCATTCTTGATTCTATACTGCCACCACCAGGTGCATCACTTATTGGCTGAAACATACCAAGTGCCATATGATAATCAATCCATGACTTTGTTGCTGATATAACTGATTCTTCTACTTCTTCCACAACCCCTTTATTTTTTTTCATTGATTCATTTAATGTATCTGTTGCAGAATCAATATCAGAAAAAACTTTTGGAACATTTGCAAATGTTGTTGTAAGTTCTTCAATTCCAACTTCTGCTGGGTCTATGCCATTTCGTAACAGTTTTGCTAATTCTTCTCGTGATGCTCTTGGAGTTACAACCCCTTCTTTTTCAAAAAATTTATATAATTTATTATTAACTTCAATTAGCCTTTCTGTTTTTTCTGTTGTTGTTTCAATTGTTTTCCAAAATTTATTAAAAAGGTCATCAACATGACTGGAAGGAAGAATGAGTTTGCTTATGCCAAGTGTTAATTCTCTCATAGCCCTGTCACCCTTAAGTCCACTTTCATCTAAATCTTCTATTGTGTCAATCCATTCATTCATTTTTGTTACAGTGTTAATTAAAGCTGGAACAATGTGTATAGCAGTTGCTTTTCCAAACTCGTCCCATTGTGTTTTTAATTCTGTTATGTCATCAGCTAAATCTTCAGCAAGTTTTGATTCTTCTGAAGTCCATGTTGACATTGCACCAGCTTCTTTTATTAAATCTTTAAATGCTTCTTCACCATCTTTTAAAGCTGGTAATAATGAAGTACCAAATTTACCACCAAGTAAATCAATTGCCACCTGTTGTTTTTCAACTTCAGTTGTAAGTCCAGCAATACCTTTAGCAACAAGCATAAATATTTCATCAGGGTTTAAGCCATCTAAGTCCTTAACTGCTATTCCAATTCTTGCAAAAGCATTTACATAATCAGTAATACCACCCCTTGCATCATCAACACGCACAATTAAAGTACGCATACCCTTTTCAAAACCTTGTATGCTTGTGCCTGATAAGTCCAAAGCAATTCTTAAATCATCTAAAGTTTCAACTGCTATGCCTGTTCTTCCTGACATCTTGCCCAGCATATCCCCAACTTCAATAAAAGATTTAACTGAAGCAATTGCAAATCCAGTAATTGCAGTGCCAACTGCCAGTATGCCCACTTTCATTTTTGAAAAAGTGTTTCCCATACTTTGCCCAAACCCTTTCATCTGCTGACTTGCCTGTTTTGTATTTGCTTTTATTAGTACGCTTAATTCACTTATGTTAGCCATTAAAAAATGCTTCCCTTAATTTATTCCACATCTTGACCTGTTCAGGTGACATTTTACTTGCATCTGAATTAAATGCCACTTTTGAACTTTCAGCCATTCTGTAATCTAATATTTGTTTTACCAAATTCCAATCCTGTTTCAATGCTACATCAGGTGTGCAACCAAATGATTCACAAACTATTGAAACAAGTCCCTGTGCTGGTACGCCTACTGACCCTGTTGAGTCAAAAATGTATCTTGCAAGGGACTTTATACGTTTTTTTCTTCACCTTTTGTTTCACCTGACGTTGCAGTTATTAACCAAAGTATTTCTTCATTGTATAATTCCTTAAACACTTCAGGATTTTTGTAAGGTTTGGCTTTAGGTTCATTGTCAATTCCTGTCCAATTCCAATCAACTATTCTGTTTGCTAAAGATTCGCAAATTGAATCCATTGCAACAGATAGCTTTCCTTCATCAACAGAATTTCTGAATGTCCCCAAAGCCAAACTTTCTTTTATTGTTATTACTGGAAGAACCTTAACCCATTCATTTTCATGCAGTTTTACTGGTTCTCCCTGTTCTACAATTTCTTCTTCTTCAATTACTTGCCCTATATGAATAATGCAATCTGAAGAATCTACTTCTTTTGGTTTTATTTTAAAGTTTTTCAAAGTTGTCCCCCTTTAATTAATTGTTTAACTTACTGCCCTAGCTAATGCACCACTTACCTGAAAATCAGCAGTATATGTTGTTGCACCACCTACATCAGAAGTTATTGAATAACTACTGACAAAAGCAGAACCTGAATATACTGGTGCGTTAGTTCCAGCAGAAGCACCTGTTGTTTCAAAACTTGCAGTTGCACTTCCACTTCCTATCCTGGTAAATATAGTTGCATCACCTTGTGAAGCACTAGGGTCAAAAAACCCACTTACAGAATAATTTGAAGTTGGAAGTCCTTCAACAAAAGTCCCAGCAGAATCACCAAATGCAGTAACGTCCACAATGTTGACGTCTGTTGTCTGCGTTATAGATGATAATTCATCTTCAATAGCCACGCTATTAAAAGAAAAATCTGCTGACTTTCCTGATTGTCTTGCCATTTTGTTCTCCTTATTTTGTTAATAAAATTTTTAATAAACTATTTAATATGTTCCTACTTCAACACCCATTGATACCATGCAGTTGAAATTGGTTAATCCACTATATTGCGTAACATTAATCTGCAAATAGCGTTCACACGCATCAGTGGTCTGAACTGATTGAACTCCTACACCTGATATTTGTGCAAATGCAAGAAAGTCCCCATACCCACTACCACTTGATGATGAATCCTGTATTTTAATTGTTGCAGTACCACTACCACTTACTGCAGTTATTCTTAATGTTGCAGTTTTAGTGCTACCAGCACTCAATGTACCTATTGAAGATGCTGAACCTGTATCAACTCTTGAAGATGCCACTGCACCTGTTCCTGTCAAAGCAGTTGAACCTGGTGTATATAATATTGCACTTCTTCTTATACTTTCAGTTGATGTTGCATTTGTATTAATTGCAGTTGCACCTTCAACTGGATTGTCTATGCCTTCACTTGTCAAATTTGCTTTGACTTCATAAGCATTGTTTCCTATTGTTAAACCACTTGGTGCAATCATAACTTCACTTGTGCCAGTTAAAGCACTATTAATTATTTCATCTGATTCATTATCAGTAGGACTAAAAAAACTATTTAATGTAAAATCAGCATTTGGTTTGCCTTGCACAAATGTACTGGCTTCATCACCAAATGTAGTCACATCAGGTAAATTGCTATTTACATTGAAAGTAAATGAATTTGTAAATGTTTCAAACTGTGATGTATCAATATATATGTCTGTAGATTTACCACTTATTCTAGCCATTATTCACCTTCCTTAATTTCTGTTTCTTCTTCAACATTATCTTCAGGTTTTTCTTTCTTCTTTCTTGGCTTTCTAACTTCTTTTAAAAAGCCAGTAGCTACTAATGAATCAATATCATATCCATTATCTATATCTTCCTGACCTAATTCCACAACATCACCAACTGTAACTTTTAACTTTCCAAAATTAAAAACCAATCTTCCCTGTAAAACTTCATAATGTTTATTTTTTCTTTTTTCTGTCATAAATATTCCCTTAATCAACCATTACTAAAAAATCTACTTTTACACCTATAAAAGGTGTGCCATTAAATTCTAAGCCACCATAATCCCTGTAACCTGTAACTACAATATCTGAACCATGTGTGCTTAAACTTGTTGAATGTATATAAGCTGGTATTGACCCACTTCCTGTTGGTTCTAACAAATCATCAAGCGTGTCCTGGACTTCATCAAGATTACCACCCCTTGCAATCAGTACAGTTGTTTCAAATTCATGTGTCATACCATTGTTCATAGTGTCATTGTAAGTACCACCAATTGGTAATACCCAACAAGCTGGTAATTCTCTTATGGTATCAGGAACAGTGTCATATACTCTTAACCCTGATATATTATCAAGTGAAGTCTGCACTGCATCTCTTATCCCTTTTAAACTCATGGTTTCTTGTACTCTCTTATAATATCTTTATCTAATTTGCTATTTAACTTGCCTAATTGTTCACGCATTTTTTCATACGCTGGTGCTAAAAATGGTATTTGTATTCTTGGGTCTGAACTGCTTGGTGTTAAATTAACCCCAAATTCTAAAGGCACTGCATAATGCACACCCTTATTTGTTGCAGTATTGAATACCCTTGCAACTGCATCATACCTGGTAGCTTTTAATGTTGATTCCCAAGAACCACGCATTGCACCTGAACGTACTGGTGAATATATTCTCGCAAAGTTTTTTACTGTTACTGATGCCCTTTCTAAATATTTTTCCATAGGATTGCGTAACTTTCTAGGATTGCTAAGTTTTTTGTTTAACTCTTTTTCACCTTTTATTGTTACCCCTAATTGTGCTGACATAATTAAATCCTGTGCCTTCTTAATGGTAATAATAACCTTTGCACATCTTCATCAAGATTGTTTTGCACGTCAAATGGATTAAATTCAGGTGTTCCAATTGATGTTGCATAAGCAGTTAAGAATCTTTTGCTTGTCCTGGCAGATTGCATATAACAAGCGTTTTCAACTGCCTGTGGGTATTTGTAGACATATACAGTTGCACTTGTACTATGTGATGCACCTGTTGTACCATTCATAGCCCTTTGCACTGTTACAGTGTTGCTTGATATACCTGTGATATATAATTGCTCACTGTCAATTAATATTGTTTCTCCAACATTCAAGTTAGCACCAGCAGTAGCAGTAAAATCTGTATCACTTGCACCAAAACTGCCATCATTTGTTGTTGTTGCTGATAAATATGGTGTTGTGCTACTTCCATTGCCATATCCAAACATTCCAGCTATTTGTACGCCACGCCTTATGCCACTTGCAAAAGAACCAGCAGTTGTATCATCACTTAATTCAATCCATTCTTTTGGATATACAGTATCACCTAATGGAAACAACTCATAATCAGTTGATGCCCATGTTTTATCTGTTGACCTGTCACTTTTAAGTGTTGTCAGGGTAGTTATGGACAGTAAGTCAGTATTTAATAATAATCTGCTACCCTTTCCCCTGAATTGTCTTGTTTCAGATGTAATATAAAAATGCCTTCTGCAAAAAGCATCAATAGACCTTGATGCCATTTCAAGTGATTGTAACAATTCAGTATCATTACCAGTACCACTTATATCCATCATTGTTTTTAATGTGGCTAAATTGCCATAACTATTGCCATCAGTTCTCATACCTGGTTACTCCTATAATCCCCAATGGGACAATTTAATATTCCATCTCTTTCATCTAATGGTGCGTGTCCACAATTGGGACACGCAACCACTCTTTTTTCCTGGTCTTGTTGCAAGAATTGTCTGTTTTCATCTAATGTAGCTTTCAATTCTTCCCAAGCCATTTACATTTCCTGTATAAACAGTTCTACAGTACAAGTTTTGGCATTACCTAAATTAGATACAACCAAATCATACGCACCAGCTTCAATAAACACTTTAAAATATGTGCTTACTGCTGGAACTTTGTAAGTATGTGTACTGTTTGAAAGGTTTGCACCAGTTCCTGTCAAAATGTCAACTGAATTACTATCATTCATAACAATGTCATAATTGTCAGATGGTGTTGTTCCACCTGGTGAATATTGTACTTCAATAATTTCACCCTGTACTAAATCAATTGTATCAACATTAACGTCACCTGAAGCATCAGAAGTACAAGCCATAGAATATTTATAGATTGAACCATTTTTTGTTGTTGTTGTTGTTATACTTCCAGCCATTTATTACTCCTTCACTTCAGTTTTCTTAGGACGTCCACGCTTTTTAGTGCCATTACTGGCAGTTGCTTTAGCTTTTTTAGTTCTGTTAGAACCAAAATTGCCTTCAATTTTTGTACCAGCCCTATTACTTCCAAACTTTCCTTCAAATTTAGCCATAATTATCTACCCATTTGAATTGCACGAATCCAATCAATAGTGCAAGTATTGGCAGTAGCTTCTCCAGTCAGGAAATGCACTGAAACTCTCATTTCTGTTGAAGGTATGTTTGCACTACTTGTTGCAACAGATGAACCATCAACAAAAAATTCTACATTAGAACCATTGTAATAAAATTCAAGTTCTATATCAGTTGCATCAACCAGTGTACCAACTGAATCAGATTGGGTTTCTGTACTTCCTGATTCTGTCACTGCTGACAAACTTGCTGAACCATCTACACTTTCAAAGTAAATAGCATTAGCCACACCACCTAAAAGTGTTGTATCTGTTACTGCAAGACCAACAAACAAATCTGTTTGGTCTACGTCATTGATTTGTAGTTTTGTGCCAAAATACAATTCATTTCCATCTGTCTTAAATGACTCACCATTTAATTGAAAATTCCCACCATCATCTTCATTTCCAGCAGTAGTGATTATAACTGCACCACCACTTTTGTCTGTAGATGCAATTGTAGTGTTACCACTACCAGCTTCAACCATTGTTGATGTCCATGCTACTGGGTCACCTGTTGTGTCATCTACTGGAAAGCTAGTGAAGTCATCAATGTATTTAACAACTCCTTCACCTGTTGCATCTAAAATTCTTTTTTGGTGCGTTGACCAAAAAGCCAAGTTGCCACTTATTCTTCTACTTCTTAAATTAGCCATACGTTAATCCTTTTTGAATAACGCAGTTTTTAACTGCGTATGACTTTTATAATTTTTGTTTTACTTTTTCTGCTTTCTTAATTTGTTTATGTTTCATAGGGAAGGGAACAGATTTGTTAGAAGGCTCAGATAACTTGTTATGAATCAACTTTATCTTTTTCTTTTTTTTATCCATTCCCAGTACCTATGAAAGAACATCAATTAAGGTGTTACATAAACCTGTGCACCTGTTGAAGATGCACCATTTTTTTCTTTTGCTTTATGCTTTGCATCATGTCTGATAAGCATACCAAATACATTGTCTGTACCTGAATTGCCACCTTCAGCAGTTGTCAAAGCAATGTGGGTAAACCCATTGTCAGTGTCCAAATTTTCTGCTCTGATGTCTATGATGACAAAATTGCCATCTGCATCAATAGGATTATCTGTGTCATAGTTCCCACCTGAAGCAGAAGTTGTTAGGTCTTTTGCACTTGTTCCTGATGAATCAGTTGCTTGTTTAATTCCACAAGTATCTAAATCATCACTTGAATCCCAAGTACCAAGTTCAACATAAGCAGTTGCTCTGTTAAACCCTTCCATTGATACATAGCTTGTTGTGGCTGAAGTGCCACCTATATCAGCTTGTTCCAATGGTGTAAATGCCATATCTTCTGAACCTTTTACTCCCATAATAAATACTCCTTATTTATTAATTATTGTTTATAAATTTAACTTCTTGTAGCTAATGCTACGATTGGTGAAATGGTATTGCTACCATTAGCTGGTGTTATAGCTGAATCCAGTAATAAACCACCATCTAATCTTTCTGTAAATCTCCATACAGTTTCACCATTTGCAAACCTGTAATGTGGAGATGAAGCAATACTGATACCACCTTGCGTACCAATGTAGTAATAGCTTAAATCTGCATAATATAGGTCACCAACTGTGCCTAATGTTTTACAGTGTTCAGTTAATAACAGTGGTCTGCCAAATATAGTCATTGGAACACCATCACTTGCGTTATTAACAAAAATTGCACTACCACCAGTACCAACATTTAATGCCATTTGCATTAATTGTGGCATAACATCAGGGTGTGCTATCCATACTGCATTGTTGTGTGAATCAGGTAACATTCTTGAATACATTTTAATTATGTTTTCATAAACAACTGTTGTTGCAGATTGTCCTGTTTCTTTTGCCACGCTAATTAAAGCATCTGAATTAAGTATTCCTTCAGGGTCACCAGCACCACCACCACTTATAAATGCTTTCTCTTCAAAATGCCTGATGGCATTACCAAAAAGATTAATTAAAAGTGATTCAAGTGCTATAGCTGAATCCTGAACTAACTCATCACTTGCCTGTGTGTATCCAGTTAACTTTTTAGCAGTTAGCTGGAACTGAGCAAAATCAGGTTCACTAGCAGTATAACTTCCAGCTTCTTCAACCCAATAACCTTGAACCCCACCATAAACATTAGATGCCCTTGATGTTTCTTTAATTCTAGGAATCTTGATTGTACTTGAAGCCATAGGAATTTCTGTTGCTCTAGGTCTTACAACTGATTCACTTAAAGCAACACTTAAAAGTTCTGCCCTAAACTCATCAGGTACAAGAAAGCCACCAGCTTCTCCTGAACCTTCATTTAATGCTTTAAGTCTGACATCATCTGAATTACCAGTTGATTTATCATAAACTGATTTTGCAAACTCCCCAAAAGATTTGAATTTGCCATTGCTTTCTTTTGCTCTAGCATCTTCTTCACTCATTGGAAGTCTTTGAGAAGGTACATTTGATTTTATGACATCTTCAACAACTGCTTTGGTGTTGTTTTCAATTTCATGCTTTAATTCATTAAAGTCCTTCTCTGACATAGTAGATTTTATTTCATCTTCATTTGCCATGATTTACTCCTTATTTTTGGAATTGTTATTTTTAATTTTATTTAAACCAGCGTTGACACCTTCCCTGATAGCATCAGCAACAGTATAAATTTTTTCTGTTTGCTTGGCTTCCAGGTTATTAATATTGTCAACTGCCTTCATTAAATTCTGTTTTTCTTCTTTTGTAAAAGTTACAAAGTTTACACCTTTATCTTCCCCATACCCATCAGGATTTTCTTCCTGTTCTTCTTCTTCAGATGGATTCATAATTTCATCATATTCTTCATGCGTTGCACAAGGCATATAAATTGTGTTTCCATCTTCGTCCATAGTATGAGTACCTTCACAACCAATTTCTTCAGCCCTTTCCAGTGCTTCTTCTTCAGTTGTGTATTGGTCAGCTTCAGGAAGTGGTGCTTTAGATTTTTCTTCATCTAAACTGTTTGCAATACGTTCAGCCCATTTCTGTGCGTTCATACGTCCTTCTTTTTCAATACTGCCACCCCATAAAAGCCAGGCAACTTGACCAGCAGTTGGTCTGTCTGATTCACCACGCAGATATTCATCTGCTTTAGGTGATTTCAAATCCCCTTCATGTCTTAAAAACCAAGCTGACATTCTGACAACTTTGCTTTTAGAAATTTCACCATCAGCCATAAGCCTTGCTTCTCTTTTGGTTTTTTCAGTAAGTCCATCACCAGCGTATTGTTGTAAATCAAGACCACGCTTTGCATTGTCTTTAATATACTTAGGTGGTTCAGGAACTTGTTTATTGATTGTTTCACCATACAGTTCTTTTGCAATTTCTTCTGCAACTGGATTTAATCCCTTGCTTCTCATTGTTACCAATGAATCCCTATTGCTGGGAATTGTAACCTGTGAAATTTCAAGAAGTTCAACGTCTGTATATGTACGCTTTGCAT
>VTLG01002410.1_pt1 | contig 32638 bp, 51 predicted proteins | sample 4694571 | NCBI WGS metagenome assembly VTLG01 (sample SAMN12604809, study PRJNA352737) | marine metagenome | biome: ENVO:00000447; feature: ENVO:00000209|ENVO:00000569|ENVO:01000036; material: ENVO:00002151; isolation source: viral sequences binned using virsorter ...
AGATATTCAAGAAGCAGAAATACAACGAAGAGCTTTTGATGATGCACAAAGATTGGAATTAGATAAAGATAAAATTACTGAACAGGAGAATATTGCTAGAGAAAAAATACAATCGCAAGAAGATATTGCTCAATTAAGAGCAAATGTTAATTTATCAAAGCAAAGAGGTAATTAATGGTAAAAGGATTATCACCAATAGAGATACGAAGACTAAAAAAACAACTTAAAAGAAACAAAAAATCAATAGATCCAAAAGATATTGCAAAATTAATTAGAGCAGGGGTGCAACCTTCTCAATATACATCTCTACAAGGGTTTAAAAAAGGTGGTTCTACTTCTAAAAAAGTGTCAAAAGTAATGAAAGAGTTCAAAGAAAAAAAATTAAACATTGGAAAATCAAAAAAGAAGGTAAAATCACGAAAACAAGCAATAGCAATTGCTTTAAGCGAAGCAGGTAAGTCTAAAAAACGTAAAACTTAGTTGTAAAAGTGATGATTGTGTCTAATATTAACAATATGAATACTGCAACTGAAAGATTACAGGAGTTTTTTGATAATTTATTGGCGTTTTGTGATCAAACTACCAAAAGTCAAGAAGATCAGATACTTTTAGCGGGGTCCATGATGGCTGTAGCTAAAATATTGTATCATAATAACTTATCAGAGATAGAGTTTCAAAAAATTATGGATCATAATGGAAGAGACTTGCTAAATCTCATAAAACCAACTATACATTGAGAGCATGAAGAAAAAGAAAAAATTTCCTGACATAAGTGGTGATGGTAAAATCACTAAAAAAGATATTTTAATGGCTAGAGGAGTTATAAAAAAGAAAAAATCTAAAAAAAAGGGTAAAAAATGAAGTTTAAAAATGCAAAAATGACGATTGTTCCTCAAAAAAATCCGTTTCCAAACACAAAAGTTGCGTCAACTGCAGAGCAAGTTTTCTCTCCTTTTGTAGTAAAAGATAACAAAGGAACTGGACCACAAGGTCAAACAAGTAGAATGCAAATTAAAAAAGTAGCTTTCAAAGGCGTAAAATAGTATAATTCGCTACTTTAACAAAGGAGGTTCTATGAACTTACTAAAAGATCTATGGTCACACATCAAAGAATGGAGTGACTGGAAAATGAAGGACTGGATAAAAGCGGCTATTGTAGCTATCATTGTTCTCTGGGTAATTAGCTGGATGACAGGCGGAGCAGCATAGTGCTTAATCTACTCGGTGGCTTACTTGGTGGTGGAAAAGATGGAGCCTTAGCTACTATTTCAAAAGTTGTCGATGAACTTCATACGAGTGAAGAAGAGAAATTAGATAAAAAGATTCTAATGCAACGCTTACAACAAAAGCTTGCAGAAAAACAATTAGATGTTAATGCAAAGGAAGCCAGCCATCGCAGCGTATTCGTTGCTGGCTGGCGACCCGCTATAGGATGGTGTGGAGCCCTTGCCTTATTTTTTGCTTTTATATTATCACCATGTATTGAATGGTATGCAAAATTTTCAGGTATAGATATTGTCCCACCTGCCATAGAAACTGGGCCCCTTCTAGCAATTGTCACTTCAATGCTCGGCGTATCGGGACTCCGTACCTTCGAGAAGGCAAAAGGTTTAACTAAATAAAAAGGAGAAGACTATGGAAAAACATACACACGAAGAACATATTGTAGGTAAAAGTGGAGACTATACAGCTAAGGGTAACATAGGCGATACTTGGGAGAAAAGTGCATACACTGGAGGAGTATCTGTAAAAGGATCTGCAACTCTTGTAGATGACACACCCGATGGCAGCTACGACGTAAAAATAAAAACAAACTGTGATGGATATAATCATACTTACACTGTTGACAAAGGTGAGAAATTTGATTTTAAAAAAGTTACAACAAATTTTTTTGATGAAACTGATATTAAAATAACTGTGACAGGTAATGATGGTCAAACAGGGACTTTTAAATTAGTCATAGATTATAGCACTTGTTAATGACATACGACGAATTAGCTGGTTCCGTAAAACTATCCGAAGGCTTTAGAGATCACGTATACATAGATACGGAAGGATTTCGCACAATAGGGTGGGGTCATAAAGTAGTACAAGAAGATAATTTTGAAGATGGTAAAACATATACGAAAGAAGAACTACAAGAAGTATTCGATAAAGATTTAAATAATGCAATAGGTAAAGCTAGAGCACTTATGGAACAAAATAATGTTACCAATTTACCAACCACTGCCCAACATACCCTTACAGAGATGGTATATCAACTTGGCCCTACAGGCGTGTCCAAGTTCCGTAATATGTGGAAATGCCTGCAGGACCGAAATTTTGAAGGTGCGAGTTTAGAAATGTTAGACTCGAAATGGAATCGTCAAACTCCAAATCGCTGTAAAAAATTATCGGATCAAATGAAATCATGCGCATAGAAAATTTTTTTACTTATTACAAAAATCAATTAATTAGTAGACAAAAGCAAGTTGAAGAGTCTATATTAGGAGGACTGTGTAAGAGTTGGGACGATTACAGATATCTAACAGGTAAACTCGATGCACTTAAACAAGAAGAACAGGAACTCACGGACCTGCTGAAAAAACAGGAGCTAGAAGATGACTAAAACAGCAAGTAAGATAATAATGCCAAAACATGTATGGGACGGCAAAAGTGTTGAAAAAAAGAAGAATGAATTAGAAAAGGTACCAACTCCAACTGGTTTTAGAATAGTTTTATTTCCGTTAAAATTAGAAGGAAAAACAAAAGGTGGTATTCATTTAACAGATGAGACAATTCAAGAATCACAAATAACAACAAATATTTGTAAAGTTTTAAAAGTAGGCGCTAGTGCCTATAAAGATGAAAAAAGATTTCCTGATGGTCCTTATTGTAAAGTAGATGATTGGGTAATTATAACTCGCTATGCAGGATCTCGTATTAAGATTGATGGCGGTGAGTTAAGAATTGTAAACGATGATGAAATAATCGGAACGGTGGATGACCCTAGAGACATTTTACCAGCTAACATATTATAAACATGGAGAAGTCTATGCAACAAGTGCAATCAGAACAAGATAAAATGGTTCCTATTGATACGTCTGGAGAGTCTGTAGAAATAGAACTAAAAGAAGATAAAGCTGTAGAAACAGCCGACGATAAAAAAGAAATTGTAGTTGAAGAGCAAACTACAGAAACAAAGAATGAAAATGAGTTAGATCAGTATTCTGAGTCAGTAAAAAAACGTATTGATAAATTAACAAAAAAAATGCGTGAAGCTGAAAGAAGAGAACAAGCTGCAATTGAATTTGCAGAAACAATGAAAAAAAAGAATGAGGACTTTGAGAAAAAAGTTCAAGATCTTGATACTGGTTATACAAATGAGTTTAAAGAAAGAGTAAATACTCAATCTGAAGTTATTAAAGATAATCTTAAAAGAGCTTTAACATCAAAAGACAATGACGCTGTTGTAAAAGCGCAAGAACAATTAGCACAAATTGCTATTGATCAACAAAGATTAAAAGAAGCTGAAAAACTTATTCTTGAAAGAGAAAATGCTCCAAAAGAAAAAAAAGAAGAAGCTTCTGTGCCACAAACCTACAAAAGACCTGACCCAAGAGCAGAACAATGGGCTGAGGATAATGAATGGTTTGGTAAGGATGAAGTAATGACTTATGCTGCTTTTGGTATTCATAAGAGACTTGTTGAACAAGAAGGACTTGACCCTAAGTCAGAAGATTATTATAGTAGTTTAGACGCTGAAATGCGTAACAATTTTCCTCAAAAATTTGAGGATAAAACTAAGAGCAATCGTGTAGTTCAGACGGTTGCCTCTGCAAATAGATCTACAAAAACTGGACGCCGCACTGTGAAACTCACACCCTCACAGGTAGCTATCGCAAAAAAACTTGGTGTGCCACTTGAAGAGTACGCAAAACACGTGAAGGAGGCTTAAATGAGTACTAAAGAAACAAAAACTACCTCACGCAAATTAGAAACCCGTGAAAAGGATGTTCGAAAAAGGGGATGGGTTCCTCCTTCGAACCTTGAAGCACCAGAACCACCAGAAGGTTTTCACCATAGGTGGGTAAGGTCAGAATATCGTGGCATGTCCGATGAAAAAAATATCATAGGTCGTTTACGAAGTGGTTATGAATTTGTAAAAGCAGATGAATATCCGGATAGAATGGATTTACCAGCTATCGCTGACGGAAAACATAAAGGTGTAATAGGAATTGGCGGATTATTACTAATGCGTTGTCCAGTAGAAGTGAAAGAAGACCGAGATGAATATTTTCGTAATCTTACAAATCAAAAGACAGATGCAATTGAAAATGATCTACATAAAGAAGAGCATCCAGCGATGCCAATCCATCAGGAAAGGCAAAGCAGAGTAACTTTTGGAGGCAAAAAATCTTAATACGTAAGATCATTGTGTCTCTAAAATAATTTAGGAGACTACTATGGCTAACATAGACCAAGCATTTGGTTTAAGACCAATAGCTAAAGTTGGTTCTGCCCCTGGCGGAACTACTGGTACTACTAAATACTCTATTGCAAGTGGCGCAAGCGGACTTTTTACTGGTGATCCAGTTAAACAAGCAGCAGCAGGTGATGTTGTTGTAGCAACGGCAGGCGACGCTATAAGAGGAGTATTTATGGGATGTTTTTATACAGACCCAAGTACATCAAAGCCTAGATTTAATAATACGTTCCCTAACGGAACAGTTGCATCTGATGCGATAGCATTTGTAGCCGATGATCCTCATCAGCTATTTATCTGTCAGCAAGACTCAGCTGTAACAAATCTAGTAGCTGCAAATTTAAACGAAAACTGTAATCTGGTTTTCGGAGCTGGAAGTACCACTACGGGTATTTCTGGTGTTGAAATAGATTCGAGTTCCAAAAATACTACGGCTGCACTTCAAGTGAAGTTGATTGATTTTTATGACACTCCGAGTAATGACGCAACTGCGAACAACTCAGTATTTGTTGTAAAGATTAACAACCACGAACTTAACGGTGGCACTGGTACAGTTGGTAGTTCGTAAAAGGCGTATAGGAGAGTAATATGGCTATTAATAGAGCCCAACTGGCGAAAGAGCTAGAACCAGGCCTAAACGCCTTGTTCGGAATGGAGTATTCTCGTTATGAGAACGAGCATGCTGAAATATTTGACCAAGAAACAAGTGACAGAGCTTTTGAAGAAGAAGTAATGTTAGTTGGCTTCGGTGAAGCTGCGGTCAAGCAGGAAGGTTCTGCTGTACAATTTGATACAGCTCAAGAATCTTTTACTGCTAGATATTCTCACGAAACTGTTGCATTAGCATTCAGTTTGACTGAGGAAGCAGTTGAAGACAACTTGTACGATACTTTATCGGCTCGTTACACAAAATCTTTGGCACGTTCAATGGCGTACACAAAGCAAGTAAAAGCAGCGAACATTTTAAATAATGCATTCGCAACTGCTGGTGGCGATGGTGTTTCATTAGTAAACACTGCTCACCCAACTGCTTTAGGTGGAACTTTTTCAAACAGAAGTTCAACTGACGCTGACTTGAACGAAACCTCATTAGAGCAAGCAATGATTGATATTGCAGGCTTTATCGACGAAAGAGGGCTAAAAGTTGCAATGCAAGGAAGAAAATTAATTATTCCTGTAAACATTCAATTTGTAGCTGATAGAATTTTAAATTCTACTCAAAGAGTTGGTACGTCTGATAATGATATTAACGCACTCAGAAACATGGGTATGCTACCAGATGGTTACACAATTAACCATTATCTGTCTGATACAGATGCATTCTTCATTAAAACTGATGCTCCTAATGGATTTAAACACTTCGTAAGAGCTGCCCTTGCTACTGGCATGGAAGGTGATTTCGACACAGGAAACATGAGATACAAAGCAAGAGAGAGATACAGCTTTGGTTTCTCAGATCCTAGATGTGTATACGGATCTCAAGGTTCATAAAATTTTCTGGATCCTCCCGGATTAAAGAAGGCGCTTGTAAGAGCGCCTTTTTTATTTTATACTAATCACAAGTATCCTAGATTAATTTAGTCGTGCACACTGGCTAGGCAGACGTGTATAGAGACTGCATGACAAGGGCTATACAACCAAGGAGGCAATATGGCTAACCCACATTTTCAGAACATGATCTTATGGGCCGGTAACACTGATGCTACAGAGGCTAAAAAAGATCAACCAATGTTCATGCCATATCCGTCAGATCAAACTTTCTACGGATATTTTAACGACTTTGTCACATACACTGCAAGTGATTGGACAATTACTACAACAGAAGCTGGTGGCGGCAGTGCAAGTGAAGGAATTACTTCAGGTGCAGGCGGTCAGTTATTAATTTCAAACGATGATGCTGCAAGTGATTCAGACTTTTTACAATTAAAAGGTGAACCATTTAGATTAAGCACAAGTAAGAGAGCATACTTTTCAGCTAGATTTAAAGTTAATGATGTAGATCAGAACGACTTTATCATGGGATTACAAATCACAGATACAACTCCGTTAGATGTATCAGATGGTGTATATTTCATAAGCGTAGATGGTTCTGCTGATTTACTTTTAAATGTTGAAAAAGATAACAGCATTGATGCAACATCAGTTGCTACTATGGAAGATGATACTTTCATGACAGTAACGTGGTTTGTAGATCCAGATAGAGATGCTATTTATTACTCAATTAATAATGCAACTCCAGTTAAAGTAGCAAATACAAAACTACCTGATGACGAAGATTTAACAATATCTTTTGGTATTCAGAATGGTGAAGCTGCTGGTAACACTATGACTATCGATTATGTAAATATGATCGTAGAGAGATAGGAGTAAACAATGGCTTATGCACCTGTAACTAGAACTGTGATTGATACAGATCGTAGATTTGTATTTAGTTATAATCACATTAGTGATGGCAGTAATGGTGGCACAACTACTATTGATGCATCTGGTCTAACTGCTAACAAACTTGGTCAGGCTTGCACTTATTTAGACATTGAAAAAGTTCACTGTAACATCTCAACAACTGCACAAAACGATTCAGCTTTGATTTCTTTTGATGCAAGCACGGATGATACAGCGATACTTTTAAATGGTGATACGGATTATGATTTTAGCTCTTTTGGAGGTATTACTAATCCTAAATCAACTGGTGTAACTGGTGATATTTTAATTACCGTGCCCGTCCAAACTGCAAATGACTCTACATTTATTATGCTTGAATGCATAAAGAGGTATGAATCATTAAGCTAATGGCTAGAAAACGAGACAAACAGCCGCCAAAAACTAAAAAATATTTTCGCTCCACAAAAAGTGGGGCGGGAATGACGGCGGCTGGTGTTGCTAAATATCGTCGTGATAACCCTGGTTCAAAATTAAAAACAGCAGTTACAGGTAAGGTTAAAAAAGGATCTAAAGCTGCTAAAAGAAGAAAATCTTTCTGTGCAAGAAGTGCAGGACAAATGAAAAAATTTCCAAAAGCAGCAGCAAATCCTAATTCAAGATTACGACAAGCAAGAAAACGTTGGAAATGTTAAGAGTTTTATTAATAATTTTTATATTATTATTTTCACAAAAAATTTACGGTGCAGATACGAACACGGTGAGTTCTACGGTTGTGACGGATAAAAGTGTACCTACCGCAAATGCTCCAAGCGTTGTTGTAAACAATTCTGATATTTGTAAGGTAGCAACGTCGGGTGCAATACAAACAAACATACTTGGTATTGCTACAGGCGTAGTAGTGGACGACGAGCTGTGCCAGCTTTTGAAGCTTTCACGCCAACTTTATGCAAGTGGCCTTAAAGTTGCCTCAATTTCATTACTCGCAACTGACCCAAGAGTTTTTGACAGTTTAGTTATGGCAGGCACCCCGCCTCCATACATGGGTGCTATTGGCACAGAAGCTTTGGAGAAATGGAAATCAAATCCAGATATGATACCAGAAGGTAGTACGGTATTTAAAGATGAAGATGTTTTAAAGATTAATGTAAATGAGGATGTAAGTGATGGCGAATTCCAAAGGTTTTTATTTTACGCTATGGCTATGTATATCGGTATTCCTATCCTTTTCTAGTAAAGCTGTAGATTGTTCAACAGATACAGTTGGACTTTGCACACCTACTATTGAAGAGATAATTGATCAAACTGTTACAGAAACAATAGAATATGAAGCGGATGGTTATACTGTAACTACAGAAACTACAACGAATACCACAACAACAACTATAACTAATCAAGACTCAGGCGATCTTTTAGATGGAGATAATGGTTTTGTTCAGCCAAGATTTGAAGGCGATATGGATCAAGATTTTGGAGGTCAAGGGCCTGCAAACATGCCATCAGGTAGTGGTTGTTATGCTTTAGGTACAGATAAGTGTGCACAAATTACAGGATCGGGCAATAGTACAAGCACAATGGGCGTGGAAGGAATGGGAACCACCTTTATTAACACAGTAGATATATCTTCACTTGATATAGAAAATGGAGGTAGAACTAATTACACAATTAAAGTCGATAAACGAGATGCACAAGATCGTATCTACATGCACATTACAGGTAAAAACGGAAACACAAATGTATTTAGTGGCACAGACATATTATCAGAATCTGGTGTAGCTAGTGGTTATCAAGAATATGAAAATGGTTTTGATTTTGCAGGCACCATAACATCGTTGATAATTGAAATTGGTGGGCGTGATATCAATATGGCAATCGGCCCGCTCTTTGATGATATCACCATAAACGTACTTTACAATGTAATATCAACAATAGTGCAACAACAAATTACAACAGTAGAAATGTGGGTTGCTTATGGAGGTAGCACAGAAACAGAAGTAATAGATATTGTAGAAAATATTATTGATCACAATGATTTTGTTGAGCAACCAAACGGAGAAATAGAAATAGAGCCAATACAAGAACCAGATACAGAAGTTTCCTATGAAATGGTTGAGATAGAAATGGAGATGGAAATGCCTGTTATGGAGATAGAAATACCAGAAATGGAAATAGAAATGCCGGAGATAGAAATGGCAAATGTTGAGACAGAGATAGAAATGGAAATGGAGCTTGAGTTAGAAATGCCAGCACCAGAGCCAGAAATGACAGAAGAGATTGAAGTTGCTCCAGAACCAGATACAATGGAGCCAGAACCTGAAATGGAGGAGCCAGTAAATGAGCCAGAACCAGAACCAGAATCTCAACCCGAGGCTAAGACTGAGTCAGAATCCGTGGATGAGTCTACTGAAGAAGATTCTACGGAAGCTAAAACTGATGCAAAAGAGGAGTCTGAATCGGAAAAGAGCGTTCAAGAGACTGAGGCAGATGAGGAGCAACCAGAAGATATGGAAGAACCAGAAGATAAGGGTGAGGCCAAAGAGAAACCTGTAAAAAAACCAGAATCTAAAAAAGAAAAAGCTGCAAAAAAAATATTAAAGAAGATGGGTGATAAGGGTAGATATGACTCTGCAAATCAGTTAAAAACATTAATTGTGATGCAAGTATTAGGTAACTCTAAATCATTCTTTGAAGGTCAACAAAGTTTAAATGATATACAAGGGTTTTTTACAGATAACGTAATACCTGATGCTGAACTAACAACTAATAACATAGCACAATATTTTCTATTTGGAGGAAGCGACGTGCTTATGGATGAAATGATAATGCAACAATGGCAGAAGTAAGTATAGGAGGCATAAGCTTTAAGGGCGGAAAAATGCTTGCAGTGATACTAGCATTAGGGAGTAGTATCGGTGTTTTGTATGGCGGTTTTGAGGCCTACAAGAAATTTCAAGACATGTCTGCGCAGATTGAATCTTATGTTGCCCCTGACCTTTCAGGATTTGATAAGACCATTGCTTTGACTAAAGAAGAAATGAAAAGCAAAACAGATTTGATACAAACAGAAGTAGAAATGCTTATGAGTGAAATGGAAATGATGATGTCGGAAATCCGCTTAGTGAGTGATGTGGCAAACGAATTGAAAAACGACCTTCGGCAAGATGTAAGAAGAGTAGAAAAAATTGTCAATGATGTAGAACAACAAGTTAAAGAAGACGCTAGAGATAATTCAAAAGATTTAAAGATTGCAATAGATACTGTTGAAGAAGACATGACAAAATTAAAAACGGACTTAGAAGAAAAAATGAAAGAATTACAAGAGAGTATTGATAAACAAATTAAGTTAACTCTTGCTAACCCGCTAGCACAAATGAATAAATAATGAAAATATCTGATAACACAGCGATTAGTATGCCTATGAGAAACTTAATTGGGCTAATTGTAGCCATAGGGGTAGGTATATTCGCCTACAGTGATGTCACTCAAAGGTTGACGGAGTTAGAAACTGCAAGACAATTGATGGAAGCTGACTTGTTAAAAAAAGCTGAGCAAACGCCAGTCGATCAGGAACAGTATATGTTATTAGAATTTATTGCAGGACAGTTTGAAGTTATGGAAAAAGAAGTACAATCTATAGAATCAAATAACATAAATATAGATTTTTTAAAATCACAGGTAGAAAAAATGCAAACAGACGTAGAACAATTAAAAGATAAGGTAAGAAACAATGGCAGTCATTGAGACAGTATTCGCAATGATGATGATAGTAAACGGATCTACGGATGGGTTTATGAAAACTGATGGTTTATCTCATTGTCTTAAAGTTAAGAGAGAAAGTGAGCGCAACTTAGCAGATAACAGATCAAACGTTATTCGCTATGAGTGTGGTCAAGTAGTAGCAGAATTAGAGCCAGATTCAGAAGGTGTGCTTAAAATAAAAAAAATATTAGAGCGTAAGTAATGGTAGCAAAATTACCAAATAACCAATACTTTACACCTGTCAAAAAAAGAACTAGTATAGGTAATTCTTCACGCAGTAGGCCGAAGAATAAAAACAAAAGACGTCAACACGTTAAATATAGAGGTCAAGGTCATGGGTAAATTATGTGCTAAAGGCAAAGCAGCCGCAAAAAGAAAATTTAAAGTTTATCCATCTGCTTACGCTAACATGTATGCAAGTTCAATTTGCTCTGGCAAAACAGTTGAGGGCGGAAAAAAGAAAAATAAAAAAGCTGCTGGAGGAATGATTGAATCGAACAAACTTTCACAACAGAGAAAAGAAGTTTCTCAATTTAATAAAGGTGGTATCGCGCGCGGGTGTGGAGCAGTTAAAGAAAACAAACGAAAAAAAACTAAATATAGTTAATGGCAAAGAAAGGACTAAGAGCATGGGTGAAAGAGAAGTGGGTGGATATTGGAGCCCCGAAGAAAGACGGAAAATATCAACCTTGTGGAAGGTCAAAGGGGAGCAAAAGAAAATATCCAAAGTGCGTTCCACTTGCAAAAGCCACACGGATGAGCGCGTCGCAAAAGGCGAGTGCTGTCAAGCGAAAAAGAGCTGCGGGTAATCCAGGTGGTAAACCTACAAATGTAAAAACATTTGCAGCTAGAGGAGGTCTCATATCAAAAGAAAGAAGAGCAGGAGCAGCCTTACGAGGCTTTGATTTTAAAGGTGTATTCTAAAGAAGAAATAATACAAGACGTACGTAAGTGGTCTGAAGAATTTTTAGAAATACCTAATAAACATTTAGGTGGTTTTCCAGCATGTCCTTTTGCTAAAAAGACATGGAACGATCACAAAGTTGTTATTGAAACAAAAAGAAAATTTAAACAATATAAAGCAGAATTAAATGCTCATTTAAAACAACTTGATTTTAAAGTGCATGAGATATTAATATTCTGTGATCCTTATTTCAACTATTCATTAGATCAGTTTCAGGATATGATTGATGACTATAATGGTTGGTATAATAAAAAAGATATATTTTTTATGGGTTTTCATCCCCTCAATCCAGCCAATGAGGAGGAACAAGAGTTTTTGGTTACTCCAAATGGGGACACCCCTGTTGTAGATAGTGACCTGGAATATTCAATGATGCTCATACAAAAGTTCTCGCAATTACAAGAAGCTTCTGATAAACTGCATCGTCAAGGTTACTATAAATTGTGGCCAAAAGGATATTATCGAGACGTCGTGGTATCTAGACACAAAACTTATAAAAGAATATTCGGAGGTCAAGATGTTTAAAAAGAAACAAGCAATGAAACGCGGCGGCGCTGTTAAAAAAGGCAAAAAGAAAGCTGTCAAGAAACGTGGTGGTGGAATGATGCAAAAAATGATGGGCGGCGGAATGATGGGTCCTAAAAAGAAAGCTGTTAAGAAACGTGGCGGCGGTATGATGAAGAAAAAATAGATGCCAACCTATTCTTCTACAGCAAATTTTGACCTTTCTATTGATGATATATCAGAAGAAGCTTTTGAACGTTGCGGTTTACAAGTACGTAGTGGATACGACTTAAAAACCGCAAGACGTTCTCTTAATCTTTTATTAGCTGAATGGGCTAATAGAGGATTAAATCTTTGGACTATACAAAAACAAGAAAAGTCTTTATCTGCAACAACAACCTCTTTAACAGGTACAAGTTTGTTTGGTTCAGGAGCTGAGGCAGCTCAACAAATAATAGACATTACAGATGTAGTGATTCGTGATTCAAGTAATAATGAATATTCAACGACATCAATAAGTCGTTCTACATATTTAAATTATACTGTTAAAACAACCAGCGGACGACCAACTCAATACTACTTTGAGCGTACGATAAACCCAACACTATTTCTATATCCTGCAGCTGATACAACGTACACTCTAGTGTATTATGCTCTTGTGCGGATGAAGGATTCTGGGGCTTACACAAATAATGCTGAGATTCCTTTTCGTTTTCTTCCATGTTTAACTGCTGGATTAGCTTATTACATAGCTATGAAAAAATCACCAGATAGAATTCAATTATTAAAACAAATATATGAAGATGAATTTCAACGAGCAGCCGCACAAGACGGTGAAAGAACAAGTTTGTTTTTAACACCTAAAGTTTATTTACCGAGTGCTTAATGGGAAAATACGCATCTGGTAAATTTGCTCAACGCATATCAGATAGATCTGGTATGGCTTTTCCTTATAATGAGATGGTGCAAGAGTGGAATGGCTCATGGGTTCATTATAGTGAGTTTGAACCAAAACAACCTCAATTAGAACCTTTACCAAAAGTATCAGATCCTCAATCTTTAGAATATGCAAAACCACAAATAGCAAATTCAAGAGTTTTTGTTGGAGGTGCTACTGGACCTGTAAATGCTGGAAGAACAGTGGTTAAACCAACAACTGGAGATGCTGCTTACGATGGAGAAGGTTTTGGATTACAAGTAAATCAATTTCAAACATTAGATATGCCTGTTACAAACTTTTACGCAAACGGCGTATCATATGCTTCTACACAAAAAAGCATGATGCCTTTAAGTGTACAACAACCAAATAAACCTACACAGTTGAATTCTGCCGTAGGTAATGTTACAGTGAGTGCGTCATGACCGATTATTCAGATTTAACAGATAATGTAAGAAATTATACAGAAACAAGCACAAATATTCTTTCCAATACTATTATTCAACCTTTCATAGAATCAGTTGAAGATAAAATAAGAAGAACAGTAGATTTAAATTATTACAGAAAATATGATACTGCTACGTTGACAGTAAATAATCCTTTTTTACCGCTTCCTTCTGATTGGGAAGCAACGAGATATGTTCAATTAATAGATAGTGGTGATGATAGAACTTACTTGATACAAAAAGATATTTCGTTTATGAATGAATATGCACCTGATAGAACGTCTACTGGAGCTGCAACGCCTAAATATTATGCGATGTGGGATCAAGACACACACTATCTTGCACCGACCCCGAACGCTGCATTAACTGTAGAGCTCGCATACACGTATAAGCCTCCTGGTTTAACAAGTACAAATACATCAACTTGGTTAAGTCAGAATGCTCCAAACGTGCTATTGTATGGTTGTATTTTAGAAGCACTTGGATACTTGAAAGGTCCAGCAGATATGATACAATACTACGATAAAATGTATAATCAGTCTGTACAAGCACTTGCCACATATGAGATGGGGCGTGATCGTAGAGACGAATTTCGGGACGGCGTTATTCGTATCCCTCTCGAATCAAGGAACCCATAGGAGATTATTATGGCAATTACTCAAGCTGTATGCAACAGTTTTAAAGTGGAGATCCTGAAAGGCCTACACAATTTTACGGCAACGACAGGGAACGCTTTTAAACTAGCATTATACGATAACGAAGCAACTTTAAGCAAATCAACAACTGCATTTCAACAAACTGACGAAGTAGGTGCATCAGGCACTTATGCTGAAGGTGGAGGAGCATTAACTTCAGTTACCCCTGCTCTATCTACAGATACTGCTGTTTGTGATTTTAGTGATGTATCCTTTACAAGTGCAACTATTTCAGCACAAGCTGCTGTTATTTACAACAGTTCAACTGTATCTGGTTTAACAACAAATGCATCTGTTTGCGTCTTAGACTTTGGTGCAGTTAAAACTTCAACTTCAGGAACATTTACAATTACGTTTCCTGCTGCTGAAGCAACTGCTGCAATTTTAAGAATAGCATAAGGAGATAATTCATGGCCACCGTCCAAGGATGGGGCCGACAAACCTGGAATTCGGGTGCATGGAATACATTCGCACCCGTTGCCGCAACAGGTAATGGCCTCACGTCATCTCTAGGTTCGTTAACGCTTACGGGCGATTGTAATATTACACTTACTGGTGTAAGCACTACCTCTACAACAGGGACAGGTGTTGCTACAGGTGGTCAAAGTTTAACAGCAACAGGACAACAAATAACTTCCGCTCTTGGAACAGAAACTGTTGTAGGATCCTCAGCACATACACTTACTGGCATAGGGATGACATCATCAATTGGTGATGAAACCGCTACTGGTGTTCCACAATCAGGTTGGAACCGTGGAGCTAACGCTGATACGGGTGAAGAAATAGGGTGGAATGATAATCTTTGGAACACTCTTCAATCGTCATATGCTTTAACAGGAGCTTCTGCAACTTCTACAGTTGGTCAAGCTGTTGGTACAACTGACTTTAATATAGTTCCAACTGGACTTGGTACAACAGCTACTGTTGGTCAAGTAGGAGGATTTGCTGAAGCTGGATCATTACCTTTAACTGCGTCTATTGGAACATTCTCTATATCAGGGGATTCAACATTAACTGTTGTTGCTGCAAGTGAACCAGAAATGGATGCACTTACAGGAACTGTATCAGTTGCAATTGGTAAGACAGCTTTCCCTTCAGGAAATGCTATAACAAGTAGTTTAGGTTCTTTAACTGTAACTGGTACTGGTGTAATTTCTCCAACAGGTGTTAATTTAACTGGTAGTATAGGAACTGAAGTAGCATCTACTGATGTTAATGTCGTAGGTGTAGGAGGTCTTGTTACAAAAACAGTAACAGTCGTAAGCACAGCAAGTGGAAATAAGTATTTTATTGATGGTGTTCAACAAGAAACTTTAGAGTTAGCTGAGGGTAATACTTATAAGTTTGATCAATCAAACGCAAGTAACGACGGACATCCATTAAGATTTAGTGAGACTTCGGATGGCACTCATGGCGGAGGATCTGAATATACGACTGGTGTAACCACAAGTGGAACTCCAGGTAACGCAGGAGCATATACTCAAATAACAGTAGCTTCTAGTGCACCTACTTTATATTATTATTGTAGTAATCACTCAGGAATGGGTGGTCAGGCTAATACCCCTGCTTCTGATGCAAATGCCTTTACTGCTAATGGAACAACCAGTGTTACAGGTTATCCAACAGTTAATATTTCTGTTGTCCCAACCATTACAGGCCTTGCTTTAACATCAAGTTTAGGAGAGGAATCACAAGAATCAAGTTATCAAGCACCTAGTGTTTCTATGACAAGTAACATAGGAACCTTAACAATTACAGGAACTTCTACTTTGACACTTACAGGTGTTTCTGCTACAAGTAGCACAGGGACTTTACAAGGGACTTTTTGGTCAGAAGTAGATGACTCTAACTCGGATATAAGCTGGACAGAAGTTCATCAAGCCGCATAAAAGTTTTGACAAACTTTAATTTAAATATTACAAATTATATAGGAGATTAGATGAGTTCAACATATTCAACAAGTTTAAGAATAGAGCTACAAGGTTCTGGAGAAAATTCAGGAACTTGGGGTACTATTACAAACAATAACTTTTCTCAATCATTAGAATTTAGTATCGCTGGTATAGTAAATGTAGCATGTGGCGATAGTGCTGTAACAACGCTTACAAATGCTGACGGACCACAATCGCAAGCTAATAACCAAGCAAGAAATGCTCATATAAGATTAACAGGTGCACACGGTGCAGTGAGAATAGCTCAATTTCCAGCTACTCAAAAAGTTTATTTAATTACTAACGCAACAACTGATTCAGGATCTTCAGGTCCTTACGCTATGACTGTAAGACTTGGTGCTTCTGGTAATACTCTTTCAATTGAAAATGGTGCAACTAGATTAGTAGCTACTGATGGAACAAATTGGTATGACGTATTTGCAGGACCTGGTACAGTTACCGCTCCAGTAGATCTTAATGGTCAAACATTAACTTTAGATGCTGATGCAGACACAACTATTTCAGCAGCTTCTGATGACGTAGTAACTTTTAAAGTTGCCAATCAAAATCAATTAACATTATCTGATGGTGCTTTATCACCTTCTACAGACAATGATATAGATCTTGGAACTTCATCTTTAGAGTTTAAAGATGCATTCTTTGACGGCACAGTTCGTATGGATGCAATAGGTTTTGGCACAACAGCAATGACTTTACCAACAGCAGATGGTTCAGCCGATCAGTTTATTAAAACTGACGGATCAGGAACGCTTTCTTTTGGAACAGTATCAACCACAACTAAATTAGATGATATTGCAACAGGAGACGCAGCTTCTACTTTAGCAACTAGCGCAGGTAATATTACAATTGATGCACAAGGAAATGACACAGACATTATTCTTAAAGGTACTGATGGCAATAGTGATACAACATTTTTAACTATTGATGGTAGTGATGCTGGTAAAGCAACATTTAATGCTGGTGCTGTATTTGGAAGTCATGTTCTTCCAGGCGCTGATGATTCGTATGATTTAGGATCAGGTACTGCACAATGGCGTGACATATATACAGGTGACTTAAATTTAAATAATACAAGATCAAGAGCAAATGAAGTAGATGGCACAGCAGGACATTGGACTATTCAAGAGGGCGATGAAAACCTCTTTATTTTAAATAGATTAAATGGTAAAAAATATAAATTCAACTTAGAGGAGATTAAATAATGGCTTTAATAGTAGGTGGAACAACAGTTACAGGAACACAAACTTTGGATGCGACAACCCTTACGGGAAATTTGCCCGCAATTTCAGGTGCAAGTCTAACAAGCTTGCCAGCATCAGTGCCAGGTTTAACTGATACAGGTTCTTTTATTGGAGCAGGGCAAGTGCAAGGTAACTCTTACATAGGTGGTCAAGCTGGATCTACCGCAGCAGGTGGTAATATATACTACGTTTCTTTTCAAGGGCAAGATAGTCAAGGCCCTGGAAGTGGAACTTGGAGAAGACACGGTGCTTCATCAGCAGGTAGTTGGGTAAACTGCTCAACAGTATGGCAAAGAATTTCATAAGGAGAAAATAAATGGCTTTTAATACAACTTTACTAGCAATAAGAAACCCAAAGTGGAAAACTTGGAAGACAATAAAAAATGATGGTAGTGGAAATCCTGAAGTGGATGGTAGTGGAAATCTTGTTTGGGAAACTAAAAAAGATGGTAGCGGAAATGATATTAAAGGTATTGAATGTGAAGCTAAATGGTCACATTTAGGCGATAGTTCTCAAGATTGGTTGCCTTTTACCGCAATGGCTGATGATGACCAACAGCATGGAAAAGACTTATACACAGCTCTTGTTAACGGAGATCACGGGGCAATAGCAGCCGAATAAAAAATAATATATTATTTAAAATAATATATGGAACTCACAGATTTACAAACCTGGTCAGAGCCATTACTAGATCTTGAATTAATAAAAAAATTTAATCAAACTATTGTAAGTAATATTAATTCAACTGAAGAAATAGATCAAGGTGCAAAAGATTTAAAAGGTGATTATTTAAAAAATATAAAACCTAAAAATATACAATTATTAAGAATGCCAGAGGAGTATAATCGTTTAATTCACTTGGCTTTTCATTTTGCACATTATACTTTTGGTGCATTAACTTTTCCTCCAAACATGTATGATAATTTATTATATAATGTTTACTCTAGTAGTATACGTGGTCATTATGGTGAGCACATGGATAGATCTAGAGACGCAATATCTGATTGTAAATTAACTTTTCTTTTAAATTTATCAGAAGATGAGTACGAAGGTGGAGATTTAATTGTTAATAAAGAAGTAACTAATTTTAAAAAACCTGGTAGCGCTATATTATTTAGATCTTTTCTTAATCATGAAGTAACTCCTGTTACTAAAGGAGAAAGAATAACACTCTCTTATTTTATAAACGGACCTAAATCCATATAAATTTTTTTTGTCAAGAAAACAATTATAAAAAGATTACTTGATCTATTCTGTACACATGTTTAAATTAGATCTCACCCAAAAATTATAAATCAGGAGATATTATGGAAAATCAAGAAGTATTGAAGGCTATAGCTACCCTTGCTGATAAGGTGAGTCGCTATCATGAACGTTTATTAGCAGTAGAAAGAGACAATGAAAAATTACAGAAAGAACTGTTAGAACATAAAAATGGTCCACATATACATACTATTCAAGGTCAACCGCATAACTCTGATACACAAGTTATAGTAACGGGTTTAGATTCTGATGTAGAGTGTGAGGCTTGTAGCGCTTAATTACTCAGGAGTTTCACCTAACATATCTGCTAAAGAAGGAGCAAATACTTTTATATCTCTTCTTATTTTTTCAGCAGTTGTCGATGTTCCTGGATTATCAACATCAGCTTGTGCTGCAGTTTCAGATTCATACTCAGCACCAGTGTCAGCATGAGTAATTGTAGTTTCAGTTTTTACTTTATAGTGTGGAATTCTTCTTCCATCTTCTGTTGTAATATGTCCTAGTAATTCAGCAGGTTCAACTATCGGCATCTTCTTTTCTCCAATTTATATTAAAACTAATAATAACTCTGTCCTCATTAGAATTGTTTGTTTGTACCTCATGTTGTAACCATGAAGGAAAAAAAATCAAGGAATTTTCAATAGGTTCCCATTGTACGCTGTGAGCGAGGTGTATAGAGGCTTTATCTGTTTTTGGGGGTGATAGCACCTCTGATTGTGGTTTAGGCTCTAGAAACACAATATTTCCGCACTTTTTAGGAGCTTTAAGATAAAATACGCCAGACAAATAATTATATGGATGCGTGTGTACATTATTTCTTGATCTAGGTGGATTGATCATACCCCACATACCTGTCATCTCAGGATTATAAGCATCTTGTACATCCATATGATTAAAACAATCTTTGGAGTATTTAAGAATATCACCAACTAAAGGTTTAAATTTTTTTATATTATATATTTCATCATGACTATGCCAACCACCGACATTAGACCGCGGCATACCCATTTCATCTTTTTTTCGTAATTCATAAATAGAATCAATAAGATGTTCGTGGCCTTTTAATTGTAATGAAAATACTGGAGTAATAAACAGAGAGTGAAGATTGATCAGAGTTGCCCTTTCGTGATCTCCAGAAAACTTGCAATAATGTGCACCTGATTGGCAGCATTAGCTTGAACTTTAAGAATATCACTTTCTTGCAAAACTAAAGGTTGTGTCAATAGTTCTGTGGTTGTGTTTGTAGCAACACTCTTTGCTTTAAATACTTCAAAAGTTGCAGCGCCCCTAACAACTTCAACATCAACTAAAGTTGTTGAACCAGAGTCATTGCAAACTAAAAGAGATTTTACTACATCCGTAGTAGGCGAAACTGGTGGTGATGCACCAGGGTTAGCCGTAGGAACTGTTATAACAGCGGTTAAATCTGTTGTGGTAATATCTACCATTGCGCTTTTAAATACATTAGCCAAAGAAAAAAGCCTCCGCTTGTGATTCTTCTTTTAAATCTTGTTGATAGTTTGTATTAAGTAAAAGAATAATTTGATCTAATAAAGCAACCATTTGATCAAACTGATTGGGACTGTATTCTGGCGTTGCGTTTGGTAATCGTGTAATTGTTAATTTAGCCATTATCTTCTTCCATCTGGTCTAAGTTGTATTTTTGTTGATCCAAGTCTCCAAGCTGTATCGTTTACTGTATTAGTTTGATATTTAATCTTAACTGCTCTTCCTCTACCTCTTACATCAATTTTCTCTGTAGTGCTAGTAATACTGCCTGTTGTAGTTACATTAGCTGCAGATTGTGGATATTGTTCAAGCGTTAAAGTAGCTGTCATTGTATTAGCAAGATTATCAAAGTCTGGAACCAATCTACTAACTGACATTAATTCATCACCATCCCCAATTTCAACAGATCCTGTCGTTAAGAAAGCAGAAATAGCTGTGCCATCTGCTTGATTATTACCTGACTCATGTTCATAAATGTAAGAAGCTCCCGCTGTTAGACCTAGTATAGTTGATACATTTGCCGTTAAACTCGCACCATATTCTGTAGCAATTGGCTGTTCATACACATAAGCACCAAGCCATGTTGTTCTACTAAGATTAATAGTGTACCAAGTATTTTCCAAATAATTATAAGCTACAGCTCTATCTATTTGTGAAGCATTTGCCGAAGGATAATACCAAATAATTTCATTAAAAGCTGTATTCAAGCCACAAGCAATGTCTTGTTTATTAGTATAACTTAAATCATCAAATACGTAGTCTTGTACTGAACAAGGCATTTTTTTAACAACACCATCATACATGTAAAAAGCATTGTCTGACATCCAATAAGAGCGGCCGTTTATTTCAATAGCAGCGTGTTGTGATATTAAACCACAGTTAGCTCCAAGTTGTCTAAGACCAAAAGTAAAAGGTGTACCAACAAACTGAACACCATGAAGAGATGTATCTGTCCAAACAAGTATTTGACCTGATGATTTAACAGCACCTACTATTCTAGAACCATCAGATATACGTAATGAGCCAGCTTCGTTTGTTGCTACTGGTGTATAGTCTGTAGCATCTTCCCGATCAGAAAATCTAAATAATAAATCATCTTGAGTAGCTGTATTTCCTATGGTTGTCTCTGTTCCAAACATCATTAAATGTCTTGTATCAGTTGATACCAAACTAAATCTTGATGCCGTAGGAGCATTTGATAAAGCTGTTGCTCTTGCAGTGATTGTTCCTGAAATATCTTTTATAAATGTTCCACCATTTAAAACAGTAGCAATTAAATCTTCACCAAAATTGTCTAAAGACCAATTTCTTGCATCTACAACAACATTTGAAGAAGACCTTGGTGTATTCCAAGTACTTAAATTCCAAGTTAAAGTGCTCCATCCATACCCAAATGTTGACGTGGCTGGTCCTACATTAATTTGATAATTAGCGTTACCTGATCCACCGCCACCTGAAGTTGATCCAGAGGCTGCGCTTGTATGAGTTACTGTATAAGTATTTGCGGTTGGGACTGTAATAACTTCAAATTCATTATTCATGTCCAAACCATCAATAGAACTAAAAGAATCAAAAGTGACAAAATCACCTACTAAAGCACCATGACTAGAATCTGTAACTGTAACTGTCGTTGTACCATTTGTTGTAAAAGGATTGGTTAATGATGCTGTTTCTCTTATAGGTGTTATATCGTAGACCTTACCTTCAGAGTATAAATATAGTTTTCTGTCTGTACCTAAAGCAAGGTATCTGGTTCCATCTAGACCAATCCAGCTATGCGTATCACGGACCACGCCCACAATAGTTTTGTTAGGATTTGGTAGATATGACCAACCTTTCCATCTTTCAGGTTTTCCATAATGAAATCTTACAAAGTCAGAGTCAACATATTTACGTTGATCTCCTGCTGAATAAGCGGTGTCTTGTTTATCTATACCTGGTTGGAATTTTAAATCGACTAATTTCATGTCGGAGTATACTAAATTATTTATTGTTTTGTGGCAAGAATTGAGTGCCTACGTTACCTCTAAAGCTGTAATTACCATAGTGAGTCATGCCACTAGCAATATCAGCGTATATTTTACCACCTATTTTCTGCCACAAACGACAAAAAGCATAATCTTCTGATAAATATCTTTTTGTATCAGGCTCTATCATTGTATCAAAAAAAGCATAATTCCAATCAGAGGTATCGTGATAACCAAATGTTTTATCATGTGGATCTCCTAAATGTTGATCTGATTTAAATCGTAAATGAGGATAAGCCAAAGCCATTTTTTTAAAAACATTTCTTTTTATTAACATAAAACCAGTAGCCCCATCTAATACTTCTATAAAACCTTTTACTACAGAAATTTTTTTAGGATTAGTTATATTTAAATTATATTGTAAAGACGATGCATGAAGTTCTTCTTCCGATACATTTGGATTTTCATTTACTTTTCTTTTTACTTTTGTCCAATCAATGGTCTTTCGTGGATATACGCCTGTTACCACATCTTCATCTAAATCTAACATACGAAATACTGCTTCAGGATTAAAAGCAATATCAGCATCAATAAATAAAAGATGAGTGTATTTAGGTTCATCCATAAATAACTGCACTAATGTATTACGAGCTCTTGTTACAAGAGATTCATTACCAATAGTACCAAATTGTAATTCTATTTTTTTGGTAGCGGCTAAAGCCGTTAATTGTAAGCAGCTTTTAAAATAATCTGCTGTTATCATTCCTCCATAACATGGTGTTCCAATAAATATTTTTGTCATTTATAACTCTTTTTTGTCCATACTTTATTTTTGTAAGTGTTTAAGACAGTGCTAAAATAATTCCAATCCCACTTACTTGTTTTCTCTTTTAAATGAACATCTTTAATAACACTCATTACCCAAGTATCTCTTTTAAAAGGAAACACTAAAGATATAGGCGTTCCTTTTTTTACTATTTTTTGTCTGTTTTTATTATGATCCCAATCTCTTAAAAAAAATGGAAAGTTTACAAATGCATTATGATTATCTGTGTCTACTATTCCTGTAACTATTCTAATATCTTGTTTTTCTGTATTAAAAGGAGAGGTAAAAAGACAACTATAACCTGGAGGTGTTTTAATCATCCAAGGATTTAAAAACTTAAAGGCTATTGATAACTCATCTGGATAAATCATTGATGGACTTATTTGTGATATTTTATGATCACCTACTCCGATATTCATATCAAACTTTATTTCTTTTTTGTGTAAGTTTTCAAAAGTTTTTGTGTTAGCCACATGCACATTTATTTCAAATACAGGTTCTTTATTTTCAGTAAAAGTTTTATCTTTAGAAAATACTAAATCACAAGGAGATAAAATAGCGTAACCCATAGTAATACTATCTAAAACTGGTTGACATTTTTTTATGGTTTGTTCAAAAACATCTTGTTCTAATATTAATTGTAGTTCTTTATACCAATTAGGAACAACTTTTTTTATAGGAACTGGATGAATAATATGATCAGCCCACGCACTCGTAAAACTTATTTTCAACTATTTTCCTTATAAAAAATGTTAAGTGTATATCTATTAGAGCTGTCCCCAAAAGATTGTAGATCTGAATGTGGTATTTTCATGCCATTAAAAAACAAAGCCCTATTTTCTACAAAGCCTATGTGTGATGATAATTTATTGTCATGCATAAACCCTGTACCATTATTAAGAAGAGACTCACCTTTTACAAATAAAAGAAAATTAGCAACATTACCTTTATCATCATCAGTGTGAAACAAAGGTTCTTTATTATTTTCTCGTAAATGTGCACTTACGGATATTGGTTCAAGATTCCTATGTGGAAAGAAATATTGTTTAATTAATTTAATTAAAGGATCGTTATGAATACTTGTGTCAAAAGTGTGTCTCATACCATAAATTTGACCTTCAGGGTTTTTTACTTCGTAATACTTTAATTTTGTTACGGTATCCTGTAGTGATTTTAAAGTGTCATCTTCTAAAAAATCATCAACATACATAACAAACTTTGTGTTTTTATTGTGTTGCATAATCTATTTTTAAATATTCTATTTTCTTTAACCATCCTTTTGGTATGGCTATTGCTCCGCCACCTGTAATATCGTCTTTGTCTTTGCTATATGAACGCATGATAATTATTTTTTCCTCACCATTATGTACCATCCACCCTACTTCTTGACACACGGCCAACGGCGCATTAGTAACTTCTTTTATATCAAGCCAACCTGTCTCTGTATCACGGGCATCGAGCCACGTCACACGGACCATGGGTGTTTTATTTATATCAAAGTTTTCCATGCTATTGAGTGTCTCATTTGATTTGATTCATTTTTATCAGCTTTATGTGGTAAACTTGCATCAAAAATAATTAATCTATTTGTTTTGTACTCAATTGTAGTTCCATCTAAAAACGAAGTTCCTCCTTTTTTATTTTCTGTTTTATCGGGAAAAAATAAAAAAGTTTGATCACCGTCGTCTTCATGAAACTCTCCACTTGTTAAAGGAGGATAACAATTAGTGTAGGACCTTTTAACATCTTTGTTAGGTAAGTTATATTTCTGACAAAAAATATTAAATAAAAACCTATGAGATAATAAATTTTCTTCTACTGAGGCAAAAAAGAAAATCCCTTTATCTAACAGTTCTGGGGTGGAGGCGTGTTTTCTAAAAGAAAGATTATCAACTTCAAATCTAATAAAATCTAAAAGAGGTTCTGGTAAAACATCATCATATGTTTTAATCATTAATAGGATCCTTTTTCTTTAAATGTAAATTAAAAGACACTGATCTTCTCTCCTCATTTGGTGTTCTAAATGGATATACACCATGTGAAAGCCAAGAAGGAAAAAGATATATTGCGCCTACCTCTGGTGTTGCTTGATGTTTATGACCGCTAAATGTAGCGGCTTGACCAGCATGCCAAACAATATCACCTACACAAGGATAGTGATCTTCTTTTGCGTATTCGTCTTTAAGACTAGGAGGCACACGTAAATAAATAACACCAGATAACTCTCCTTGGTGTATATGAAAAGGATTAAAGTCTCCCGACCATTGGCTCACGACCCACATAGATTCAATAACCATTCTACCAACAAAAGCTGGTGATATAGTATCACTAGCGGGAGGTATGGATATATACTGTTTCACTATTTCACCTAGTGCACCAATTAATGGCTGAAAGTTTTTACTTTCAAGATCTTCTTGAGGATAACGAACTTCTTTTTGAACGTTACCAGCTAAATTCATGGAGTGGTCATATTTTTTTGATAATTTTTCATCATCTAACAACTCTGTTGCTCTATCATCTAAAATTTTAATTAAAGTATCAGGTAATTTTCCTTGTAATATTGTTGGACCAAATGGTCTGACAGCATGAAAATCTACTTTAGTTGACATGGTTTCCTTTCTACTTGCAAATATCTATTGTCATATAGCAATATTTTCCCTATAAATATATAATTAAATAGGCTTATTTATCCAAGGGCAGCCTCCTTGCATACGACAATCACATAAATTGCAGGTTATTAGGAGATTATGCTTAAAGGTTTAAAAGGAATATTAGAAAAAGGGTTGCAGATAGCAGCACCGTTTATTGGTAATGCGATTATACCAGGTGGTTTTGGATCAGCAATAGGTTCAGGTATTGCTTCACTACTTACAGGTAACAAACCAAAAGACGCTCTGCTGTCAGCAGGTATTTCTGGTTTAGCAGGATATAGAGGTCAAGGCGGTACAGGAACAAGTATCCTTGATAGACTTAACCCAAGAGAATTTATCGCTGGAAGAACAGGTGGTGATGGCAGGATGACAAGTATAGGTCCTACAATTGAAAAAATTAAAAACAAAAGTGGAAACTTCTTAATGGACCTTACAAGACAAAGAGGCACAGAAGCAAACCCATTACCTTCTTTTCTTACGCAAGGCTTAGCAACAGGCTTACCCGCATACTTATCTTACCTTGCGGCAAAAGAAGATAGAGATAAAGCATACGTTCCTGATGCAAGTGAGTATGAAAGTGCTGTCGATAAATTTTATGGTGGACAGTTTGAAAGACCACCAGAAGAAAGACGTATACAGAATTTAAATCCAGTATTTAAAGCACAAGGTGGTATGATGGGACGGCAACCAATTAACGGATTAAAAGCAATGCAACAACCCATTCAATACTCAGCAATGACAGGACAAGGTGTTATGGGTATGGCAAAAGGTGGCGATGTATTTCCAAGAAAAACAGGTCAGATAGAAGGACCTGGTACAAAAACAAGTGACTCAATTCCTGCAATGTTAAGTGACGGCGAGTTTGTACAACGAACGGATTCAGTTAACGGTGCAGGCGTTATGATGGGAGCAACAAATGCAAGTGAAGCAAGAGAAAAAGGTGCAGACTTTATGTATGCATTACAAGATAAACTTGCTAAAATAGGTAAAAAGGTATCGTAATGGCCGAAACAAATCAAACATCAACACAGATACAAAGAGAAGCTCCTTTTATGGAGGATTACAGAAGGCGACTTCTGGATGCTTTATATGGGGGAACTGAAGTTTATAAAGAAGGTGATACTTTACCACCAGGAGCAAAAATAGGTGATAAAAAATCTCCAGGTCTTTTAGATCAAAGAGTTGATCCGACTAGAAGAGGTATAGCAAGTTTTGCACCAACAGAGGCAGCAGCTTTTTCTTCCGCAGCGCAACAAATGGGTGTAGACCCAATAACAGGACAAAAAACAGGTGTAGCATCTTTTGAACCTTTTATACAACAGGCAGCATCAGGTCTTGGTGCAGCTATAGGAACAACTGCTTTAGGCATACCTTCTTTGTCAGCAGCTCAATCACAATTTGATCCTACACAAGCAAATACGCAAGATTTCATGAATCAATATCAATCCAACGTTACACAAGAAGCATTAAAACAATTAGATGAACAAGCAGCAAAAGCACAAAGTAATCTTGCAACTCAAGCACAAAAAGCAGGAGCTTTTGGTGGTGCAAGATTTGGTGTACAAGAGGCAGAGTTAGCAAAGAATTTACAAGACATAAAATCAAAAAGAGTTTTTGAAGATCTTTCAAAGAACTTTATGCAAGCACAACAAGCCGCAATAGGAACAGGCGAGTCAGCAAGAGCAAGAGAGCTACAAGCGGCTCCTGTTTATGGTCAACTTGGTCAAACAGCAGGAACACAAGCATTAGGATTTGGTAATCTTGGTGCACAACAATTTGGTTTAGGACAACAAGGTGTTCAATCATTATTAGGTGTAGGTCAAGCTCAACGAACTAGAGATCAAGCACTTTTCGATGAAGACTTTAGATTTAGAAGAGAGCAAAGCTTAGAACCTAGACGAAGAATTCAATTTGGTGCTGACATTTTAGCAGGAACTCCATCAATTCAACAGTCTATGAGTCAACAACCATTACCATATACTAATCCATTAGCAGCAGCGGTCGGCGGAGGTCTAGCAGGTCTTGGCGGAATAGGTGCAATGTATAATACAGGGTAACATGGTAGATAGTGTTCTTAATAGATCAATGTTTATTGATAGAAATCAAAATCGTGAAAACATAGACGACGAAACATACAATAAGATGGTAGGAGCTTATTATGGAGTTCCTGGTTTTGAAGACGATCTAGGAACAACTGGATCTTCTGGGGCTCCTCAAGACACAGGGTATGTTAGTAAACAGGTAGAACCAAAAGCATCAGCAGTCGAAGCAGATGCGGGAGTAATCTCGTATCCACAATCACGGATCACGGGTCCTTTAGGTGGTGATGATACAGGTATTATGGAAGCTTTAGCACTGACAAGGGATCAAGTAGATCCTAAAGCATATCAAGCAGCAATGGCAGAACTTGTACCTACAAGATCAACAGCAGATATTGCTGCAGAATATGATGCGTTATACGCAGATGAACCTGCAGAAGCTCCTAATTATGGTTTTGAAAAAAATTTAGCCCTTGCAAGAGCAGGTCTTGCTTTAATGCAACCTACACCTGGGGGCACAATAGCTCCCTCTATTGCAAGAGCAGGCGATGCGTTCGTTCAAGACCTAGCAGCGATTAAAGGTAGAGAGAGAAAAGACCAAGCAACTTTTCTTGCAGAACAAAAAGCAGCAGATGCAGCGAGAAGAAAATATATTTTAGATACAAAACAAGCATCAGCAAATGCATCAAAAGCATTACAAGGTGAAATTATTATGGAAGCTTTTGGTTTTAATTTTAAAGAAGCACAAAAAAATAAAGCGTACATGCGTGATCTTTCTAAAATGTATTACAACTATCAATATGACACGGATACTGAAGCAATGAAAAGACATTACGATTTATTAAAAGAACAATATAAAAAAGATGGTAAAGTTTTATTTGATCAAGCAACAGGTAAGTTTGCTATGGGGTACATACAAAATGATGCTAACGGTATTCCTATTCCTTTTTTTCCTGTTAACGATGGGGGTACATTTAAATATGTTGCGCGACCAGATGCAATTGTCACAAACTTTACATTAAATAATAAAGGTGACTTTGATCCTGGTGCTAAACCTATCATGGATTTAGCAGGTAAAATTAATAACTCAAAACAAAACTTAAAGTTTATTAGAGAAGTTCAACAATCTATTATGCTAGACCCTGGTATCATTGGTATACCTGGTTTATTTACAAAGTTCACACAAAGTGTTGGATCAACAGCGTTTGATATTATGGATGCACTGAAAGCAAAAAATGTTATTGATCAAAAATCTTATGACAGACAAGTTCAAAAAATTGAAAATGGTGTTATTAGCCACTTAAAAGAAAACTACGTTAAATATTCAAAGGATAAAAATGCTGAAAACTTTACAACAGATGCAGGTGAAGGAACAGATGAATATGAAATTTATAGGGCTTTCTTTAATCCTGAAATACCAAAGAATGAAGTTAAATTAAATTCAATTTATTATGCTCTTGCAAGATCTCGTAAAGACTCAGGAAGACTTAACAAAGATGATATTGATAATGCAAAAGCGTCATTAAATTTATATAATTTAAGTGGTTCCGATGCAATTAGAGCTTCACTACAAGTTGTGTATGAAGAAATTGAAGGAAAATTAAAATCAGACTTGTTAGCTTTTAAAAAGTTGGGTGATGGATATGATGGTTTAATATCAGATATTCCTTACAATTCTTTTATTGGTCAAACAGCAGGACAAGATATAGTTATAAGTTCATCAGCAATACAAAGTGAATTTGTTCCAACAGATTCATCAGTAGGTTTAGGTGGAGCGGATGACGGCTCAAGTGGTGCGCCAACATTTAATGAAAATTTAGGAGGAAGTAATTAATATGGCAGATTTAAATGACATGACCCCTCCAGGGTATCAAACGATTACAATAGAACCAAGTAGAACAGGTTTAAATTACCCACTTTATTTAAAAGTAGAAGAGGTAGTTGATGACAAACCTGCTCTATCTCAAGAAGGTTTATTTGTTCCACGTAATGATATTGAAGCTGAAAATGTTTTAAATTTTGTTAATCAAAAAAGACAAGCTGAAAAATTAGCACCTGTTAGCATGGACACATACAATGCTAATCAATCTAATTTTATGAAATATGCAATAGGTCAATACAAAATAACTGAAGAGGGTAAAAGAGATACTGACCCTATTAATTATTATGGCAACAAGTTTCAAAAATATATGGATAAACTTAAAGAAGAAAACCCTGCCGATCAATTTGGAGGATTTGAAAAATTTAGAAGACCAAAAGATTATGCGTTTGCACAATTGGTTAACGTTGGAGAAACAGTATCAGATTTTCTGCCAACAGAAAAAGGTGACTTTGCTTTAGGTGGCGAACTTCTTGGTTCACTTCCCGCTATGGCAGCAGAAGCGTCTATGGCTATGCCAGGAGCAGCAAAAATACCAGGTACCGTATATAAAAAAGTAATGGCAGGCGGCGCAGGAGTTGTAACAGGTGCTGCACTCGGCCGTGCTGGTGGTACAGCGACGTATGATTTTATAAATGATTTAATAAGATCAGCAGGAGGCCTTGGTCAACCTTCTGATGAGGCAGATCCAGGTATGCAAGCATTAGCAGAAATGAGAAATAGCGCTATGTTTACAACAATGGCGGCAGGTTTAGCACCTGCTTTTACAGCAGCTAGACCTGTTGTAGGAAAAATTTTAGGCCTTGGTCAAGATGGTTCTGCAATGTCAAAACTAGCAGAAAAATATGGTATACCAATTGGTATTTCTATTGCAGCTACAGGACAAAACTTAGGCTCTGCTGTTAAAGGTTTTGGTAAAGTTGTTGGTGTGTTTCCATTAATTGGTACAATAATGAAAGAAAGACAACTTAAATCTTTAATTAAATCACAACAAGCAGTGGGTAAACAAGCAGAGTTAATTGGTGATCCTACAGAGTTTTATAGGGCTCAGTATAAACTCATGAACAAAACAGAAAAAGCATCATTTATGAAAGATTTAAAAGCTAATGGCTTTAACTCTTTAGATGAAGCAATTGAAGCAGAAATAAGAATAAATGGTTTTGCTCCTATACAACATTTAACAGATGTTGGCATGTTTATGCATAAAGCAGCAGAAGATAGATACAAAAGATTTTCTTACATTAATGATTTATTATATAAAAGTTTTGAAAAAACTTCTGAAAAAATATCAAAACCTTTTATTTCAACGCAAAATACAAAAAATATTGGTAAGTTATTACAAGATAGAATTAATCAATACAAAACAACATTAGATGATGGCACAGAGTATTCACCAGCATTAAATGAGGTAGAAGACTTTATTGTCAATGTACTAGGTAATGCTCCTCAATACATCACACCAATGCAACTTAGAGGATTTCAACGTCAACTAAATAATCTATATGGTAAAATGAAAGCAGACACAGGCATGAATAATTTTGCTGGTTCTGATGTTTTAGCAGAAGCAAGAAAAGCTTTAACAACAGATTTAAATAATTTTGCTGGATGGAGACAGGGTTTATCAGCAGAAGAAATGATTGCGGCCGAGTCTGCAAAGAAAGCTTTACTTAGAGCAAACTCTGTATTTGCTAAAATGTCACCACTATATAAAAGTCCAGAGGCAAAGAAATTTAAACTAATTGATGAAAACATGTTCTCTGCTGGACCAGAGCTACCAGGTTGGAATTATTCTGATGAGTTATTTAATATTGTCATGAAAAATAAAATGACACCTCAAGCAGCAGTAGATTTAAAAGAACTAATAGGTGAAGCAGCATATGATTCTGTTGTGCGAACATGGATAGATAAAGGTTTTAAAAATGCTCTACGTTTAGATAACCCAATTGATATTTTAGAAACAGTGTCAACGGGTGCTGGTAGAACAAAAACAGTTCAAGTTACTGATTATGCACTTAACCCAGATAAGTTTTTACAAAACATAGGATACGGCGAACCAGGTTTTGAAAAAATGTTAGAACTTACAGGTAGAAATTCTCAAGTAGTTAAAGAAAACATTGAACAGCTTATAGCTTTAACAAGAAAAATTGAACAAGCAGACATACCTGAAGCGTTTCGATTAATTCAAAGACGTTTTGCTTTAGGTGGTGTTCGATCAGGTTTAAAAACATTTTCTTTCGGCGCAGCAGCTGGTGTAGGTGGTGCCGCAGCATTTGGACCAATGCCTGTTATTGCAGGTTTATTAACAAGATTTACAGGAGACTTTTTATCTTCACCAAATGTATTAAAACGGTATTCACAAATGATTGAAGAAGGTGCTTCTCTTACAGTAAAAAGAGCTGCATATGTAAATATTTTAAAAGACTTTTACAACACAGTATCAGGCTCTCCTCGTATGGATGAGTTTCCTGATGAATTTAAAACATACAAAGGTGCTGTAGAAAACCCTGAAGGATTTATGGATTGGCTTCTTGGTACTGGTTATCAAGACTCAATGAGTGCAGTAGGTAATCCTGGTGCAGCAGAAGACTATTCAAATTTACGATACAATGAATCAGAAAAAATTAATTTAGACGGCATGGTACAAGGACAAATTGAAGATCAAGCGATGGATAATATTGCGTCTGCTCAAGCAGCGCCAACACAGCGAGTTGATATGCCAGAAATTCCTAGCATGGGTAATGAAAATATAATGGCGGGTGCCTCTCCGATGGCCATGAACCCCCGACCAATGAATCAACAGCAAAGAGCAGCTCTAGCATCAGGTGATATAGATGCAGCTCTAGCACTACGAGGACAAGTATAATGGCAGTTGGCGGTAATCAAATGGGTCCAGGAGGACCAGCAGGAGATCAATATGAAGATACAAAGATGGATCCTGTTATTACTAAACCTTTTGGTAGTGGTTATACGGGATCTGGTTCACAATCAGGTAATCAAGGAAACAATGTTGTAACTCCTCAACAAGAATTAAGAAATATTGTTAATCAAAAATCAACACTTGCTAATCAAGCAGGTATTCCAAAATATTTAACAAATAAATTTAAATATTTATTTCCTAAAGGAGACGTTCCTTACGCAGACATGACGGGACAACAAAGAGC
>VTLG01004183.1_pt1 | contig 32628 bp, 49 predicted proteins | sample 4694571 | NCBI WGS metagenome assembly VTLG01 (sample SAMN12604809, study PRJNA352737) | marine metagenome | biome: ENVO:00000447; feature: ENVO:00000209|ENVO:00000569|ENVO:01000036; material: ENVO:00002151; isolation source: viral sequences binned using virsorter ...
GTGGTGGGGGTAGAAGCTCAACTCCTGAACCTAGACAAGAGGTAAAGGAAGAAACTAAAGCGGCAAAAGAAGAAGAAGAGGCAGTAAAGGTCGAGCAAAGACAAGAAGCCTTAGAAAAAGAAGTAGAATCAAAACAGCCAGTAAAGACCAGTTTATTTTATGATGATGGTGGTGTTGTATTTAGAAAGAAACGAGGTCGAGGTTCATTGTTTACTTCAAGTCCAGGTGGTTCTGGGTTTCTCACTCAAGGTAGAAAAACAACTCAATCAGGATTAATGAGTTACGGATAATGCTTCAATTTTTACCTGATACTGAAGAGAAACTAGCTCAATCATTTATTGAGAAGTTTGAAAAAGCAAAGATGATACGTCAGAATTTTGAAGATGTATTTGATGAATGTTATGATTATGCTATGCCAATGCGTGAGCAGTTCAGGTCAAAGACAATTGGTGAAAGAAGAGATGAAAAAATATTTGATGAAACTGCTGTTGTCGGAGTACAAGAATTTGCATCAAGACTTCAGCAAGGACTTGTCCCCAACTTTGCTCGTTGGGCTGATCTTGTTGCTGGCATCGAAACACCACTCGAAGAAAGAGATGCATTAAATAATCAGCTTGATGATGTTACGGAATATGTTTTTGAGATATTACAAAACTCAAACTTTGCACAAGCAGTACATGAATCGTTTATGGATTTGGCTATTGGTACTGGTGTTCTTCATGTTGATGAAGGTGATGCTATTAACCCAATTAATTTTTCTGCCATACCTCTTCCTCATGTTGTATTAGATGTTGGACCGAATGACAGAATAGATCATGTATATCGAGAACGTAATGTAAGATATTCTGATCTACCTTTTTTGTTTCCTGATACTGATCTTGGACAAGAGCTAACCAACTACATAATGAGCAGTCCAGATACAAAGACAAAAATATTAGAAGTTGTTTGTAAAAATTACACAAAGCTAAATGAAGATTCTTTTTACTGTATTGTTATAGAAACAAAAACAAAAAAGATTCTGAAGCAAGAAACTCTTAATGGTACTGGATCAAATCCATTTATATGTTTTCGATGGATTACTTGTAGCGGTGAAGTATATGGAAGAGGTCCACTTCTCAATACATTGAGTGCAATCAAAACAACAAATCTAACAATACAATATATTCTTGAGAATGCCGCAATGTCTATTGCTGGTATATATCAGATGGATGATGATGGTGTTATTAATCCAGATACAATTAATCTAGTGCCTGGAACTGTAATACCAAAAGCACCAAACTCTGCTGGGTTACAGCCTATACGTCAAGCTGGGTCAATGGACTTTGGTAACTTTGTTTTATCTGATATGAGAACAAACATAAAGAAAGCATTGTATAATGATATGCTTGGTAATCCAGAAAGAACACCAGCTAGTGCAACTGAAATAGCAGAAAGAATGGCTGATCTAAGTAGACGTATAGGATCTGCCTTTGGAAAACTGCAAGCAGAAATGGTACAGCCAATATTACAAAGAGTTGTATTCATACTGAAGAAGCAAGGACGTATCGAACTACCAACACTTAATGGTAATCAAGTAAAGATAAGATCTGTTTCTCCACTTGCTCAATCACAAGCTAACGCTGATATAACTGCAATAGCAAGATGGTTAGAACTAATTCAAACACAGTTCGGACCACAAGTTACTAATCTTCTTATTAATGCTGAAGAAACTGCCGCACACTTAGCAAAGAAGTATGGTGTTCCAGATTCTCTAATAAGAGATCCTGATGAACGTAGACAGATAATTGAAGCGGCACAACAGATGGCACAGATGCAACAGCAAATGCCACAACAATCACAACAAGGAATGACAAATGAACAAGCAAATTAAAGTAAGTTCTTTAGATGGATATCCTAGAGAACAATCCGCAGATGAACTTATATCTTTGAATTTTGCTTCTTTATTCAGTTCACCAAATGGTGCAGAAGTATTGAAGTATTTACGAAGTATAACTATTGAAGCAGTACATGGATCGGCTGTAACAGATGAAGTTTTACGTCATGCAGAAGGTAGTCGATACATAGTTGGTTTGATAGAAAGACGTATTCAACATGGACATAAGGTGAACAAATGAGTGAAGAGCAAACACAAACAACAGTTGCAGAGCAAGTAGAATCTAACAATAGCCATACATCCACAGAAGCTCCACAAGCTCCACAAGCTCCACAAGCTCCACAAGAAGAACAACCTATAGATTCTATGGGTGAACGACCAGCTTGGTTGCCAGAAAAATTTAAATCAGCAGAAGATATGGCAGAATCCTACTCTCAACTTGAAGGTAAGATAAGTCAGAAAGAAGAAGATATAAGATCAAATATTATGAAAGAACTCGAAGCTGATGCCTACAAAGATAGACCACCTACTAAGGGTGAGTATATATTACCAGAGGGTATTGATGAGGAGTTAGCAAAGAGTAATGAGTTACTTGAGTGGTGGGCTGATCAGGCTTTTGAAAATGGTTATAGTCAAGATGAGTTTGCTGAAGGTATAGAGATGTACAGAAAAGTAGCAAACATAGGTATGACCGATCCACAATCTGAGATGAAACAACTCGGTGATAATGCTACTGAAAGAGTACAAGCAGTTGAGATGTGGTCTAATAAATTTTTCTCTCCAGAACAGCATGCAGAGATAGCAAATCTTTGTGCAACTGCTGAAGGTGTTAAGGCAATGGAAACTGTTATGAATGCTTTGAAAGGTTCTTCTGTCTTACCAAATACTGAGGTAGCACCAAATCTATCTGAAGAAAACTTACGTTCAATGATGGCTGATGAAAGGTACTGGAATGTGGCAAAGCGTGATCCAGCCTATGTTGCACAAGTTGATGATGGATTTAAGAAGCTATATAAGTCGTGATTATAAAAAAGGGTAATCTTGCTCTCAGGCAATGTGACCCTTCTGATGTTGAGATCATAGCAGATAATATGCGATTAGCTGATGTTCGAGAGTGTGCATTAGTTGGTGTAACACCAAAGATGGCACTCGAAGTTCCTTTTATTGAGGAAGGAGCAACTGGATTTACCATAACGCATAGTAATAAACCCATTGCAATGTGTGGAGTTACCCCAATGGATAATTACTTTAAGATGGGTCGTATATGGTTTTTAGGTACAACTGATCTGCATGAAATGCCTTTGAAAGTATTTAGACATGCAAAAATTTGTCTGGCTTTTCTTGTAAAAAACTATGAAGAGGTAGAAAACTTTGTTCCTTATGATCATTGGGAAAACATTGCATGGCTGGTAAAATTAGGATTTAAAGTAGAAAAAACACCATATTATCTCGATGATCATCACTTTTATCGAGTTTTCTATTGCAATTTTCAAAAAACTGATACAAAGATAGATAAGTCAAGACCCATAATGCATTGAGTGACCCCTAGGGATAATCACATTGAGATGCAAGAGGACAATCAAGGCGGTTAAAATTAACTTTTAATAGGAGCTGGAAATGGCGAATACAATTGATGTAGCGTTCATTAAGCAGTTTGAGTCTGATGTTCACATGGCTTACCAGCGTATGGGTTCTAAACTACGGAATACTGTGCGTACTGTTGGCAATGTAGCTGGAAACGTAGTTCGTTTTCAAAAGATTGGAACTGGTAGTGCGTCTACAAAATCTCGAAATGGTATGGTAACACCAATGGAACTTACACACACAACTGTGGAAGCAACCATGAACGACTTTTATGCGGCTGAGTACATCGATAAATTAGATGAACTCAAAACAAACATAGACGAGCGACAAGCTGTTGCAACTTCTGCGGCGGCTGCTCTTGGTAGAAAGACTGACGATATTCTTTATACCGCTATGGATGCTGGAGCAAACTCAACTCAATTACATGATACAAGTTCTGCTGTTGAAAAAGCAGATCTATTATCTGCATTTGAAACATTTGGTACAGCAAATATTCCAGAAGATGGTGGGCGATATATTGCTATGCACCCAAAGGGATTTGCAGACTTATTCTTAATTAATGAGTTTGCATCATCTGACTTTGTTGGTGAGCAGAATCTACCATTTGCTGGTGGTATGACAATGAAGCAGTTTCTTGGCTTCAACATATTCTCAACTTCTGCTGTAACTGCTGGTAAGAATATGGCATACCATACAACCGCTATAGGTCTTGGTGTAAACTCTGATGTATCAACAGAGATAAACTATGTTGCTGAAAAAGCATCACATCTCGCAACCTCAATGATGTCTATGGGTGCTGTTGTTATTGATGACAATGGTATCTATGAACTTCTTGACAATAATTCATAGGAGGTAATCATGGCTTTAGATATGAGTAAACTTACCAGACTAGCTGGTGGAAGTGGTGTCAACCTTTGGTATTATACATCTAATGACGCTTTATCTGTTGTAAGGGCGGCAAACTATTTCTCAACTGCTGATGCTACTGGTGGTGAGATGAATGGTCAATCTGCTCTTGGAATGATGAATGAGGGTGATGTCATACTAATATGTGACGCTAATTCAACACATAAAACTTTATCTGCAACTGTTGTTAAATCTGTATCTGCTACAGCAATCGACTGTGGTGATGGTTCTGATTTAAGTACAGCAGATAGTGATTAAGGATAGGGGGAGAAATCCCCCTACTCTAATATGGCAGTAGTAAGTACACACGCAGACTCAGCAATCGATATATGCAATAGAGGATTAATCCTTATAGGTGCAGAGCCAATGACATCATTCGATGATGGAACAACTGAGGCAAGAGTATCTGCAAATGTGTATGAAGATATATTAAGAACTTCACTTACTAATGCTCGATGGAGATTCTCCACAAACCAAGAACAATTGAATAGACTTACTGATGCACCAACAGCTCGATTCGATCTAGCATATCAATTACCAACAGATACATTATTAGTTCATGCAGTAACTGTAAATGATAATCCTATAGAATATCAGATATATGGATCAATGGTGTATGCTGATACAACAACTACTGATACAGTTGTAGCAGATTATACATTTAGGGTATCAGAAGAATTTATGCCAAGTTATTTTACTATGGCTGTATCTTATGCTTTGGCACAAGTATATGCCACATCAATAGCTAGAGATGTAGCGTTAGCAAATGGTATGGCTGGCATGGCAAATCAAATGATGTTGAAAGCTCGAAGTGTTGATTCACAACAGCAAACAACAAGGAAACTGGTAACAAATAGATTCTTAATTGATAGGAGAACATAATGCGAAAGCTACGAGTTCCTATCTCTAACTTTCAGTTTGGTGAAGTTAGTCCATCATTAATATCACGAACAGATTCTCAGGTGTATCAAAACTCTGCTCAAAAGGTTGAGAACTTTTTTTTAAGAGCAGAAGGTGGCATAATCAAACGGATGGGATTAAAGAATATTTATGAGTTTGATACCACAGTAGATACATCAAAAGTTCAACAGCATAGACTTGTTCCATTTATTTTTTCTGATGATGAACGCTATATAGTTTCACTTGAAAATCTCAAGATAAGAGTATTTAGAGTTGACACATCGTTCAATGTTACTTTGGCGGCAACTGTTACTCAAGATACCAGCAGTAATGCTTTGCCTATTACCCATGATAATATTCATGAATTAACGTATGCTCAGTCCGGTGACACTATGTTTCTTGCTCATAATACTTTTATGGTAAGAAAACTTGTACGAACTGGTCTTACATCTTTTCAAATGGAAACATATATATTTGATGGCAACTCAGCAAATACACTTATTCACCAACCTTACTTTGGATTTGCATCGGCTGGTGTAACACTTGATCCTTCAGCCTCGAGTGGATCAGGTATAACTCTGACAACTAGTTCTGCTTACTTTGATACTACTGGTTCTCAGAGTGGTGGTGATTATCCAGATTCAAAGCATGTAAATGTTACTCTTAGATACTTTGGATCAGAAATAAAAATTACTTCTGTTCAGTCAGCGACATCTGCGACTGGTACAGTATTTGGTAACTTGAAAAGAAGAATAAGTGCTGATTCATTTAGAACAACAGAAGGTGTGGGAACTGTTGAAGTGACATTAGTAAATCATGGCTTTACTGCTGGTGATGCTTTTACATTATCTAATTCTTCTTCTGCTGGTGGAATAGCACCAAGTAATCTCAATGGATCAAGAACTGTAGCAGAAGTAATAGATGAAAATAAATTTACATTTACGGCTGGTGCAAATGCAACAAGTGCAACTGCTGGAGGTGGTACACCTAATATAGAAACTCATGCACCAACAACAGAGTTCAAAGAACAATCATACTCTTCTCTTCGAGGCTTTCCAGGTGCAGTAGCATTTCATCAAAATCGTCTATGGTATGGTGGCACTCTTGGTCAACCTGATGGATTATGGGGAAGTAAAACTGGAACATTTTTTAACTTTGATATAGGTGATGCAGAAGATAATGATGCTCTTGATCTCACTACTGCTATAGGTGAGATAAATACTATTCGTCATATTATATCTAATAAAGACTTACATGTATTTACATCAACCGATGAATTTATTATTCCAGCGTTGCAAGGACAAGTGACTACACCAACCAATGCATCGATTGAAAGACAAACATCTTTTGGTTCTTCTTTTCTAAGACCATACATTTATGATGGAGCAACAGTATTTGTTGATAGCTCTGGTTCTATGGTAAGAGAGTTTATATTTACTGATGCTGTAAAAGGATATACTGGTAATTCCATTTCTACACTATCCAGCCATCTAATTAAAACACCAGTACAAATGGCAATGTTATCAGGAGCTATAGGCAGAGCAGAAAACTATTTATTTATTGTTGATGCAGATGGTACACTAGCAGTGTTTAATTCTAATAGAGTGGAGAAGAGAGCTGGTTATACGCAGTTTACATCACAAGGAAGTTTCCATTCTGTATGTGTTATAGATACTCGTGTTTATGCTGTTGTTAAATTTGATAAAGGTGATGGCACGAATAAGTATTTTCTGGTCGAGTTTGATAATAGTTTTAATATGGATTTGGCTAAAACTTATTCTGGTTCAAATGGAGTCTTCAACGTCAGTTCTGATTTCGCCAATGGAGCTGTGGTTGATGTGGTCAATGGCACTTTTTATCTTGGTTCATTTACTGTGTCAGGCGGTAATGTTGATGTTTCTTCGGTAGATTCTGCATTATCTTCTGCTGAGATTGGTTTCAAGTTTAATGTTAATTTAGTTACTAATCCTATTGATGCTCAAGTAGCAGATGGTCCACTTACATCAGAACCAAGAACAGTACAGAGGGTTGTTCTCGATTTAAACAATACACTATCAGTAAATGTAAATAATAATGAACTGATTATCAGACAGGTTACAGATGACTTTAGTTTAGCTCGAACACCAGTTACAGGCAAAAAAGAATTTAGATTACTGGGGTTCGGTGGTGATCCCCAAGTAACTGTTTCACAAACAGCACCACTATCATTACAAATAAATTCAATAGTAGCGGAGATAGCATTCTAATGGCATTACCAATATTCATGCAAGTATTATCAGCAGTAGGAACTGTAGCAAGCGTTATGGGAACAATGGCGGCGGCTGATGCCGCAAGGGCTGATGCAGATAGAAGAGCAAGAGAAGTAGAGGAAGATAGAAAGAGAAATGCAATTAAATATCTACAGATGCATAATGATAGAACAGATCAGTATTTAGAAGATACAAATATAAATGAAGCTAACTTGTTTGGTGGATTGAATAGAGATACTGGTGATCAAAGTTTAGATGCTTTTTTTAAGAAACAAGAAGCAAAGAAAGATGTTGATGTTGTCAGAATGGATAGACAAGCATTATTTACTGATGACAAATATAGAAGAGAAGCAATAGGTATCAGAGAAGCTGGCAAAGAAAGACAGAGATATCTTTACTTCAAGGCAGTAAGCACAGGTGTTCAAGGTTATTTTAATTATCAAAAGTATAAGACATAATGGCAAAAGTAATAAAGCAGAGGATATCATTTCAAAATCAGCCAATCGGTGTTCTTGCTCCTAATAGAGCAAAGGAACAAGCGTTGCTGGGTATTGCTAATGAAGTGAATCAACTAAATAATATTGCTTTCAAGGAGATGGAAAAGCAAGCCATCAAAAAGGGTGAAGAAGAAGCTCTTAAGATGCCAATGGAAAAGTTTTATACTCTTAACGAAGAGGGTAACTTTTCTGCATACTCAACAGATATATTTAAAAATATGGGTTCTGTTGCACAAGAATCTTTTCGAGCAGTATCAGAAAAGAAATATCTCAAGAGTGTTGAAGACGACATTAAGACTACAGCAAAGGAGTATCGAGCAAAGTATTCTGGTCAGGTAGGTTCTGCACAATCCTTTAATGATGTAATGTCAAACTATTCTGAACAGATAGTTAATCAAGCACCAGATAAATTCAAAGAACTAATTAAAGAAACTGCGAAGTATACTATTGCAGATCATGTTGCTGATTTAAATCTGAAGAATATTGCTGTTGCAAATGCACGACATTTAAATATGGCAGATACTAAGTTTGCAGAACTAACTGTTGCAATACAAAATGCTGAAACTCCAGATTTAAGAGCAGCATTAATAGACCAGCTAAGAGATACACTTGATGATTATCACAATATTGAATCCTATAGTGGTGAAGCTCGAGCAAACAATGTTGCCGCAAAAGCAGAAAAAAAGTTTGATGCTTTAGTTTTATACAATCAAGCAACAGATATGATGCAAGAATTTGACCCAACATTAGATTCTGTATCAGAACTAACAGCAGTACAATTATATTTAGAGCATGGCATTGGTGCAGATAATATAGCCAAAGTTGAAGAAGATGGAACAGTAACTGGTGATCTTTCTCTACTTGAAGAGCTAAAAAATCTACGCAGTAAGTTTTCTGTTTATAATAAAAAAGAAGTAGTAGGTGTTGTAAATAGTATTATAGATAGAAAAAAAGCGTTTCTCAAAAGTACAAAGACTGAAGGCAAAGATAAAAATGCACGAAATAATATATTAGTTCAAGTCAATAAATTATCAGATGGCATAACAAATAAATCTCTTAGCGAGATTTCTATGAATGACATAGCTAATTTTACGAATGAAGCAGATAATTTAGCTTTGAACTCTAATGGTTCATACTCTCTTGATAATGTTACTACAGCAAAGAATAGAATAATTTCTAAAATTGCAAATAAAGTATCTAAAGAGTTTTCTAAAATAGGAATGAACTCACAACATTTTAATTTACTTCAACAATATTTTAACTCTGGAAGAGAATCTCTACTCAATCAAAATCCAGTTGGATTTGATTTGAAACCTCTCGGACCAATGCCAGAAGAAGCAAAAGCATTGGCAAAAGAAATATACAATAAGTTTGATGGTAAGCTAGATTTTGCTCAGTTTAATCGCCCTATTATGCAACAGCTTGGAACAACAAAAGAACTGCGTAATGATAATGAGCTTGCAATAGTAAGAGCATTAGAAAAAATAACAGATGAAGAAACTAGAAAAAGGGTACAGGAAGCGGCACTTGGTTATCAAAATGAATATTATTCTCTAGCCTCAAAAGTAGAAGAATTATTCGACAAAGGAGAATATGAACAAGGACAAGCTCTTGTAGATCAGTTTGTTACAAAGATTGAGAAAGCATTTGTAAAAGGCAAAGAGTCTGAAATATCTTTAGCTCTTATTGGCAGATACAAAACAACTTTTGAACAACTTCGAGCTGATGCTACTGAAGATGACTTTATGAATATTGTTACACAAGAAGCTGGAAGTGGTGTTCGTTTAATACAGGGAACAGATGGATTATTTAGAATAAATACTGATAGAGTTCAAATGGTAAAGGATCTTATAAGTTTTATTAGGTCGCCTGGATCAGAAGAACTAAGAAATAAACTGCCTGATAATATCGTTGAGGCTTATGACAAAGTTTATAAAATACCTGGCACAACTGGTTTGAATCAAAAGCTAACAGCTTTAGCTGGTGCATTAACAACTGAAAATGCTGGTGCATCGCAAGCAGTAAAAGATAAAAACTTTGTAGTTAAAGTTCTTGATTCATCACATAAGCCAAGCACAGGTGATTATGGAAAGATTGATGATTTGATATTTGAGCCTCTAATAAGACAAAACTGGGGTAACTATGATGAAACACAAACACCTGATGCAAACTATTTAAATTATTTGAAGAGTGAAGATTCTCTATTACCAATAACTGATGATAATCCAATGATGGGTAATATATATTCATTGATGCGGAAAGGTTATTTTAGTGAGCAGTTTCTAAGATTATTAGACAATAATACAAATTTAAATAATGATGAACTTGGTGTAGTTATGAGTCATGTTGATCGCATGATGAAGATGAGAGATCCAATAAGTAACAGACCATTACCTCTTCTTGATAACAATGAGGATATACAAAAGTTTCAAACATTAATTAGAGTTGCAAGAATAACTGGTATTGTTACAGAGAATGATAATGGTAATATTTCTGTGATGGATCAAGCTCCATTGCTTAATACTTTTCGTAATCTAAATCAAATGTCAAATGAAGATATGAGATCGAGTTTGAATACATTGATAGCACCTCTTGATCTTGATGTTGGTGATGGTGAAAATTTTAGAATAAATACTGTTGTTGATGCTTTATTAAATAAAACTAAAGTATTAAAAAAAGGTGCTGTATATCCAAAAGAAATAAAAGACTTAGCAAAGTTTTATTGGGGTAATTTTATTATGACTCCAGATAGCAGAACAACAAATCCAAAAATTGTTTACAAAGATTTTAAATCATTTGTTAAAGAATATATGGATACACAGTACCAGCCAACTGATGGGAATATACTTGATTTTAGCCAGCAAAATGTGAGAGGTATTAGACATACAAAATATCATTTAAATAAATATTTTGTTGGTGATTTGTATCTTGAATCTATAAATTATATTAATGGTGTTTTGCCTGAAGGATTTATTTTTGATCCTGAAACTGCTGTATCACCGGAGTATCAGCAAGCATTTGATTCTCCATTTGATGATGAAGTGCCTTCTGATCAAGTATCAGGATTTTCCCAATCACAAATGGTAGCAAATGGTATGATGAATACACGAGGCTTTGAACTTCAATCACCAGAGCAAATAGCAGAGTTTCTTAGAGAACAAAATATGAAAAAAGTTTTTCTTGTTGCAGAACCAACTAATCAACAAGATGAAATAATTTATCAAGCATATTATTACGATGGCAATCAGCCAAAACCAGTTTTAGTTACAAATCAACAAGATCAAACAGTACCAATGATTTTTTCTGTAAGAAGTATTGCAAATGCTTTGAATACTGATGGTCGATATGATGCGGCATTCCAAAGATCGATACAAGGTGCTATCGATGAAAGAAATGATATTTTAGAACGATATGGATTTTCACAATAATGGCTGAGCCAAACTACAGTAACATTCTTATTGATCAATTTTATTATCCAAGTGGTAAACCAAACTTTGAAGGATTCACTCAAAGAGAAAGACTTAATCCAACATTTTGGGAAACAGCGAAAGCTAACTTTGGATTCTTTTATGACAGTCAACTTGAAGCAATCAAAGAAGATATTGAGTTCAACACTCTAGGTGTATTCAATCCAGTTGCAAAACTATTTGATGGTGCAGATGAAGAACAAGAGTTTGATCCTGATTTCAATCCTTTTGAGCCTGAGTTGATATCAGGATATGAAGAGCATGCTGATTACTTTGCTAATACAAAAAATATAGAACATTTTAATTTTAAGAAGAGAGTTCTTGATGAAAATATTTCTAGAAGAGCAATAATAAGAGATGCTGGGTTTTTTAAAAATCTAGGTTCTGCATTTCTTGATCCTGTTACTTATCTTCCTTTGCCTTTTGGTGGACCGACAATTGGTATAGCAAGATCAGCAGTTCGAGTTGGTATTGGTAGTGCGGCAGTTGTTGGTGCTGTCGAAGCTACTCGTTATCCATTCGATCCTTTAGCTACTCCAGGTGAAGTTGCAATGAGTGTTGGATCGGCGGCAACATTTGGAGCTTTGCTGGGTGGGATTATTGGTATTCCATTAACTGCAAGAGCTAGGAAAATAAGAGATCAGAATAATAGATTTATTGAGAGAGAAGCAAAGTTAAATGAAGAAGTTGATTTCACAACCTATGCTTTCGATCAAGCTAATCTTAGAAACTCTGGATCGAGAAACGTAGAAGATGTCGTTCCTACATTCTACAAAAAAGCTGATATTGATAATGTAAAAACAGAATCAAAAAATGTTTCCAAAGGTATAGAGCAAAGAGAAAAAATACTTTCCTCTCCCCAACGAATAAAAGCACAGGCTAAAAAAGTTGGTGAGCCTGTTGAAGAAACAAAAGCAAACATTGAAAGAGAAGTAACTGATTTAAAACAAAGACAACTAGAGCTTGATTTCTCTCAAAGCTCAAAACTATTCAAAGATTCTGATGCTGTTATAAATGGCAAGAAAGATAAGATAGTTATAAATAATAGAGAGTTTGATGCTAAAACAATAAAAACTCTTGATGATGCTGACCAGCTAAAATCTGATAAAAAACATTTTGAAGTAGCTATACCAGCAATCACTAAAACAATAAAAGAAGTAAAAGCAAAGCTAGATAAACTAAAACTGAGAGAACCATATCGATTGAAGGATGTTCAAGAAAGAGGTTTTCAAGGTAAAAAGTATGGCAAAAAACTTGATGAAGATTATGACCCTAAGAATAAAGACCATAGAGAACAAGCTCAAAATTATTTAAAGCAAACAGAGTATGGAATACAAAAGAAAAATCTTGAGAATCAACTTGAAGCACTACCTTTACGAAGAACTGAGTTAATAAATCGTCAAAGCAATACTCTCCAAGAAATAAAGTTTCGTAGACAAGCTATTGATAAGCAAGTAGAGGAATTTGGTTTTGCTTCTAACATATATATTGATAGCCCTTTATTCAGAGGTATTTTTAATCCACTCAAAGATTTGTTATTTGATAAAACTGCGACTGGTATAGCAAAGTACAATATGTTGAGTATTGGGTTTGACAGTGGACTAATGCTTGAGATGCACAAGCGTGGAAGAATGATGGGTAATAGTGTGCATCAGAACAAGGCGGCTCACAAAGGTAGAATCAGAGATTTTATCATGAATATGAGAAGTTATTATCTACAAAGTGTTGGTATGGGAAAAATTGATACTGGTAATTTATTTTCTATGAGTCAAATTGAGTGGCAAAAGTTTTATTTAAGTGCAAGAAAAAAGATGGGTGGTGGTCAACAATTATCTGAAGAAGAGTTTTATGATAAAATACTGACTCATTATATCACTAATACTGTTGCTGATTCTGATGCTGAGAATGCCGCCATTGCTTACATGAGAAAGCATTGGGACAGAGAAAGAATGGAAAAAGAAAGTTTAGGCTTGATTGGTGGAGAAACTTTTTTGAAAGGTAAGTTGCCAAGATTAGCACTTGATATAGAACAAAAGCAAACAGCTATAAGAGAACTCCAAGAAAAATTAACAAATCCAGAATCAAATCTAAGACCACAAACTCGTGCAAAGTTTCTTAAATATATTGAGCATTATGAAGCACGAATCAAACAACTAAATGATGAAGTTGCTGATATAACTCTTGAGTTAGAAAATATAGCAAAGGGTAAAACATTTTATGGTCATGAAAAAAATGAGCCATATTTTCCACGAAACTATAACCATATAATGATAAGAAAATATAGACCTGAGTTTGAGGACATCATTGCTAATGATTTGATGGAACGCCCTTTTATTATATTAGAAAAAGGTAAGACCATTGAGAAAAATCTATCTCGAAAAGAGGCAACAGAACTAGCTCAAAAAGCAACATCAAGAATATTGATGGAAGAGGAAATAACTATCGATGAAATGTTTGTTGGTCAAGGTGTATCAAAACATTTGCGTCACAGAATATTAGATATTCCAAACGAAAAGATACTAAAGTTTATTCATAGGAATCCAATATCAGTTTACAAAAAATATGTAAATACAACATCTGGTATGGTTGAGTTTAAGAAAAAGTTTGGTACACAAAAAACTATTGATGACATACAAGATGAGATATTTGAGTCTGCTCGAGAGGCTGGTCATACTGTTGCTGATGCACAACGACATTTTATGCAAGTAAGGTTTATGTATGATCGAGTTGTTACTGAGAGATTGCATAAGAATCCATATTCTATGAATAATTATCTTGTTAATCTTGCACGAACTGGTGCTCAATTGAGCTATCTTGGTCCAGTTATATTTTCTACTATTGCAGAGCCAGCAATTAGCATGATGAATCATGGTGTTGGTAAATATATGAGGACATTGGTTGATGCTGTTTTTAATACAGCAATGAAAAGAAATATTAAGAACATCGAGAAGCATGGTGAAGCTGTCGATATTGCTCTTGGTGCGGCACAGCATAGAATGGTCAATGATATGAGCTTCAATACTATGAGTGATTCATTTTTTGATCGAGCTAAAAATGGATTTTATATACTTAATGGCTTGTCACCAGCAACAACAATAATGAAAAGGCTTGATGGTTTGGCAAGAACTGACCATTTCATTGAATCAGCTATAAAATGGGCTGATGGTAAGGTAAGTCCTTTTGAGAAAGAATATTTGCTACGATATAATATTGGGTTGAGAGAGGCAAAAAAGATAAAGAAACTTTATGAAGATGGTGTTATAGAAAAAACACCAAATGGTTTGTATGTTGGAAATACTGATAAGTGGGCTGATGCTGGTGAAGAAGCATTAGCAGAAAGTTTTGGTAATAGTGTTGCAAGTGGTGTTTTGAATGCTGTTTTGATGGGTACACCAGCAGATAAACCAAAGATTGTTGATGGTATTGTATTCTTTAGAGAAACAACATTGCAGAAAGTTGGTCTTGGAGGTCTTTTCAAGGCAGATCCTGATTATCCGGGATATGTGAAGTTTGACATTCCTATTCTTGGTTTGCCATTTCAATTTTATTCTTATGCTTTGGCGGCAACCAACAAAGTTACTGCATCATTTACACAAGGAGCATTGAAAGATAGAGTTATGGCTCCAATACTTGGAGTTGGTTTAGCTTACTTTTCTCAATATCTTCGTACACCAGACTATATTTGGGAAGAATTAGAGCCTCAAGATAAAATGTTGAGAGCATTTGAGTATTCTGGTTTAGCGGCAATCTATACTGATTTGTTTTATGAATCACTTCATACGATGTTAGCAGTAAATGATACAAATATTACTGGTGGTTTTATTTCACCAAAGTATCAAGACTCTGCTGTTGAACAAGGAATCGGATTGATGGGTGCTGGACCTTCTTATGTGACTGATGTGGTTCAAGCTATCAATGAGTTGGTAAATGGTGACATGGGTAAAGGCATGGGTATGATGCTAAAAAAAGCTCCAGGATTCACTTTACCTTATATAAGAGGTCAAGTTAATGATTGGGCGGCGGCTCTTGACGAAAAATTCGATTAAAGGTAAGGTTCAAATATGACAATAGCAGTAAATCAAAATGATCCCAGAGTTTCATACTCTGTAGCACAAGGTCAAACGACTACATCATTTGCAGTCACTTTTGAGTTTTTTGCAGATGCTGATTTAAAAGTATATGTTGATGATGTTTTAAAAACAATTACAACGCATTATACAGTTTCTGGTGGTAATGGATCAACAGGCACAGTAACAATGTCTGTAACAGGAGCTACTGGGGGATCAACAGTTGTTATAACAAGAGATATTGCTCTTGAAAGAACAACAGATTTTCCGTCATCAGGAGCATTTAATATATCTACTCTCAACACAGAGCTAGATAGATTAGTTGCTATTGATGCAGATAGAAACGACACTTTAAGCAGATCAATAAGATTGAAGGATCAGGATGCTTCTGCATCTATGGAGCTTCCTCTCAAAGCATCAAGATTAGGGACTGTATTAGGATTTAATGCAACTACTGGTGCGGTAGAAGCTGGACCAACTATTACTGCTGTTCAAAGTTTAGCTGATGTAACTACATCTATTAATCTATTAGGTACTTCTGCTGTGGTAGAAGACATGGGGTTACTTGCTACGTCAGCAGTTATAGAAGATATGGGATTATTAGCTACATCGAGTAATGTATCTGCTATGGCTTTACTTGGAGTGAGTGATGTTATAGCTGATATGGCATTACTTGGTACATCTGCTGTTGTAGAAGATATGGGATTTCTTGGAACATCTGCAAATGTAACAGCAATGGCAAACTTAGGAACATCTACTGTTGTAGGTCATATGGCGGCACTCAACGCATCAGGTGTTATATCAAACATATCAACTGTTGCTACTGATATTTCTAATGTAAATTCTGTTGCAACGAATCTTTCAAGTGTGAATGATTTTGCGGCTCGATACAGAGTAGCATCCTCCGAACCAAGTTCTTCTCTCGATGTTGGTGATTTGTTGTTTGATACGACAGCTAATCAATTGAAGGTATATAAGTCAGGTGGCTGGGAAGCGGCAAGTGCATTTGGTAATTTATCATCAGATAGTACACCGGAATTAGGGGGTAACTTAGATGTAGTTACACATAGTATTGTATCATCAAGTGATAGAAATATAGCTATAACACCGAATGGTGCTGGTGTTGTACGTATTGATGGTAATGTAGATATTTCTACTGGTGCTATAGATTTAAAAAATGGTGGTACGCAATCTTATATTAGATTTTATTGCGAAAGTTCTAATGCTCATTACGCACAACTACAAGCACCAGCTCACTCTGCCTTTGGTGGTAACATTACTCTTACAATGCCAGCAACAACTGGCACATTAGCTCTTACATCTCAACTTCCAACATCAGGAATATCAAGTGGCAATGTCGCTACGTTTACATCTGGTGTAGCTGATGATGATTTCTTGAGAGTAAATGGTACTTCTATTGAGGGTAGGAGTGCTTCTGAGGTTGCTTCAGATATAGGAGCGGCAACAACAGATGATGCAACAGCTCTTGCTATAGCGTTGGGATAAAGGAGAAATAATATGGCAAATACATTTAAGGTAGTAAGTCACGATGTCATGCCAGCAAGTGCTGGTTCGCCAGAAGACTTATATACTGTACCAAGTAGTACAACGACTGTAGTTATTGGTTTGATGCTAGCCAATGTTCATACTGCACAAGTAACAGCATCAGTAAAATTAGTATCAGATACATCTGGTGGTGGTCGAACAGCAACCAACACAACAACATTCTTAGCAAAAGATGTTCCTATTGCTGTAGGACAAAGTATAAATATGTTAGCTGGTGGTAAAGTTGTTTTAGAAACTACAGATAAGATACAGATAGATTGTTCTGTTGCAGATAAAGTATCGGTCACTATGAGTATAATGGAGATAACTTAATGTCAGAATATAGCATAGGAAAACAAGGCGATGGCACTAGCTATGAGCCAGTTATTCGCCAAGTAGAAAACACAATAAATAATTCATTCACAATAGACGCATCTAATAATGCTGTTGTCGCTGGTCCGATAACGATTGGCACTACTGCAACAGTAACTGTGTCAGGGGTATTGGTGGTAGTATGAGCAAGATAGAAGTAAATGAAATAGTAAATCAGTCTGGTGATAATGATAGTGGTATTGACTTAAGCACAAATGACCAGATTGGATTTAAGATAGCAAATGCTAGTAAGTGGACGCTTAATTCTTCTGGTAACTTATTTCCAGCATCAACGTCACAAGGCATAGTTCTTGGTGCAACTTCTGATACAGCATCAAATCGACTTGATGACTATGAATACGGAACTTTTGACTCAACTGTAACCTACGATACTACTCTTTCAGATACTACACCAGATGAAACATTAACGCATACTGGTAACAGCTATGTAAAAGTTGGTCAAATGTGTTATGTGGCTATGAAAAGAATGGACAGGACTAATACATTTTCTGGTAATAACGTTATAATTACATCAATGACTTTGCCATTCACAGCCGTTGATGTTACAAACAATATTTATGGTGCAAGTGGACATTACCAATATTACATAACTGGTCAATATAGTAGCTCAACAAGGACTGATGGGTACATACAAACATATGTAGGTTCAGGGGGAGTATCTATAGTGACCCTAAGTGTTACTAACCTCAATGACGGAGGATATTTTCTGAGAATGAATAGTTCGGTATCTAATATATACATATCCTTTTGTTACAGAACATCAGCATAAGGAGATGAAATGGCTATAACTAAAGAAACAACCATAGATAAAATAGAAATAATAAATACTGTAAATATACAAGTGAGAGAAATCATAACGGTTAAAGAAGATGGAAATATAATATCAACATCTTTTAATAGAAAAATGTATATTCCATGTACCTACTCTGTTGACCCTCAAAATAAAAGTGTGACTTTTAAAGATACAGATTTGACAGAAGCAGACCCACAAGTAAAAGCAGTAGCAAATTTACAATGGACAGAAGCCAATGTAAAAACATGGAAAGATATAATAACAAAGGCAGTTTAAAATGACCTCAACATTAAAAACCGACAAAATCGAAGGAGTAACCGCAAGCGGTACTGTGCAGATGCCAGCCGGTATGGTCATACAAACTGTTCAGACTATTAGCAGAACACTTGTGTCTACTTCTTCATCTACTTATGCAGAAGCGAGTACAGCCTTCAGATGTTCTATTACTCCTAAGTTTTCTACCTCTAAACTGTTAATTACTGCAACTATCGGTATAAGTGGATTTAATAATTCAGGCACTGATTTACAATGTTGGACAAAACTTTATGACGTATCTAATAGTGCTGATATTTCATTCAGTGAAAGTCCATACAGAAACATTGATTACGGTGGTAGTGGTACTGGATTTTCGACAAGTCAGCCAACAATCATTTTGCAAAGTTTTCCAAACGCAAATGAGATAACTATAACTTGGTATTACAGAATGTCTGCTGGTGTTGGGATAGCCGCAAATGATGATCATAGATTAACACAAATTATGCTACAGGAGATTGCCCAATGAGTACACTCAAAGTCGATACAATACAGGGTAAGACAACGGCTGGAACTGTGGCTATGCCTAGTGGTTTTGTTGTGCAAACAGTTATACACGATTTTCAAGATGAAACGATAAATACAAGCGATTCTGATGCTGATTTTGCTGGTTCTAGTTTTAACTTCACTCCAAAATTTTCATCAAGTCTTTTGATAATAAGTTATAATGTGCATGTCCAAACCAATATAGATAACGCAGATGGAAATGGTGGCACTATACATATTGTACACGATGGCTCTAATGTTTCAGCGGCTGGAGCAGATTTTGAAATTTATCAAAGAGCGTATACTGGTGGAAGTCATAACTTTTATCAAAGATTTGCAAGAGAAGTTTCTGTGAGTGCTGGAAATACAAATGCAAGAGTTATAAAGTTAGCTGGTAGACCCAATAATACATCTAATAATGGAAGAATAAGAGTAAATGCTGGAGGAAACCTATTTAACAGTAGCATCAAGGTACAGGAAATAGCACAATAGGAGAAAACAATGACAACAATAGCACAAGCATTAACGAGTTTAGGAGTTACAGAGTGGGTTCTGAGAGGAGAGCCTACAAATGAAGAAGAGTTTAACCAGATGTTTCGTAAAGTTACTGGAGCAGATAGCAATGGAAGTGCCATTGAAAGCTCAACGCCTAGTGACTTTGGAACTACTTGGAAAGCTGTATCTGATAAAAAGACAGAGTTAGTCAATGCAGAGCCAATGCGATTGCTAAGAGTTGAACGCAATAGATTACTTGCCGAAACAGATTGGATGGCAAACTCTGATGTAACTCTTGCCGATAACTGGAAAACGTATAGACAAGCCTTGAGAGATTTACCAGCTAGTGCATCACCAAAGTTATCAAGTGATGGTTCGCTAGATATGTCTTCTGTTACCTTCCCTACTAAGCCGAGTTAAGATGTATGCTCGACCCATTAACAATTAGTGCGGCTGTTGCTACAGCAAACACAGCTTTTAATGGGTTAAAAAGAGCTTTCCAAGTTGGCAAAGATATCCAGAGCATGGGTAATGACTTATCCAAATGGATGAGTGCCGCATCAGATATCGAAAACGCACAGAAAAGAGCAAAGAATCCTTCTTTTATTACTAAACTTACACGCAGAGGTAGCATCGAACAAGAAGCTGTTGAAGCATTGACTGCAAAGAAACAGCTTGAAGAACAACGATACGAACTCCAGCAGTTTATTAAGTTTAGACATGGTGTTCAGGCATGGAATGAACTGCTTAGAATGGAAGGTGATATACGCAAGCGTAGACAGAAAGAGATATATGATAAACAAGTATTGCGACAAAAGATAATTACAGTTATCGTTTTAATACTTTGTGTTATATTTGGTATGGGTATACTACTAGCTTTTATATACGGATTGGTACAACTCGATAGGGGAAACATAGGCTGATGACACCAGAAACGCTCGACAAGTGGCGAATCCTCCCACGCTTGATGATGCTAGCTATGACCTGTGTTTACATAAGGTGTATCGAGTGGGCGTTGAGTCAGCCTGATCTTACCACTCAACAGGCTGGCTTAGTGTCTGTAGTTACTGGTGCGATGACCGGAGCATTTGCTATCTGGTTAGGAAAGGAATCAAACGATGGCAAGTAGAAGAGCAAATAGATTATATAATATGATGTTAAAATATCGTGATGAAACTGCGATTAAGAAACTCAAGAAAGCAAAGAAAACTGATACTGATGAACAAGTTGTTTTGAAAAGTCTTCATAATAGAAATGTTGTTGATATGGCAAGAGCTGATGTAAAAAAAGATAAAGACCTTTTACTCACTTATGATACTGATGCTATGAGAGCAAGAACTTTTATGTCACAAAGAAGACCCAGCCAAGAAAGAGAATCTTTATGGAAGCTTATCAAAGGTAAAATGAAAGCAAAAGGTTCAGCATGATATTTAAAGCATTGCAATTAGTAGGTGATATGGCATCTACATGGATAGAATCCAAAGCAGAATCACAAAAACTTAACCTGGAAATAAAAAAGAAGCAGTTGACTGGTGATATTGACTGGGATCTCGAGGCTATGAAGGGCTCGCAGTCTAGCTGGAAAGATGAATATCTGGTAATTTTATTCAGCATACCTCTCATCTTATGCTTTTGTGGTTCTTGGGGTAGAAATATAGTAGAACAGGGCTTTAGAGCCTTAGAAACGATGCCTGAGTGGTATCAGGTGACTTTAGGTTGTATTGTAGCCGCCAGCTTTGGTATACGTTCTGTGACCAAATTCTTTGGGTTACGAAAGAATGGGAAATAATTGGGATAAACGTCGTGAGAACCTTCGCATACATAGGGATTGGGATATTAGAAACTTTAGGAGAGAAGATATGGCATTTAAATTATCACAAAGATCACTGGATAGACTGGATGGAGTACATCCTAAGCTTGTTGAGGTTGTTAAGAAAGCGATTGAGTATACTGATGTCGACTTTGGAGTAATCTATGGTGTTCGTGATTTGGAAACTCAAAAGAAACTGTATGAGTCTGGCAAATCACAGACAATGGCTAGTAAACATTTGATTCAGGAAGATGGTTATGCACACGCTGTTGACCTTATGGCTTATGATGGCAGTAATCCATCTTGGGATATTGTGGATTATGATAATATAGCTGATGCTATGCGAAAGGCGGCAAAAGAAGTTGGAGTTGATTTAGTTTGGGGTGCGGCATGGCATAAGTTACTAACAGTATCACCAGATAGTGCAGAGGATTTAATGAATGACTATATTGACACAAGACGAAAAGAATCAAGAAGACCATTTATCGATGGACCTCACTTCCAGATCCACACCTAGTCAGTTAGCTTTTGACTTTGATGATTACGATGGGCCGCCAGAGTTATGGCTAGAATACTTGTGGTCACTTCTTCCCTAGTTTACTATGAACCTCTTCTTCAAAATGTTTCATAAAAGCTTTGTCTATTTCATTAGATTTTTTTGAGTTTCTTTCTGCAAGTATTTTTTCGTTATAATGATCTCGCCATTTTTTTTCTTCTCTTGTGTTAAGAAGAATATCAGCAACAGCTTCTCTAACTTCTTGTCGTATTCTTTCTCTGAATTTTTTATTATCAAATAAAGAAAATCCTAATGCACCTATTATAAATTTTTCACTTACTTTTCCCATAGCTTTTTCCTTTCTATATATAAAGCAATGATGTCCTCGAAGTTATCTGGCTTGCGAGGTGGTATTGTGCTGTAGATGTTGTAGGCTTCAAAGCATCTGTTCTCGTTATATACTTTTTCGCTGAGTCGTTGGCATTCTCTTGCTGATTCGAGATCGATGGTGAGCATGAGAATAACTGTGTGTGTCATCTTTGTTATCATGGGTTCTCGCTTTCTGTTTTGTGTTAGGGAGGGAGGCAAGCAGTATTAACCCTCCCTAACTCATTTAGGGTTACGTTTGGAGAAAGCAGACCCTAAAACGGAATATCATCATCGGATAAAGAATTGTCAACTTGTTTTTCGCTAATGTTTAACGAAAGCATTGATCCATTATCGGTTGTTTTTATCCAAGCGGCAATACGTTTATCGCCTGATGATAAATCTATTTGACCAGTAAGAGCTGGTGCATTCTCTTTTGGGTTATCATTATCCCACATTCTGCCGACTTTGATGTAGATATCTCGTACATCTTTGCCATCTTTCTGTTGCTCTTTGACAATGCAAATTCTATTCTCTTTGCCATCATCATTGAGTGTGCCAGTACCAACTAGCTTTGCATTTGGTGCTTGCCATACTGCACCAGTATTTGTGTTATCGTACTCCATGATTACCAATCTCCTCCTTGATTACGTTTTGGTGTAAATCCAGACTTTTTGTTTTTGGAATTTGTATCGTTTCCATCATCATCTGTACTTGCGTCTGGAGCAAGATTCAGAAGTCTTTGAAGCATATACCTAGTCATGTAGGTAATGCCTGATCCTATCTGTTGTGATCCATTCTTGGTATCATCAACGCAAACAGATTCGCTTTCGATTGATGTACCAGATTCAACATGACGAAGCTCGATGCAAAGAACTGGCATACTGTCTTGGTTTTTCATTTTACCAATAATCATAATGCCTTGCTCTTTGAGTACTGGTACAACAGATTCCAGTATGTCCTCGACCTTCATGTATTTGTTTGCGAACCTTTTGTTCTCACCATCTGTTGATATGGTTTTGAACTCACAAGCAAATAATGCTGTATATATATCTTTATGCTTTGCCATTTGCATTCTCCTTTAGTTTGATTGTGCGTCTGCCAGTCTTTGACACATTGATTGAAAGCAGATCATTGTATAGTTCTGCGTGATTTGGTTGTACATGATCCAGCAAATCTTTCTTTGCCTCTTCATGTTTCTTTACTGTTGGTAGTGTTTCAACATACACTTGAGAAGCATTTGAAAAAGAATTACTTTGTGACATATCTTCTTTCTTTTTCTTGTCGAAAAGAATGCCTTTGATCTGTGGTGGATCAGGCATTCTTTTCTGTGGAGGCTGGTCGTCGGTAACAAACTTCCAGAATCGTACAACTCTTTTCATTATCTCATGTGCATACTGTGGATTGTATGTGATGTGTATGCATTCCCATTTTGAATTGCCAAAGATGTTTGCGAAGTAAATGCCATCAATCATTTCTTCACCACCAATATAGAACTTCTTTGCCATGTGCAGATAGAATTGTAACTGCGGCATATATTGTTCTGCTTGTTTGTCTATGTTGGTAAAGCTGTTTGTATGCTTGCACTCGAGTACACTCCAGCCATCTTTGTGCTTGACCAGTCCATCGAGAGTTGATCTGAGAGGTACATCTTTGGAATCAGATGCCATTGCTGGTGCATTGATCTCATGTTGTATTTCGATACGATTGATGTCAAGATCGTCTTGATACATTTTTTTGAACCACCCAATGTTGAATGCTTCTGTTGCGACGCCAAGCTGGACATGGAATATATCTGATAGATCGTCAGGCTGTCGTCTTCCGGTCTTCTCTTCCCATAGCTTTTGCCAGGCATCTTCTTGATTTGAAAATAATCTGGTGACATCACTGCCACCAATGCTTTTAGTTCTATCCATAGCTTTCTCCTTTTTTATATGGCTAATATAGTATCGTTACTGCAACTTTGCAATAACTTTTTGAAATGAAGTCTGCAATATTTCCCTCCTTTCGACATGCTCTTTCATTATCAAATACAGATCATTGAACGATGGAAAAATTTTGTACATACGAATGCTTCTGTTCAAAGCATAGTACACACAATCGGCTGGCAAAGTAGACAACTGAAACTGAATAGCATCAAGCCTAGCATTCACCTCGTCCATTGTTGAATTGTATGGTTTGTAAAATAAATACACCCATTTGTTTGTCTGGTTTTGTATTTGTTTCATTGTCATTGGTTTCATATATTTTTGAATGATTGCTTCTGCTTTGAGAGCAGTAGATAAATCGACACCATCTTTGATGATATCACTCTCGAGCTTGAGCTTTGTAACGTCGACGTTTGGTAAAGCATTCAGCTCTTTTAGCATTGAGTCTGTCGCTTCTCTCGGTGTACTAAACACCAAGAGATCACGATCAGTTGCATTCAATTCAATAATTTTTTTGTCCTCCATAGTATCCTCCTATGCTGATTTATCAAATTTATATTCCTGAACCAATTTTGAAAATTTTGGTACAGTATTTTCAAGCATATCAATTAGTAATTTTATTTTTTTGTCAGTATTAGCTTTTGACATTGGTAAAGATATTTCACTAAGCTCATCAATAGTTTGTTTTGTATCATCAAGAGCATTCATTATTTGTGCGTTTTCATCACAATCAAGAACTGATTCTATCGCATAATAATAGTGATATAATTTATTTGATAAGTCCTGAAGTTTCCACAACTGTTTCGCTGTTGCAATCTCTCTAGGGTTATCACCACTCGTAACACCATAGAAATATTTTGACTGTACATTGTTGAGAGTTGTGTAATTTTTTAGTGTATTTAGTATTTTCATACTATCCTCCAATTTTTTTTGTGAATGTTGATTCCCATACTCGGTCACTAATTACTACGCAGTATCGAGGATCACCAGTCTTACGTTTACAGACTGCAATATCTCGATCTTCTAAAATATTAAATACGTTCGGAAATGAACTCTTATCTCGATACTTTACTTCTACAAAGAGTATCTCACCATCAATCTCGATAGTAAGATCCCCTTTGTATTCACCACCTAAACTGCCCGATAGTGGTTGTTTCTTTGTTTTTATTCCTAAACTATTCCATAGCTTTAGAAACCAGCGTTCGTGATAGCTTCCTTTCGCTTTACTTTTGCTAACCATTTGTCCTCCTCATAACATTTGAGGCAAATCAAATGACCTGTGCCAAAGATAACAAAATACTGTGTAAGCTCTTCACAAGCCATACATTTACTTGCAGCTCTTTGTTCTTCTGCTTTGTAGCGTTTTGAGTTGCTGAATAGCTTCTTCAATTTTAATAGCAGTTCCATATCTTAGCTCAGTTCCTTTGAGTTGCCGATAATAAGTTGTCTTTGATAAACCAGCCCATTCAAATGCCTTACGCAATGATATGTTGTTGCTCTCCGTTAGATTTGTTAGTTGTTCTAAATAACTTTTCATAGAGAGAAGTTTTAGCACGACTAGCTTGCTGGAGCAAATGATAATTGACTGTTTTCTTACCCAATCCGGTAATAAAATATCTTCTGATTGTGCCAGGTGTTCTTGCATTCTTTTTTGCAAGCCAAGTTATATCGTTTACTTGAACCGATATAATGAACCCATACTTGTGTTCGAGCTGGTTGAGTGTGCAAGTGATTGTTCCTTGCTTTATATCTGGCAGTTCTCTTCTGATTACGTTACTTGTAATCATTGGAGGTTTTGGTTTTGACTTTTCCGTATGAAGAGCTATAGTGGCTAGTATACGAAGTTGGTTTTTAGTTAATGACTTCATAGTATAATCCTTAAACTGGGGAGGCTTAGCGGCCTCCCCTTTTGTATCAGACCACGCTGGTTACTGTATGGTGGTTTGTGCCAGAACTGATACATGTTATGGTTGCATGCGAATCTCGAGAAGTGCTTCTTGGAGTTGATCCATTAGCTCTTCCATTGGAATCTCTGATGTTTTGATTCCTAGTTCATCACATTTGTTTAGTAGCTCGAGGGCTGGCATGTTATCCACTTCCTCTGATACTTGTTCTTTTATACGATCATTGCCCTCATGTGACATCTTTATCTCCATAGTGTTTATTGTGCATTAAATTTTTTTCATCTTCTGTTGGAATATTTTCTTCATTTCTAATCATATCAACGAAGTCGAACTTTTCTAGTGCTGTTTTCAGGTAGCGAGCTACTTGTTCAAATTCATATCGATCTCCATATCTTGGAAATCTTTCTTTATCTTTTCCCATTGCTTCATAATAGAGAAAATCTTTTTTTAGTTTGGATTCTAGTCTTGTCATTAGAATAACTCCTTTTGTCTTGGCTCATCGCCTAGTTTTTGTTTTATGCTAGACAGAAACTGCTCATTGCTGGTCGGTGTATCGCAATGAGTTGTACCATCATAATACTCTGATTTCCTTGCAAGCATGTATGAACGATAGCCAGTTTCTGTTAGCGGACTTGGTACTTCATTACCATTTACATCGGTTACAGTGAGTACAAAGTGATCAACTACGTAAGGCATACCACTCTCTGAGTAGTTTAGATAATCACGATGAACTCTTACATTGTGTGTCAGCTTGTTCCACACAAATGTCCCTACTTCCTCATAGGATGCTCTGGTATTTGGCATAGTCTTTTTGCCAAAATGGTTTCATCATAGGAGGTACAGATTGACCAGCAAGCTCTGCATTCAAGCTCATCTTCAAATCTTTTTCATAGTCTTTACGAAACATATATCTAGCAAAGTGAACTCCATTTTTTGTTTCTCTGATTGCTATGATATCTGCTCCGTTTACATTTAGATCATGAATCCTTGATGCTAACCTACGACAACCAAACTCCATAGCTTTTTTGTCTGTGATATAGCCATGCAAACGTATACATGCTAGAACTAATCCACATTGTGTATCAGCTCTTGGTTCAATAAAATATTCATTCATTTGTTTTCTCCATTGGTTTTGCAACATCAGCGACAAGTACTCCGTCTGCTGGTGATGATAGTACGACTTCTAAATCCTTAACTGGTGACTCTTCTCCGCTCTCAATATGAATATCAAGTAAGCGGCATAACTCAGTAGCATAAACATCTCTTAATACATACGCTGGGTTCTCTTCATCATCTTTATCAAAGAACTTGATGGTGTATGTATCAGACCAAGCCAAGTCAACATCGACTCGACCTTTATGAATATGTCCATTGCATATCATTTTGATGCCAGCTCTTCGTTCTTTTGTTTCTGGCAAAGCAAATAATGTATGACCTGGAATAACTCCCCAACACATCATTGCAGTTGGATCTGCTTTTTGAATTTGATTGATGATAACCTTTGCATACGCAAGTGTTTCTTGTTTACTCATAGCTTTCTCCTTATGAATATTATAGTTGATTTTGATACTCAGTTCAAACTTTTTACTGTTACAGTTCTACCCAAGCCATGTTCCATAGCTTCGGCAAGTGAGTCGAATGGCATCTGTTCATAATGTTGGTCGAACCATTCAACGCATACGAATTTGTTGTTTGATTGCCACCAATGTATTTCGATTGATGGATCACCACGCATGACGTAAGCCCTCGTATCATTGATGCTTGTCATTTTGCATGATTTGTAATGTCTTCTGATATCAAGATAGTTCATTGTGACTCCTCTTCTTGTCTTGATATGATTTGCATTTGTTTATCTACATTTTGTTCAAACACTCTGATGTATTCATCATTGACTCTCTTGAATAATTTTTTGCATTCCATGAACTCTTGTGGATCATTCTCTCGATACAATTGCATTCGATCTGCAAGCCCATCAGATAAATGAATCAGTTGCTGTTGTGTAAATTCCAAAGCCATAATGACCTCCATTCATAATTGTTGTTGTTGTTGAAGCAATCGTTTGAAAACATCAAGACGTAGAGCCACGATTGCCAATGATAAAGTTTGGGGTAAACCCACCACCGAACCCAAACTAGGTTCATTACAAACCTAGCTGGGAATCCGGTCGCTACTCCTCTGGTCTAGTCAGATACACGATCCAACCTAAGAATCCGAAAGCAATAGCAAAATATACGATCATAAATAATATCATATGTCATTCCTTCCATAAGCTAACATTCTTTCCAGAACCATCTCAATATCACGATGAGCTTCTCTTGGAAAAATCAAACCATCTGAAACTTTAATCATACGATCAAACAGAAAGTCAGCATCAGTTTTTATTCTGATATCATCTGCAATAGTATAATTACTGATTTCTAATTTTATTTTTGGAACTTCTCTTACCATGTTATCACCTCCTTTCTTGTTGAGCAGTTTATCCTCATGCTCAGGAGTGTTACGTTACTGTGTAGGCTGTGAACTAGCTGGCTCAGCAGTCTTGATGTCACCTTCTACAACTCTTGGTGTAAAATCTGACAAATGCCTCTGTGGATATTCCTCTATGTTCAGAGTTTTCATAACTGCTCTCAAGGAATCTCTGATCTCAATCACTTGCTTTTGAGTATCGATTGCATCAGCTAACCTACCATCAAGTCTTTCAAAAGCAGTAGAAATCGTATTAGTTGTTTTGCATTTCTCTCTTTCGTCTAGGTATTCTGCTTTTAGATCTGCAAGGTATTTGTTATTATCAATTTTCCATGTCAGATCTTTTAGAACTTTGTTTATGTGGTATGTTCTTTGATAATCGTTCTCGATGTGGAGGAAGATTGTCGTCCAGCTTTTTTGTAATTCTTTACTCATTAGTATACTCCTTTTTTTAGTTAATGTTGATAAAGCACCCATCGAAAAAAAGCGTTCGGACCAACAGCAAGAGCAACACACAACAGAATCCATGAGGTACAAAAGCCAAAGCAACAAAGCACAATCAGTTCACGAATCCTTTTTTTTGATATAATGGTGCCAACATTGACTGAAAAAAGGAAGTATACGTTTAGATGAGTATGAATTCAAAAAACTGGACAAGACAATCTGGGGGAGCATCGAGGGCGATTATCATTGGGTTTGGTGGGGTGTTTTTGTTCTGTGCAAAGTTGTGAAATTAGGATCTTGACATGTACAATCTATGATGTCAGATTTCTTTTTGAGGTAATAGCAATATGGAAGAGAGAAATGCGAAACAACGGGCTTACAGCAAAGCAGAAGAGGTTAGTTGATACAATCGTAGCAAATGCTTGTTCAATTAAGAAAGCATCAGAATTAGCTGGATATAGTAAAGGAGAATCAGGTAGAGTTACTGCTAGTAAGGCTCTGAAGCTACCGCATGTGCAACAGTATATGATGCAAGTGGTTACAAATAGCATTGGATTAAATGCTACGAAAGCTTTGAAAAGGATAGTAGATCTATCGGATAGTGCTAAGAGTGAGTATGTACAGCTTGAGGCAAGCAAAGATATACTGGATCGTGCTGGGTATAAAGCACCAGACAAAGTAATGCATAGTCATGTAGGCAACATCTCTGTCAACATAGACTTAACATAATAGCTGGGCGTACATGCATAAATACGACATATACAAGGCACATGGGGTCAAAAGTTACGACGTTAATGTAACAAGAGGTAGCATACAAACATTTTTAGTGGAAAAAGCTCGATGAATATATTAACCTACATAAAAGGATTGCTTATGCGTGTAGCAGTATTAGTATCATCTTTAAGAGGAAGATTGAATGGCAAAGACACCAGCTTGGCAGAGAAAAGCAGGGAAGAATCCAAAGGGAGGACTCAACGCAAGAGGTCGAGCAAGTTACAAGAAGGGAACACTAAAGCCTCCAGTAAAGTCAGGCGACAACCCAAGAAGGGCAAGCTTTCTGGCAAGAATGGGAGGAATGAGGGGACCGGAAAGGGATTCAAAGGGAAGACCGACACGACTCCTTCTCAGTCTAAGAGCTTGGGGAGCGTCAAGCAAAGCAGACGCAAAACGCAAGGCGGCGGCAATAAGCCGAAGAAACAAAGCAAAGAAACTTAGAAAGAAAGGATAGTATCATGCCTATGGGAAAAGGAACTTACGGATCTAAGAGAGGAAGACCACCAGCAAAGAAGAATGGATCTGGTCTAACAGCAAAGCAGAAGACTTTACCAAAGAATCTTCAAGCCAAGATAATGGCATCTAAGAAGAAAAAGTAATGGCAGTTAATGCGGCTGGAAACTATACCAAGCCAAAGATGAGGGCGGCACTCTTTCGCCGAATCAAAGCTAGTGGTAAAGGTGGAAGACCTGGACAATGGTCTGCACGAAAGGCTCAGATGTTAGCTAAACAATACAAAGCCAGAGGTGGTGGATATACCTAATGGCATTAGCAAAGAGTCAGAGAAGTCTTAGAGCATGGACAAGACAGAAATGGAGAACCAAATCTGGCAAACCCTCACTAAAGACTGGCGAAAGATATCTCCCAGAGTCTGCAATAAAATCTTTATCTGATGCTGAATATCGAGCAACAACTCGAAAGAAAAGAGCCGCCATGCGAAAAGGTAAACAAGTTTCAAAGCAACCAAAGAAGATAGCAAAGAAGACAGCATCTTTTAGAAAGTTCACCTAATGTATCACGAACATAAGCTTGATAAAGAAACAAGGAACTTATTGCGTATTGTTATTAAGCAAGTTCATCTCAAACATTTTCCAAAAGAATTTATCACCGATTACGAAGCCGATAAGCGTATAGCTTCTCTTCTCCCCCACACCCTAGAAAAGCTTAAAGAAGTCGGAAGAAACTATAACATTGACAAGCTTTAAGTATAAACCAGACGGAACAGTCCTAAAAAAATTTATGAAGGACAATAGTTTTTTTCGTGGTGTGCGTGGTCCAGTTGGATCTGGTAAATCTGTTGCATGTTGTGTTGAGCTTTTTAGAAGAGCATTAGAACAAAAAGAAAATGATGAAGGTATCAAAAGATCACGATGGGCTGTTATACGAAACACAAACCCACAACTCCGAACAACTACAATAAAGACTTGGCTAGATTGGTTTCCAGAGAATGAGTGGGGAAAGTTTCATTGGTCTGTTCCTTACACTCATCACATACAGATAAATGATCTAGACCTCGAAGTTATTTTTCTAGCACTTGATAGACCAGAAGATGTGAAGAAACTTCTTTCTCTCGAACTTACTGGTATTTGGATAAACGAAGCGAGAGAAATACCAAAGAGTATTATTGATGCGTGTACTATGCGTGTTGGTCGATATCCAAGTATGCGAGAGGGTGGTGCTAGTTGGTCTGGTGTTATTGCTGATACCAATGCACCAGAAGAAGATCATTGGTGGGCAATCATGGCTGGCGAGGTTCCGATACCTGATCACATTCCAAGAGAGCAAGCAACTATGTTAGTCAAACCTGATAACTGGAATTTTTATGTACAGCCATCTGCTATGGTTGAAGAGAAGAATGATAAGGGTGACATTGCTGGATATAAGATGAATCCTAAAGCAGAAAACAAAAACAATATATTAAAAACTTATTATCCAAATATTATAAATGGAAAAACAAAAACATGGATTGATGTGTATGTAATGAATCGTCTTGGTACAATACAAGAAGGTAAACCAGTATACCCAGACTTTGTTTCAGATACACACTTGGCTGAAGAAGAGATACCAGTTGCAATAGGAGTACCTTTGTATATTGGTGTTGACTTTGGTCTTACTCCATCTGCTGTATTTGGTCAGAAGGTTCGAGGTCGATGGTTGATACAGTCAGAGATCGTAGCAGTTGATATGGGTATTGTAAGGTTTGCAGAACTTCTAAGGCAAGAGATAGCAACAAGGTTCTCTGGTCTTGATGTGTATATTTATGGTGATCCGGCTGGTGACTTTAGGGCGCAGACAGATGAATCAACTCCTTTTCAGATTATGCGAGGTGCTGGATTGAAAGCAGTACCAGCTCCAAGTAATAGTGTTGATCTACGATTAGAGTCTGTTTCTTCTCAACTAACTAAAATGTCTGATGGTAAACCAGCGTTTATGATAGATAGAAGATGTGCCACTCTAATAAAAGGTTTTCAAGGTGGATACTGCTATAGACGTATGCAAGTATCTGGAGAACGATATGATGATAAACCTGAGAAAAATATGTATTCTCATTGCCATGATGCTTTGCAATATCTAATGCTGGGAGCTGGTGAAGGTAGAAGTTTGATGGCTGGTCAAAAGCCAGTTAGGGCATTCAATGCAAGAAAAGGGTTTGATTTATTTAAAAGACCTAGTAATACTAGAAACAATAGTTCTTTTTGGAATAGATTATAGGAGGGCAAAATGTGTTTTGGTGGTGGTGGTAGAAGCTCAACTCCTGAACCTAGACAAGAGGTAAAGGAAGAAACTAAAGCGGCAAAAGAAGAAGAAGAGGCAGTAAAGGTCGAGCAAAGACAAGAAGCCTTAGAAAAAGAAGTAGAATCAAACCAGCCAGT
>VTLG01012944.1_pt1 | contig 32614 bp, 56 predicted proteins | sample 4694571 | NCBI WGS metagenome assembly VTLG01 (sample SAMN12604809, study PRJNA352737) | marine metagenome | biome: ENVO:00000447; feature: ENVO:00000209|ENVO:00000569|ENVO:01000036; material: ENVO:00002151; isolation source: viral sequences binned using virsorter ...
CGTGGTGATATAATATCACTTGAAAGAGCAGATGATACTGAGAAGTATCTTGAAGCTAATGTTAATGAAGATGTAAAATTGTTTTATAATGGTAATGAGAAATTTGCCACTACTAATACTGGAGTCACTGTTACTGGTGATGCAAAAGTAGGAACATCACAATCAGCAGGAGTGATACTAACATCTCCCGATAGTACAGAATACAGACTTATTGTTGCCAACGGCGGTGCTTTAAGTACTTCAGAGGTATAAGGAAACTGTAATGGGAAGAGCAATTGATTTATTTGTTACATATAGATTTATAAAATTACTTGTCACGCCCTTTGAGAAACAGGATGCGTTTAGGCTCGGTATTATTGATAAAGAAGGTAATCGTATTATTCCACCCAAACCAAAAGTAGGCCCATGGGATCAACGACCTAAACCTCTTATTACACCAGAAGAAAAGGCTGCCTATACTATTCTTCATAAGTTAATTTTTAACATCAAGAAAATATTTGGAAAGGTGCCCGGACTTAGAACCAAGTTGGGAACATATGCTGCAGCACTATTTCTGTTAAAGGACACATTTAAAGAATCTGTGGATGATCCAGATATGTTTGAAAAACAATTCATGAAATATCTCCATGAGGAAGGATATGAGATTGATGACAGCATTTCTGAAGATGTGATTGGGTTTGGTGAAGTTCTGCCCAAGGGAGAATATACCTTAGTTCAAGATATTTTAAATAAAGAAGAAGAAGAGCTGTCTGCTAAGAAAGGTGATAAGGTAGAGGTGTTTGATGATGTTGCTCCAATAGATACAATTCTAGGAGTAGAAATTTTCCCTGTTGTTCATATAAAAACAAAGTCTGTAATATATGTGGGGTTGGAAGATTTAAAATGAAACTTATATGGAAAGAAGTTTCTCCCTACAACGGTAAGGAAATAGAAGAAGATGCTCCTGCTAATTCGGCCGGTGGTGGAAATGTTCATGGTATAGGCGTTGGTCCTTATGGAGAGCCTGGTATCGATCCCAAAAAGAAAAAGAAACATCAAATTTTGGTTGATCGCGGCAGCCGAATTGACGGCCGCACAAAGTCATATCGGGAACACCGAAAGAAGTTAGAATCTGCCAGAGAGAAGCGAGCACAAATAAGAACAAATAGTAAGTTTATAGAGAATATTAAAAAGAGAATTATAAATGTCAAAGGTCCGTGATTTAGTAATCTCTCCAGAGAAAGATATACCACAAACAAGAAAGGGCGGTAAGCTTACCCTCAAGACATTTCGTCGTGATGGACCGGAAGAAATCAAATTAGCACAGAAAGAAAACCATCAAAAAGAACTTGCTAAAATTGATCAAGAGGCCTCACTATTAAGAGTTGTTGAATATGAGCAAGAAAAAGAGGAGATAGAACAAAATATAAAACTTTCAGAGTTTTTTAGTATTGTCTCTAAAGAGAAAAGTAAAAATTTAGAGAAAATAAAAAAAGATATTAAAAATCCAGAATCGGATTTAGCAAATCTTTTTAAGCAATTAGAAAGTGCTCATAAAGAAACTGAAAAAAAACCTGAAGAACTCTCTGAAGAAAAAATCCTTACAGAAGATGACCAAAATAAATTAGAAGTATTTTCTAATTTAGTAGATTCCTTAAACACTCCTATAAAATCTACAGTAGAGCCTGAAGAAGTTGTTGATGAAATTGAAAAAATAACTGCATTTGATGAACCAGTTGATGAATCTGAACCAGAACCTATTGTTGAAATAACACCTGTTCCAGGCGCTAAAGAAGAAACTGTTGAGAGAACAGGAAATATTATCCATGACATTGTTAATACTCTTGATGAAATGGGCCAAAAGACAGAAGTAAAAGAAGAAATTGATCAAATTACTGTATTGCGTGGTGAATTTGACAAATTTAAAAAGGTTATTCAACGTCATATATCAAATCAGGATCACTCTGGAGCTGGTAGTGGTGAAGTTCGTTTAGAATTTTTAGATGATATACAAAGGTCTACTGCAAAGGTAGATGGTAAGTTTCTCAAATATAGTTCATCAGACAGTAAGTGGATAGGTGCTGATGCTTCTGGTTCTGGATCGTCAGCAGCAGATGACATTTCTGCTGGTGATGCTGCTGTTACCTTAACAACAACTTCTGGTAATATCACCATTGATGCCGCTGCAAATAATACTGATATTATTTTCAAGGGTACAGATGCTACTTCTGATATTACCATGCTTACTCTTGACGGCAGTGAGGCTGGTGCAGCAACATTTAATAATGCAATTACATCTGGTGCGGTAATTACATCTGGTGCGGGTCTTCTTATTGCTAATGATGGAACAATTGGTAGTGCTAGTGATACAAATTCTATTACAATTGCATCTGATGGTGTTGTCACTATGGATCAAATACCTGTCTTTAGTGCTGGTATCAATGTTTCTGGTGGAACAATTGCTGGTACACTCGCAACTGCTGCACAAACAAATATAACAAGTCTTGGTACGTTAACAGCATTAACAATTGATGATGTTGCAATAAATGGTAAAGTAGTAACCATGACAGGCTCCAGTAGTGATACTGCTGTATTCACTGCTGGTACTAATGGAACCTTGTCTATTGTTACAACTGATGCTGCCGCGGCTGCTGCAAATATACAAATTACTGCTGACGGCACAGTAGATATTGATTCTGCTGGGGTATTAACTTTAGACTCTGGAGCAGCAATCAATATTGAGCCTGCTGCGGGTTCTGCCATTCTATTAGATAGTACGATTAGTGTAGATGCTGGTGTAGTTACTGGCGCAACATCAATTACATCAACAGCATTTGTGGGTGACATAACAGGCGATGTTACAGGTAATGTTTCTGGTACTGCTGCTACTGTAACTACAGCTGCACAAACAAATATTACGTCACTAGGCACACTGACTGCATTAACAGTTGATAATGTTGTTATTAATGGTGCAACAATAGGACACGGTGATGACACAGACTTGATGACTGTTGCTGATGGAGTGTTAACTGTTGCCGGAAATATTAAAATTAATGCCGAGGACGCTTTTATATTTGAGGGTGCAACTGCTGATGTACATGAAACGACATTTTCAGTAACGGACCCTACTGCTGACAGGACTATAGTTTTACCAGATACAAGCGGTCAGGTTCAAGTAATTCCGCCGATTACTTTAAATGGAACAGATGGTTCTTCTACAGATGCGGGCGATCATCTTGTTCAGAATACTGCTGCTAATGATGGAGATCAAATATTATATGAAGATGCTACTTCTGATGTAATAGCTGTTTTTGCATCTCATGGAATTACTCTTGCCGGTGTTGGTTGGAATGCTTTCCAACTTAATAACAACGCATAAAAGGAAAACTATGCTAAAGATATACATATTAATTGTGGTTTTGGGACTAGTTGGCGGAGTTGTTTATGGTGGGTATTACTACTATAAAGACACTCAAGAACGTATTCAAATTCTTACAGAAAATAGTGCTAAACTAGAACAAGCAACACAGACACAAAAGCAGACTATAGATACCCTTATTGCGGATGCAGAGAAATTTGCAAAACTAAATAGTGAACTACAAGCAGAATTGGTAAGAGCAAATGATTATAAGAATGAATTAATTGGTAAGTTAAGAAAGCATGATCTAACAAGATTAAGCCAACAAAAACCCGGCTTAATAGAGAAAAGGATAAATAATGGCACTAAAAAATTATTGGAAAATTTCGAGTCTCTTACTACTCCCCCTGTTATTGACTAGTTGCTCTACTTGGGATAAACTCACAAAAATTGAAGTTCAAACGATAGAAGTTGAAAGAAATATTCCAATACAGAATAGGCCTTCTCGTTTAGAATTAGATGATATTAAATGGTTTGTTGTTACAGACCAAAATTTTGAAGAGTTCAAAGAGAGATATATTAAACTGAATGGTGAGTTTCTATTCTTTGCAATCAGTGTAAGAGACTATGAAACTCTTGCTTTGAATATGGCAGACATTAAAAGATATGTAGAACAACAAAAACAAATCATTATATATTATGAGAAAGCATTAAGTCCAAAGGAAGAAGAAGAGGAAGAAGAGTAAATGGCAAAACAAACAGCATCTACCAAATTAGATAGTATTAAAAAGAAAACAAGTATTGGCGGCAATTCTTCTATGATTAAGACTGCTAGTATGAATAAATCTAAACGCAACTCTTATAAACGATACAGAGGTCAGGGTAGGAGTAGGTAAAATGTGTCCAGTATGCTATATCCCCACATTAGTCGCTATTCTTAGTGCATTAGGATTAACCTCTGTTCATATATGGATTGATGCAAATCCATTTATTTCTGGTGTGGCGGTTGGCACTGGGTCAATAGCTCTAACTTGGGGAATTTATAAATTATATAAATATTTCACGAAACCAAAAGAATGTGAAATAAAAAAATGAATGATTCTAAAGCTTGGGCAGAACTTGGTTTGACTCCAATCGAAAATAGAAAAAGAGCATATGGCTCATTAGAATCGCAGATAGAATATATTACAGAAAATGGTTTAGAAGCTTGGCAAATTAAGGTTGCTGATATTAAAGCTCAATATCCACTTACCGACGACGACTAAGGTCTGACTTTTTGGTATAATTACCTCATTATAAATAGTATAAGAGAGATATGACAATGTTTTGGATAATAGGTAGCATAACATCCAGCATTATTGGTATGGCTGTAGAGAGTTGGTTTGCTGATACCAAATTGGGTGTATGGTTTTATAAGAAGGTTGATAATGTTTCAACATGGGCTTCTAAAAAATTGGGGTTGAAGGTTTTACAGGATGAAATAAATTGGAAGAAAAAATATCCTAATGTTTCAGATAAAATTGATAAACTGGAAGCCAGAATTAATAAATTAGAAAAGGAGAAATAAGATGATTTGGCTAATGGATAGATTTAGAGAAAAGACTAGTTGGACAGGAATTATTATTGCTGTTGCTGCTGGTGTTGTTATCCTTGGATTTATGCCGCTTACTAAAGTTTTTCTTTGGGGCGCGGTAGCCTGGGGCGTTTATAGTTTTTGGAAAAAGGACTAAATTATGTCAGAGTTGGAAACAAAGGTCGAAATTCTTAAAAAAGAATTAGATAATCAAAAAAGAATATATGATAGATTAGATGTCGCAATTGAAAAATTGACCGATGTTTCCAACTCTATTCATCGTATGCTTGCTGTTCATGAAGAAAAAATTACGAAACAAGAAGAAAAAATGATACAGGCAGAAGTAGAAAGAGATAATCGTATCACAGAATTATCTAAACGGATAGATGAGCTTCATAACAGACTTACTAATACTGTCAAAGAAATCATAGATTCAAATTTAGAACATCATAAAAATTTAAATAAAAGAATTGAACGTATAAGTGATACCATTTCTTCTAGAGTTGGTGTGCTAGAAAAATGGCGTCATATTATCATTGGTAGTGCAATAGTGGTTGGGTTTATATTAAATAAATTTATTTCATTTAGTCCTTGACTTTTCTACTAAAATAGTATATTATGGTTTAATGAATTCGTATATTGATGTAAAATTTGTAAATCTTATATCCTCACAATTACAACAATTCAAGAAGAAAAGCGATTTTCTTTGGAATTTTCGTTGCCCTTATTGCGGCGATTCACAGAAATCTCGCACAAAAGCTAGAGGGTTTGTATATCGTAAGAAAAATGATTTGTTTTTCAAATGTCATAATTGCGGTATGGGAACGACTCTGGGCTATCTCATCAAGCATATAGACTCTAAAATTTATAAAGACTATATATTTGAACGATACAAAAAGGGGGTTAAGACAAATAACCCTGAGCCGGAGTTTAAATTCAATGTTCCTGTCTTTCGTAAAAAAGATATCCTTAAAAATCTCAAGTCGATTTCAGACTTATCTACAGACCACCCAGCACGAAGATTTATACAAAAAAGACTTATACCATCAGAGTCATTCTCCGATTTATATTTATGTGAGTCTTTTTATAAATTCACAAACACAGTAATACCAAATAAGTTTCCTTCCTTGGATGGCGATCACCCAAGATTATTAATACCATTTAGAGATGAACAAGGAGAAATATTCGCATATCAGGGAAGAGCATTTGGAAACGAACAACCAAAATATATAACGATCAAGTTAAAAAATGAAGATAAGATTTTTGGCTTGGATCGTGTAATTAAAGATAAACATATATATGTGGTGGAGGGCCCACTTGATAGTTTGTTTTTAGATAATTGTATTGCGGTGGCTGGTGCAACTTTTGATAGGCCTCTTATGATTGAGGGAAGAGTAATAGAGAATGGGAAGTTAACTATCATTTTTGATAATGAACCAAGAAATAAAGAGATATGTAAAGAAATAGAAAAAACTATTGCAACAGGGCGGAATGTGTGTTTATGGCCAGAATATAATTCGCATAAAGATATTAATGATATGATCGTGGCAGGATATACCAAGTACGACATAGAAAGTCAAATTAAACAATTCACCTTTTCTGGCGCAACTGCTAAGTTAAGGTTTACAACATGGAGAAAAACTAATGGTTAATAATTACCTTCCAACACCATATCAAGAATTTATTCATCTTTCAAGATATTCAAGATGGTTGCCTGAAGAGGAACGGAGAGAAACTTGGAATGAAACTGTTGCAAGGTATTTTGATTTTTTTAGTGAACATCTTAAAGACACTCATAATTACAAAATGTCTAAGCCCTTACGAGAGGAATTAGAAGAAGCAGTATTAACAACCGCTGTTATGCCTTCTATGCGATGTCTTATGACTGCTGGTGAAGCGCTCAAACGTGAGAATATTGCTGGGTATAATTGTTCCTATCTTGCAATTGATCGTGTTCAGGCTTTTGATGAACTTCTTTATATTTTGATGAATGGAACAGGAGTGGGATTTTCTGTGGAGCGCCAATATATTGCTCAATTGCCAGTAATTGCTGAGGATTTCCATGAAACAGAAACAACAATTATTGTTGCCGATAGTAAACTAGGTTGGGCAAAGGCCTTCAAAGAATTGGTTGGTATGCTATATATTGGGCAAATCCCGCGCTGGGATTTATCTAAAGTTCGTCCAGCAGGATCGCCACTAAAAACATTTGGTGGTCGGGCAAGTGGGCCAGAACCTTTGGAATCTCTATTTAATTTTACAGTCAATGTGTTTAGAAATGCCTATGGTCGTAAACTCTCTTCAATTGAGTGTCATGATATAGTATGTAAAATTGCTGAGATTGTGGTTGTTGGTGGTGTTCGGCGTTCAGCTTTAATCAGTCTATCCAATGTATCTGATGATCGCATGAGAGCAGCAAAGCACGGCCAGTGGTGGGATAATAACCCCCAGCGCGCTCTTGCAAATAATTCTGCCTGTTATACAGAGAAACCAGATATAGGCGTGTTTATGGATGAATGGAAATCACTCTATGAATCCAAGTCAGGAGAGCGTGGTATTTTTAATCGTGTAAGTGCAGTTAAAATATCAGAGAAGTCTGGCCGCCGGAATACAGAGGATTATGATTTCGGCACAAACCCATGTTCTGAAATTATTCTTCGTAATCGTGAATTCTGTAATTTATCAGAAGTTGTAATTCGTCCAACAGATACAAGAGAATCACTTCTAAAGAAAGTTCGCCTTGCTACAATATTGGGAACTTTTCAATCTACACTTGTCAATTTTAAATATATCAGCTCAGTTTGGAAAAGAAACTGTGAAGAAGAACGTCTTTTGGGTGTATCTCTTACAGGCATCATGGATTGTAATTTAACTAATGGCAAACAGTTAACTAATGGTAAAGAAGTAGAGTTCGATGCTCTCCCAAAATTGCTAGAGGATTTGCGAGAAGAATCAATAAAAACCAATGCAGAGTTTGCGAGAAAGATAGGGATCAACCAAAGTGTCGCTGTAACGTGCGTTAAACCCTCTGGGACGGTCAGCCAGTTGGTTAATGCTGCATCTGGTATTCATGCTCGACATAATCCTTACTATATTAGAACGGTGCGAGGAGACAAGAAAGACCCTCTTACAAAGATGATGAAAGACGTTGGATTTCCTATAGAAGATGATGTAATGAATCCAAGCCACACTGCTGTATTTTCCTTTCCTATGAAGGTAGATAAATCATCCATTTTTCGTAATGATATGAGTGCTATTGAACAATTAGAATTGTGGTTAATTTATCAAAATCATTGGTGTGAGCATAAACCTTCTGTAACGATTTCTGTCAGGGAAGAAGAATGGCTAGATGTTGGCGCATGGGTTTATAAGCATTTTGACGTTATGAGCGGAGTTAGTTTCCTTCCGTTTTCAGAACATATATACAAACAAGCACCGTATCAAGACATTAAAGAAGAAGAATATAACAAAATTCTTAGTATTATGCCAAAGAATATTAATTGGGCTATGTTATCAGAATATGAAAAAACAGATATGACATCAGGAAGTCAAGAACTTGCATGTTCAGCTGGCGTATGTGAAGTAGTAGATTTGATTCCTCTAGTACAGACAAGTATTGATGTAACAAAAATTGGTTTATAATGTCGTTATTAGTGTGTGAATCTTGTGAAGCAGAATTTCAATTAAAACATTCTATGGATGAACGTCAATATAAAATAATGTATTGTCCATTTTGTAGAAGTGATATTGATGACCCAGATTTTGAAGATAATGTTGAATGGTTAGAAGAGGAAGAAGATTATTATGAATAAAAGAATAAATAATAAAGATAAAGAATCTTCTACTCCCCCCAAGTGGAGAAATAAATGCCGTGGTCTAAAGACGAAGAAGAAAGTTACGCTTATATACAGAAAATCCGTAATTATCTTATAGATTGTGTGGCCTGTGAGTCTCCTATTACCCCAAAAGAGCATGATGAAAATGACGGAATGTGTAACTTTTGTTATAAAGAAAAAAACTTAAATAATGAAACCCCAATCGGCTAAATCAAAAGGTCGAAAGTTTCAGCAATGGGTGCGTGATCTTCTAATTGAGAAGTTAGATATTCATCCAGAAGATATTGAGAGCCGTTCTATGGGCGCAGCTGGAGAGGATATCATGATGGCACGATCTGCAAGAAATATATTTCCGTTGAGCATAGAATGTAAAAACCAACAATCAGTTAATATCTGGAAATCATACGAACAGGCTAAAGAAAATTCTGGTGATTATGAACCAATTGTATTTTTGAAGCGCAATAATACAAAACCTCTGGTTTTAGTTGATGCTGAATATTTTGTGGAACTCTATAAAAAATAGCACTTAACAAATTTTTTTATAAATAGTATTGAAAAACTATAAAAAAGAGGTGTTCCATGAAAATCAAAACACTACTCTTTATAATGTCTTTGATGATATTAATGCCTTCTATATTATTTGCAGCGGATTCTACTAATACAGTATCGTCAACTGTAGTAACAGATAAAACGCCACCAACAGCTTCAGCTCCATCTATTGTCATAAACAATAGTGATGTATGTAGGTCAGCATTTAGTGCTGCGGGTCAGACAGGATTTTTAGGATTTGCAACTGGTATTACAGTTGAAGATGAAAATTGCGAGAGAATTAAACTCGCCCGTAGTCTTTATGGTATGGGAATGAAAGTTGCTGCTGTATCTATGCTTTGTCAAGATCATAGAGTATTTGATGCTATGATAATGGCAGGCACACCTTGCCCATACAAAGGAAAAATTGGCGCGGACGCACAGAAAGCATGGGAAGAAAATTCGAAAGATATGCCTTCAGGGACAAGAACTGTTGTGGCGAGAGTAATTAATGAGAAATCGAGAAATCTAAACAATTATGACTCCAATTGTATGAGCAGCCCAAACTGTGGCGGAAGAGATAGATGAAAGTCTCGGTTTTATTATTAGGACTATTGGTTTGCTTTTTAGCTTTCCCCCGTTCTTCTAACGCTGAAGAACCCTGTCCTTCTAATACAGTTGGCCTTTGTACTCCCGGCGTCACAGAAGTTATTGAATCTGATACTGTGACCAGTGAGGAAACAAGTGCCACAGGAACCACCACTACAGAAACCACCACCACAACAACCACAACAACCACAGTAACTAATGAAGATATTGGCAACCTGTTGACTGATAATAAAGTTTCAGAGATGGGACGCAATCAAAGGTTTGGTGGAGACATGAGTAGCGATTGGGGCGGCCAGGGCCCAGCATCAATGCCGACAGGTTCAACTTGTGGTCAATTAGGAACTGATAGATGTGCTCAAATAACAGGTAGTGGCAATTCTACTAGTACGCAGGGTGTGTCTGGCATGGGTACTACATTTATTCAAACAATTGATGTATCAAATCAAGGTATTGGTTCTAAAGGTGGCCGAACTAACTATACGATTAAAGTAGAGAAACGAGATGCATCTGATAGAATCTATATGCATATTACTGGTAAAGATGGAACGACAGTAAGTTTTGCAGGCACAGATATATTGAGCGAAGCTGGTGTTGCAAGTGGGTTTCAAGCATATTCTGGTGGATTTGATTTTGGTGGAACATTAACCAGTATTATTGTTGAAGTTGGCGGCAGAGATATTAATCTTTCTATCGGTCCTTTGTTTGATGATGTTACAATAAATGTGCTTTATAATGTTATCAGTACAATAGTACAAGAACAGATTACCACCATTGAGACATTTGTTTCTCTTGGAATATTTGATCAAGAAACAATTGATGTTGCAACTAATGTATTTGAGAATAATGACGTTTCTATAGGGCCGAGCGGTGAAACAGATATACAGCCTAATATAGATGAAAATATAGAAAATATGCCATCATATGAAGCTGTACAAATGGAAATAGAAATGGAAATGCCTGATATGGAGCTGAGCTCTTCATTAGATATGGAAATGCCAACACCAGATACATCTGTTACAGAAGTAGAAGTGGAGATGGATGTTAATATGGAAATGGAAATGGAGATGGAATCTCCAACTTCAGAACCAATGGAGACAACAGATGTAGGGCCAGAAGAATCTATGGATATGGAATCGCCTACTTCAGAAGTACAAGAAGAAGCAAGTTCATCGACCGCCGATGAAACAAATGAACCAACTGAGGAAATCGAACCAGAGTCATCAAGCGCAGATAGTTCTAGTGAAGATAATGAACAAGAATCATCAGAAGTGGTGGAAAATAAATCTGAACCCAAAAAAGAAACAAAAGAAGAATTGAAGAAGGTTACAAAAACTAAACAAGAAAAGAAGCAAACTGCAAAACAGAAGGCAGCCAAGAAGATTCTAAAGAAAATGGGAGATCGTGGAAAATATGATAATGTAAATCAAATCAAGACTCTCATAATTATGCAAGTGTTAGGAAATACAAAAGACTTTTTCAGCGCTCAAAAACTAATACCACAGCCGGAAGGATTCTTTACGCAAACAAGAATCCCAGATGCAACTATATCAGATAATAATTATAATCAATATTTTATGTTTGGGGGAAGCGATGCAGTACATGATGCTCTAGTAGATAGTCAATACAGGAGACAAGAATAATGAGTGAAATAAAAGTAGGCGGAATAGGAATAAGTGGTAACAGATGGCTTGTTATCATACCTTTACTCGGCACAATACTAGGTGGTCTATGGGGAGGCTTTGAACTTTGGCATCGTTATCAAGCAATGGAAGCAAAAATTGCTAAGTATGTTGCTCCAGACTTATCTGGACATGATAAGAGAATTTCAATCATTGAGAAATCTTTCGCAAAAGAAATGAAAGCTTTAAAGGCTGAAGTTTCGATAATTAAAGAATCCGTTATAGTATCTACTGATTATACTAGAGATATTAAACATGATCTTAAATCAGATATTCATGCTTTAGAGAGAACTGTAGATGAAATTGAAAGGCGCGGCAAGGATGCATTCAAACTTGTACGAGAGAGTATTGAGACAAACGATACAAAAGTTCGTACCATGATAACTGTTAATTCAGATCGTTTTGACGGCCGTAGAGAACAAATACGGAATGATATGGTTGTTCTAGAGAAAAGAATTAATGACTCACTAGCCATCCTTAAAAAAGAAATTGATGATAAAATACAGCATGCTCTGGAAAATCCTTTAGCAAATTTGCGAAAGCAATAGTAGTTGACAAATGTCTTTGAATATGGTAATATATAACAATTCAATCATTATGATGTGATTCAGATATGTTGTCAGCCTTTATTTGGGGATTACTTATTATAAGCATGATATGTCTTTGTATATGCATTATATATCTTTGGATGTCAAAAAGTACTTGACAAACCTTATTTTCTGTAGTATAATATAAATAATTAATGATGAGAGATTTAAAATGAATGTATATATACACTCGATTATTGCTATTTTACCTATTTTTATTGCCTATTGGATCGGCCATTCTTGGGGCCGACAAGCTTTTGTTGAGAATATGTTAAGTGCTTTTGTATCAAAATTAAGTAACGATGGATTTATTAGAACTCAAAAAGATGAAGATGGCGAATTAGAATTTGTCCCCATTTCAGATGTTGTTGCTAAATCTTTACAAGATGCATATAATCATGTTTAAGTTTCTGATTGGCATTATTGTAGGCATATTTCTAATTATCTCATACCCACAAATTAAAAAATCATTTCTTGACTATGGTGTCAGGGATTTTATGGTTGAAACATTGAAGGAAATCGAATGAAAAAACTATTAGTAGCAACAGTCAGTGCAATTGTATTGTCTGGTTGTGTTGCAACAAATCAGCAGGGAGGCACTTTGGTTGGCGCTGGCCTTGGTGGATTGTTAGGAAGTCAATTTGGAGACGGAACTGGGCAACTGGCCACAACCGGGTTGGGTGTATTGGTTGGTAGCTTGATAGGAAATCAAATTGGTCAACATATGGATCAACCACAGACAATTGTTTATAGGGAGTCTGCATCAGGATTAAACAACCAATGCAGTCATATTATAAATGAAGGGGTTCGTAGTTCATGTGAACGCGGACTTGCTGATCGCGCACAGGAAGCTCAAAGACTCGCTGAACAAAAAGCATATCAGTGTTCTCGTTATGGAAGGTGTAATTAAAATATGAAACATACTAATTCAGAATATGGTGGAGCTCCACCTACTAGAAGAGATGAAAAATCGTACCGAGGTATGGTTGTTGAGGTTCGTAATAATAATGTAGATAAGGCTATTAGTATTTTAAAAAAGAAGTTGGAAGTTGATGGTTTCTTTAATGAATTAAGAAAAAGAGAATTTTATATATCCAAGGGGGAAAAACGCAGATTAGCTAAAGCTGCTGGTAAGCGTAGAATACAAAAAGAAAATGGAAAAAGATTTGAAGAATTAGGATTTTAATGAAATGAAATTGAAAGAATACGAAAATCCATATTTTCTAAAGGTAGGATAAATAAAACATTATGGCAAAACGTAAAATAGTTGTTAAGACTAATAACAGTGATTGGCAAGCACCTAAGAAGAAGCGTAAACCACGCAAACCTATGAGTGAGGAACAGCGTGTTGCTGCTGCCGCACGTTTGGAAAAAGCGAGGGAAAAACGTAAAGATAAAAACCCTGATTATGGTAAGAGTGGTATTCATGAATCATTACGCAATCTACCTGATGAACATCAACTAAGTCCAAAGAAAATCAAAGAGTGGATTAAAACACAAAAGGAATTTGCATCAATAGAACGTAAAGCTGTTCGTGAAAAAGTAAAAGGTTCTATTGCAAAATTAGCAAAGCATGAAGGTTATATTCATTCTATGACTCGATATTTGAAAAATGGAGATTGGACAGATATGTTTTATGGAGAACATCAGGAAAAGACAATTACACGTCGTTGTACTGCATTAGCTTATTATTGGTACGGGCCCAAAAAGGGTGAAGTAAAACGAAATATTAATGTATATTATCCTGATATGGGTTGCGTATATACAAAAGAAATGTTAGAAGAAGACAGGGAAACGGAAAATGTCGGAAGAGAACGAGAAGCACAGCGCTGAAATAATTCAAGGCCCTTGGAAGGAATCAAAAAGAAAAGTAAAGTTACCTGATAAAGATGCTATTGAGTTACAAGAAACTGTTGATTTTATTAATGATCTTACACAGACGTTAATAGTACAGATGATTCACACTATAAAAGAGAATGAAATTAATGTGGATGGAGATTCCTTTACAAAGGATATGGCTTTCATAATAGAAATGGTTCGAGCAACTTTATTAAAAGAAATGTCATTGAATACTAATATGACTAAAATAATGGATATTTTATTTGAAATAATATTCAACTCTGGTTCTAATATTGATGATCTTAAAGAAGTTATATATAAAATGAGAGAAGAGAATGATAATGATCCAGAAATGGCATGAACCATATAGTCCTACAATCTTAGAGTCATCAGTTCCAAATAAATTTATAAAGATTATCAATAGAATTGGTGATGAAATATTGAGTGATGATATAAAAAGTGCCAAATGGGATTGGTCAGACAACCTTGTTGGAAAGGTTCATAAGGAAATTCTAATTCCTATTACGGATAAGGAAGAAAAGCAGTATCTAGCAGATGTTATGAAGCAGGGTTGTATGTGGTATCTTAAATATATGAGAGAAAGGAAAAGAGCATATCATTGGTATAAATTGGCTGGTCTTAATACTGAACCTACATTGAAGAATATACATTTGACTCATAGTTGGATTGTTAGTCAGTATGCCGGAGAGTATAATCCTTGGCATAAACATAGTGGAGATTTTTCTGGAGTCATATATCTTAAACTACCTAAAGATATGGAAAAAGAGATTGTGGCAGATCATGATGACCACTATCCATCAAATGGTTTGATTGAATTTATGTATGGTGAAGCATGCGATTTTAGAAGTGATGGGCTTAAATTTAAACCAGAGGTTGGTAAACTTTTGATATTCCCATCATATCTAAAACATTTTGTGTATCCATTTTACAGTAAAGGTGAAAGGAGGAGTATGAGCTTCAATGCTCATATGATGATATAATGATATTAGTTGATATGAGTCAAATCATGATGGCAAACATTATGATGCAAATGCATATGTCTAAAGAAAAAGAGCCAGAAGAAAAAATGGTTCGGCATATGATACTTAATTCCATACGCATGTATCGCTCACGTTTTATATCAGAATTTGGTGAATTGGTTTTGTGTTATGACTCCAAGCATTATTGGAGGCGTGATTACTTTCCAGAATATAAGTACAACAGAAGGAAAAGTAGAGAAACTTCTTCTCAAGATTGGGATGCTATTTTTGGTTGTCTAAATACTATTAAGGAAGAAATCAAAACCAACATGCCTTATAAATTCTTAGAGGTATATGGTGCTGAAGCTGATGATATTATTGCTACAATTTGCTCTGAATATAATGAAGAAATTATGATCTTATCTGGTGACAAGGATTTTATCCAATTACAAAAATTTCCAAATGTTAAGCAGTATAGTCCCATCACCAAAAAAATGGTGAATGGTGCTAATCCCGTTGGATATCTTAAAGAGCATGTTTTCAGAGGAGATTCTAGTGATGGGATTCCTAATGTTCTTTCACCAGATAATACCTTTATTGATGGCCTGCGCCAACATCCATTGCGTAAGAATAAAATTGCTTCATGGATAGAGCATGACTTTGATGATGTTGCCCCAAATAATGAGGTTAAGAGAAATTATCAACGAAACCAAAAATTGATTGATCTTACATATATTCCCTCTGAACTCTCAGGTGAAATATTGGAAACATATCGTTCTTCTTCATATGGTGATCGCAGCAAATTACTAAATTATTTTATACAAAAGAGACTTAAAACTCTCACCGAATCGATAAGCGAATTTTAAAGGAGAACCCTAATGGCTTATACCACCTACACACCACTACTTTCAGAGGTTTTACAAAAGTTAGGTAAAATCAAATCCAAGAAAGACAAGGTTTCATACTTGAAAGAAAATAACACTTCTGCTCTCAGGCAAGTAATAAAATCTTCTTTTGACCCCAAGATTAAATGGGCTCTACCTTATGGTGAAGTCCCATATGTTCAAAATGAAGCGCCCGAAGGAACGGAACATAATGTTTTATCTTATGAGGTAAGGAAGCTTTATCATTTTATTGAAGGTGGCAATCCCTCTCTATCGCAAAACAAGCGTGAAATGATGTTTGTACAAGTGCTAGAGGGACTACATCCAGACGAAGCTGAGATTCTTGTCGCTGCAAAGGATAAGATTTTACATCAGAAGTATAAGGGACTCTCACTTAATGTAGTAAAGGAAGCCTTTGATTGGGACGATAATTACATGCTGATTGAGCATGAGAGATATCCAGCATCTCCCGGCGCAGCTAACGGTTAAAAATAATGATTATTGAAGATGATATCAAGTTAGATTATTCTGATGTATTGATTCGTCCTAAGCGCTCAACTCTTACATCTAGATTTGATGTTGAGTTAAAAAAGACTTACACTTTTTATCATAGCAATAAAGAATGGACAGGTATTCCTATTATGGCAAGTAATATGGACACCACTGGTACATTTAAAATGCATGAAGAATTAAGTCTTCATGATATGATAACATGTATTGCTAGGCACTATAATAAAAACGGTATGCTTTGGCATAAAACAGAACGAAGAAATAAACTTTGTGCTATGTCTGGAATATCTTCCAAAGAGATTTTTGAACTTATATCGATATCAAACACTTATCCTGATATATCATTTATTGGTTTAGATGTTGCAAATGGATATACCATCAATTTTGTGGAGGCTGTTAAAAAATTAAGAGAGTATCTTCCCGAAGCAACGATAATTGCTGGAAACGTAGTAACTGCTGATATGACAGCTGAGTTACTTCTTGCTGGTGCAGATATAGTGAAAATAGGTGTCGGGCCAGGTAGTGTATGTACTACTCGTATCAAAACAGGAATAGGATATCCACAACTATCTGCTGTAATGGAATGTGCTGATGCAGCTCATGGCATTGGTGGTCACATTATTGCTGATGGTGGATGTAACTCTTCTGGTGATATAGTGAAGGCCTTTGCTGCTGGTGCTGATTTTGTTATGGTTGGTGGATTATTTGCTGGCCATGATGAGTGTGATGGTGAATGTGTATTTGAAGATGACAATCCAGAACCAATTGCAATGAAGTTTTATGGTATGGCATCTAAGACTGCAATGGATAGACACGGCCATCCCAATAGAGAATATCGTGGAGAAGAAGGTAAAACTGTTATGACAAAATACAACGGGCCCGTAAGGGATACTGCTATAGATATTCTTAGCGGTGTCCGATCTGCTTGTACATATGTTGGTGCAAAACGTCTAAAAGACTTGACAAAATGCACTACATTTGTTAGAGTAAATAATACACACAATAGGATATATGAAGAATGTCATTGACAAGAAAACGAATCATTCGTGATCGTTCTAATGATGAACCATATATGATCCGTTATCATCTGATATTTCGAGAGAAATCAAATCATCTAGAACGGAACGTGAGTGTACCATTTAATGCTTATATGCACAAAATTCTCCTGTCTGATGAGCCAACCTTACACGATCATCCATGGAATTGGGGAACATTTATCATCAGTGGGGGGTATTATGAACATACTCCAGACGGCACCTTTTGGAGAGGCCCGGGATCGTGGAGAATCCAAAAATCCACTGATATGCATTGGTTGGAACTAAAGAAGAACAAACCTTGTCGGACCCTCTTTTGGCATGGCCGCAGGACAAGAGCCTGGGGGTTCCAAACCAAAGAGGGATGGATGGATTATCGAACTTTTTTTGAAAATCGTGAGAAATCAATGACTTAGCAGTGACGATTTTCCTTGACAAACCCTGTTAGGAATGATATACTGTATATAGAAATTGAGATTGAGAGACAAATGTATACCTTTGACGAACAAACGCTTTCCGACCTTTACAAAGATGCGAGAGGTTTTCGCCCACGTTCAGATAGCTTCTGGAACACTTGGAAAGAAGCGTCTAACACTGGTAAACAGTCCATATGGGACGGCCTGATTGACGACCTTACTATTTCTATGGAAGAAGAAAAGGTATTTGAGGAACAGGCTATAGTCTCCTTTATTGCAGAATTAAAGATATTCATCGACGCTGGTGCTAAAGATCGGGAAACCGCTCTACGGTGGATGACTTTTGATGAAACTTTTTACAGCATACAGGATGTAGAGGGTTGGGTATTCAACTTAGGTATCCTGTTCACCGATTATGGACGGAATTTAGTCAAAGAATTGACGAAAATTGTAACTTTTAGCGAGATATGAATAGACGATGGCTCACGAAATCGAATTCCGCTGCCACTTTCGCCGCGCTTACTCTGTCCATGTTGATGGAAAGCTTGTCGGCAACATCCGCCGCATCGGCGTTGGTGCTATGGCTGTGTGGAGCATTAACATCCCCGGCTTGAACAGCACCGAGGCTGGTCGCGGGCCCCGTAGTTTCCTCGCCGGTTCCAAAGAGCCTTCTCGCGTTCACTTTCGCTACATCAAAGATGCCCGTGCGGCCGTTACCAACCACATCAACCACATATAGAAATTAGGAAATAGAGGTTAAATATGAAAAAGTTGAGTATATTTTTGTTTGCATTAACGACGCTAACCATTGCGTCTAATGTTCAGGCAGACCCACTTAAAGACCCGTGGTCATGGGTTCCTGCCCAGGCATATAGTGCAATAATTGGTCCTGGCAACTGGACTCCTACTGATTTTGCAATTGCAAGAGGAGATAAGGTGAGTTCACTTCCAAGATTACGAGTTGCAAAGGATGCATTGAAAAAGTCTGGTATTATATTGCCAAGCATTCTAGAAACTATATTGATATGGAGTAAATAATTCATTATTAATAAATTTCTTCTAGCAGGCTTGTTATTAATCAGTTCTTCTGAAATAACAGGTGACAAAAATAATGTGATCGAAGACCAGTTCTTAGATCAAAATTCAGTTGAGTGCTTGACTCTTAACATGTATTATGAAACCAGAAATCAAAGCACCGCTGGAATACTTGGTGTAGTTGCTGTGGTATATAATCGTGTAAAGGATAAGAGATTTCCTAATACAATATGTGAAGTGATTAAGCAGGGCCCAACAAGAGAAAGTTGGAAGACAAAGAGAACCATTGATGAAAATGACGCTATATATTATCCCATCAGAAATAAATGCCAGTTCTCTTGGTATTGTGATGGTAAGAGCGACGTTCCCCGTGACAAGAAAAGATATAATGAACTTTTAAAGTTTGCATATACAATAATGGATGATGAAATATATTTCATAGATATCACAGATGGTGCATTATTTTATCATGCAAATTACATAACACCAAGTTGGGCAAAAACAAAACAACGAACAACTGTAATTGGAGATCATATTTTTTACAAATAGGATGAGAGATAATGACTCGAAAAGAATTTGAGGATTTTTTAATAGAAAAAGTTGGACATAATTATTGGCAATATCCAAAAACGTCAATGTGGGAAATCAAGGTTCTAAAACACATGGAAGAAAGAAAGAAAAAGGAAATTGAGGCGATATAAATATGCATGACTTTATAACTAATTTTTTTGTGTATAAGGTACACTTGATTATTTTGGGAATAATTCTTGGGATAATAGTAGGGAGTATAATATATTCAAATGCCAAATAGATTTCATTTAGCAATACCAGCTGGTGACTTAGATATCGCAATAGAGTTTTATTGCGGTATACTTGGCTGTGAAAAGGGTAACTCAGAATCTAAACCCTGGCCAGGAGCTCCTGACTGTTGGGTTGATATTGATTTTTGGGGAAACGAACTTACATTACATGCAACACATCCCAATGAAAAGCAAATAAATAAGCAGCATGATGTCGATATGGATAATGTTTCTGTACCACATTTTGGTGTACATCTAGATGCAGAAACATTTAAAGATGTCAAGGAAAAGTTAATAAAGAATAATGTAGAATTTGTGAATAAGCCTTACATACGATTTAAGGGCGATGTTCTTGAACAAGAAACAATGTTTGTGGCTGACCCAAACAATAATGTGTTAGAACTTAAAACAATGAAAAACCCAAATTCGTTGTTTGATTCAAGTTGCCCATATTGTGGAGATTCTTAAATAAGTCCTACTTAACATGAAAAAAGTAATTGATTGGTTTAAGTGGTTAGGTAAAACTGAGTTTGTAGAATTAAAAGATATAGATTGTTCAGAAGACCCAGTTAGGCCAGAACTAGATTTAAAATTTAGAACTTCATATGATCGTAAAATATTTGGATTAAAACATGATGATAAGATTGAAGGTATTATGTGTATTGCATTTACAAAAGATGTACCACATACAGTTAGAGAATTAGATTTAATGAGTAGAGTATCTCATTATGAAAAAGATTCTGATTCTATTATTGCATATACAGTTTGGTCTAGAAAAAGAGGAGCAGGTAAAAAGATTATGGAAGAAGCATTAAAGTTTGCAAAGACAAAAGGATTTAAAAGAATAGTTACATTATCACCATTGACTCCTATGGCAACACATTATCATATTCGTAATGGTGCTAAACTTTTAGGACATAATCCAACAACACAAAACTTTGAGTATAAAGTATGATACATTTTAAAAATATTCGTTGTTTGATTCAAGTTGTCCATATTGCGGAGATTCTTAAATAAATCCTACTTAACATGAAAAATAATATATGATTAAAGCATTTTACGCATCGTCAAAATGGGTATTATGGGCTTATGGCGGCGGTGCTTTACTTATGATTTCTTTATGGGTACAGGTCAAACTTACTGTAGGAATCAATAAATGGTATGGCGGTTTTTATAACCTGTTGCAACAAGCAGGAGATTATAAAGACAATGTTAATGAAGGCGTTACATTATTTTATGCTAAATTAATTAGTATCTCATATGTGTTAAACGGTTTTGAAGGAGAACCATCGTTTGTTATACTAGCATTTCCATATGTAATATTAGCAGTATTAACTGGTTGGTTTACAAGAATATATGGTTTGCGGTGGAGAGAAGCTATTACCTTTGATTACATTCCACGATGGAGAGCAGTTAAAGAAGAAATTGAAGGTGCTTCTCAACGTATTCAAGAGGACTGTAACAGATTTGCTCGTATTGTTGAATCATTAGGATTACAAGTTGTTAGAGCAATAATGACACTAGTTGCTTTTATTCCGGTACTATGGGAATTAAGTAGTGTTGTTGATATTCCTTTCTTTAGAGATATAGAAGGTTCATTAGTATGGACGGCATTAGTTGTTTCAATTGGTGGACTAATTATTTCATGGTTTGTTGGTTGGAAGCTTCCTGGCTTGGAATACAACAATCAAAGAGTTGAAGCAGCATTTAGAAAAGACTTAGTTCTTGGTGAGGATGATAAAACAAATTATGCACGACCAGAAACCATATGGGAATTGTTTATAGGCATCAAGTTTAATTATCATCGACTCTATTTGCATTATGGTTATTTTGATGTGTGGCGAATTACATACGATCAGTTTATGGTTATAGTTCCATATTTGATTGTAGGCCCAGGGCTATTCACAGGACTAGTATTACTTGGTGTAGTAGTTCAAGTATCTAACGCATTTCAAAAAGTGCATGGCGGATTTGCTCTATTTTTAGAAAATTGGACGACGATAACAGAATTGCGTTCTATATGGATGCGGCTTCATGAATTTGAAAAGAACCTAGATAAATATAATTATGCCGCGAAATGAGATTAAGGAGTAATATAATGCCTACATATACCTTTTATGATGAAGTAAAGGATTATCAATATGAAGAATTCATGTTTATATCAGAACTTGATGAATATAAAAAAAATAATCCTAATGTGCGACAAGTTTATACGCCTATAGCAATTGTTGGCGATCATATTATGAGTGTCGGACCTAAAACCGATAGTGGTTTTCAAGAGAATATGCAAAGAATAGCGGCAGCACATCCAAACTCACCTCTTGCAGATAGGTTTGGCGGTAGTACAATGTCACATCAAGAGATTAAAACTCGTAGGACTATTGAAAAACATGCAAACAAAGTAAGTCGAGAAGGATTTTCTGCAAACAAAGGTAAGACTTTTGCAGATAAATAGAAATAGCGCAGGCGAGACATCAAACTTCAGCACCGATGCACTGCATCTAAGTAAGCTGGGAAGTCAATCCGCCTATGCGCTGATGGGGGGAGACGAAGAACTCGTCGTCGGCGGGCCCGCCGCCCCCCGCTTTTATATTAGGAATTGTTAATGTCGCGCAAAAAGATGAAAGAAATAAGTCATAATAATTTAATACCAGTTAAGCCTATTACTGATAATCAGAAATTAGTATTTAATTCGTGGAAAAAAGGTCAAAACCAATTTCTTTTTGGTGCTGCTGGAACAGGAAAAACTTTTATTTCTCTATATCTTGCACTTAAAGATATATTAGATTTAAAGACGCCCTATAGTAAAGTGGTTCTGGTAAGGTCACTTATACCTACCAGAGAGATTGGATTTTTACCGGGTGATGAAGAAGATAAGGCTGCATTATACCAAGTTCCCTATCAGAACATGGTTCAGTTTATGTTTGAGCAACCTAATGAGCAATCCTTTTCTAATCTTTATAACCGACTCAAAGGTCAAGGTTCTTTGTTCTTTCTATCAACATCTTTTTTGCGAGGCCTGACATTTGATAACTCAATCATTATAGTAGATGAGTGTCAGAACCTTAATTTTCACGAATTAGATACTATTATTACAAGAATTGGCCAAGACTCAAAGATTGTATTTTCCGGCGATTTTAATCAAACCGATTTAATTAAACAACAAGAGAAAAATGGACTACATGATTTTCTTAGAATTTTAAATGAAATGGAGGAGTTTCATTGTTTGGAATTTACAATTGGTGATATTGTTCGTTCTGGATTTGTAAGAAATTATCTTATCAATAAAATAAAACTAGGTCTTGATATAGAATAATGATTAATAAAATTTCAAATTTAGATAAACAACAATATGTAAAAATAGCAAACTTTTTTATAGCATGGCTTGAACAACATCCTAACGCAGAAATGGATGATGATTTTCACAGAACAATGAGATTATCTGCCCAAACATATCTTAAATTATATGAAAATTTCTTAGAACTTTATGGCTATGTTGTTAATATGGAATACATATTTGATGCTAAAAAAATGCATTGATTTAAAGGATGAATGAAAACTATGAACATTAATCAATTACGGAAAGAATTAGAAAGAGATGAAGGCTGCAAATATGAGATATATCTAGATCATCTTGGATATCCTACCTTTGGCATCGGCCATCTTATTACTGATGATGATCCTGAGTCCAGAGTGTGGCCACTTGGTCTGGGTAAAACTTCCGTTGGTGTAGAAGTCAGTGAGGAGAGAGTTAAAGAAGCTTTTAATTCTGATATCGAAACAGTTCTGTCAGACTGCGAGCGTCTATATGAAGACTTTGGAGACTTGCCTGAAGAAGTCCAATTGATTATTGCAAACATGATGTTTAATTTGGGATATACCAGATTGAGTAAATTTAAAGGCATGAAACGTGGTGTTGATGCGCGTGATTGGAACGCAGCAGCAGATGAAATGGTTGACAGCTTGTGGTATAGACAAGTAACCACCCGCGCAAATAGATTAGTTGAAAGGATGAGAAATATTAATGAATAAATTTAATCATGTACCTGTGAATCTACCAAAATTAGAAACCCAAACAATAGATTATAAGAGATTTTATATTACGCCAGAAGGAGAAGCATATCCTTCTATAACAACTGTGCTTTCTATTCGGAAGAAAGAAGGCTTGATAGAATGGCGTAAGAAGATTGGTGATAAAGTTGCTAATTATGTTGCTGGAAAGGCTGCCGCTAGAGGAACGAAAGTTCACCATATGTGTGAAGATTATCTAAATAATCAACATTTAAATTATCCTGATGAGTTTGAAAAACATAAGAAAGATTTTCTACCTTGGTGTTTATTCAATCAATTAAAGGAACAAGTATTACATAAGATTAATAACATATATGTTCTAGAAGGCAGTTTATATAGTGATAAATATAAAGTAGCAGGGAGAGTTGATTGTATTTGTGAATATAATAAAATTCCTTCTGTTATAGATTTTAAAACATCAACCAGAGAACGTACTGACGATTGGAATGAAAATTTTTATATACAAGGTGCTGCTTATGCAGAAATGTTTTATGAAAGAACAGGAATAGAAATCAAACAAATTGTAATTTTAGTCGTTACAGAAGATGGTACAGTACAAGAATTTATACAAGAAAAAGAGCCTTATTTAAATTGCTTGTCAGAAGCAATTACAGCGTGGGAGAACCGATAATTTATTCTGTATAAATATATAAGAGAAAGGAACAAAATACGATGAAATTGTTAATTAGTCTTTTATTGTGTTCCTTATTGATTGGTTCTTCAACTAGTCATGCTACAGAAATCATACAAAAATCAATTCCAATACAAGACCAAGAAACACAGCAGGATAATGTACGACCATATGGTCAAACATTTATGATGATAAAGAAAATAATATGTAATGATTCTGTGGTTCTGCTTGACCTATTAAAAAGTGAGCCCGGATCACAAGAACCAATCTTTTTTGGCCAAATTAAAAACCCCCAAGGAGATACCGTAGGAGTAACTCAAATATTTATTGATAAGGAAAATAATAGATTCTCTATTGTTGAATCCTCTCCTCAAGGCATTTCTTGTATTATTTCTGCTGGGTCAAATTTTGATATTCTACCTCATTCACATGAAAGAGAATTTCTAAAAGGAAGCTTTCAGAAAATTAGAAAGCAAAACTAATGAAAATAGAATTTTTCAGATGGTGGTTGTTTACCTGTCTTTTAATAATTGGTACTTATTTTGGGCTATATTTTGACATATTTAGTACAGTTTTTGACATTGATAAAACCTATCTATCGTCCGTAATTTCGATTTTGTTTATAGGCTCTACTATTCTAACAGGATACAGAACTTGGTTATTCAATTACCGAAATATTTATACAAATACTAAACTTGGATGGTTTTGTGGTGAAGTTATGTTCTCTCTTGGTATGATTGGAACACTTATTGGATTCGTAATGGTGTTTGGCGATGCTTTGGCACACATAGACTTAGAAAATCAAGATAATAAAGCTAAGATTATAGCAGATATGGGTATTGGTATTTCAACTGCAATTTATACAACTCTTGCCGGATTAGTAGGCTCTGTTCTTCTGTGGATACAATTAATAAATTTAGAGTATGGAATTGACCATTATGAAGAAGAATAGTAAAAAAAATAGTATTAAAGTAAAATATCCATTTCGTACAGGGCCAGTTTTTAGAGATTTGTTATATCTCTTAGCTTTATCCTTTGCAGTTCTTTTAATATATGCTCTTATTCAAATACAGCCTCCCGCTAAAAAATCTGAAATAGAACGAAAAGCAGAATTTTTGATAATTCTTGAATGGGATGAAAAGTCTGTTGCTGATCTTGATTTATGGGTTATGGACCCACAAAACAATGTCGTATGGTTTAGAAACAAGACAGGAGGATTTCTTCATCTTGATAAAGATGATCTTGGTCAACTTAACGACACAATAATGATTGATGGAGAAGTAAAAATTATCTATTTAAATAGAGAAGTTGTTACGGTTAGGGGCATCGTGCCTGGTGAATATATTACCAATGTTCATGCATATAGATTGCGCTCTAAATCGAAAGGAGCTGTAGTGAATGGATATGTTAGACTTTTGAAACTTAATCCATATGTAGAATATGCTACTGAGCGCTTTACTCTTGAAAATAAGGGAGATGAAATTACTGTCTTTCGATTTTATGTAGATACAGATGGATATGTATCAGACGTAAATCAAGATCAGCATAGGTTTATTGATCAACCAAGCGGGCTCGAGGGTACAGACCCGCCATCAAACCTCGAACCCAGGCCAGATGAAAATCGCAGTGAGATTATGCCATGATATACGGATTAATAGTTACAATCATTTTAATATTGACATTTTGTTTTTGGTTTCTGATATCGTTCAGAAAGAATACTTTAACTCTCTTTCTTATGATTCCTATTATTCTTGGAAGCGTTGCACTTGGCCATTTAACATATCAACAAATATTAGGTTATCCCACTGAATTAAGCCCTGTTGGAGAATTTAGATTAGTTTCTTTTCATAGCGTACCGAAAACTGATATATATCTGTGGATTCTAGGAAGAGGGGAGAGAATACCCAGGGCTTACAGAATTGATTACAGCACAGACGCTCGTAAAAAGTTATTTGGTTATCGTAAATCATTAAAGGATGGTGATGTTATAATTATTAACTTCCTAAATGGTGAAAAAGATGAAAGTAAATTTAGTCTATATAAACTTCCTATGCCAAAATGGTTAAACAAAGATGAGGGTGATGAATGACAATTTGGTTAATTTTCTTTTAAAAAGGTGTTGACAAATCCATTTAAATGTGGTATTATAAATATAATACAATTTGATGATACGAATTGAACACAGAACTGGACGCGGGGGCAGTACCCGCCGCCTCCACCAAAAGGAGATTGATTAAATATTTAGTAACTGGTTCGCTAGAGTTAGTGCGATTAAAGTGGCGAAATGGCAAGGTTGAGAGCTCATACTTGGAACCATCTCCGCCAGTTACAATCTCTTTTTGATGGGGGCGAAATAGGATCGACAGGCTGGGATAGATGAGTGGAGAATTGTCGGGTGACTCCGTTATTGGTCAAAAACGTAAACGCAAATGATAATTTTGCTATTGAGGATTACGCGCTAGCCGCATAATTGCTCGGGGTTTTTTGGAAGATTTTGTCCTAGCAACAGAATCAAAATCTTCCACTTTAAGGGATAAAATTCGTTTATCCTAATTTGTCATGATAAGGAGATAATTAAATTATGACTACTACTACTCAGACCGCTAAGGTCGCCAATGCACTGGTTAATGGTGCAGAACTTACTGCAAAGCAAATTAGCGCCCGTTATGGTGTTAAGAATGTTCGTGCAGTAATTAGCCAATTGCGTACAGAAGGTTATTCAATCTTTCTGAACAAGCGGGTAAGCTCATATGATGGTGAGACTTACATGAAGTATCGTATTGGTACTGCACTGCGCTCTGTGGTTGCTGCTGGCACTCAGGCTCTACGCACTGCGTAACCTGATGGTTAACGGGTGATGCCGTAATACATCCGTGAGGGGCCGTCGGTTAGCCCCTCAATTTATTAAAAGGAAGATATATGACTTTAAGTACATCAAAAACTTTTACTATAATTATAGAAAATATAGTTAAAGAAAAAAACCTTACACATATGGATGCTGTTCTGTGGTATTGTGAAGAAGAAGGCTTAGAGCCTGATAATCTTGGTACTCTTATTTCAAAGGGTTTAAAAGAAAAAATTGAAGCGAATGCTAGAGAACTAAATTTCCTTCCAAGGCAAGCACAACTGCCTATTTAATAATGGAAATAGATAAAGATCATATAATAGCTAATTTAAAAGAAGTATATGATCCTGAGATAAGTATTAATATATATGATCTGGGTCTTATTTATGATATAGATATAGATCAGAAAAATAAATGGGTTAAAATAACGCATACTTTAACAAGCGCATGGTGTGGCTTTGCAGACATTATCGTAGAAGATATAAGATCAGCTGGCCATAAAGACCAAGAAGTTAATCATGTGGAAGTAATCACTACATTTGATCCCCCGTTTACGATGGACAGTGTTCCAGAAGAAACAAAATTTATTTTAGGATGGTATTAATATATTGACAAATTCTGATTTATATGTTATGATATGATTTATGAAAGAAAAAGATTATGAAATTTGATTTTGGCCTTGGCTTAGTCCCTGCACACCAACATTATAATGGAAACGGTTGGGTAGCTAATACTGCTAGTGTTGATAACGATGCATTCATCGGCAAAAATGCTAGAGTATATGGCTATGCGAAGGTATTTGGTGATGCTGCAGTAACTGACCGAGCTCGGGTATCTGACAATGCTAGGATATATGGTGATGCTTGGATAACTGGCCGAGGCGTGGTAACTGGTGAAGCTAAAATATATGGCAATGCTATAGTAACTGGCAATGCCAAAGTATCTGGTTATGCTTCAGTGTATGATAATGCTGTGATAACTGCTGATGCTTGGGTATTTGACCACGCCAGTGTATTTGGTGATGCCAAGGTATCTGACAATGCCAGAGTATTTGGTACTGTTAAAGTATATGGTGATACTTGGATAACTGATGATATTAGTGATGTTTATTATTGATTATATTAAATGAATAATTTTTTAAAAAATCTTCTTGTGGTTACAGGAATAACAATACTCATCTCAATATTCTTTATTGCATTTGCAATAGATATTGCAAATGCTGCTGATCCAGTAAATGGCAAGAAGGTTTTTAAGAAATGTGTAGCATGTCATTCCTTACAAGAAGGTAAGAATAAAATAGGCCCGTCCTTATATAATTTACTAGACCGAAAAATAGGCTCAGTCGAGGGATATAAGTATTCCAAATCAATGAAAAACTTTGGTGATCCATCTACTGTTCACTTCTTTGTCTATTCTGTTTGGGATGAAGAATCACTGGATAAGTTCTTAACCAAGCCACGCAAGTTTATTCCAAAAACAAAAATGGCATTCCGTGGTATAAAAAACAAATCTTTACGAGATGATTTAATTTCCTATTTAATAAAATGAAAGATAAATTTTTCATTGCTGCAAAGGCGGTGGCTATGAATTCTCCTGGCGTCGGTCAAAGAAATTCATTCAGACTTGGCGCTGTGATTGTTGAAAAGAACTCAATATTGAGTGTCGGCAACAATTCCTATAAGACTCATCCCCTAATGTCATACAGAACTGAATGGCCATTTCTTCATGCAGAACAACTCGCTATTATCCGGCGAGGTCTTGATAATTGTGAAGGTCATGATTTGTATGTGGTTAGGATATTAAAAAATCTTAACTATGCTATTTCATTTCCATGTAAAGTATGCCAACAATTGATTTCTGATGTGGGTATTCGGAATATATTTTATATAAATGAGGACGGCAAATATTCTCAATGGAACCGATAGACATATATTTAATGTATTGCGCCATGAAGGCTCATTTTGGAAAAGGAGATTATGACTATATCAAGTATGGTGGTAGAACAAAAATTTCCAGAAAATCTTTTTGGAAGCGCAAAGATCGTTATTTCTTTGTTAAGTTATCCAAAAAATACAGCAATCCCAAAATTATTCAAAACTGGTTCCTTGCAAATTTCATAGAAGACAAAAGAGGATATATTGCAAACTTTAACGATGAAAACTATGAATCGTGGAAAGCTAGAAATGAGAATTTTCTTGATGAATTTTCTATGGAAATGACTCCATTAGTTAATAACTTTGAACCACTATTTGAGCAAAAAGATTATGAACATCCCAAGCTTCTAAAAGAATATCTTGGGAAAAGAATATCAATTGAAACTATGATTACTTTGGATAAACTATTAGGATATGGAAAAAAATGGGATAGGAATTTGAATGAAGATATTGTTTGGCCTGACATAAAAAAATTAATGAAAAATTATGAAAGGTTCTTGACAATTGATGTAAAATGTTGTAGAATATGCTTATTAAAACTCATAGAGGAGTCCAGTTAAATGGAAGCAAGAGTAGAAGGGTTCTTTGAGGCACGATGCCGGGAACTAGAAAATGAAATCAAGGAGTTGCAATTCAATTGCGCTGAGTTGGATAATATGAATACGGAACTATCCGAGCGCGTCAAATTTTTGGCAAATCGAACCCCTGCATGGCCGAAGGGATATCGTCCGAATCGGACAAATAAGCATAATAATCATACGCCTGGGGGTGGCGATGATCGAAGCTATGGTCGCCATCGCAGATAATGTATGTGACAACAACAAATCATATGGGTGATGATCTTACTGTAGTTAATGCAGCTAGAGTGTCGTTTGCTAAAGAAAGTGCTGCTCTAGACGACGAATATACCGATGTTGAATATAATTCTTGGCACGGTTCAATTCCGGTTCTTTCTGAATCAGATAAGAAACTCATTAATTATTTGGGCAAGCACAATCATTGGAGTCCTTTTGGTCATTGTCAATTACAATTTCGTATTAAGGCTCCAGTGTTTGTTGCTCGGCAACTGGTAAAACATCAAGTGGGGTTAACATGGAATGAAGTGTCTCGCAGATATGTAGATGAAGAGCCTGAGTTTTATACACCGGCCGTCTGGCGTGGCGCACCAAAGAATGCCAAGCAAGGTTCTTCTGATGTAGAAATAGATATAAACCCATCTACCGCCGGCAGGCCCGCCATGGTTGATGATTATCAGCAAGTCTTGCGAAAGTGTAAGTGGACATATAGTCAACTACTCCAATTAGGTGTTGCGCCAGAACAAGCTCGTATGATTCTACCACAATCGATGATGACAGAATGGTATTGGAGCGGTACATTATATGCATTTGCAAGAGTATGTAATCTGCGTTGTAAAGATGATGCACAGCATGAAACCAGAATGATTGCAGAACAAATAAATGAGCAAGCAGAGAAACTATTTCCTGTAAGTTGGAAAGCGTTGCGATGCTAATGGAATTGATAATGGAAAATGCCAATACTTTTATGGAACAAGGTCCGATACCTAATTTTTTATCACCACCTAAAGCATTAATAATCGGCAATGGCGAATCAAGATCATGGTTCAAGCCCTGCCACCAGACAATAATGAATAACAATGTTGTTACATATGGATGTAATGCAATCTATCGTGATGGTGCTCATTGTGTTCATAATCTTGTGGCGGTAGATTATGCGATGCAACAAGAAATATATGATTCTGGATGGGTCCAAGAAAATCCAGAGTTTGGTGATATGCATAATGTATATTTTGCAAACTGGACAATTGTGCCTGCTGATGTTGCTGATATGATGTTCATGGGATTTGACATTCCAGACGAATTCATTCATAGAAGTAAGAATAAAACCGATTCATGTGTTATTCAAGGCAAAGACCCAACTACACTACAAGAGAAAATTAATATTGCAATCAAGATGAACCCTAACCTATCAGTTCCAGATTTGATAGAAAAGATGGAAAAGGATGTTGGAGTTTGGATAACATATATTAATGAGATAAATGAAGTTGGTATTCGGGATGTTGTTATTTCAATAGATTATCCTGTAGGATGGTCAGCAGGAAATACAGCTTTACATCTTGCTTGTCAGCATGGTGCAAGAGAAGTTTATATATTGGGGTTTGACTTATCATCATATGATGAACCGTTAAACAACCTATATAAAGGGACAGATAATTATCTGTCAAGCGATGCAAAAGGTTTCAACTCAGTTAATTGGAGAAACCAAATGCAAACTGTTTTTAGAGAGTTTCCGAATATACAATTCTATTGGGTGGATGCTACAGAACATTCACATTTACCCGAAGAAAATAATCTAAGGTACTTGACAAAAACAGAACTTTGTGATATTATAAACATACTATAACATATGAAATATACGATAATATAAGGAGATACACATGTCGTTAGCTACGTTAAAGAAATCCAATTCATTAAACAAATTGCTCGGTGCAGCCGAAGCAGAAAACAAGTCCCAAGATAAGAAGTCTTATGTGGACGAGCGCTTATGGAAGCCAGAGCTTGATAAGACAGGTAATGGTTATGCCGTTATTCGTTTCTTGCCGGCCGTAAAGGGTGAAGATTTGCCTTGGGCAAAGGTCTGGAGCCATGCGTTCCAGGGCCCCACTGGTCAGTGGTATATTGAGAATTGCCTTACTACTCTTAATCAGTCTGATCCGGTAGCAGAAATGAATTCTGCATATTGGAACTCTGGTATTGAGTCCGATAAGGAGATTGCTCGGCGTCAGAAGCGTAAGTTGCAATACTTCTCTAACATTTATGTTGTTAGTGATTCAAAGCATCCAGAAAAGGAAGGTAATGTATATTTATTCCGTTTCGGAAAGAAAATCTTTGATAAGATCATGGAAGCTATGCAGCCTGCTTTTGAAGATGAAATTCCTGTTAATCCGTTTGATTTTTGGGAAGGTGCGAATTTTAAGTTGAAGATTCGTAAGGTAGATGGTTATTGGAATTATGATAAGTCTGAGTTCAGCGCGCCATCTGCGTTATTTGATAATGATGATGAGATTGAAGAGTTGTGGGGTAAGCAGTATTCTCTTGCAGAGTTTTCTGCGGCCACTAACTTTAAGTCTTATAATGAGCTCAAGACTCGTTTAAATGTAGTTCTTAGTGGAACAACTGTGATTGGTAATGTTGAGGATGATGATGTCCCTTTTGACTCAACGGTTACTATTGATACACAAGAGGAACCGGCTCCCACTATTACTATTGAAGTAGCCACAGATGATGAGGAAGAAGATACCTTATCCTACTTTGAAAAGCTCGCAGAAGCAGAGTAATAATATTACGCTAATGCAGTCTAGGCGGCCAATATAATTGGTCGCCTGGCTGCGATTCCATTACTAACAAAGTTGGTAGTTGGAGAACTAACAACATTACCGCCTGTGTTAATTGATGTATTTCCTCCACC